>Ga0316209_1000247_pt1 | contig 110287 bp, 101 predicted proteins | sample 6monopyrite_MG_FD_204945 | JGI IMG/M metagenome (GOLD analysis project Ga0316209, IMG submission 204945) | Microbial mat bacterial communities from mineral coupon in-situ incubated in ocean water Damariscotta River, Maine, United States -... | ecosystem: Environmental > Aquatic > Marine >... | reverse complement strand
GGACTGATTCGGAGAATAAACCGATTCGTTTATAGCTATCGATAGTTCACCCAAGCTCTTTTCGGTTTGTTTTACAATAATAAAACTACCATTTTAATCTCTTTCTAAACTAAAGGATAGCTATCGGAGGAACCAACGACCACTAATCATATTTCATTAACAGTTTATCAACCATCTCAGGATACTTAAGTAAGTTTTTAATATATTTCCTGCTTTTCATCCGTTTTATATGTCGCTCAATTTTTCGAGCTTTGTCTCTAGCCCCACATTTAATCATAAAAAATAGTTCCCATGGAATACCTGTTTTTGTAGAATTCGTGTTCAAGTCTCGATTGTTGTGACGTGCAATTCTTTCCACTAATTTATCGGTTTCACCAATATAATAATTACCAGTTCTATTAGATTTGATTATATATACAACTGCTTCCATTCAAATTCTAAGATAATAAAAAAGGGTGCCACATGTGACACCCTTTAAAGAGTAGCGGGGGTTGGACTTGAACCAACGACCTTCGGGTTATGAGCCCGACGAGCTACCAACTGCTCCACCCCGCGATATATTTTTCCAAAATAATATCGGTGACTCATGCTCGATGTAAATTTTCACTTACTAACGAGCTACTCCCGATTGCTATCGGGACTCACCTCGCGATATATTTTTAATGTATGTTTTTACAACTCATGCCTAGCCTTTTGCTAAGGGAGTACAAAAATAGATTGCTATTAATTAAAAACAAATACCTTTGCAACATATTATTTTTTATGCCGAACAAAAAACATAAAGCTGGGTTTGTAAGCATCATTGGAAAACCTAATGTGGGCAAGTCAACGCTCATAAATCAATTGGTAGGCGAACGCCTTTCAATTATCACTTCTAAGGCGCAAACAACGCGACATAGGATTATGGGAATCCTCAGTGGAGAAGACTTTCAAGTAGTTTATTCTGATACCCCAGGTATAATTAAACCTCAATATGAACTACAAAACACAATGATGCGCTTTGTGAGTACTTCTTTGGAAGATGCCGATATCATCCTTTTTGTAACTGATTTGTTCGAAAAACATGATGAAGAATTTATTGAGCGGCTAAAAAGCATTAAGCAGCCTGTTATAATGGTGCTTAATAAAATTGATTTATCAAAAGGATCTCAAGCTTATGATAAAATAGCATATTGGCACGAAGTATTTACACCTGCAAAAACGATTGAAGTATCGGCATTAAAAGGAGAAAATATAAAGGTATTGTTTGATTCAATTTTAGAACTAATGCCAGAGCACGAGGCGTATTTTCCTAAAGATGAGATAACTGACAAACCAGAAAAGTTCTTTGTAGAAGAAATCGTTAGAGAAAAAATATTTCAAAACTATAAAAAAGAAGTTCCTTATAGCACCCAAGTAATAGTAGAGGAGTTTAAAGAGGATAAGAAAATAATTAGAATTAGAGCTTTGATTTATGTGGAGCGAAAAAGTCAGAAAGGCATAATAATAGGGCATAAAGGTGAAGCATTAAAAAAAGTGGGCATAGCTGCAAGAATAGATATGGAAACTTTTTTCAATAAAAAAATCCACTTAGAAACTTATGTTAAGGTGGCCGATGATTGGAGAAACAAAAAATTATCGATTAAAGGATTTGGGTATTAAAGTAAGGATAAAAAAATAATGGCAAACATAGTTGCAATAGTAGGAAGACCAAATGTTGGCAAATCAACCTTTTTTAACAGGTTGGTTGAAAAAAGAACAGCCATAATGGATAATGAAAGTGGTGTAACCAGAGACCGGCAATATGGCTATGCCGAGTGGATTGGAAAGCATTTTACAACCATTGATACCGGAGGTTATGTAAGCGGCTCCGATGATCTTTTTGAAGGAGCCATTCGCGACCAAGTGAAACTAGCATTAGGCGAAGCTTCTTGCATCATTTTTATGGTTGATTCAAAAGATGGGCTAACCGGGTTAGATAAAGATTTTGCTAAAATAGTTCGGCAAGTAGGCAAACCTGTTTTTGTAGCAGCCAATAAAGCCGACACCACCGAAATGAGTTTTATGGCAGGTGAGTTTTACTCACTAGGCTTTGACGATGTTTTTCCGATATCTTCTTCAAATGGAGGAGGAACCGGTGAGCTATTAGATGCCGTAGTAGCCACATTTGAGTCAGAGGATATTGGTGATCCTAATGAAGGAACCCCGCGAATTGCAATTTTAGGGAGGCCAAATGCAGGCAAATCCTCGTTTCTAAATGCACTTGTTGGAACCGATCGAACCATTGTTACGGATGAAGCTGGCACTACTCGTGATTCGATAAATACGCATTATAACTTATTTGGGAAAGATTTTATTTTAACAGATACGGCTGGCATCCGTAAAAAAGCAAAGGTTAAGGAAGATATCGAGTTTTACTCGATACTAAGGGCACTTCAATCTTTACAAGATAGTGATGTTTGTGTTATTTTAATAGATGCCGAAAGAGGCCTTGAATCTCAAGATATAAACATTATTGCGCTTGCTGATAAATATGGCAAGGGTGTTTTGATAATGGTTAACAAATGGGATCTTGTAGAAAAAGAAACTAACACGGCCGTTAAAATTCGTGAAGAAATGAAGGAAAAGCTAGGACCATTAGGCTATGCTCCCATTATTTTTACATCTGTAATTAATAAACAACGAATTTTTAAAGCCATTGAGTTAGCTGTAGAGGTGTATGACAATAGATCTCGAAAAATAGCAACCTCAAAATTAAATGATGCGATGTTGCCAGAGATTGAGCGATACCCACCACCAGCTTTAAAAGGGAAACATATTAACATTAAATATATCACCCAGCTGCCAACACAGGCAACCAGTTTTGCATTTTTCTGTAATTTGCCACAATATATTAAAGCTCCCTACCAGAGGTTTTTAGAGAACAAATTGAGGTCACATTTTAATTTAGATGGCGTACCGATACGTGTGTACTTCCGAAAAAAATAGCGCTAAAATTAGGATTATTCCAATTTTATGAGAAAATTTGATGCACTAACATTCTTAATCTAATTAAATTTATTATGAAAAAATTATTAACATTATTACTAGCAGCTGGTTTTGCTTTTGCAATGGTTTCTTGTGGTGGCGAAAGTACATCTACAGAAGAAGCAACAACTGAAGAAGCTGCTCCTGCAGTAGAAGAAGTTGAAGAAGTTGTAGAAGAAGTTGCTCCTGCTGAAGAAGCTGCTGACTCAACTGTGATGGAAACTGAAGAGGCTCCTGCAGAGTAGTTGTAGAACTATATTAAAAAGGGAGAAAGCAACTTGTTTTCTCCCTTTTTTTATTCACAAAAACTGATCCTATGGAAAAAATATTAAAGCAGCACTTGCCACCAAAATCCATAGAATACTGTACTGAATTAAGTAAGCAATACAGTTTTGAATTATCACTAAGCTTTGATCGAAAATCAAAATTTGGACATTATAAATATTGGCCCCAAACAAAAACTCATATCATATCTATTAATCGAGGCTTGTCTCAACCGCTTTTTTTGATAACATTTATTCACGAGTTAGCGCATTTAGATGTTATGCTGCATTATGGAAGAAGGGTGAAGCCTCATGGAAAAGAATGGAAAAACACCTTTCGAAGCCTATTAGCTCCTGTATTAAGCCCAAGTATTTTTGAGCAAAATTTACTCTCTGCTTTGGCAATACACCTAAAAAAACCTAAAGCAACACTTTCTGCTGACCCAGTATTGTGGGGTACGCTTTTTCCATCAGCCTCTACAAACACTTTAGCGGTTAAGGATATCGAAGTTGGCAGTAGCTTTGTCTTTAAAAATAGGGTTTTCAAAAAAATTAAAACAAGACGGACTCGAGCTTTGTGTTTCGAATCTAAATCAGGAAATAATTACCTAATTCCTCTTTTAGCAAGCATTGATAAGGTAGATTAACATATCAATTATTAGCGATATGGTAATTAGCCAAACTTTCTCCCAGCGTTTTTTGCACAACGCCTAACTTAAGCGATCTCTTTTCTAAACTCAACTCTAAAAACGGTTTAAAATAAAAGGCAACCGAGCCAATAAAATTAATTTCCGCTACGGAATTATAACCTTGTAATAATTCAGTAAATCGATCTAATTCTTCATTAATCAATGTAGCAATTTCTGGCTCATTTTTGTAAGTATGTAATACTTTAGAACACGATGCAAGAAACCTGTTAGGCCATTCAGAACGATATACATTCTGAATTAACTCTTCGTAGCCCATTCCAAGATCTTGATGAATAGCCATTGTTAACTTAGGTGAAAACTCATTCCGTAGTAGTTTTTTTACCAGAGATTTTCCCATGGCAGCACCGCTCCCTTCATCTCCTAAAATATAACCTAAGGGTTTAATCTGGTCTATGATACTTTTTCCATCAAAAAGACAACTGTTGGAGCCAGTTCCTAAAATTGCAACAACTCCTTCATCCGTACCGCAAGTTGCCCTGGCGGCTGCAAGCAAATCTGAATCTACTTCAATTTCGGCTTTATTAAAGGTGCCTTTTAACCAATGAGTTACTTTTATTTTCTCACCAACCGTTCCACAACCCGCTCCATAAAACCACAGTTTGTTAACTAGACTACCCCAATCAGCAGGAATGGCATCAAAAAGATTTGTTTTAAAATCCGATTCCGATAAAAATAACGGATTAAGGCCTGAGGTTTGTATTTGCAGTTTTATGCCCGTGGAATCAAATAATACCCACTCCGTTTTTGTAGAGCCACTATCTGCTACTAACCACATTTATTTTAACAGTTTACCTATGATTGCAAATTTTTCAAATACTTTTTTGGTATGAGGCGCATCGGCTAGTTCAAGGGATAAATCTTGTCCAGCCCAATGTTCGTAGTGTTTCCCATCTCTCCATAATTTTGAGCTTCCTACATCATAAATTACTCCATTATAGGCTACCCAAATCTCCTCTCTATCATTGCCATTTCGTAAAGCAAGTTGTGCTTTCGAATAAACCTCTAACTTCACTTAACCTATTATTTCTGCGCTAAAGAATAATCTTCCACTTGCTGCCAAACTCTAAACGAATTTTTATAACAAATTTTTTCAATATCCTCTGCTGAATAATCTCTTTTCAGTAATTCGTAAATTACGTTTGGAACCTGTGATGCATCTTTAACATCAATTGGCAATTCATCTACTCCATCAAAATCAGAACCAAAAGCCACATAATCAATACCCGCAACTTCAACTACCTTATCAATATTATCTGCAATTTGAGCTGCTGTTGTAAATGTTGTAGAATCTGCTGTTTCTTCAAAATACCTTGCATCTAAAAAATAAGAACCAAAATTAATATGAATAACTCCCCCATTATCGGCCAGCGCCTTAATCATTTCGTTTGACATATTACGCTCCATTCCAGGCGTAAAATGCCTGCACGAGGAGTGGGATGCTATAACTGGTACGTTTGATAATTTCAACACATCATAGAAAGTGCTATCCGTTACGTGCGAAATATCTACCATTATACCTACCCTGTTCATTTCAGCAACCACTTCTTCACCAAATTCACTTAGTCCATTCCACAACCTAGTAGTGTCATACGAGGAGTCGCAAATATGATTTGCTTTTGCATGGGTTAGGGTTATATATCGAATACCTCGATCGTAGAAATATTTTACATTAGCAATATTATGTTCTATAGGAGAGCCATTTTCCATTCCCATTGGCAAAGAAATTAGGCCTTTCGAAAACTGCTCCTTAATTTGAGTAGGGCTTGTGGCTATTGCAAACTTATCAGGGTGTTGTACGGTTAAATTTTCAACCAAATCTATTAAGCTGTCGGCCAATACTTTAGCTCCATTATCCTCTCTATCTGATGGAATATAAATTGACATCATTGGTGCATCAAGTCCACCTTCCTTTCCTCTTACAAAATCAAAATGCCCGTTTTCTGTTCTAACCGAAATGTCTTCTGGGTGATGTTGCATCCTGTAAGGTATATCTACATGGCCATCAAAAATGATAAACGCATGAGCCAACGAATCGGCCAAAGCATGCAATTGTTCATCAGTTAATTTTACTTCTTCTTGGGAAGAAGGCTGCTGACAAGAGAACATGCTAACTATTGAAATGAATAAAATGTAGAATAGGTGTTTCATATGTATGATATTTACATCAAGATTAGCGATTTGAATTAAGATAAAAAAATAAGCACTTATAGAATACCATGGCGAAAGCATTAAGAGTAGATTTTATTGGGTCAGGCAATTTAGCTTGGAACTTAGCTCCAGCTTTGGAAAGTGCTGGGGCATCCGTTCGTTATGTCTATAGCAGAAATCCTAATAATGCTAAAAAATTAGCCCATAAACTATATGAAGGTGAAGTAAAAGAAGACCTTGATTTCTCGGATTGTGATTCTGACATACTTATTATTGCCGTTTCTGATGATGCTATTGGAGAAATAGCGAAAGAAGTTATTTTACCTGAAAATACTGTTTTGGCACATACCTCCGGATCCATTTCTCTAGGCGAACTAGGATACGCAGCAACTCCCAACATTGGAGTTTTATATCCATTACAAACCTTTACTAAAAATCAGTTGGTTGATTTTGACACGGTTCCTTTTTTAATTGAAGGAGATAATAAATATACAGTTGAGGCGTTATCAACGTTGGCCAACATGGTTTCTTCTGTAACCAGTATTATCTCTTCATCACAAAGAAAAAAAATACATTTAGCAGCCGTTTTTGCCAGCAATTTCTCCAATTGGATGCTCACACAGTCTGAAACTATTCTTAAAGAAGCAAATCTCGATTTCAGCTTATTACATGCACTCATTGCACAATCTATCAATAATGCGATTCAAGTGGGGCCTCAAATCGCTCAAACAGGCCCAGCCAAACGAAGTGATTTTGAAGTGTTAGATACCCATTTGGAAATGTTAAATACTAGACCAGAACTACAAATCCTTTATAAAACGATTTCGGAACAAATATTAGATCATTACCAAGCAGATAGTGATGAATAATATATTTCAATTGTTTAAATTAATTAGGTTACCCAACTTAGCAATAATTGGTATTACGCAATTAATCGTAGCCCGTTTTTTAATTGAAGGAAACACTTTTTTAAGCTTATTAAGTGATTACAATTTTCATATTTTAATGAGTTCCACCTTGTTGATTGCTTCGGCAGGTTATATAATAAACGATTATTACGATATTAAAATCGATTATGTTAATAAACCCAATAGGGTTGTAATTGGTAAGCATATAAAAAGAAGACCCGTTTTAATTCTTCATTCCATATTTAATTTTTCAGGAATTATGCTAGGAGCCTATCTTTCCTGGTGGATTTTTGGCGTAAACTTAGTTGCAGCTTTCTTGCTATGGCTTTACTCAAACCTTTTAAAAAGAACACCTCTATGGGGTAACTTAACCGTTAGTTTACTAACAGGTCTCTCTGTTTTTATGGTCTATTTAATTTACTTTAATAATTTAGAGCTTATTATAATGTATGCGATTTTCGCTTTTTTTATTTCCTTAGTTCGCGAAATAGTTAAAGACTTAGAAGATATTGAAGGAGATCAAAAATTTGAATGCCGAACATTGCCCATTGCCATAGGCACATCTTTCACTAAACTATTCATCTATGCCATAAATTTCCTTTTTTTGGTAGTCGTTTTTTTTGCCACAAAAAATTGGAACATTTTTCTCGCTTATTTTTCTACACTTACCGTAATTCTTTGTGCTCTTTGCTATACCATTTATAAAGCTGATAAAAAAAGTGATTACGCTAAGATTAGTAAGTTTGCAAAACTTATTATGATCACTGGAATTTTGAGTATTATGTTTATGTATTTCGCATACTGAGCTATAGCTATTAATAAACGAATGAGTAATCCAAAAATCAATATTGCCATATTTGCCTCAGGTGGAGGAACCAATGCTCAGGCCATTTTAGAATATTTTGCAGAAAATACCGAAGTAGAAATAAAGTGTATCTATTCTAATAATACTGAAGCATATGCCTTAACACGAGGCAAAAACTTTGGAACAGATACATTTACTTTTTCAAGAAATGAATTCTATAAAACTAGCCTCGTACACGAACATTTAGAGTCTCATAAAATAGACCTAATTGTATTGGCTGGATTTATGTGGCTCGTACCCCAACCTCTAGTTGATACTTTCACCATTTTAAATATCCATCCAGCACTTTTGCCAAATTATGGCGGGAAGGGGATGTATGGAAACTTTGTACACCAAGCAGTAATTAAGCGTGGCGAAAAAGAATCGGGTATAACCATCCATTATGTTAATAATGAGTACGACAAAGGCAGTATAATCCTGCAAGCTTCTTGCCCTGTATTGCCTAATGATACCCCAGATACATTGGCAAAAAAAATACACAAATTAGAGCATACGCACTACCCAGAAACAATTTCACACATTGTTAAAAAATTACTTTCGCAAGAATTGAGTTAGCACTCAAAAACAGGTACTTTTGCCGCTTAAAATAACGTTCTTTTATGCAAAAGAAAATCTCTTCCGCTCTAATTTCAGTCTATCATAAAGACAACCTTGAACCTCTCGTAAAAAAGTTACATAACCTTGGAGTAAAACTATACTCTACAGGTGGTACGTTAGCTTTTATTACTAATTTAGGAATAGAGGCTACTCCTGTAGAAGACTTAACAGGATATCCTTCTATTTTTGGTGGGAGAGTAAAAACCCTCCACCCAGCAGTATTTGGTGGCATTTTATATAGAAGGGACAATCAAGATGATATTGCTGAGGCAAGCGACCACAACATAACTCCCATCGACTTAACTATTGTCGATTTATACCCCTTTGAAGACACCGTAAAAAGCGGAGCTTCCGATACAGATATTATTGAAAAAATTGATATTGGTGGGATTTCACTGATAAGAGCAGCAGCAAAAAATCATAAAGATGCCCTTATAGTTAGCTCAAGAGAGCAATACGATGAGCTTTTGCAAATACTTGAAAATGAGAATGGCCATACAACTTTAGAGCAGCGAAAAAGATTTGCCGCTTATGCCTTTAATATAAGTTCGCATTACGATACAGCCATTTTTAATTATTTTAATGCGGCAGAAAGTATTCCTGCATTTAAAAGCAGTATAACTAAAGAAAGAACATTAAGATATGGTGAAAACCCACACCAACAGGGTTCATTTTATGGCGATTTAGAACATGTTTTTACTCAGCTCCACGGCAAAGAAATTTCTTATAATAATTTAGTTGATATTGAAGCCGCCATAAATTTAATTAAAGAATTTGAAGGCGAAAATGCTTTTGCTATCCTTAAACATACAAATGCCTGCGGAGTTGCAGTTTCCTCTACCACCAAAAATGCATATTTAAAAGCCTTTCAAGCGGATACACTTTCTGCCTTTGGAGGGGTACTTATTTCTAATACCAAAATTGATATTGATACCGCCAACGAAATAATTATGCTTTTCTTCGAAGTTTTAATAGCACCTGCTTTTAACGATGATGCCTTAGAAATTTTAAAATCGAAGAAAAACAGAGTGCTACTCCAATTAAAAGAATACCCTAAAACAACCGTGGTTTTCAAATCTCTATTAGGCGGGGTAATTCAGCAATCTGCTAATAATAGAACAGACTCTAAAAAAATTTTAACAAATGCAACAACAAAGCAAGCAAGCGCAGATGAAATAAAAGATTTAGTTTTTGCTTCTAAAATTTGCAAGCACACGAAATCAAATGCCATCGTTTTAGCAAAAAACGGACAAATGTTGGCGAGTGGAGTAGGGCAAACTTCTAGAGTAGATGCTTTACAACAAGCTATTAAAAAAGCTGCTACATTTAATTTATCGGTAAATGGAGCCGCCTTAGCATCGGATGCTTTTTTCCCATTTGCCGATAGTGTTGAAGTTGCTAACGAAGCTGGTATTACAGCCATTATTCAGCCTGGAGGTTCCAAAAAGGATCAAGATTCTATTGATTATTGCAATAATCATAACATCTCAATGGTTTTTACTGGTACACGGCATTTTAAACATTAAAATGGGCTAGTTTTCAACCAATTTTTAAAACAAATTTGTATTTTAGTCAGCTTGGAAAAGAGTACAACTTTAAAATTTCCTTTTACCATTAATATTTAACATTTAGCATGGGTTTATTTGATTTTTTCTCCAGTGATTTAGCAATTGATTTAGGAACTGCCAACACATTAATCATTAAAGAAGACAAAATTGTAGTTGATGAGCCTTCGATTATTGCCATCGATCGTAACTCCAACAAAGTACTTGCCATTGGTAGGCAAGCCATGCAAATGCATGAAAAAACACATGATAATATTAAAACTATTCGACCTCTCAAAGATGGCGTAATTGCCGATTTTCATGCTGCTGAGCACATGATAAGAGGCATGATAAAAATGATTGATGAAGGAAGTCGGAGTATATTTCCAAAATCTCACCGAATGGTGATTTGCATTCCTTCAGGAATTACCGAAGTAGAAAAACGAGCCGTACGTGACTCCGCAGAACATGCAGGAGCCAAAGAAGTATATATGATTTATGAGCCTATTGCTGCGGCAATTGGATCGGGAATTGATATTGAAGAACCTATGGGTTCGATGATTGTTGATATAGGAGGCGGAACAACAGAAATAGCTGTAATTGCTCTTTCTGGTATTGTAAGTAACCAATCTATTCGAATTGCTGGAGATACTTTCAATAAAGACATCCTAGATTATATGCGAAGACAGCATAATCTATTGATTGGCGAACGTACTGCGGAACGTGTTAAAATCGAAGTAGGCTCTGCCCTAACTGAACTTGACGATGGTCCTGAAGATTACGAAATTAGAGGAAGAGATTTAATGACAGGTATTCCTAAAGTAATTAAAGCTTCTTATTCTGAGATTGCTTTTGCATTAGACAAATCGGTTTCCAAGGTTGAAGAATCTGTGTTAAAAGCATTAGAAACTTCTCCACCAGAACTTTCTGCAGATATTTATGATAGAGGTATTCATCTTACGGGTGGTGGAGCTTCGCTTCGTGGTTTAAGCAAAAGACTAGCACTTAAAACTAAATTGCCAATTCATGTGGTTGAAGACCCCTTAAAGGCAGTGGTGAGGGGAACTGGGGTTGCTATGAAAAACCTAAATCAATACAAGTCTGTGCTAATGACCTAATCGAATGCACAGTTTACTTTTGTTCTTATACCGTTACAGGGCCTTTTTAGTATTTATTTTACTTCAGTTTGCCTCTTTTTTTCTGGTAGTTCAAAATTCTAATTATAACAGGGCTACCTTTTTTAATTCTACAAATTACGTAGTAGGCAATTTGCTTGAGACCTCAAGTAATGTAGGTGATTACCTAAATTTAGATAAGGTTAATGCCCAATTAAATAAAGAAAATGCTGCTCTTAGAGAAAAAAACATAGCCTTGCTTAATCAAATAGAAGAAAACAATACAGCTGATACGGTTAGTAATTTTAGTTTTATCAATTCCAAAGTAATAAACAACAGTGTTTTTTTACTAAATAATACAATCACAATTAATTCTGGCTCTAACGAAGGCATTGTTGCAGGAATGGGCGTATTAGGAAACCATGGAATTGTTGGTAAAGTAAAGAGGGTAGGCAAAAATTATTCTACTGTAGTATCATTGCTCGATATTGATGTAATCGTTTCAGCAGAAATAAAAAACGTTCTCAATCTTTGCACCGTGCAATGGGATGGTCATTCACCAAAGCACGCCAAAGTTTTATACGTTCCGAGGCATTATAAGCTTGCATTGGGCGACTCGGTGATTACCAGTGGCTATAACGCCATTTACCCTGCTGGCATTCCAATAGGCATCGTAAGTAAGATCGATCTCCCTGACGATGCCACGTTTTACACCATTGAAATTGAGTTGATAAACAATTTTGAAAGTTTATCGCTTGTTGAAGTAGTTATTAACAAGGACCTCCCTCAAATTGATTCTTTAACAATAACTATTGAGGAATGAATAGAGATGTAATTTTAAAGTTTTTTGCTTTTTTTGGATATGTCCTTTTTCAAGTGCTATTATTCAATAAAATGGTGCTATTTGGTAAGGGGTTTGCTTTTATTTATGTTGGCTTTCTTCTTACGTTTCAGTTCGAATTAGGTATTATCATAGCCATGTTAATTGGATTTGCGACTGGTGTTACGGTTGATATATTCTCAAACACCCTAGGAGTTCATGCATCGGCATCGGTGTTATTAATGTATTTACGCCCTTTCCTTTTTAACTTATTTACTCCCCATGGTGGCTACCCCTCTGGCGCCAAACCAACACCCTCTATGATGGGGTTTAGTTGGTTCTCCACTTATTCATTAATCCTTATTCTTTTGCACCATTCAATGCTATTTATTGTAGAGGCAGGAGGATTTCACCTGTTTTTTTATACCCTCCAAAAAATTATCATTTCAACATTTTTTACTTTTAGTTCAGTAGTAATGATTCAATACTTATTTGCTAAAAAGAAAGATACCAGATGAACAAAAGTAGAGGCTATATCATCCAACTCATTTTTATTTTAGTAAGTCTCCTTTTTGCGGTTAGGTTGTTTTCACTACAAGTTTTAGATGATAGTTATAAAGAAGCTGCCGATAGCAATATTATTCAGGAGGTTATTGAATACCCTTTTCGAGGATTAATTTTTGATCGTAACGATGAGTTATTGGTCGCTAACAAGGCAATGTTCGATCTTTTAGTGATACCTAAAGAAGCGAAAAATATTGACATTCCTCGCTTTTGTAATTTAGTTGGCATTGCAACGGATGAGTATCAAGAAAAAATAAAAAAGGCAAAGGCTTACTCATATGTAAAGGCATCTATATTTATAAAACAGATTTCATTAGAAGATTTTTCTAGGTTTCAAGACAATCTTGATGAGTTTCCAGGATTTGTTCTCCAACCAAGAACTACTCGATCGTATTCATACCCAATTTTAGCAAATGCATTGGGCTATATAAGTGAAATTAGCAAATACGAATTAACAAAAGACACCTTAAACTATTACCACAGTGGTGATTACATAGGTAAAAGTGGCATAGAGTCTAATTATGAACAGTATCTAAGAGGCCAAAGGGGTAAATTATTTAAAATTAGAAATGTACGAGGCATAGAAAAGGGAAAATTCAAAGATGGCCAATACGACACCCTTGCAGTAACAGGATTATCCATAACCTCTACTATTGATAGAAAACTTCAAGTATTTGCTGAAGAATTGATGGAGGGTAAAGCCGGGAGCATCGTGGCCATAGAGCCATCATCTGGAGAAATCCTTGCCATCGTATCAGCACCTTCTTATAATCCAGGATTATTAACAGGCAAAGAATTTAGCAATAATTTTAATGTAATTAGTCAAGATACCATTAAACCTCTTTTTAATAGACCAATAATGGCGGCCTACAGGCCTGGAAGTATATTTAAAATAGTACAATCACTCATAGCCATGCAAGAAGGAGTAATTACTCCAAGCACTAAACTAAAATGTAATACCCACTTAATTGGATGCCATAATGGTGCTAACCACCCCTTTGGGACTTCAGAAAAACTTGTAGGTGCCATAAAAAATTCGTGCAACCCATACTTTTACCAAGTAATGCGTAAAATGGTTGTTCAGCATGTGGAGGAAAGTCCCTACAAAGATGCTAAAATAGGCCTTGATAAATGGAATCGCTATGTGAAAGACTTTGGGTTTGGAGCTCCTTTAGGGGTTGATTTGCCAGGTGAAAAAGGAGGAATGATACCAGATTCTAAATTCTACGACAGAGCTTATAAAGGTAGAGAGTGGAAATACTCAAATATTTATTCTTTAGCAATTGGCGAAGGCGAAAACTTAGTAGTACCTATTCAAATGGCTAATTTTAGTGCCACTGTTGCTAATCGCGGTTTTTATTATACCCCTCACCTAATTAAATCAATAGGTGACAGTGGTGAGCCCTTACCTACATATTTAAATAAAAACTATACAGGTGTTGACTCCTCCTACTTTGAAGTTGCAGTTGAAGCGATGGCAGAAGTAATAAAAACAGGAACAGGGCAATACAGAGCAAAATTAAAAGGAATTGAAGTATGTGGTAAAACTGGGACGGTACAGAATGATCCCAACCCAGATCACTCTGTATTTATTGCGTTCGCACCAAGGGATAATCCTACAATTGCGGTATCTGTATATGTTGAAAACGCAGGTCAAGGGGCTAGAGCAGCAGCAGCGATTTCTGGATTAATGATTGAAAAATACATTAAAGGTGATAGTGCCGCACTTTATTTTAAACCTTACGTACTTAAAGGAGATTTTGAATGATTAGATCAGGTGAATTAGTTAACAAGGTTGATTGGCTAACCATTTCATTATATGGTCTATTAGTCCTTTTTGGTGTTATTAACATTTATGCAGCCGTTTACGATGTAGATTCAACAACTTCCTTTTTCAGTTTTAGTCATAACGCTGGCAAGCAAATGGCATTTATTGGCATTGCAATTATTGTTGCCATTTTAATTCTCACCTTAGATTATAAAATCTACGACACGCTAGCCTATCCCATTTGGGGTGTATTTATTTTCTTTTTAATCATTGTTATGATTTTTGCGCGAGAGGTAAATGGAGCAAAATCTTGGTTAGAAATAGGCCCTTTTCGATTTCAACCTTCGGAATTTACAAAATTTGCTACCGCTCTGGCGGTTGCCAAATACGTAGGCCGCCCAAATTTTAGAATTGGTAAAGGCAGAGACGCACTTATGCTAATTTTACTATTTGGAATACCAACCATCCTAATAATTGCCCAAGGTGATATGGGAACTGCCATGGTGTTTTCAGTTTTTATTTTGGTTCTATTTAGAGAAGGTATGTCACCAATTCTATTAATTTTTGGTGTAGCTTCTGCAGCCATTTTTCTATTGGCGTTAATGCTTCCTAACGATATGTATTTCTGGGGACCGACTATTGCTATAACTGCCCTCACTATTTACTTTAATAGGAAGAGTATTAAACGTATGGTGCTTATTTTATTTATTGGCATAATCGTAATTGGAATGTACCAAAGTGTTGGTTATGCTTTTGACAATTTACTTAAACCTCACCAACAAAATAGAATACTGGTTTTACTCAACCCGAATTCAGACCCATTAGGAGCAGGATGGAACGTTACCCAATCTAAAATTGCCATTGGTTCTGGTGGACTTACAGGAAAGGGGTACTTAAAAGGCACCCAAACAAAGTTCGATTTCGTGCCTGAACAAAGTACTGATTTTATCTTTTGCACCATTGGAGAAGAACAGGGCTGGGTAGGTTCAATGATTTTAATCGTATTATTTACAGCATTATTGCTACGTATAACACAAATTGCAGAACGCCAAAAATGGAGGTTTGCAAGAGTTTATGGCTATTCTGTTGCCACTATCCTATTCTTTCATTTTGCCGTAAATATCGGTATGACGATTGGGCTTTTTCCAGTAATTGGAATTCCTCTTCCCTTCTTTAGTTATGGAGGATCTTCCCTCATTTCATTTACAATATTGGTTTTTATACTTCTTAGTTTGGATGCAAGTAGAATGCAGCGCCTTGCACACTAAGAGAATTTTTTATCTATTAATACTAAAAAATCTTTCACCTGTGGTGAATCTGGATTCCAGTTGCCCCGAAGGATATAATTATTATTTATAAATTTCAGAATTACATCTTGTGTTTCACACGTGTCCAAAAAGGCAATTACTTTGTTAAAATCTTCAGAATTACCCTCAAATAAATCATTTACAAACATGAATTTTTGATTAATTGTTATCATTGATTTCAACGTAGCTTGGTCGGTATCAAATCCTAGGCTGTCAGCTAACATTTCTTTCTTATCCTCTGAAAACTGTGTGTGAATTGTTTCAAATTCCGCTTCTTCTTGCTCATCATCATCAATTGTATCATCCAAATCGGCAGATTCACCTTCTAACCAAAAACTGTCAACTTCCACAGGTAACTGTTTATTAAAGGAGTCCATTAATTTAGACACATCCTCAGGAGGTTCGGTCAACCCTTCAAAAGCTTTGTTAAAGAGTACTTCTCCACTATAATTAGATGCCCAGGCCGAAAGAAGTGCATCTCTCATATGGCTGTTAATCTTAATGAATTTTCTCAAATCATTTACTTCATCCATATTGGGTGCTTCCCCATCATAAGATGCAACTAACTCTTGGTAATACTTTAATGGAGATAAAATTAATACCAAAGTACTTTCTACAGAAACCCTCAGCAGTGGATAAAAATGTTCTTTTGAAATACTTATATTTTGCGAAAGTAAATTCATCAGTTCTTCAAGTTTTTGCTTCACCTCACCCACCTGATAATTAAAAAAAGGGCTTTTGACTTGATTCATTTCAACTTTCCATCTTTTAAAGAGATTAAATAGCACAAATAACCCTACTTGTTTGGGTACTATTTCAGTCAAAATCTCTTTCCCAGAGATTGATTCCCTGTTCTCAAATATTTTTTTAACAAGCAAATCAGAATACTCAGTTGAATATTGTTCTAAAGCAAGTTGATTCAATTTGTTCTCCATAACAAGATTTTGTTCCTTTGTGAATACAGATATAAAAATATGCCTAAAATTACAATTTCTAACCTAGGTCTTAAAGATGTTGCGTATAATTTCAACAACGAATCGCCCTTAACTATTCTTGCCATTTTGCAAGAAAATAATATTGATTGGATGCATGCTTGTGGAAAAAAAGGCAGATGCACAACTTGCAGATTTAACATTATTAATGGGAAAGAGAACTTGAAAGAAACAACTGATGCTGAAAACCAATTTTTAGCTTCCCAAAAAATATTGCCAACACAACGAATGGCATGTCAAGCAATTTCTACCGGTAACATCGAAATTGAAGTTCCAGAAAAATGTAAGCTCCCTAGCCTAAATTACACCAATTAATGTTTGTAGAACAACCAATTCCTAAAGGAGAAAAAACGGGTGCTGGATGGGTAGAAGTTATCTGTGGCTCCATGTTTTCTGGTAAAACAGAAGAATTAATACGAAGACTAAATCGAGCTTTAATTGCTAAACAATCTGTAGAAATTTTCAAGCCTTCGGTTGATACAAGGTATCATGAATCGGATGTGGTTTCTCATAATGAAAGTGCCATCCGATCCACACCTGTACAATTCGCAAATGATATAATATTACTTGCTGGCACCAGTGCTGTAGTTGGTATTGACGAAGCTCAATTTTTTGATGAATCATTAATTGAGGTATGTAACCAACTAGCCGCCTCTGGAAAGCGAGTAATAATTGCTGGTTTAGATATGGACTTTGAAGGTAACCCATTTGGCCCCATTCCTCAATTACTTGCCCAAGCTGAATATGTAACCAAAGTACATGCAATTTGTATGAACTGCGGGGCACTAGCTTCCTACTCTTTTCGTTTAACTAGTAATAAACAAAAAGTTATGTTAGGAGAACAAAGTACGTATGAAGCAAGATGTAGAAAATGTTTTTTAGATGGTCAATTGACAAAAGATTGAAAAAAGTACTTTTTTTAAGTTGGTATTTGATTCCTTTCTTAGGGTTTTGTCAAAATAATATTCCTACGGGTTCTTGGAGAACGCATTATTCATTTAACGCAACAATTGCCATTACACAAAGTAGTAGTGAAATCTTCGGAGCCTCCGCTTCAGGACTATTTATTATTGATAAGGGTGAAAAAAGCGTTACTTCGATAACAAAATTAAATGGCTTAACCGAAACTGGAATTACTCATATTGATTATAATACAACTTCAAGTACGTTGTTAATAGCCTATGAAAACGGGCAAATCGACCTCTTAAAAAATAATGTGATGAGTTCGATTCCTGATATTAGACTTTCTGAAATACTTGATTCTAAAATCACACACCATATGAATAATTTTGGGGTTTACACATTTTTGAGTACCGGTTTTGGGTTGTTAAAAATTAATACAGAACTAAATTTAATTACCGAATCATACCTTAACCTAAGCAATACAGGAGATAACCTTAAAATTTATGCAAGCACTGTTTTTAACGATTCTATATTTTTGGCTACAGAAAACGGGGTTATTGCAGGTAGTCTAAACGAAAACCTTAAAGATTATACAAAGTGGAAACGTTTTGATGTTACCTCTGGAATAAACAAGGAACTAACCAATGTAATTGATTTATTTAATGGGCAACCAATTACAGGAAACACATCGCAGGGCTTGTTAACATATTCTGATGGCAGTTGGTCTCCAATTTCGAAATTAATTGGGGCAAATTTTTCGAGTATTAAAACCGGGGATGAAACGACCATCACCGCTTCCAATAAAGCTTATGTATTAACTAATGATGCACTAATCGAAATTCAATCAGGTGATATAATTAATGCTACTTCCGCTATTTCCGATGCAGGAAGCTATTGGATTGCGGATGGAGAAAATGGGGCAATTCATATTAAAGAAAATCTGAGTGAGAGTATATACCCCAATGGTCCATTTTTTAATGAAATCATTAAAATAAAAAGTATAAATAATAAAACATTCGCACTTCCTGCTTTCCAAACCAGAAATGGTTCATCTGCCAAAAACAATCGAGGGTTTTCTGTTTTTGAAAATGGCAGGTGGAGTAATTACAATTCAACTGGGTACCCAAATACAAATGCAATTCCAACTTTTTTAGATATAAGTGGAGTTAGTAATATAAACTCAGACGAAACTATATTTAGCTCCTACGGTTATGGGTTGTTGAATTGGAGTAATGGAGAATTCGAAATTATTGATGAATCCAATAGTACGCTAATTAATTATGCTCCTCCAGATCGAAATGTAATAATTGCTGATATTGATACTGATGGAAATAATTTGTGGGTGCTAAATAACAAGACAAATACATCGTTGCATAGTTTAGAAGGAGCTGCTTGGTCAACTTTTAGCCCCTCAAGTAAGGTGTCTGATGCTAAGCAAATAGTGAGCACGCCTTGGGGCGACCAATGGATTTCGATAAACTCAACATCAAACGGAGGGGTTGTAGTATTTAATAGTTCAGAAGGCGAAACATATTTAGAATCTTCGGGATTAGGTGCAATACCAAGCAATACCGTAAATCAAATAGTATTGGATAAAGAAGATAAAATATGGATTGCAACCAATAAAGGTGTGGTTTACTATTTATTTCCTTATTCTATTATTTCTGATTCAACACAAGAGGCGATTGTTCCTATTATAGATTTCAGTTTACTTTTTAATAACGAAAAAGTAAACACGCTCGCAGTTGATGGAGGCAATAGGATATGGATGGGCACGAATGAAGGTGCTTGGCTTTTCGATAATGATGGGTCGGTATTGGTAGAACATTTTACTGTTGAAAACAGCCCGTTACTATCAGACATTATAACCAATATCTCTATAAATGATCAAACTGGTGAAGTGTTTTTTAATACCGATAAGGGGTTAATATCATATCGTGGAACAGCAACCGTAACTGGTTTATATGAGTCTCCAAAAATATTTCCGAATCCGGTTACACCAGAATTTACAGGTGTTGTAACCATAGAAGGCGTTCCAACAAACAGTAGTTTAAAAATCACTGATGCATCGGGCAGGTTAGTAACCAACCTTACTGCCAATGGCAATACTGCAGTTTGGGATATTAATAATGCATATTCAGAGCGAGTTACTTCTGGTGTTTATTTTGTTTTTATTTCTAACGAAGATGGGCGATCTACACAATTTGGGAAAATAGCTATCGTAAAATAACATGCTTCTTAAAACAAAAGGTGTAGTTCTAAGGTTTGTGAAATACAAAGAATCATCTGTTATAGCAACCATTTATACGTTTGAAAAAGGCATTGTCAGTGTGATTGCAAATAGTGTACGTAGCAAAAACTCTCGAGGGAAAATCGCCTTATTTCAACCGCTTTCATTGGTTGAATTAATAATATATTATAACGAGGCCAAAAATATAAGCAGAGTTTCCGAAATAAGTAGTTATAACCCTTTACACAACCTTAGGCAAGATCCTATAAAAGCTACCATTAGTATCTTTATCATTGAACTATTGAACAAATCATTAAAAGAAGAAGAAGGAAATCCTCCTTTTTACAATTTTATACAAAACTCAATTATACATTTAGATGAACAAAGTAAGGAGGTTGAGAATTTCCACTTGGTTTTTCTAATTAAACTTTCGCTGTTTCTAGGCTTTAAACCACATTCAACTGTTGATTTTATTCAGCAAATTTCAAACTCATCATTTTACAACTCCCACGAAACTACCTCAAAACTTGAGGAATTATTAATTGCCAATTATGAATCATCTCTTGATTTATCAAACCATGACAGAAGTACAGTATTAAAAGATTTACTTGAGTACTACCAAAATCATATAAATATTGGAAAAATCAATTCAATTAGTATCCTATATGAACTACTTCATACCTAAAATAATTTAGGATTTTAAAACTAAATTATTATTTTTAAAGGGTGGAATTATAATTACTTACATATCATTCTTAAATAGCAACAGAGAATTATAGGCAAGGCAAATAAGCATTTTTGACAGTAAAAACGGTACGATACTATATTTTCTTAAGGGATGTTATCTTAATGTCCTTAACCGCCTTTGGTGGGCCTCAAGTTCATATAGCTTATTTCCTTGAGCGTTTTGTTGATAAGAGAGGATACTTAACAGAAAAAGAATTATTAGAATTAAATGCGCTGTGTCAAATATTACCTGGTCCAACTTCAACACAAACCATTACAGCCATTGGCTTTAGAATAGGTGGTCCTGGCTTGGCCTATTTAACTTTGTTTTTTTGGGCGCTCCCTGCAGTATCAATATTATTATTTATAGCAATTGCAATATCCTCTTTTCACCAAAAAGATTTTATCCTCAACGCTATAAGGTATATTCAACCTATGGCCGTAGGCTTTATCTCTTTTGCAGCCTATAAAATTACCTCAAAGGTTATTGAATCTAAATCAGGCATATTGGTAATGCTTATTTCAATTGGGCTATCACTAATTGCTGCATCTCCATTTCTTTATCCGGTTTTAATTATTTTAGGTGGATTTGTAACCGCCCTAAAATATAAGCGGCAACCTAAAATTGAAAAGAATGAACCTCTAAAAATAAAATGGGCGAATTTTATTTTATGGGCATCCGTTCTAATTATTTCGGGAGCATTGGCAACATTTGCCAATTGGCCATCTATTAAGTTATTCGAAAATTTCTATCGGAATGGCTCTCTCATATTTGGCGGTGGGCAAGTATTAATCCCCTTATTATATACCGAGTTTGTAACTTTAAAAGAATTTCTAACTTCTACAGAATTTCTATCAGGATACGGACTAGCTCAAGCAGTGCCTGGCCCCGTATTTTCATTTAGTGCGTACATTGGGTCTCTATCAATGAGAGATACAGGAGTTATGGGAATGATTACTGGAGGATTTATGTCGGCAGCTGGCATTTTTCTGCCAGGCACATTTCTAATTTTCTTTGTAATCAGATTTTGGGAAAACTTAAAAAGATATAGGATAGTAAGAGCCTCTTTGGAAGGAATTACTGCTGCAAGTTCTGGAATGGTTGTAGCCGCAGCCATTATATTATTTCAGCCATTAGAATTAAACGTAATGAACCCTCTCTTAATTATTACTACTTTCATTCTACTTCAGTTTACTAAAATAAAAGCTCCCTTTATAATAATAACTGGCATATTATTAGGGATTATAATTTAGTTAATAGCTCTAATCGAGCTGTATTTTCCGATACTTTTAAGCGGTATTCAGCCCCATGCACAAAGGGAAAGTTTTGCGGCTGATGCCCAATAGGCATAGACATAGCAATTGGAAAATCAAATTCTTTAGTTAACCGTGCTATCATTTCCTCAATGGTCTCATTAAATGGAGTATCGCCATTTGTCATTTCAGTAAAATCCCCTACTACCACTCCTTTTAGTTTGCTGAATTTACCAGCCCTCGCCAACTGATTAAGCAGCCTATCAATTCTGTAGTAATACTCCCCAACATCTTCAATAACTAGAATCTTATCTTCTGTACTAATTTCAGACAGTGTTCCTAAACTATCGCAAATTAAAGCCAAGTTTCCACCAATTAATTCACCTGATACTACTCCTTCTTTTAATTGTTTGGCATTTATTTTAATAGTTGATTTTCCTTTAAATAATAATTCGTATAAAGCTAAAATTGACTCATCTGCACCTTCTCTGCTAAACGAAGTAGCCATTGGCCCATGAATAGTTAACATGCCATTATTTATTGCATCTAAATGAAAGGCCGTTACATCGCTAAACCCCACTACCCACTTGGGGTATTTAACAAAGTTCGAAAAAGACAAATTATCTAAAAATCTGGAAAAGCCATAACCACCTCTTGCGCATAAAATCAACTTAATAGTTGAGTCGTCTAGTGCTTGCTGAAAATCAGATTGGCGTTCGGAATCATTTCCAGCAAAAACACCAAAATTGCTATATAAATACTCCCCTAATACAACTTCTAACCCCCAATTTTTTAACATGATAATCGCCTCATCAATTCCATCTTTAGGTAATTTCCCAGACGGAGCAACAATCATTGCCTTATCTCCTTTGTTAAGTAATTGTGGACTATTCATACCTAAAGATAAAAACCATAAGGCAATAAAAAACCCCTTTGGGTTACAAAGGGGTTTAAATTTATTTTCTATATTTTCTTAATTCGCAGGAGGTGTAATTCCCATTTTTTTCAAAACATCATTTGACGCATCACTCGTAGGGTCTGCAAAATAAAGAACATCTAATCCTGGAACTCCGGCATTTATGATATATGAATAACTTCCTTCTTTAGCAACTTCATTAATTGCATTACCTATTTTTTCATAAAGTGGTTGCATTAGCTGTTGCTCTTTTTGCTGTAAGGTCTGCTGTGCATTTGTAGCAAACTCTTGCGCACTTTGCTGCATTTGAGAAAGTTCTTTTTCTAAATCAACGCGAATTGCTTCTGCCATTTGCTGACCTTCGCTAACATATCTGTTATACTTTTCTTCAAAATCTTTCTGCTTCGCTTGTGCCTGGTTTTCTAATTGGCCTTGCAAAGTTTGCAATTGAGATTGCACTTGCTTCATTTCAGGCATCGCGCTTAACACATACTGCATGTCCATATGCCCAATCTTTTGAGTTTGAGCCATTACTGCCGAACTTCCTACAATGGCAGTCATCATTACAAAATACTTCAACTTATTCATCTTACTTTATTTAATTTAATTATCTAAAACATCATTAGGGTCACCAAGACCTAACTCTTCTAAAACAAAATCGGTATAATCATGCACAGGGTCAGTATATATCATTACCAACTCGCCTGATTTATCAAACACTACTTGCAATTTATGTTCATTCGCCATTTTTTCAACGGCATCAAAAACCTTGTCTTGAACAGGCTTAATTAATTCTTTTTTCTTTAAAAAAAACAACCCTTCGAAACCAAAAACTTTCTTTTGGTACTCTTTTAAAGCAACCTCTCTGCTATTAATTGCTTTAAGCCTATCATCTTTCATATCAACAGTTAAAAGAACTTCTTCAGCTTTTAAATCGCTGTGCATGTTATCAATCTCAATTTGCATATTTCGAATTTCTTCCTGCCAAGCCACCGCTAATTTATCAATTTCACCTTTAGCTTCGTTATATTCTGGCATTTTGCTTAGGATAAAATTCGTATTTACATATCCAAATTTTTGAGCTACCAATTGGGTAGGTATCAAATACATTGCCAAAATAATAAAAACAAGTTTTAAATATATCTTTATCATCTAAATAAACTATCGTAATTGTTGGCCAATGGTAAATTGAAATTGCATTCCACTAGGTTCTGTTTGTCCTGGGAGCGTATCAAATCCATACCCCCAGTTAAGACCAATGAGGCCAAATGCAGGCATAAATAATCGAGCTCCAACCCCTGCTGCTTTGTAGGTATCAAAAGGACTAAAAGTTTCGTAATTATCCCAATTATTTCCTGCTTCACCAAATACTAACACATAAATTGTAGCCGCGGCACCCGTTGTAACCGGATACCTTAATTCCATTGCATATTTAGCATAAATAGTGCCTCCTGTAGTTCCAGAAAACGTATTATCAAATTGATCTATTGGCTTAATACTGTTGTTTTCGTAGCCTCGAAGGCCAATTACATCAGTACCTAATACATAATTTGAGCCTGCTAACCCATCACCTCCCAAAGTAAATCTTTCATACGGCCCTACAGGCACTTCACTTGGAGAGTATGTATTCATAAATCCAAAATGGATCCTTGATTCTAGTACTAATTTGCCAACTAAATTCAAATAGTATTTAGCATCAAACATAAACTTAACATACTCAACCCATCTATTTGCTTCTATTGGTGTAGCAGTCGCATAATTCAGATTATTCAGTTTAGAAAATGGTGGCGTAAAACTACCACTTAACGAAACTGTTGAGCCCGATTTAGGATACATGGGGTTATCTATACTACTACGCGCCAAGGTGGTTGATAAAAGGAAAGTATTAGATACGCCAGTATTAAATGGTAATGCCCCATATGACTGGAAATAATTATCTAGTTTATACACTTTATACGATAATGAAGTACTTAATGTAAAATAGTTATCAGGCCAAGTAAGTCGTTTCCCAAGACCCAGCGTAACAGAGTTTACTATAAAAGAACCTGCTTCTCCATAGATTCTTTCATCTAAATTTTGGATTGAGCTATTAAGACTTACCGTTAAAGAAGTTGGCTTTTTACCACCTAACCATGGCTCGGTGAAAGAAGCAGTGTAACTCTGAAACTGCTTACCATTTGCTTGCATTCTAATAGATAATTTCTGCCCATCGCCTACGGGTAAAGGATGCCACTTATCAAAATGAGGTACATTTCTAAGTGAGAAATTGTTAAACGTTAACCCTAAAGTGCCTACAAACCCATAATAGCCTCCCCAACCACCAGAAAGTTCAATTTGATCGTTGGGCCTTTCTACTAATTTATATTCAATATCCACGGTGTTATCTGCAGGGTTTGGAACAGGATTTATTTGAATTTGCTCAGGGTCAAAATAACCTAAGGTTCCTAATTGTTGTTGATCTCGAATAATATTGGTTCTACTAAACAAATCGCCAGGTACTGTTCTAAGTTCACGCCTAATTACATGGTCATTAGTTCTATCATTACCAGTAATAATAACATTGTTTACAGTGGCTGGAGCACCTTCATAAATCCTCATTTCAATATCAATAGAATCTCCGCTAACTGCAATTTCAACAGGCCGGATATTGAAAAACAAGTAACCATTATCCATATAAAGTCCAGAAATATCAACCCCTTGTGGATTCATCTGCAATCGTTTATCCAACTCTTCTTTGTTATAAATATCCCCAGTTTTCAAACCAAGAATTCTTTGCAGTGTAGCATCGTCATACACATAGTTTCCAGACCAAGTAATGTTTCTAAAATAGTATTGAGATCCTTCCTCTACCTTCAAATAGATGGCTATTGAGCTTGTATCGGTTTTAAAAATAGAATCTTTAGAAACAACGGCATCTCTAAACCCCTTTGAATTGAGGTAATTTACAATGGTCTTTTTATCCTCGTTAAAATCTGATTTTATGTACTTTGAAGATTTAAATATGTTAATATTTACATGTCGAGATAGGTAATCAGAAATCGTTTTCCCATCCATCTCCTTCCTATCAAATATGAACGATTTTGGGTTTATATGTGTGGTACGATAAGCTATATCCTTAAACAAAGAGAGTTTAACACGCTCTTTGGTATTTTTCATTTTACCCTTGATTTTTCCAAGACTAATTTGCTCTACACCATCAATGTAAATTCTATCAATCTTGACTTTTGGGTTCTTTTGAATCTTAATTTTTAATCTAACGTGATTCGATAAAAGTGTATCCTTTTCCTTAATAATATCTACTTCACAATTTAAAAAGCCTTTATCAACATAATTTTTAATAATATTATTGCGGGTTATATTTACCATTGCATCTGTTAGAACTTTACCTCTATAAGGTGCAACTAACTCTTTCAAATCTGCTTTTTGGGTTTTAGATATGCCTTCAAACGAAAACTTTGAGAGACGGGGCCGCTCGGTTAATTCAACTAATAAATAAACCTTTCCCGTTTCAATTTTTTCAATAAGAATTTTTACATCGCCCACTAAACCGTGCTTCCAAAGTTTTTTAATTGCATTACTAATATCATCTCCTGGGATTTTTATTCTATCTCCCACCTTCAAACTTGTAAGTGAAACTAATGTGTTCCCATCCAAATAAGTTGTGCCTACAACTTTAATATTTGCGATCTCATATTCCTGAGGTTTGCTATAATCTAGTCCAGAACTAGTTTGGGTTGGAGCCGCCTGTCCTCGGCTTCTGCGTATTTGACCCACGGCAGATGATATTACCAAAATTAATATTACTAAACTAAGAATTCCTCTTTTCATGCTCCCTACGTTAACTGTTCGCTTGTTTTACCAAACCTTCTTTCCCGTCTATTAAACTCATTCAAAGCTTCATTCAAATGCTTTTTCCTAAAATCTGGCCAAAGCACCTCAGTAAAATAAAGTTCAGTATAAGCCATTTGCCATAACAAAAAATTACTCAACCTCAATTCTCCGCTGGTCCTAATTAATAATTCAGGATCTGGGTACGATGAAGTTGCTAATTCATTTCCAATTGAAGATTCATCAAGAGAATCTGAACTGATTTCTCCAGATTCTATCTTTTTAGCTATGGTAGATACTGCCTGAGTAATATCAGCTCTTCCACTATAATTTAAAGCCAATATTAGCGTCAGTCCTGTGTTCTCTTGAGAGGCTTCCACATCTCCATCCAACTGATTTACACACTTTTTAGGCAACCCACTTATGTCTCCAATAGTTTCTAAACGAATATTATTTTTCATTAGTGTGTTCAATTCTTTTCTTAAAGAATCAATAAGTAACTCCATCAAAGCATCAACTTCCACTTTGGGTCGTCCCCAATTTTCTGTAGAAAATGCATATAATGTTAAATACTTCACCCCAAGTTCTGCACACCCTTCAACCGTATCCCTAACAGCCTTAATCGCATTTTTATGACCAAAAATTCGGGCTGCACCCTTCTTTTTTGCCCATCGTCCATTCCCGTCCATAATAACGGCAATATGTTGAGGTATGTTTTTAAACTCGGTCACAATTAAATTCCAAACATTTTAGATTTTAAGGTGCAAAAATATCTTAAATAATTGAGAAAATAGGTTTTAGAAATCAGTTTAACGTCTCCTATATCCTTGCTTTATCGGCAAAGTGGGACATTCGACTTTATAAAATGTATAACTAACACTTACACCGGCAAAATAATACTCATCATTATCGTTTGGATTACCATATTGGTAATCCTTGTTAAAATAATCACCTTCAGAAATATTATCTATGTAATCAAAAAAAGTAGCCCTTACCCCGGCCTCAAACGAGAAAGACCATTTAGGTGAAGCTCTATATCGAACACCCAATGCCAAAGGTATAGCCAATTGAATGTTACTATACGTTGCGGTTTTGTTAGCATGTCCCAGCATTCCAAAAACGCCAAGTCCGCCATAAAAATAAGGAGACCAATTTAATGAAGCCTTTTTGCTCCGAAAATCCAGAAAGTAATATTCAACACCGGTTGAAAACTCGTATAAAAAAATATTAAAAGAACTTGCCCTTGCCACTGCAAATGCATCTATAGGCTTGGTATCTGTACCTGCTAATTTACCTGCTAAAAAAGAAGTTCTTACGCTAATATAATTGCTTACATTAAACCGATAGAAAACATAAGCTCCAGGTTTTATAGGGTTGGTGAAAATATTTCTAGATAAATCACCTGTATAAGATATTGCACCCAGACCTCCTCCCACTTCACGTTTTTGGCCATAAATAGGACTATTTAGCCCTATTACTAAAATAAAAATGGGAATCCATATTTTTTTCTGAATCCCCATTCTAATATTATAATCCATATAATTTTATCTAAACTTGGCCTTCCTAAAAGAAGAACCCAAAATATAAGATATTTTAACACTAGTTACATAGTAAATATCATTATCGTTTTTACCACCACGTTTATTTGAGGGAAGCTCTGAACCATATCCATTTATTGTCGTATAATTTATGTTGTCTCTACCAAGATAAGTACTAGTTCCTAAATGAGAAACATCTCTTGCATCACCAGAATGAGCACCTACTGGCTCTTGAGATCTATCGGACATAGCCTTAGCTAAGTCTCCATCTAATGCTCCAAGGTTAACATAATTACTACTTATATCGTCAATATAATCGAAAAACAAATACCTAAATGTAATATCCAGTGAAATATCAAGTGCTTCACCTAAGTTATAACGTGCACCTAAGCCAAATGGTATAGCAATTTGCCACAAACTATATGGTTTAATACCATAATTAGCATCCGTTTCTAACAAATCGGCATATTGACCTTCAGTACCTAATGGCTGAAGACTAACCCATTGCCCAGCTTCGGGCAAAGTGGCTCCTGTGTAAACACTCGTTTCTGGAGCCTTTGCTTTAGGGTTATGATAAAATCCTGCAATCCCAATTATCGCATAAGGCGTAAATTGCACTCTGCTTAAATAGGAGCCTTGATTTTCAAATAAGTCAATTATTCCAACGATGGAAAGCTCCGTAATATTATTTCTAAATTGAAGGTTTCTTACATATCTATAGCTAGATAATTCTCCATTAGGATCTGCTGCTCTGTTATCATCACCAAAAAGTGTACCGAAAGATAGCGAAGCTTGAACCGTATATCGAGATCCTATTCTAGCACCAAAAGAACCAGTAAAGCCTGGCCTAGTAGAAGAAATTTTAGTACTAAATATTCCAGACTTGGGTGCAATGTCACCAAAATAGTTCATAGTATTTACACCAGCACTTATATAGAAATACCGCTTCTGGCTAGTAAAACTATTCTTATTGCCCTTAAAGTTGGCCATCTGTTTATTCTTCTTCTTAATTTGCTTTTTATTTATTTGAGCAAATCCAGAAGTTAAAACAATAGATAGAACAACTGTAAAAATTAATTTAATACTTCTTTTCATCTAAATAATTCCTTTAAATATGGCATCACAGTGTTTACAAAGGTATTAATACAAAACGAATTAAAAAATAATATTTAATTTCTATAATCTACCCCCCAATTGAGCTTGTTCCGCATAGTGTCGAGCTGATTATAGTTCTTAAATTTAATTAATTTACCTGACTTATGATATTTTTTAATTTTTATCTCAATATTAGTAGGTACAGACATCGACCGTGAATCTAAAGAAATCAGCACATTATCGCTTCTCGACTCAATTTCGAATGCTATTTCACTATGATCTGAAAGCACTAAAGGTCGTGCATTTAAATTATGAGGGCTTACAGGTGTAATAACAAAATTATCGGATTGGGGCAACACTAATGGCCCTCCACAACTTAACGAATAACCTGTAGAACCAGTAGGCGTTGAAACGATTAGCCCATCGGCCCAATAAGTATTTAAATAAGCCCCATCTAGCAATACCTTTACTTTTATCATGGAAGATGAATCTCTTTTGAGAATGGCGAAATCATTCAACGCAAAGTTTTTTTCTTTAAATGTTGGATAATCTGAGACCAATTGAAGGAGAATCCTTTCATCAATTTCGTATTCCTTTTTACAAAGGGCATCTACTGCATTATTAACTTCTTCCATTGATGTGGTTGCAAGAAACCCAAGCCGGCCCATATTTACACCTATAATAGGAACTTCGAAACAACCTATATGCGTTAGAAGCTCAAGCAACGTGCCATCGCCACCAAAAGAGAAAGCAAACTTCATTTGTTCAAGATCAGTATAAACCTTCAAAGAAGAGTTTTTCAGTCCCATTTCATCACAAATACGATGGAATTTTGGAGAGAGATAAGGCTCAAAATTACAAGACTCTAACTTTGTAAAAAAGCTTTCAATCTTTGGTATCTCGTCTTTGTCAAAAGGTTTCCCGTGTACTGCTACCTTTATTCCCATTGTTTAAATATCCAAATATTTGAATAAAACATCAAGATGCTCTTTATCTGAACTTACTGACTTTTGATCTCCTAGGCTAGCAATTACTTTATAATTAAAGCGTTCAAATGTAGCTACTAGCCTCGATACGTCTTCACTATTTACTTTAATAGTTAATTTAAGTAAATCATTGTTTGAAGAATCATTTATGATAGAACTACTTAGAACTTTGTACCCTTCTGACTCTACCAATCTACTAATTTCTGAAAGAGAATAATCAATTGTTTTTAATGATAAAATCAATATTGCTCCTGAAGATTGGACTGCCAACGTTTGAGATAAAGCAGAAATAGTATCTTTCATAGTAATTACCCCTACAAAAACATTTTGCTCATTTACAACTCCAACTAACTCAATATTATTAGCCGATGCAAGCTTTATTATATCATAAAAATGTGCCGATTGATCAACCTTACAATGGCTATATTGTAAATCTAAATCACCAATAAGGGAAACTTCCGCTTCTTGATCTAAAATCATATCTTCAGAAATTAGCCCTAAAAATTCACCGTCATTAACTACTGGTAATTGATTACACCTAAATTCATCCATCCACAACAAGGCATGTGCTGTTGTGTCAGCCAATTTAAGAGGCGGAATCATGATATTTATAAGCTCAGACGCTAACATTTTCTTCTTTAAAAAGGTACTCGCCTAATATTTCATTAAATCTCTCTGGTTGTTCCATCATAGGGGCGTGACAACATTGATCTATAAACTTCAAGGTAGAATTGGGTATTAGTTTATAGAACTCGTGCGCAACAGAAGGCGGAGTTATCGTATCATTTAATCCCCAAATCAATAAAACTGGAGCTGTTATTTCAGGCAATTGGTCAGCCATATTATTTCGCTGAGCAGACCTTGCAATGGCTATTAACCGTAACGTTTTTTGTGGACTTTTAAAGGTTTGGTAAACCTCCTGCACATATTCTTCTGATACCGTATTGGGGTCATAAAATGTATAACCCACTTTTTCTTTCACATAATCATAGCTTTGGATCCTAGGGAAAGAGCCTCCCATAGAATTCTCAAAAAGACCAGAGCTACCCGTTAAAATTAGTTTTTCAACTTTTTCTGGATGTTGAAGAATGTATGCTAATCCAACGTGTCCTCCTAAGGAGTTTCCCATCACAATCATATTAGAAAGCTCAAAATCATTTACAAATTCAGTAACAAATTTTGCTATCCCTTCAACGCCAGATTTTTTTAACGGAAGCGTATAAATTGGCAACATAGGTATAATGATTCGATAGTGTTTTGAAAAAACATCAACAACTTTCTCCCAATTGCTTAAGGCACCAAATAATCCGTGAAGAAGCATAAATGTTTGCCCTTCACCTTCATCAATATAACTATAGCCGTTTTTCTCTTTTAATTCCATACAGTGTTGATAGTACTACCAAATTAATACATCTTACTAACAATTTTAAGCTTATTCGGTGGCAGTGTCTAATAATTCCCTTAATCCATCAAAAATATCTGATACCGCTGGAATAATCCCATCTAATAAACCAGCAAAAGACGGTGCCACAGGTACCACATAGTCATAAAGTAAAGATTCTTGTTGCCATTCAATAGGAAAACTGATTTTAAATACACTGGCCATCCATATAAGCGCTGACATAAGAAAAACCCACATAAAAGCTCCTACAAGTGCTCCTGCCAATTTATCTACACCTCCAAGTAAAATCATCTGAACAAACTTTTTCAGCAGTTTACCTATAAAATTCACAATAAAAATAATACCAATAAAAATAATTATAAAGGCGATAATTGGCAGCATTCTGCCAGATAAACCAAATTCATTTACTAAAATAGAAACTCCCCAATTTAGAAAGTAAAAACCCCCAAAAACACCCAACACCAATGCTAATAATGAAATAACACCGACAATAAAGCCTCTTTTAAAGCCGCTAACTCCCCCAATTATGATTGGTACCAATAATATTATATCCAATACATTCATTAGTTTATCAATAGCTCTTTTACAATTGTTGATATCATTCTGCCATCTGCTTTCCCTGCTAACTCTTTGGTAGATGCTCCCATTACTTTGCCCATATCGGATGGACCAGAAGCACCCATTTTTGTAATGATTGCTTTGAGAGTTTCACGTACTTCGCTTTCTTCCATTTGCTTTGGTAAATACTTCGAAATTACTTCATGTTCAAAAAATTCTTTTTGGGCCAAATCTTCGCGACCTTCTTTTTTGAAAAGCTCCCCACTTTCTTTCCTTTGTTTAGCCTCCCTCATCAAAAGTTTTAGTTCTACTTCTTCAGAAATTTCTTCTTGAGCTCCTTTTGCTGTTTCTGCTATTAATATGGCTGATTTAATGCTTCTCAAAGCAGTTAACTCTTCTTTCTTTTTAGCAAGCATCGCTTGTTTTATATCAGCATTAATGGTTTCCTTAAGACTCATTCGTTTATTTTTTGATGGTAAATCTATAACTTGCGACAAAAATAAGAATTCTATTGTTATGGCTACCCGTTTAAGTGTTAATGTAAACAAAATTGCCACTCTGCGTAATGCTAGAGGCGGCAAAAATCCTAATGTAGTTCAAATATCAAAGGATTGCGAACAATATGGTGCTCAAGGAATTACAGTTCATCCTCGTCCAGATGAGCGTCATATCACCTATCAAGATGTGTTAGATTTATCAGATACAATAACAACTGAATTTAATATTGAAGGATACCCTGACAAGCGGTTTATGGAGTTGGTTTTAAAAGTAAAACCAACTCAAGCAACGCTAGTGCCAGACCCCCCAGATGCTATTACCTCAAATGCTGGCTGGGATACCATTAAAAACGAATCCTATTTAAAAGAAATTATACAGGAGTTAAAACAAAACGGGATTAGAACTTCTGTTTTTGTAGATACCAATTTTCACAATATAGAAGGAGCAGCGAAAATTGAAAGCAATAGAATAGAACTTTACACCGAACCTTATGCCAATACTTATTTATCGAATAAAAAGAATGCAGTGAATCCTTTTACATTAGCAGCCGAAAAAGCACATAAGTTAGGGCTGGCTATTAATGCCGGACACGATTTAGATTTAGTTAATTTAAAATACTTTGCGCAGGAGGTTCCATTCCTTGATGAAGTTTCAATTGGCCATGCGCTTATCAGTGATGCCTTGTATTTTGGATTAGAAAACACGATTCAAATGTATTTACAACAGTTAGATATTTAATGAAACTTAGTTATAAAGAAGTAGGTAATGGCAAGCCATTAATAATATTACATGGCCTATTTGGCTCTTCTGATAATTGGATTAGCATTGCTCGAAAGCTTGGCGAATCACGAAAAGTATTTATACTTGATCAACGTAATCATGGTGATTCACCTCATAGCAATGAATTTAATTATCAGGTAATGGCCAACGATCTAAAAGAATTCATAGAAGATCATTCTATAGAAAACTTTGATTTGATTGGCCACTCTTTAGGGGGTAAAACAGCCATGCTATTTGCCACACAAAACCCGAGCCTCGTTAATAAATTAATAATTGTTGATATTGCTCCGAAGCTATACTCTGTTCATCACGATACCATAATAGAAGGCTTAAAAGCCATTGACCTAACTTCTTTAAAATCTAGAAATGAAGCTGATGCTACTTTGGCAGAATATGTTCCTTTAATAGGTGTCCGTCAATTTTTACTCAAAAATTTAAAACGAACTCCTTTAGGCTTTGGGTGGAAAATAAATTTAGAGGTAATACAAAACGAAATTGAAGAAGTAGGTAAAGGGCTCCCCCCTGCTGCGCACTTTGATAAGCCAACATTGTTTATTCGTGGTGGTATGTCTAATTACATATTAGATGATGATATGGGGATAATTAATACCCATTTTCCTAAAGCCAGATTAGCCACGGTTAAAAGTGCGAGTCATTGGGTACATGCCGAAAAGCCCATAGATTTTTTATTGGAAACAAATTCTTTTCTTACATCATGAAAAAAGGAATCGTCTATCTTATCCCATCTGTCATTTCTCCAGATACAGCTGAACAAGTACTAGCCCCCCAAATTCCAGCAGTTGTAAAAAATACGCACTATTTTATAGCAGAAACTATACGTGAATCAAGGAGGTTTATAAGTAGCCTTAAATTGGGCGTTGATATTTCCCAACTCCAATTTGAAAAGGTAGATAAAAACACACAGGACGCAGAAACGGAAAAATATCTTATGCCTGCCTTAAAAGGGCATAATATAGGAGTTCTTTCCGATGCTGGATGCCCAGGGGTAGCAGATCCAGGAGCACAAGTAGCACGCATTGCACATAAATTGGGGCTACAAGTTATACCCCTTGTAGGGCCCTCTTCTTTGCTCTTGGCTTTAATGGCTTCGGGCATGAATGGTCAATCCTTTGCTTTTAATGGATATTTGCCCATTGACCAGAAAGAGGCTACGAACAAGATAAAGCTATTTGAAAAAACATCTAGAACAAATAATCAAACGCAATTATTTATAGAAACACCCTACCGATCAGATAGAACCTTTGATATTTTGTTAAAATCTCTTAACAAAAATTCTTTACTTTGTATTGCAAAAGATATAACAGGCAAAAATGAGTTTATAAAAACAATGCCAGTTCAAAAGTGGGAGAATCAGAATCTTATAATAGGAAAAGAGCCTACTGTTTTTTTGTTTCTAGCCAACTAATTATATTTTCAATTAACTACATTTGTCGATTCAATTTTAATACTAATAATTAATGTCATATTTATTTACATCCGAGTCAGTTTCTGAAGGTCATCCAGATAAGGTATCCGATCAAATATCAGACGCACTGATTGATTACTTTTTGGCTTTTGATCCACAATCAAAAGTTGCTTGCGAAACACTAGTAACCACAGGTCAAGTTGTATTGGCGGGTGAAGTAAACACTAATACCTATTTAGATGTTCAAACCATAGCGCGCGAAGTAATCGCTAGAATTGGATATACGAAAAGTGAATATATGTTTGAAGCCCATTCTTGTGGCATTCTTTCAGCTATCCACGAGCAATCATCGGATATTAACCAAGGAGTTGATAGAAAAGTAGCTGATGATTTCGAATCAAAAGCTAATGCGCAAGGTGCTGGTGATCAAGGAATGATGTTTGGTTATGCAACCAAAGAAACAGAAAATTACATGCCTTTAGCATTAGATCTTTCGCACAAAATTCTTCAAGAATTAGCCGTGGTTAGAAGAGCTAATGACAGAATCAATTATCTACGCCCTGATGCTAAATCGCAGGTTACCATTGAATATACGGATGACAACAAGCCTGTAAGAATTGATACGATTGTGGTTTCAACACAACATGATGATTTCGCCCCTGACGAAGAAATGTTGGCTACCATCAAAAAAGATATCGTAAACTATGTAATTCCAAAGGTTAAAGAACAGCTTAGTCCTGAAATACAAGCTTTATTTAACGATGATATTTTATATCATATAAATCCCACTGGCAAGTTTGTAATTGGTGGGCCACATGGCGATACAGGCTTAACCGGGCGTAAAATAATTGTTGACACCTATGGTGGTAAAGGCGCTCATGGCGGTGGCGCTTTTAGTGGTAAAGACCCTAGTAAAGTAGATCGAAGTGCAGCTTATGCTACAAGGCATATAGCTAAAAATTTAGTTGCTGCTGGTGTTTGTGATGAAGTTTTGGTGCAAGTTTCATATGCCATAGGTGTTGCACAACCTTGTGGGCTTTTTGTTGAAACTTATGGACGGTCTAGAGCTAAAGATGAAAATGGAAATATTCTTTCAGATGGTGAAATTGCAAAAAAAATAGAATCAATATTTGATATGAGACCCTATGCAATTGAACAAAGATTGAAACTAAGAAATCCAATTTATTCAGAAACTGCAGCTTATGGCCATATGGGACGAGAGCCAAAAATAGTTACTAAAATATTTGAAAACGCTGGGCAAAAAGCAGAAATCGAAGTAGAGTTATTTACTTGGGAAAAACTTGACTATGTAGATAAAATAAAAGCTGAATTTAGCTTATAAATAAAAAGATGATACTATAAAAAATGGCGACACCCCGTAAAGCGTGTCGCCATTTTTTTTGCCGTCAAAAAAAAAGACTAATGAGTCATAACTTTTTCTTTGTGTCTTTTAAGTTGCTTTTTTAAAGCCTTAGAAGACTCATCAGTAGCAGCTTCAAATGAAGCTGCAGTTGCAGTTGCAAACAGCTGATCTCCTGGAATATTAATTTTAATTTCAACAGTTTTGTTCTTTATGCCTTCATTATTTAATCGCATATACACTTCCCCATCTATTACCCTATCAAAAAAAGTATCAAGTTTATCCAACTTCTTCTGAACTACACTTAGCAATTTGCTATCAGCATCAAACTTAATCGAGTGCATTTTTACTTTCATAGTGATATATATTTATATGTAACATTAATTTCAATCATGCTTTAGGATGCGCTTTTTCAAACACTTTTTTCAACTTATCAAGAGAGTTATGCGTGTAAACCTGAGTTGCCGCCAAACTCGAATGCCCAAGCAGCTCTTTCACAGCATTAAGATCTGCCCCATTATTTAATAAATGGGTTGCAAACGTATGTCGTAAGATATGAGGACTGTTTTTTTCAAGAGATGTTGCAGCACCTAAGTATTTTTTCACCTTTCTATACACAAAGGCCTCATATAAAGATTGTCCTTTATCTGTCAAAAGTAAAAAATCATTCGCTCCACTCATAGATTCAACTTCTCTCAATTGCAAATACTTTTGAATCAACTTTACTACTTCTATATTCAACGGAAGAACTCTTTCCTTGTTGCGCTTTCCCAACACCTTTACTTGTCTTTTTGCAGTATTAATTGATGATAATTTTAAACCAATCAATTCTGATCTTCGCATACCCGTGCCGTACAAAAGCTCAAGAAGCAATTGATCCCTGACGCCCATAAAATCATCGCCAAATTCTACAGATTCAAATAGTCGATTCATTTCAACTTCTTGTGCAAACTGGGGTAATCTTTTGGGCGTACGAAGAGCCTTTAACTGAGTAGATGGATCAATGGTAATAGTACCAGAACGTACCAAAAACTTATAATAACTTCTTAATGAAGCCATTTTTCGATTGATAGAGGAAGGAGAAAGTTTATCTTCAACTAAACTAATTATCCAAGACCTGATGTGAGAATGGGTAACTAAGAATAAATTGAGATGACCATCCAAAGATGATAGAAATACACTGAATTGATCTAAATCATTTTTATAAGAAATTACAGTATGAGGACTGTAGCGTTTCTCAAATTCAATATATTTTAGAAAGGATTTTATCATTAAGTCAATAGCGGAGCAGTTAAACCGCTAACACTACTAACTTAATAATTAATGACGACTTTAAGGAAAAGATTAGTAATTATCTTTTGCAAACATTTTTTGTTTGTACGCAGCCTTAAGTTTCATAGTTCTATTCGTAATAGATGGTTTTTCAAAAGCAGTTCTGGATCTCAATTCTCTCAATACTCCAGTTTTTTCAAACTTTTTCTTGAATCTTTTAAGAGCTCTGTCAATTGACTCGTTTTCTTTTACATTTATAATAATCATATCTATAACTAATCGTTTATTTTCAAATCGGAGCGCAAATATAGAAAGCTAAAAAACTAATTCAAAATCATTCGCCCAACAAAAGTTTAGAAATTACTAATTTTTGAATTTCCGAGGTACCTTCTCCAATTGTACAAAGCTTTGAATCCCTAAAATATTTCTCAACTGGATAATCTTTCGTATATCCATAACCTCCAAAAATTTGAACGGCATCAGTGGCAACTTCCACTGCTATTTCTGAGGCATAATATTTTGCCATTGCTGCTTCTTTTGTCATTGGTAGATGATTATTTTTTAACTCTGCAGCATTTTTGATCAGCTGTTTAGCGGCCTCCACTTTTGTTGCCATATCTGCCAGTTTGAATGATATTCCCTGAAAACTCGCAATTTCTCTACCAAACTGATGCCTCTCTTTTGAATATTTTAAAGACTCTTTTAGTGCTCCTTCTGCAATACCAAGACCAAGTGCAGCAATTGATATACGTCCACCATCTAATATTTTTAAAGCTTGCACAAACCCATCACCAATTTTACCAAGCACGTTTTCTTGCGGAATTCTACAATCATCTAAGATTACTTCGGTGGTTTCCGATGCTCGCATCCCCAATTTATCTTCTTTTCTGCCAGCTTTCAATCCAGCATTTCCCCTTTCAACCACAAAAGCAGTCATGGCTCTTTTATCTCCAATTTCACCTGTACGAGCCATTACAATTACGATATCTCCAGAGTTTCCATGGGTAATGAAATTTTTCGAACCATTTAAAACCCAAAAATCACCATCTTTAACAGCCGTAGTCATCATATTTCCAGCATCGCTACCAGTATTGGGCTCTGTTAATCCCCATGCCCCAATCCACTCTCCACTTGCCAGTTTTGGCAACCATTCTTCTTTCTGAGCTTGATTTCCAAAAGTTAGAATATGGTTTGTGCACAAAGAATTGTGAGCTGCCAATGAAAGACCTATAGATGGATCCCACATTGATATCTCACTAATGGCAGCAGCATATTCGTGGTATCCCATCCCAGATCCACCAAATTCTTCAGGCACCAAAATACCCATTAAACCTAAATCACCTAGTTTAGAGAATATCTCTCTAGGAAAAACTTGGTCTTCATCCCAACTTCTTCGCTCATTCTCAATATATTTTTTTCCAAAATCTCCTAACGACTTCTTTATCAAATTTATATTTTCGCTAACATTCATAGTTTATTCAATTGATTATCAACTTTTTATATATTAGTTTTCAAACTTGTTCGCTAAATTAACCTTTTTACTTCATTTTAGACAAACTAAAAGAATTTGAGTTGACCATTTCAGAAAATATTTCACCTTATTTTTGTGTTAAATTTTTTAAATTATGAAAATAGCAGTTGTAGGAAGTGGGTATGTAGGTTTAGTAACTGGAACTTGTTTTGCCGAAACCGGAAATACGGTAACATGTATAGATATTGATCAAAAGAAGGTTGATATGTTAAGAGGAGGGAAAATTCCAATTTATGAACCAGGCCTAGACCTCCTTTTTGACAGAAACACCAAACAAGATCGACTTAGATTTACGACTAATCTAGAAGAAGGAATTAAAGGCGCTCAAGTAATATTTCTTGCTTTGCCTACTCCTCCAGGAGAAGATGGATCTGCAGACCTTAAATATATTTTAAAAGTGGCGAACGACTTAGGATCAATTTTAACAGAATACGCTGTTATTGTTGATAAAAGCACCGTACCTGTTGGCACTGCAGAAAAGGTTGTAAATGCCATTGCTAAAAATGCCACTGTTGATTTTGATGTGGTTTCTAACCCTGAATTTTTAAGAGAAGGAGTTGCCGTAGATGATTTCATGAAGCCTGATAGAGTTGTAATAGGAACACAATCAAAAAAAGCGATGGAAATAATGGATCAATTGTATGAACCACTCGTTCGTCAAGGTAACCCAATTATTTTTATGGATGAAAAATCTGCTGAATTAACCAAGTACGCTGCAAACTCATTTTTGGCTACCAAAATTACTTTTATGAATGAAATTGCCAATCTATGTGAACTTTTAGGTGCAGATGTAGATATGGTGCGAAAGGGTATTGGAACCGATTCTCGGATAGGTCAACGGTTCTTATTTTCGGGTATTGGATACGGAGGAAGTTGTTTCCCAAAAGATGTTCAAGCCTTAGCCAAATCAGCTAAGGATGTGGATTACGATTTTAGCATTTTAAATGCCGTAATGAATATAAATCAATCACAGAAAACAAAATTGGTACCCAAAATAAAAGATTATTTTGGGGGCTCTATTAAAGGTAAAACTATTGCTATGTGGGGATTAGCTTTTAAGCCCAACACTGATGACGTAAGAGAAGCTCCAGCTTTGGCAAATATTGATGAACTTATAAACGAAGGTGCCAAAGTTATTGCATTTGATCCTGAAGCCATGGAAAATATAAAAACTGAAATTGGAGATAAAATAACCTATGCGGAAAATCAATACGAAGCTTTGGAAGGAGCCGATGCTTTGCTTATTGCAACTGAATGGCCTGTTTTTAGAGCCCCGGATTTTGACAAAATAAAATCATTGCTTAATAATAATGTTGTTTTTGATGGCAGAAACTTATACAAAAACTCCGAGATGAAAAAGAATGGGTTAGAGTACTACAGTATTGGTAGAGAAGAAGTAAAAAATGGATAAGAAAAAAGTACTTATAACAGGGGCTGCAGGTTTTTTAGGCTCGCATTTATGTGATCGGTTTATAAAGGAAGGTTATCACGTAATTGCCATGGACAACCTAATTACAGGTGACCCTCGCAATATCGAACATTTAGAATCTAAACCTGATTTCGAATTCATTCACCACGATGTATGTGAACATATTGAATTCGATGGACCTCTTGATTATATACTGCACTTCGCTTCTCCTGCTAGCCCAATCGATTACCTTAAAATTCCCATTCAAACATTAAAAGTAGGTTCATTAGGAACACATAACCTGCTTGGTTTAGCCAAAGTCAAAAATGCTCGATTATTAATTGCTTCCACATCTGAAGTTTATGGTGACCCCAACGTGCACCCACAACCAGAAGAATATTATGGAAACGTAAACCCAGTGGGACCACGTGGTGTTTATGATGAGGCTAAGCGTTTTCAAGAAGCCATTACAATGGCCTACCATACTTACCATGGGTTGGAAACTCGCATTGTTAGAATATTTAATACCTATGGCCCCCGAATGCGACTTAATGATGGCCGTGTGCTGCCCGCTTTTATAGGACAAGCATTGCGTGGTGAAGATTTAACTGTTTTTGGCGATGGTTCACAAACAAGATCGTTTTGCTACGTAGATGATTTAATTGAAGGAATTTATAGGTTGCTTTTTAGTGATTATGCACTGCCTGTAAATATTGGGAATCCACATGAAATTACTATTTCTGAATTTGCGGAAGAGATCATCAAACTCACTGGCACTGATCAAAAAGTAATTTATAAACCATTGCCAAAAGATGATCCTTTGCAAAGACAACCTCAAATTGATAGAGCAAAAAAATTACTTGATTGGGAACCAAAAGTGACCAGACAAGAAGGATTAAAAATAACCTATGCGTATTTTAAATCTCTTTCTAAAGAAGACCTCTATAAAAAAGAGCATAATACTTTTGAGGGATATATAAAAAAATAAAATGGCTGAAACAATAATTGTAACAGGTGGAGCAGGATTCATAGGCTCGCATACTGTCGTGGAATTATTAGCTCAAGGTTATAATCCTATAATAATTGACAACTTTTGCAACTCCGAAAAGTCTGCACTTGAAGGTCTGAGAAAAATAACAGGCAAGAACATAACTCTATACGAAGGAGATTGTACTGACAGCGTTTTCATGAAAAAAGTTTTTGATGAAACCAATCCATCAGGAGTAATTCATTTTGCAGCCTACAAAGCTGTTGGAGAATCTGTAGAAAAGCCACTGAAATACTATACTAATAACATTGGCTCATTGCTTGTTCTATTAGAAGTAATGAAGGAAGCAAATTGCACTCGACTCGTATTTTCTTCTTCTTGTACCGTATATGGCACGCCAGAAAAACTCCCTGTTACAGAGCAATCTCCTACCCAAAAAGCTAACTCTCCTTATGGTAATACCAAACAAATTGCTGAGGATGTTATCAAAGATCAAGTTGGAGCCAAGGCAGGATTAAGTGCTATTGCTTTACGCTATTTCAATCCTATTGGGGCACACCCAACTGGGTTAATTGGCGAACTTCCAATAGGCACACCTAATAATTTGGTGCCTTTTGTTACCCAAACGGCCGCTGGAATAAGAAATGAGCTCACCATTTTTGGAAATGACTATAATACTCCAGATGGTACAAATATTAGAGATTATATTCACGTAGTTGACCTTGCAAAAGCTCATGTAAAAACACTCGAGTACTTAAATGACAAGTTTGATTTTTACGATTTTATAAATGTAGGCACTGGCACTGGCACATCTGTATTGGATATTACAAATACTTTTGAAAAAGTGACTGGGCTAAAATTGAATTATAAAATTGGCCCACGCAGAGCTGGAGATGTAGAACAAATCTTTGCCTCGGTTGATAAATCTAAAGAACTGCTGAACTGGCAAACAGAGCTAACGGTGGAAGATGCGCTGAGAGATGCTTGGAATTGGCAAACACGAATTAGTTAAGTTTGTAGGCTTTATCTTTAACAACCTCATAAACACTTATTGTTGTAATTAGCATAGCTAGAGCATATACAGCATCCTCAATTGGAATAGTTCCTATTCTGATTCCTAAATTTTCGTGATTATTATACCAAACAATAGGCTCGTCAATTAAACTTCCAGTAAGCAATCCATTTACTATAAAAAAAGGAATTAGAATAATACCAAAAGAAAAATATATTCGTACCAAAAACTTAGCCTTAAGTACAAACTCCAACGTTATTATTAGTGCCACAGCCAATATAAATGTGGAATTCGTATAATAATTACCCCAATGAAAAGCCACAACTACAAGTAATAAAAATGATAAAAATATAGTAATTGGTTTCGATAAATTTTGTAGTGGATTTTTTGGCAAATAAAATTTTAATGCCTCATGTGTAAATACCGATGCGTATGGAATACAAATAAAAAAAAGAATTTCTTCCAGAGGCAATCCTAGAATCCAAATATTAGTAATGTAATTTTCATTAAAGCCCCAGACTCCAATTTTAGTGAAGTAAACATCCCAAGGAATAAAAATCACCATCATTGCAAAAATTCCTGCAAAAAGAGGCTTCCAATATTTTATAAAATTAACTTTTGGCTCAAAGCTCCAAATAAAGGGAATTGAAATTGAAGCTAAATTTATAATTAAATATGTGTATTTCAAAAACACTATTTTTTATGGTATTTTCTAGGCACAACTAACATACCAAAGCATTCTCCATCATACTTATTTAAGTACTTATGATGCACCTTGTGGCCTTTTCTTAAGGCAGCAATATATTTATTTTTTGTATGCCTAAACCACTTAATCCGTTGATGTATTATTACATCGTGTACTATAAAGTAAGCTATTCCATACAATAAAATACCTAATCCAGCATATCCCATCCTTGTATAGCTACTAAAAGCCCCCATCATAAAAAGCAATATGCTTGGTACAGCAAAAATCACAAAAAACAAATCATTAAACTGAAAAAACTTACCTGTTACCCGATGATGGTCTTTATGCAATACCCACAAAAAACCGTGCATTATATATTTATGAGTAAACCAAGCAACAAACTCCATAAGTGCAAAAACCAAAATTACAATACCGATATTAAATAGCATAAATCTATATTAAATGGGAAAATCAAAATCTTTTAACCGATAGTACTTTGATATTAATTCGGTCAGTTGATCTTCGTTTTTATCAAGGTAATAATTATCTAACATTTTTTTGTCTGAATCAATATCATTAAAATATAAGAGAATAGCCGGGATTTCATTTTGGACAGAAAACCTCAGAAATCTTAATTCAGCAACGTTTGGATTTGCCAATATTGTTTCTTCCAAAATACTTTTTCCTTTATTAAAAAAGGAAAGTTTAGTAAACGGATTTTTATACAGCTTTGCCTGCATCATTACCGAAAGTGCAAAATAACCTTTGGCTACGCTACTTTCATTTTTACGCGTTTTCATAAATTCATAGAATGCCTTGCAATTATTAGCATCTGCGTTGGCTTGTTCAAGTTGGTACGAAAATAAATGCTGAGCATTTAATGAAGAAGAAAATATAATTAGGCTCGCATAAAATAACAACCTCATTTTATAATTTGTAATTTGTAATTAATCCAACATTTAAAGAGTAAAATATACTTTAATACGTTCGACACTCTTATTCTACGACTTAGAACCATTTTATAATGGGTGCGCTTTATTTTATTAAATAATGCATAATAATATATATAGGCCACATAAACCCCAAAACGACTTGTTTTCGGTAAAGATTTAATTCCTTTAAGTGCATCTACAAAATCAAGATCAATATCGTCTTCAATTTTTCGTTTAGAGACTAAAGTAAAGTTATCAAAATCAATGCCTTCAAAATAATTTCTCCCTAGCATTTCATAGTCATCTTTTAAATCTCTTAAAAAATTAACTTTTTGAAAAGCCGCTCCTAAGCTCCTTGCAAATGGGCTCATTTTTTCATAATCTTCATTGCTTCCAATGCAAAATACTTTTAAACACATTAAACCAACGACTTCTGCCGACCCATAGATATAATCGTTAATTGTGTTTTGGGAATGAGATGATTCATACAAATCAGTTTCCATGCTCACTAAAAAAGCATCAATTAGATCGGTAGAAATATCATATTTGTTAACTGTATATTGAAAAGAGTTTAATATTGGATTTAAACTAATTTTTTCTTCTAATGCAGTATAGGTATCTTTTTTTAATTCTGAAAGTAAGTCAGCCTGTTCAAAATCTAGGAAAGAATCAACAATTTCATCGGCAAGTCTAACAAAGCCATAAATGGCATAAATATGAGGCCTAATTGCTTTATCAAATAACAATATGCCTAAAGAAAAAGACGTGCTATACTCATTAGTAACAAGCTTGCTACAAGAATTTGAAAGCTGATCAAATTTACTTTTCTGATTCATTTTAAATTTTTATGTAAGTATGATGCCACTATATGCCCACTTATTATTGAGGGTGGCACACCTGGGCCTGGAACAGTTAATTGTCCTGTATAAAATAGATTATTAATGTGCTTATGCTTTATTCTTGGTTTAAGAAAATGTGTTTGCATGAGCGTGTTTGCAAGCCCGTATGCATTGCCTTTAAAAGCGTTATAATCTTGTACAAAATTTTTAGGTGCAAAAAACTTTTTATAAACGATTCTATTTGATAAATCCTCGCCCGTATTCTTTTTTATCCTCCGTATTACATTCTCTAAATAATCATCTAATAGCTCATCATCACTAGTTAATAAACCTGGTGCTGTGGGTATTAAAACGAATAAATTTTCATGTCCTGCTGGTGCTACGCTTTTATCGGTTTTAGATGGGTTTGCAACATAAAAAAGTGGATTTTTTGGCCAAGCTTTTGTTTTGTAAATTGTAGAAAGGTGGTTATCAAAGTCTGCATCAAAAAACAAATTATGATGCAAAAGTTTTGTCAACTTCCCTTTAACTCCCAAATACATTATAATAGCAGAAGGTGCTAATGCTCGTTTTTCCCAATAAGCAGAGGAATATTGACGATACTCCTTAGATAATAAGCTATTTTCTACATGCGCATAATCTGCTCCTGCTACAACAGCATCAGCTTCAAAAGCACCGTTATCCAGTATTATTTCTTTTGCTTTTTTATTTTCTATATTAATCTGCTGTACTGGAGAGCTGGTTTCTATACTTACACCATAATTTTGTAAAACATTAGTCATCCCTTCTATAACCTTATGCATGCCTCCCATAGGATACCAAGTTCCTAACTTTATATCTGCATAATTAAGCATGCTGTAGAGGGATGGAATTTTTGCAGGGGTAGAACCCAAAAACAAAATTGGAAACTCCAATATTTGATGAATATATTTACTTGTAAACCGATTCCTGACAAATTTTGCAAAAGATTGCGTTAAGTTTAAATGAACTGCCGATTTAATAATATCTGGCCGAAATAACTCCTTAAAACTTAGCCCTGGCAGTGAAATCGGGCCTTTCATGGCAGCACTATATTTAGCTTCGCTATTTTTTAAAAAATTCTTTAGTTTCGATGCTCCATTAATCTCTAGGGAGTCAAATAACTCATAAAGGTCATTTAGGTTAGCGAGCACCTCAATTGTTTTATCCTTAAAAAACACTTGGTACGAAGGGCTTAACCTCACCAGATCATAATGATCTTGTACCGATGAGTTGTGATCATTAAAAAAGTTTTCAAACACTTCTGGCATCCAATACCAACTTGGGCCCATGTCAAACTTAAAACCAGCTTCTTCAAACAGTCGTGCCCGACCTCCAATTTGTTCGTTTTTTTCAAATACAGTAACCCTATGGCCAAGTTTTGAAAGATAAGCAGCGGCAGAAAGACTCGAAAAACCGGAACCGATAATTGGAATTTTCATTTTTGTTTAATCTTTTATACTTTTTATTAAACAACAATAAAAACATTTTTATATTACAAAAGCAATTATTAGCACTTATAACTCACGAATAAATTCTCTGAATGTTTTATAGGACTCTATAAATACAACCTTTTTAAACTTAGATATATCAGAAAAGAATGGCTTGCCAATACCCAAAATGCGCCCGTGATTTATATCTATATTTAAGCGATTAAAATAAGTAATGTCTGAATCTTCAACTCCCGTTTGATTAATTATGGTAGTTATAAGAAAATCAGCTTTATGTTCTTTCTGAATAGATAATATATCAGCATAAGGTACAGATTGACCCAAATAGATAGTTCTAAATTCGTATTTCCTCAGTAAATAATTTATAAATAATAAGCCAAATTCATGTAGTTCTCCTTCTCTTAAAAAAAGTAGAAATTTTTGCGATTTATAAACTACAGGAACAGGTATTTTCTCAATTGCAACAATCAGCTTACTCCTAATAATATTAGAAATAAAGTGTTCTTGAGCAGGGCTAATAGATCCCGTTTGCCATAAAACACCTATTCTTTCAAGAAAAACGAAAAGGTAATCCATTACCAATTCTTCAAAATCAATGTCAAATAATAAATCAGTAATCACCCTATTAAACTCTAATTCATTTAAGTCTAATAAGGTTACCGTCATTCGGTCAATAACCGACTCTACATCATTTGAATATTTATGTAATTTAATAACCTCTTGCTCCAAAACTGTAGAAGTCATTAAAGCGATCTTAGAAATTTTTAATCCATTGCGATTTAGAATGGCGATGTTTAGTAGTTTTCTTAAATCTACATCGGAGTAACTTCGAATGTTTGTTAATGACCTTTGAGGAGAAAATATCTTGTATCTTTTTTCCCAAATACGTAAGCTATGCGCTTTTATACCCGAGAGCCTTTCCAAATCTTTAATGCTATACTTCATGAATATTTTGTTTAAAAATAATAATTTTTTATTAAACAATAATATATTTGCACAAAATTAAAAATAAAATGCAGCTTCAAAAAAACTGGGCACTAAAAATTTTTATTCTTATACAGCTCATCGCTTTTAATGGATATTCTCAAAATGGAATTATTAAGGGCATCATTGCTGATAAAATTACCAAGGAGCCCATTCCTTTTGCGAATGTACTATTAGAAGGCACTACTACTGGTGCTTCCACAGATTTTGAGGGCAATTTTATTATAAAGAATATTAAACCAGGGGTTTACACGTTGCTATGTTCTGTGGTTGGTTATGAAAAATACCTTCTACCAGAGCTTTCGGTTGGTGTGTCTAAACCCTTATCGGTATCTATTTTTCTTTCCTCTACTACTGAAAACCTAGAAACGGTAGAAATTATTTCATCGCCATTTTATAAGTCACAAGAAAGCCCTGTGAGTGTTAGAACCATAAACACCACAGAAATTATTCGTAATCCTGGGGGTAATAGAGATATTTCAAAAGTAATTCAATCTTTACCGGGCGTAGCCACAACGGTTTCTTTTAGAAACGATATCATAATTAGGGGTGGAGCTCCAAACGAAAATCGATTTTATCTTGATGATATTGAAGTACCTAATATCAATCATTTTGCTACTCAAGGTTCGTCAGGCGGGCCAGTAGGCATGATAAATGTAAACTTTATTAGAGAAGTAGATTTTTATGCAGGAGCGTTCCCAGCTAATAGAAATAATGCATTGAGCTCAGTAATGAATTTTAAACAAGTAAATGGCAACACCGATAAACTGGCAGGCTCGTTTATGATTGGTTCAAGTGATGTTGGATTAACTTTAGATGGACCTACAGGCGAAAAGTCATCCTTTGTGTTATCGGCACGTAGATCATATTTGCAATTTTTGTTTAAGGCATTAAAACTACCTTTTCTCCCTACTTATAATGATTTTCAGTATAAACACACCTTTAATTTAAACAGCAAAAATAGAATTACTGTAATAGGCTTGGGCGCGATCGATGATTTTGCTTTAAATGAAGAGGTTAACGATAATGTAATTGACCCAAACGACTTAGAGCGAAATAATTATATACTTTCCAACCTGCCCGTTAATACACAATGGAACTATACCATTGGGGCTAAATGGGAAAACTTTTCAGACTCGAAAACACATAGAGTAATTGCAAGCCGAAGCCACCTAAACAATAATTCGATTAAATATCAAGATAACATTGAAAACCCTGCAAATCTTTTGTTTGATTATGCCTCTCAAGAAATTGAAAACAATCTTAAATATGAATTGTTTTACGAGTCAAATACCTGGAATTATAGTTACGGCCTAAATTATCAATACGCTAATTATACCAATCGCACCTTTAATCAAGTAGCGTCAGAAGCGGGTATCATACTGGTAGATTTTAATTCCACTTTACCAATTAATAAATTTGGCACTTTTGCTCAAGTGAATAGATCTTTTTATAAAGATAAATTAAGCCTATCAGCTGGTGTGCGAACCGATTTTAATGATTACTCAGACCAAATGAATAATCCCCTTAATCAACTTTCGCCAAGAATATCTGCTTCATTTTCAATATTACCGAATGTTTCTTTAAATATGAATGTAGGCAGTTATACCCAATTGCCTGCTTATACAGTTATGGGATTTCGCAGTAATTCGGGCGAACTGGTTAATAAAACCAATGAAATTTCATATATCAGATCAAATCATTTTGTTTTTGGGGTAGAAACTAACCCAACGAGTTATTCTAAATTAAGTGCAGAAGGCTTCTATAAAACCTATCAGAACTATCCATTTATTCTTTCTGATAGTATTTCTTTGGCCAATTTGGGTGGCGATTTTGGTGTTATTGGTAACGAGGCAGCCTCTCCATATTCAGACGGAAAATCTTATGGCTTAGAATTTTTAGCGCAGCAAAAAATGAGCAAATCAGTCTATGGTATTTTAGCAGTTACCTTTGTTCGCAGCCAGTTTACTGATAAAAATAATCTATATACTGCCTCCTCTTGGGATACCAAACAAATAATAAGCCTTACAGCGGGGAAACAATTTAAGAATAATTGGGAGGTAGGAATGAAATTTAGGTTTCAAGGAGGATCTCCCTATACACCTTATGATTTAGAGAGGTCTGCTACAAAAACTGTTTGGAACGTTACCCAACAAGGTGTATTTGATTGGAATCAACTAAATACCCTACGATATCAATCATCCCATGGTTTAGATATAAGAGTAGATAAGAAGTGGTTCTTTAATAAATGGTCAGTAAATCTATACCTTGATGTAGAAAATGTATATAATTTTCAAACAGAATTGCAACCTTTTTTAACGGTAGTTAGAGGTTCGAACGGACAGCCTGTTGAAGACCCGAATGATCCCACTAAATATCTAATAAAGCCACTTAAAAATATAAGTGGGACTGTATTACCTTCAATTGGAATTATGATTGATTTTTAAGATTAAATCCGAAATACCAAAACCAACTTTATACAAAAATTATACGTCTTTTAAATATCCAATACAATAAACTCAACCCGTCTGTTTTTTGCTCTCCCTTCAGGAGTTAGGTTTGTGGCAACTGGAGCTGTTTCTCCATAGCCTTTGTAGTCAACTCTACTCCCATCAACACCTTGTGCAAGAATATAGGCAACCACAGATTTAGCCCTAGAATTAGATATTCCTTGATTATAAGCCTCTTTTCCAGTACTATCTGTGTGTCCACTAATCTCAATTTTTAAAGAGGGTACCGCTCTCAACAAATCAACTACCCTATTAATATCAGCATAGGAATCCGACTTTAATTTTGTAGAAGCTTCTTCAAAAAATATATTATTCAGTAAAATTTTTTCCCCTACATTTAAAGGCATCATTTGCAAATCCCTTACCATAGAAACATTTTCAGTTACACCCACGAGGTCAATAATGTTAGATATTGGAAAATAGTTTTCAGCTATTGCTGTTAACTCATTTTTATCTCCTAAAGCTATTTTGACCTCATAGGTGCCTAATCCATTCTTTATAACGGCATTGGTACTACGCCCTCCATTAACTTCGATGTTAAAATTTGAAGAAATTGGAGTTCCTGATTTCATATTTATAACAGAACCTTTAATTGTGGCAAACTTCTGAAGAGGCTTAACCAATAAATTTTGATCAATTACTTTGTAGTTTTTAACATTAATTAAATCCACTACTGCCACTACAGGAGCAAATTCATCGGCTTGAACTTGCAACGTGTACTTTTGACCCCAAGCCAGTCTAACTTTATACTTAGAACTGCTCGTATCAACACTATCCACCACTACTCCATTAATTATTAATTGAGGGTTGGTAGTTGAAAGAAGAGGAAGGTTTCCGTCAGCATTAATCAAATCTCCAGAAATATCAACATAAGGAATGGCTGTAAGTAGTAAATCTTGTTCCATTCGAACTTGTTTAGTTTCGGTTGTTACATCCACTATTGCCACCTTGGGAATATAATTTCCAGACTGTACTTTCAGTTGATATGCTTTACCCAAGGGTAATTTAACCGAATAGGTTCCTTCAAAAACATTTGTAACTAAAGAATCAACTATGACATCGTCTATCAAAACTGTAAAAGGTTCGGTTAACAATTCTCCGTTTACGGTAACTACTCCGGATAAATCTAAAAATGGCAATAGAGAAAGCTCAAGATTTTTCTCCAAGGGTAAATATTCAAGGTCATATTGGGCATCAACCACTTCAACCTTCGCTTCCATCTCCAATGCATCTGCCTGAAGCTCGTACTTTGTGCCAAGTGGCAACCTAATGGCGTAAGCGCTTGAATCTTTATTGATTCGAACAGAATCAATGATTTGCCCATTAATTTTAATCTTAAAATCACCCATATAAGGTTTACCATCTAGGGTAACTATTCCCTTCAAATCCACATAAGGTTTGGGCTCATAAAGCTTAACTATAAAAATATCGGCATCATCTCCAACATCAGCCTGTGTAAATATTGCCCAATTATCATTAAAATCCTTATAGTAGTTTTCCCATTTAGACGTATTTATTGTATCGGTTAGCATCTCGGGATTACTCCAATTCTCAGATTTAGCATTTTTTCGAGTTATCTTATAAATGTCGTTTCTATAATTATTTGAACGCCCGCTAGTATATGCAGAAAAATAGAGTGTAAGATTATCATCAGACAAATAGGGCGACTCAATGGAATAAAAATGTTTAGAAAGCTTTTTGTTTTTTATTGCTTTTGGCTTGCGCCACTTCCCATTATTTTTTTTTGTTGAAAACCGAATTTTATTGGTAGAAGCTTTAAGCCAAGAAGACGAATACAAGAGAAAAAGAGTCGTTCCTTCTTGGTTTATACACACAGAACTTACAATTCCATTATCCTTGTTCTTTAATTTAGGTACGTTGATTTTTTGAGGAATAGACCAACCGTTATTGGTTTGAGACACTAATGAAAGCCCTCGACTTTTATATTTTCCGTTTTTTCTATAATTGCCTGAAACCAAAAATTTTCCATCTTCAGTTATACTGTAAATTGCATTAAACCTAGCATTATTAAATGATGCCTTTACCCTTTTAGCTTCCCCCCAAGTTCCGTTCTCTTGTAATTGGGAGTACCAAATATCTTGACTTCGGTAATCTCCATAATGGTTATTGGGGTGATTTACTCGTGAAAAATAAAGCGTCTTTTCATCTAAACTAAAAACCGGATTTAACTCATTATATACCGAGTTGATTGATTCTCCAATGCTAAAAGGAATAAACCTGTTGAGTTTACCGTTGGCAGTTAATTCTTGGGAGTAACCAGAATTTATTACTCCTAAAAAAAATAACCCTAAAAGAAACCTCGTTACTACTATTTTAATACTGTGCATGGCCACTATTTTAAGGTGGGTTTATAGGTGTTTTTTCTAATCCCATGCTTCTTTTTATTGATTCCTTGGTTAGGTAATCTACTTTCCGTTTTAATTCGCCCAAACACTAAATTTACACCAAACCTGAGATTGAAATTTTTAATTTGATAGGGAAGAAGCATCCCTTCGATACCTAGTTCGGGGTCATTAATTTTCACAAAGCTGGCTGGTAAAATATTGTCCATTATTAAATGAAACTGAACAGGGCCTGGTTTATAAACAAGGCCTAACCCTAGATTAGCTGAACTCTTCCTAAACCACCACCAGCTAGTAGTTATATCAAATGATTTGGATACAGAATAGTTAATTCCAGCAACCAACCCTAAAGAAACTCCATTAAAAAACTCGGTATATAAAGAGCCTGAAGCCCTAATTCGGGGTGTAAGTTGGTAATGAGCCGAAAGAAAAATATTGGTTGGTAACCAAGTACTATACGCATTATTGGTTGTATCAATTCCTTCTTCAATCAGATCAGCATAACCACTAAATATACTATCCGTTTTAACCGATATTAAACTATCCAAACTGTTATTTAATGGCACTTCATCGAGGTTTACACCTTCATAAATTTCATTTACTTCAACATTATAATTTCGCACATAGCTCTTCCAGTTTATAAAGCCCAAGTTATTTATTGCAACACCAAAGCTAAGTTTATCAGAAAATTGATAGGTTGCTCCAGCATCAATTGCAAAACCCTTATTAAGTTTCATAACATCTCTTGCATCAGAGATGCTATTAATATTCAAATCTTCAAGCTTATCTATTTTTGTGGGATCAACACCTAGCGCAGCATTTATCTTCATTTTTGCATCTAACTCATATTGGTAAATATCATCATTGATGATATTTATTTCTAAGTCAGAAGATTCTGTTTGAATATTTGCAATACCATTCAACAGTTTAGCCCTTCCTCCGTAAGTCCATTTAGAATCTGGTACTGCTCGGGTAAAGCCTAAACCATATTCCAAATAACTAGTTGCATTGATTCCAAGACCAGAAAATGAATAACCCCCTTGATCTTGTTTAGTGGCTATTGCTATTAAATCTTTAGGGTATAAAAACCTAACATCCGATACCAAGCGGGTATTAAATGAGAAAAAATTATCAGCAACCTTAAATCGGATATGCAGCAATTCTACATTTGCCCCCATACCTACATAATTATTGTTTTCACTTAGTCCCTTAATAAATTTGTTAACATCCACCACCCCGTCTTTATCTACCAATTCTTTAACACTTAAAGCAGAGTTATTAAATCCAGCAAAAACAGAGGGAACGGGTAACGAAATTGAGAATTTATACTCAGGTACAGCAGCACTGTTTAAATAAGTAGATTGTGCAATTGCAGGCATATAGTACATCGTAAACTCTTGCTGAGCGTTGACAAAGTTTGACCCTGCTAAAATCAAAATCGCAATTATTAATAGCTTATTTTTAATATACATATACTTAGTTGCTATTTGCTTTATTTAAATCTATGATGGCATTTGCTGAAATACCGATGCCAACCGTAATATAATCATTGGCACTAATACGTATCGTTTTTTGTGGTTGGGCATCAGCCCCAGACGTAAGAAGAGATATGGCTAGTTTAATATTTTTTGCAAATTTTATTTTTTCATACAATTCGTTATCTATCCCAACATCTGTTGTTGTGTTGGATGGAGCAATTGCTAAACCAGTATTATCTACTTCAGCAGAAAAAAATATTTTTTGCTCTTCCAGAGTTGTAAAAAGCGAATCTATTACATTTTCTTGATTCGTAGAATCTAGAAAATATAACTGTAAACCAACATCAAAAGGAAATCTATTTTCTACCTGTAAACGAAGATCAACACTACCAAAACTGACGAGTCCATCCTCACCAATTTGCAAGTTCACATCTCTTAATGTATCTACAAAAGCATAGTTATTGGCATAACCTTCTAAGGGTAGAACAAGCTCGGCATCAACAATTAATTCACTAGAATCAGTTACAAAATTACCATTGGTTGGTGGCCCATTGGGATTAACCGTAGATGTTCCACGAAAAAAAGCAAATTCTGGAACAGCACTAAAAAGCGTTGCTAAATTATCAGTGTTTTCATTCGAAATAGAGAATTCACTGGTTTTAAATTCACCCGGAAGATCAGCTGCCCTAATCAATATTGGTTCGTCATCAAAAGAACCAGCAACCAATATTTTATCGCCATTCTGTTGTGTTACCGATAACTCTAAAATTTCCAAATCAATCTCCATTCCTGCAGAATTGTTCATTAAAAGATCAACTTGAGGGTTTGTAAAACCAATATTTTCTGGGACATCTATTTCAGGTAACCCCAAATCAAAATCGCCCTCAATAGCATCAAAAGCATAGGAATTAAAATCACCCCCCAAATAACTAAACTCCATTGCAGCAAGTTGAAACGCAAACGAAATGGTTCCGGTATTGGACGTTCCTGTATTTTTAACAGTAGTCGAAATCTCGTATTCCATCGCATTGGTTTTTAACCCAGAAGCACCTGTAAGATCTAACTCGTAGCCCAGCAATGGTTCATTTTTTGAATTATTATTGGTTAAAGTAGCAGAAAATGGAACACCCCCTTTAGTTAAAGTTGGGATGCTAATGGTAGTTTCTACACGGTGGTCAAAATTTTTGGATTGGTTTACATTAATAAAGCCACCCTTAAAGATTACCTTTTTCATGCTTGGCACTTCTACTGGCAAATCATCATTTGATATGGTAAAAGAGTTGTATGCAGAAAACTTTACTTCATTGGTTTCACCACCGACAAACACGAATGAATTAAAAGGTATTTGATCACTAAAAGTTTGATCCCCAATTTTAAACCTATCTCCTAAAAAAGCTTGTAACAATTCGGTATCATAATAAAATTCTATAACGCGAGAGTCTCCCTCACGCACCTGAATACTATCTCCTAATTGCGTTAAATTATCTGCACCCAAAGTAAACGTGCCAATAGGAAATTGAATCGCTGGGGTTATTTCTGTAAAGGTTAAATTATCAATATCACGAGTACAACTAAACACACTCACAACCAATGTAATTAATAGTATTGTTTTCCGCATAAGCAACTTGATTATTACATTAAAAATAAAAAAATGAATGACCCCATTTTTAAAAAATATTACTAGAGATTCATTCAAAAAGCACTGGTTTTCTCTTAAACCCAAAATTGTCAATAGTCTTTCTATTCCATGATTAAACTACTTCAAAATCAGGCACTTACCACTTAGTTGGCTTGTTAGCATAGCTTAAGCTATGATTCCTCGCCTAAATGCCTGATTTTCTTGTATTTTAACCCTTCAACACAAAACCCTATTGACAATTCTGGGTTAAAATTAATGGTTTATAATGGCACAAAGTAACCGAAAACAATAATAAATAAATATGATAAATATTAGAATTTAAGTTACGATGAAAACTGGAGTTTAAAATCGAACCAAAATAAAAAAGTTAGAAAATAAAATTTATACTTTCTAACTTTTTTATCCTTTTACTCATTCATAATTTTTTCTTGACGTTTAATCGAATTTTGATGAATAAACTCATAAATCGATTTCACAAAGTCAGCACTAAGGTTCTCATCCTCTCCTTTTGCAACTTTATCATTAAGTATATTTTCATAGCGCCCAACTTGTAGAATAGTTACATTATTTTCTTTTTTGGCTTCGCCAATTTCATCAACCAAAGCCATTCGCTTACCCAGAAGCTTTATTAAATCATCATCTACCTGATCTATTTTTGATCGTATGTCCTTTAATGATTCCACGAACGCATCATTAGCAGATTCGGATCTTCGAAGGATAATATTATCTAATATAGTTTTAAGCCTAGCGGGTGTCACTTGCTGCTTGGCATCACTTAGTGCCACATCAGGATTAAAATGAGTTTCAATCATTAAACCCTCCATTTGTAAATCAAATGCCTTTTGTGCTACCGGCTCAATCAGTTCTCTAGAGCCCCCAATATGGCTAGGGTCGCATACAATAGGCAAGTCAGGTAATAATCTTTTTAGCTCAATGGCTATTTTCCATTTAGGATCATTGCGATATTTCGACTCACTGTTAGGTGAAAATCCACGGTGAATAGCTCCCAGCTTAGTAATCCCAGCTTGGTTTATCCGCTCAAGTGCACCTATCCACAACTGCAAATCAGGATTGATCGGATTCTTGACTAAAACAGGAATGTCATGGCCTTTTAGAGCATCTGCTATTTCTTGCACCGAGAAAGGATTTACTGAAGTACGAGCTCCAATCCACAAAATGTCCACACCAGCATCTATGGCCTGCTGAACATGTTCGCCTTTTGCTACTTCAGTAGCCACCAATAAACGGGTTTCTTTTTTTACACGCTTGAGCCATGGTAATCCTTCAGCCCCAACTCCTTCAAACGTACCAGGTCGGGTTCGTGGTTTCCATAAGCCTGCACGATAAACCATAGCACGATGATCCTTTTCTATTAGTTTGGCCGTTTCAATCACTTGCTCTTCTGATTCAGCACTGCAAGGCCCTGCAATTAAGAGCGGTAATTCTTTTGTTTTAGGGAACCATCCTTCTAATGGCTCTATGTTAAGTTTAATGTTCATCTTTATTCAAAATTAAATGTATTCAATTATTAAGTAATTGTTTTCTTTTTATGCCAAAACCAAAGCTATTGTGCATTTGAGTCTAGTACTTTCCTGATTTTATTCGCCTTTTTCATGGTTTGATTTAATAGGGTACTGTCTGCCTTCCTTATCATTGATTTATAGTTTTCTAAATTTTTTATATAGGCATCTAATACCTCCAAAATATTATCAGCATTTTCTACAAATATGGGTGCCCACATATCCGGAGAGCTTTTAGCCAACCGCACGGTTGAAGCAAATCCACTACCAGCCATATCAAAAATACTTTCCTCATCTTCTTCGACTTCAAGTACTGTTTGGCCAAGTGTAAATGAGCTAATATGAGATAAGTGAGAGACAAAGGCAATATGCCGGTCGTGCTCCTTGCTCGTCATATATTTTGGTCGCATTCCGGCTATGCTTACTACTTCTAATGCTTTTTCTAAGGCGTATTTAGATGATTGTTCTCGATCGCAAATAATGTTTACCTTATCCTGAAACAAAGAGCTGAATGCGGCACTTGGGCCATTATTCTCGGTACCGGCAATTGGGTGGCAAGCCACATAATTTTTTCTATTTTTATGGCTAAACACTTGTTTAGCAATTCCTTCCTTTGTGGAACCTAAGTCCATTACAACTTGCGTTTTATCTACCAAATTTAAAACCTTAGGAAGCAATTGTTTGATGGCATCTACCGGTATTGCAATGATGATTAAATCGGCTTTTTCGATAAGTTCTTTAAGTGCACATCCTTCATCAATAATTTGCAAATTCAATGCTTCCTGTACTGTTTCTGCTGAGTGATCATATCCATACACATGGGATACATACCCTATTTTTTTAAGTTTTAAGGCCAAAGAACTGCCCATTAACCCCAGGCCAATTATACCAATATGTTTTGCTCTTTCCATTTAATTACTCTTGTTATTCCTTCTAAAAAATCTTCTTTGGGTGATGCCAACGACACCCGAATATACCTATCCCCATTAGAGCCAAAAATTTCTCCTGGTGTAATAAAAACATGTGCTTCATCTAAGAGTCTATCTACCAGTTCTCTTCCGTGCTTATACTTGCTTGGTATTTTAGCCCACAAAAACATGCCTACTTGAGCGGTAGAAAGAGTGCAACCGAGCTGGCCAATTAGTTCCATGGCCATTTTTCTTCGCTCCGAGTAAATGGCATTGCGCTCATTATGCCATTCTCTTGGTAATAAAAGTGCTTCGGAAGCTGCTTTTTGTACAGGTAAAAACATACCAGAATCCACATTGCTTTTTGCTTGCAAAATAGCGTTGATGTACTTTTCTTTTCCAAGGGCCATACCAACCCTCCATCCCGACATGTTAAAACTTTTACTCAACGAATTCAACTCAAGCACATGCTCCTTTGCATGTTCAATTTCTAATATTGATTGAGGTTTGTCATTTAAAACTAAACTATAGGGATTATCATTAATCACCAGTATTCTATTTCGCCTTGCAAAATCAATAAGCCTGGCAAATAATTGTCTTGATCCTTGTGCGCCTGTTGGCATATTGGGGTAGTTAACCCACATCAGTTTAAATTTACTTAATTCTAGTTTCTCAAGTGCATCGAAGTCAGGCAACCAGTTGTTTGATTCAAGTAAATCGTATTGGGTTACTTTGGCTCCTACAATATTGGAAATAGCTTCATAAGCAGGATAGCCTGGGTTAGGCACCAAGACCTCATCGCCAGGATTTAGAAATGCCAATGAAATATACATAATCCCTTCCTTAGAGCCTAAAAGAGGCAATATTTCCTCTTTAGGCTTTAATGACACACCATATAAATCTTGGTAAAATGTTGCCATTGCATTTCGCAGTTCAAAACTAGAACGATAGGCTTGATATGCATGGTTGCTTGGATGATGTGATGCCTCAACCAATGTGTTTATGGTAGATTTAGAAGGCGGCAAATCAGGTGACCCAATTCCTAAATTTAGCACTGACATCCCCTCTTCTCGCATACGTGCAATTTCCTGTAATTTGGTTGAAAAGTAATATTCTTTTACTTTTTTAAACCGATCTGCAATTTCTATCATTTCTGAACAGGTTTATTACCTTGAAGGTAGGTTCCTAATATTTTTAAATTAATGCATTCTTCTTTTACCGCATTAAGTGCTGCTTCAAATACAGCAAGATCTTTAAACTCCACATCCAAATGAATGGCATACTCGTATGGATGACCAATAATCGGTACCGACTGTATTTTGGATAAGTTCAATCCTTTTTTACCAATTATATACAAGGCATTGGAAAGTGCCGCAGGTTTATGTTGTAGCACCAATCGCAAGGAAGCTTTATCAACATGCATTGTTTTTATAGGCCGCTTTGCAATAGCCAAAAATCGAGTAAAATTCTTTTTATTTGTTTCAATAGAAGGAGCTAGTATTTCAAGCCCGTAGGTTTCAGCCGCTAGTTCACTTGCTATTGCAGCAATTCCTTTTAGCTCTTTCTTAGCAATCATAAGAGCGCTACCTGCCGTATCATCGGCTTCGGTAACTTTCCAATGAGGGTAGTTTTCTAAAAAAATACCACACTGGCTTAATGCAATAGGGTGGGATAATACTTGGTTAATGTCTTTCAATTGCTCACCGGGCAACGCCATCAATTGCATTTGAATACGCAAGTATTCTTCTCCAATTATACTGAGATCAAATTCTTCTATTAACCCATAATTTGGCAATAAACTCCCTGCTAAAGTATTTTCAATGGCCATCATTCCATAATCAACTTCTTCTTTTGCAACCGCTTGTGACATACTTCTAAAATCTCTATATTCAGATAGCTCGATGTTATCGGTATCAAAATACTGTCTGGCTGCCACATCATGAAAAGCTGCCTTTACTCCTTGTATTGCTATATTCAATTTTTTCCCGTTCATTTTTAAGCATAAAAAAAGCCCCGATAAATTACCGAGGCTTTAGATTTATATGTATTTATACATATACTATCTCTTTAACCCCGGTGCTTTTGCCCAGTAGTAAAAAAAGAAATAGTTAAAATATGTATTCTTATTCTTCATTAGTGGTTCAAAGGAGCACCAAAGATTTATTAAATCAAAATATATCCTAAAAACATTAGTTAAAATATATACAGCACACCATAATAACAATTATTGTTTGTTATCAAACAATGCTTTTGTATTTTTACATCAAATAGTTTTGTATGTTATTAAAATCAACATTAGAAATAATAATAGAAGCCCAGAGAAATAGCATCGATAAAAAGGATCTTGGTTTAAAAAGGGAGGCCATAGAAATATTGCCAACACTGACCTCACATGCATTAATTATTTCAGGGGTTCGCAGGTGTGGTAAAAGTACTTTGCTCTTTCAATTATTGCGCACTAAATATAAACAAGCATTGTACTTAAATTTTGAAGATACAAGGTTATATGAATTTGAAAGAAATGATTTTACAAGGCTCGATTCAATTATTTTTGATTCAAAATCCAACGTCTTATTTTTTGATGAAATACAAATAATTGAAGGTTGGGAAAGATATGTAAGACAAAAATTGGATGAAGGGTTTAAAGTAGTTGTTACGGGTTCAAATGCATCGCTGCTAAGCAAAGAGCTTGGAACAAAGCTTACAGGAAGGCATATAACCAAAGAATTATTTCCCTTTTCTTATCAAGAGTTTTGCTCATATCATAAGATAACTATTTCCGAAAATTCCTTAACAGACTACCTATCTACAGGTGGATTTCCAACATATATAAAAACTAATGAAGAAGATATTTTGATTAACTTGTTAGACGACATTATTGTAAGAGACATAGCCATAAGGTATGGAGTACGTGATATTAAAACCTTACAACGCCTGGCACTATACCTCTTAACAAATACGGGTAAGTTAATTACGGGTAATAAATTAAAAACCCTTTTCGAGGTAGGAGCCACTAGCACTATTATGGAATACCTTTCTCATTTAGAATATTCATACTTGTTTTTTTATGTACCCAAATTTAGCTATTCGTTAAAGAAACAATTGGTAAACCCAAGAAAAGTATATGCGATAGATACTGGGTTGGTGCATATAAATTCCGCTTCGTTTACAGAAGATACTGGACGAAAGTTTGAAAACCTTATTTATCTGCATTTGAGAAGAAAATATAAGGAGATTTACTATTTTTCAGAAAAAGGCGAATGCGATTTTATTATATTTGATACTAAGAAAATTCATAAAATTATTCAGGTTTGTTATACGCTAAATCAAGATAATATGAAGCGTGAGTTAAATGGCTTATTTGAAGCACTTGCTTTCTTTAAACTAAAAACCGGTACCATTATTACCTTAAATCAAAATGATAGATTTGAACTCAAAGGTATGACCGCCAATGTGGTAACTGCCTATGATTTTTTAGATAACTAAAACCATAGCTAAACTACATTTAAAATCAAAAAGCCTCTGGGAAGCGATATATTTGTAAAGGTATGAGCTACTGCTCTTAGCTCCGTAGGAGCGGCAACTATAATTAAGAAATCACTCCTACGGAGCTAGTATGCCTTTTTGCATATTACAAAGATGTTGCCTCTACGAGGTTTAAAATAGCTGAGTAGGTGCACTTAACAATAAGATTTGAGCAAAATGCACAGACAAGAGCGTGTGGAGTAAATCTTGTTGGTGAAACAACACAAATATGGGGGTACAAATCATGAATGAGTTCACTTTACACAATCTTCACTTTTTATAGAAATGTTGGTAGTCTTTCGAGTATTTCCAATCTCCACCCCACTTCCATCCCTTTTCTTTGAATAAGTTTACAACGATTGAATTCTTTAAGATTGTTCCTTGAATGGCTGTGTCATATTCAGCTTGAAATGGCTGAGATACTCTAGTCTTATAGCTTATAAATGGATTTTGAATCGGGTTAATATCGATTGCTTTTCCATAAGCGTGGTCTGATAATAATTGATAACCTTTTATATTTCTATAATTGAAACAAGATGTATTATTATCTGCCATAGATAGACTATCTGACCAAGAGTAATTTACTATGGGAATGATTTTTTCGATTGGATACTTAATCTTCTTTAAAGAATCGAATATTTCGATTACTTCGGTTTTTAATTTATCCGATATAACTAATTGCCCTCTATGAGTTAAAGAGTCAAATCCATAATAATCTATATTGATAATAGCGAGTGTACTTTTGATGTTTTCTGGAATTTGTAAATCCAATAAGGCTTGATCTAACGTGAGCTCTGAATCAATAACAATATAATTTTCCTGAGGAAAAATTAAAACCCTCATTCTCTTTAATTGAAGATTATTCGGAAACAGAATTATAAAAACAATTAGGAGGGATAAAGAATATATATATTTAAAATACATATTATTTTATCACTTTCTTCTAATGTATCTACTATGTACATAACCTGTTATGTTTTTGGCACTATAGTAAACCTTTACCCATTGTGACTTCTTTCCTAAGTTGTGTTGCAAGACTTCAATTTCGTTGCCGTCTTTTAATTTGTAAACAATTTTAAAATTTGAACTAGGTCCACTTCTTATATTAAGATATGGATCTTTAGTGTCTCTATAGGTATCATAGACCTCATACAGGTTATTCTTTGGTGAGTATCCATCGGAATGTCCAGTATAATCAAATAGTACATTATTATTCCCAATGTTTGAGATTATAACTCTGTACTTCGTATTATGAGGAATAGTTGTTGTTAATCCAGTTACAAAGTCAATTTCCATACCTACATCAATGGCTCCATAGGTTCCTTCAAATTCAATAAATTTTTTTTCAGAGCTAAACACTTTTGTTATTTTCAGTTTTAGATCTTCGCCATTAACTCCTGTTGTTGTATTCAAACGTGATTCTAGCCCTGCATAATTAAGTTCCACTATTGCATCATTGCCATTGATTCTAAAGAATTTAGATTTAATAACTTTATTTCCTATTAAAGAAGATATTTCAGAGTAGATTTCATCAAATCCTTCTACCACTTCATAATCAATTGCTATTGATGATGTACTAAGTGATTGTCCATAGGATATTCTGGTCAAAAAAAGTAATGCTAAAATAAGTTTTCGTGTCATTTAATTACGATTTAGAATTAAGGATAAAACCATTCATTCGGTAAATAATGGTATTTTGAAAAGTTATAGTGAGATTCATAGACTCGACATAGAATAAGTTTAATCTCCTAAAAATTTGAGGAGAATATTCATGTTAAGGTTATACCAGGAACCAAGAAATAGTTTATTTCCAATTTGGTCATGTGCAAGAAATCCAGAATAAGGTTTGCCTTTGGGAGAGTAGTGAATGTAATATTGTCTTTTATTACCATAAAAATACTTTCCTCCTTTGGCAACAAAAAAGGTCTGATTTTCTTTGAGATTCATATGATCTATCCAAGCATTTATATTTGGAATATCTTTTAAGTCGTCCCAGTCAACAATTGTAAAATTATATCCATAATCTAATTTTATTTTTTTGCTAAGATCTTCAGTTTCCGAATATTTTTCATCGCTTATTTTAACATTATTAAAATAGAATGAACCACTATTGTCGGCTACTGGTGTTTTGAAATTACTTGAAAACATATTTATATCAAATACAGTTTTTCCTGCCCCAATACCAAAATCACCACTCAATGAAAAAGGATAAATTCTATCAGACATCCCGTCACCTTTGGATTCTTTAACAACAGTCATAATTTTTTCCTTTCCTTCAGAGTCAAAGTAAAGTATTTGCTGCTTATACAAATGGGGATTAAAACTACTTTGAGTTCTATAAACCACTTGAATATCCCATCCAGTATTTATGTATAAAGCTTCATCTTTTGTAAAATACATATCCCAAAATGGTTCTGTTCCAAAAGCATGAAATACCACTTTCGCTTTCCCATTTTTAATATCCAAAATCAATTCATCAGGTGTTCTAAATTTATTCGATTCATAAATTTTAATATTTAAAGTCTTGATTCGTGTAATTTTCCACTCATTATATATTCTTGTCAAGTAAAATACTTGAGTATATCTTCCACTAGAATTAGCTGGATCGATTGACTCATAATCGCCTTCCACCTGAGCATAATTTTTATCAATTGACATTAAATTTATATTAAAAATCTCAGTTTTTGTAATTCCTCCATACGCTCTAGAAGAAGCAAACCAATCATAATTCTTCCATTGTTTTCCTTGCATTTTACTGAATGCAGATTTAAAATTTTGATTTCCTAAATCCTCAATCCATTCTTGAGTAATATTGGCAGGAGTATTACTACTATCCCAAATTTCTGATGAAACATTGGAGCCTTTGTCAGAATGTCCACTATAATCAAATAGTACTTTGTTTTTAACTGTACTAGTTATAATAATTCTGTACTCAGTATCTGCTGGAATAGTAGCAACTGATCCTGTTATGGCTGATAAACTAGGTTCGAAGTCAACTTCCATTCTTACATCAATTGCTCCATATGTACCACTAAATCCAACATAACGTCTATTAGAATTAGAATTGTGCCCAGCAAATACTTTTATTACCTTGAGGTTTAAGCCTCCCTCAACCATTCCTGTATTAGCATTTAAACGTGTTTCTAGCACTGTATAATTAAGCTTAATTGTTCCATTTTTTCCAATAATTTTAAAAAATTTGGATTGAATTATTTTGTCACCAATCAGAGAAGAAACACTTGAACTCAATTCATCAGAAATTTCAACAAATCCATAGCCACTTGTTATGGAAGATGTGATAAGTGATTGCCCATAAGATAAGTTTGATAAAAAAAGAAATGAAAATAAAAGTAATCGGGCCATCTAATTATAACTTAAATGTTATAGGTAATACCATCCTCACCCTAACTTGCTTACCCCTATCAACTCCAGGAAACCATTTAGGAGAGTTGCGAATTAAACGAATGGCTTCTACATCACAGCCTGCTCTTATACCACGAAGAGACCTAACATCGCTAATTGAACCATCAGTATTTACGACAAATGAAACAAATACTTTTCCTTCGATACCCAATTGTTTTGCCTTTAAAGGGTATTTTAAGTTTAAAGATACATACTTGTAAAAAGCACCCATTCCTCCTTGATAAAAAGGCTGTTTTTCTACAATAGTATATATTTCCTCACCTTCCACCACATCAATTACCTCTTCGGTCATTATATTTTCTTTATACTCTTGATCTTGATCATCCCAATTATCTTGACCATAACCTTTATAATTCCTATAAATTGTGCTTTCATCATGTAATAAATCAGGTTCATAATCAGAATTATTATTTGTGTTTGAGGGAGGCCTTGGCTGATAAGAATAGGGCCTTTTTCTACTTGGTGTTTTATTTATCCATTCCCCGTTCCCAACTTTATATCTTATTAATTCCTTATCAATTTTTTCTCTATTTTGCTTATTTATTGTTTCATTTAAAATAGCTATTTCTTCATTCTTTATTTTAATGACCTCGTTTTTCTGTGCTATTAGTATATTTTCCTCCTTTATCCCATCATTGGTCTCATTAATCGCTAGATTTCTTTGTTCAGAAATCACTTTTGCTTGTTCCAATTTAAATTGATAATCTCTTTGTTGTACTTCAATAGCTTTTTTCGTAGCTATCTCTTTTTGCTTTTTATTAAAATCAATATTTTTTTTGTTAGGTACTGATTCTAATATTGATTTAAAACTTGACAAATAAATAATCGGAAATCCAACTGCACCAATTATAGAGGGGGGAGAACCTGGATTGTCGGTTAATATTGTTCCCAAAAGCCATCCAGCCCCAGAAAGGGATATAAAATACCAAAATCCACCTTCGTACTTTGTTTCTTTTCTTAAGTTAGCAGGCTTTCTATAAAAATCACTTTGTGGTCTTTTATTTGCAAAATCTGTAGGAGCTGTTAACGAAACATATGGCTTTTCTTTTAAATAGTCAACATATTCAAGCTCAGGCGTAAGCCCCTCAATTAAAGTAGCTTCTACATAGGTTGTCTTGTTTTCTTCTATGGGAACATATGGAATAGAAAGGGTGCTGAAATTTGGCTTAGTAAATGAAACACCTATGTCTTTATTAGCTAAAAACTTCTTTTTTGTAGTGTAAAGTAACTTTCCATCTACTTTCGTAGCTCCTTCTGTATTATTAACTTTTACATTTAAATAACCATAAACATTACCCAGTTTAAAATGATGAATCCAGTTGTAATTAAATCCTTGATAAGTGCCATTAATTGTTAATTTCATTGGCACAAAATCGATCGCCCTTGCACCTCTTTCATCTATGTAAAAAACATAATCAGCAGCAGTTTCGCCTTCACCTCCGCCTTTTACATAATTATACCTATGCGTATTTTCAGGTATTCGTATATTTTTAATGGTACTAGAAAGCTTTACTGTAACATCATTTATGTTAGGTTGCCCTAAGTTTTTTAGAATAAGAGGCACTTCAATATCACCATCAGACTTTTCAATAACCCCGTCTCCATCTCCCTCGCTTTGGCCAATATTATCATCATCAATAATTGCCCTACCATATTGTATTGGACCAACTTTGTTAACTTTAAAGGAGTAAGTATCATAGAAATTTACATACGCCCCTGCACTAGTTCTTTTTTGGCTATCGTTAATTTTAAAATCTAATTTAATTAGTTCATTATGCTTTGCATTTGGGTTAATCTCAACAATTAGTTTCTTATTTGCTCTTACAGTACTACCTTCTTGGATATCATCGAATGAAAGTTTGGGAGTTATTACATTAATGTTTTTATTATTACAGGTAATAAGAACTGAAGTACTAATAAAATCACCTACCATTGCAAGTAGTGCCACCTGAAAAGTAACACGCTCTCCGGCATCAATATTGCCATTTTTATGCCCAGCTCTTACTTGAGTTGAATAACCTACAGCTTCATCAAGAAAGAGCTTTGTTTCATTTAGGTTAATTCTAATTCTATCTTGTCCTTTAAGTATACCAGAGAAAAATACTATAAGAACGAAGATTAAAATACTAGACTTTCGATTAAAATTATCTACTAATGAAGACATAATTAGATTTTTTAAGGGGTAATACACTATAAGAATTTAAATCGTATCACCATAGATTTTGCATCTAATTGAGTAGCTATATTGTCTGATACTTTATACCAAGTTTTATTACCGCTATTGGGTATATCAACAGTTTTATAAGTAGTCTTTAGGTGCTCATTCAATGCTTCAATTATTTGATCTTTTTTATCTCGAGCTTTACCATGCTTAGGGTTAATCTTAACATTAATAGTCTGAATCCTAGAACTATCATTAAATTCTATATGACTAAATACTTGTTCTTCTACATATTTTCTTTTAGAATAATTATACCTTTCTTCTATCTTAAAAGCTTGGGTATATATCCCTTGGTCAAATAAGACTTCAACTTCCGTTACGATTTCATCATTAACTACAGTAACCCCTTTTACCCAATAGGTTTGTCGATAACCATAATTTGAAATTTTAGAGGGGTCTTTAATTTCAATATCTAAAGCTGTGTACGCAGCCGAAGAAGGGCCTGATAATTTATTTAAACTTAAAACTGAATTGTCTGTTAGTTGAAGACTAGAAATAATATCAGAAGTGGTTTTTTCAATATCGAAATAGTCACTTACAACCTTCATAAAGGAAATTGCACCAACACTTGAATTAAAATTTTCGATATAGTATAATCCAAACTTGTCAAATTTTAATTTTTTGAATTCTTCTTTAGATTTTTTGTTTTCTTTATCAATAAAGTAGTAATACTTTCCATCCTTTACTAAGGCACTCCCTTTAAAAAACGGGAATGCAAAATCATATTCAGGTTCGATTATAAATTCTCCACTTTTATCTATATAGCCATATTTAATATTTCTACCCCCTTCTTCTTTCTTAACACCTACGGCAGCAAGCCCATCTTGAAACAATACCGCATTTTCAAATTTAGCCCGTATGGTTTTTTCTCCTTTTTCATTGATTACACCCCACAGTCCATCTTCTTTATATGAAGCATATCCATTAATAAAATTTCTTAGGTCAGACCACTCTTCTTTTGGACGAATTATTTTGTTGCCATCAAAATCAACTATACCATATCCATCGTCATAATATTTAATAAATTCATCACTAATTGAATAATATTTAATATCGCTTTTAAGTTTAGTAACAATATCTCCACTTTTATCGACTATGAATTTTTCATCATCAAGTGTAACGATTGCTTTGCCTCCTTTCGTAAACATATTTACAGTACTATATTTAGGTTTTATTATCAGTTCAAGGTCTTCATTAATAAAACCATATAAGCCATCTTGTAGAACGCGAGCCATGCCATTTATAAAACAAGAAACCTCTTCTACTTTTATTTCCTTTAACTCATCTCCATCAGTATTGATAGCGATTGGATACGAGTTTTCTTTGATAACAAATGCAACGTTATTATTAAAAAAAGTCATTGCTTTATAACTATTTCCTGATTCAGCACCTTTATTATTGATAAAGTAGTATTTACCACTTTTCTTTTTTTGTATGATTACCCCTTCATTTAGTAAGGAAATATCCCCTCCAAATTCATTTTCCATAATAGTTTTGCCAGTATTATCAATAATTCCCCAATTTCCATCTTGAAAGAATTGATAATTAATTGTATCATTTCTAGAGCAGCTCATTATTGATAGAATTGGAAGCATTAAAAAAATAAAAGAGATGTTATCAGAGATTTTCATAATTATGTGTAGTTAAAATGCAGATTGTTGCTAGTAACAGTATCGATTATATATTTTCAAGGAATGTTAACAATACACGGCTATTACAGCCCATATAATATATGGGTATCTCCGAATCTTTTCTAAAGTTAGAGGATAGAGAAGAATTTGAGAAAAAGGGCAAATATTGAGTTTGTGTAAATGATGTAATTGTGCTCTTAGTATTAAGATTAAATATTTTTGGACTTAAACGGACAAATACGATCTCGTTTTGACTCATATAATTGCTTTTAAAGCTTTGAGATAGTACTTGAATTGAATAAAAAGATGAACCATTAGCAGTAATATTACTAAACCCATCTCTTAGATAATTTTATTTAGCCGCAACATCCGTATCGTCCTGGGCAATAGCACTTATAGATAAAATTAACAGGAAAGAAATTTGAACTATTTTAACGAGGTATGTCATAATCGTAATTTTATTTGTTAGGTTAAGGAGTAATAATTTTGGAGATCTTATACTAGTTTTTATCAGGCAAGCTATTAATCAGCCCTGCATCATTCTCAGCCATTCTAGTTACACTAGAAGGGCTTGATTCAAAACTCATATTGTTAACCAACTCAAGTACACCGTTATTTATTTCAAATACAGTCCAAAGCGTGCCATTTTGATTAGGCACGTTAAGCGTATATACTTCGGATGTGCCAAAATACACCTCTATTGTGGCACCTGATAAACTAAGTTCATTACTACTTGTACTTCCTCTGTTTGAAAAGTCATGAACTGAATATCTGTAAACGCCTGTTCTCAAATCGGTTATGGTTATTGTTTCAGGACCATAACTTGAAATATCGTCAACATCCAAGCTAGCATGGTTAACTGATGTGGATGGATTACTCCAATAGACATGAAACCTAGACCCGGTAGTATTGGGTCCGGTAAGATGGGAATCCAAATCTGATGGACTGGAACCCCAAGTTAAAACAATTCGTACCTCATCACCCGCCAAATTAGGAGTTAGGCTACCATTTTGATTTTGGGTTGTTTGATTGCCTAAACAGATAGCCCCAAAATAGGATGTGGAATAGCCTGTTAAAGAAGCTTCAACCGTATAATTACCTGCCATTATATTACTAAATGTGTAATCGCCAAAACTATTGGTATAGGTTGTTTCAATTACTGTTCCATCAGTTGTATTCACTCCTTCGCGAAGCTTTAAATACACATCGTTTAAATCGGCACCTGTAGCAGCATCTACAATTGTGCCTGTAAAACTTCCTGCACCACTATAGCTATCATCGATTTGTAACACTACTGCTAAGTATGTTGTTTGGTTGGCAACTACATCAACGTTGTTGTACTCTACTGCTAAAAACCCAGCTTTATTGTAAATAATTGTATAGTTGTCACCTTCTGGTATGGCTAGTTCATAATCTCCATAAATGTCAGTTACGATTGAACCTACCAACACATTGTTTCTATATGCCTTAATTTCTACTCCATCTAATGTAGCATCCGTAACAGCATTTTTTACAACACCTGATACAATTCCAGAAGGATCCGTGGTAGCAGTTCTTTTAAATCTCCATAAACTGCTTTGGGTTGAGTTGCCATGTGTATCGTGTGCAACGATGTACCAGTAATAGGTTACTCCAGAAACTAATCCACTTACATCGTAGGTATCATCGGTCTGCGGCTCTTGGTTTTTTAATGGTGGTGTATTCGAATCTCCAAAATATACATCATAGGTTAAAGGGTCTCCTTCCGGGTCGGAGCAAGACCAGAATAAAGTTTCAAAAGATGCCGTAATTTCAGCTTCATCTGAAGGAAATGGATCAAATGGAGCTTCTGGAGCAAGGTTTGTAGCCTCTTTAATTTCAAAATAACTGCTGAAATCGTATTTTTCAGGAAATTCAACCGAGATAATTTTTACGCGGTAATCGGTACCTTCCGAAAGAGTTGTTTGCACGTCATAGGTATCATAGCTTCCATCATTTGCCGTTGATTGCGTTAACGTACCTAATTTATTGCTACCCTTATGCAATTCTATAACCACATTGCCTACTAAATCTCCAGTTTCCCAAGCAATCTCCACATTTTGATCTCCCATTTCCCAAACCGTGCTTGCTAAAGGGTTAGTGATTTCTAAATTCCCATCTTTTATTTCAATATATTGAGATGTTGGCGTACTTACCTCGTCATTATCTGTTGCCACAACTTTTAATATTTGCTGTCCAATATTTTCTTCAGAGGTATCCCAGGTATAAGAATAGCTACTTTGTTCAGTGGTATATTCTTTCACCAAATTATCATCTAAATAGATTGATAAGTTGCTTATAAAACCATCGTCATCCCAAGCTTCTGCCATAATAGTAACTTCAACACCTTTTTGAAAAACTGCGTCTGGAGATGGTGCCGTTATTCTTACTTGTGGCGATTTATTGTTAGTTTTAAACATCAAAATATCTCCTCTTGCTGTATCAACTTCATTTATGGCATACGCCATATAATAATAAGGTGTGTTTGAGGTTAAGTCTGTAATTGATGTTGAAAATGAACCTGTTCCATTACCTATTTCTATATTTGCTCCATCAGCCTCAGTGTTATCCGAAGTGCCCCAAAAAACACCTCTTTTTGTAATTGGTGAGCCTCCATCTGAGGATATATACCCACCAATAATTGCAGTAGTTTCGGTTATTTCAGAAGGGTCGATCTCGGTTGTAATAACCTCAGGTGCTGAGATGTCAAATACATCATTCGTGAAATTATTGTTTTGATCAGGATCCGCGTTATTAAATGAACTTATACCTTCGGCATTAATAACATATTTCATTGTAACCCTTGTGTTAGTAGCACCACCTGTATCAGTAAATACACTCTGTTTACCTTTAAGGTTATTTGATAATACCCAAGAAACTTCTAGAAAATACTCTCTACCATCAATAAGTTCATAATCAAGAGGTATAACCAGACCAGAACCTTCGAACATGGCTTCAATGACATCCTGATTAGGATTTATTATCTCATTTTTTTCCTCATTTTTTACATGGTATATTTTTAAATCATAGCCAGATGAAGAGGAGCCAATTCTTTCCACTGCAACACCAGTTTCAGCTTTTTTAAATTTAAACGGCCAGCCTTGTTCGTACAGTTTTATATACATAGTCATGTATAATTTCTGATCCAGAAAGATTCCATTCAACAAGTCACCTTTAATTAAATCCAAGGCGTTGTCAGAACCTGATGATAAATTAATTGTTTTTATCCCTTCTAAACCAGCTGGGTTGCCCCCAACACTTCCCCCAACATTAACTTTTACCTTAGCACCATTTTCAGTTTTAAATAAATCCACGTCCGCATATATACCAAAATACTCATCGGAGAAATACCTCGAAAAATGCAATATTTCAGCGGTTACTGTTTGGGTGGTTGTGTTTTTTAATAGTATTGGAATCTTTTCTAAACTACTTGAATCGGGCTGGTAATAGTATAAGGAAGGATTATCCAATTCTTCACTGTACGGAATTGTTATGGTAGCAGGTACCTGAAATTCTAATCCCTCAGGTTCGAATTTTACTATAATAACTGATTCATCGTGAGGATAGGTAGTCTCCGTATCATGGCTAAACGATATATTCACATTATCTGCTAGCGCACCAGCAGGAACATTAATGCTGGCTCCCTTAATAACCGAAGAAGCGTCTGTGATTGTTAGAGAACCTCCTCCTGCACCAATTGTTCCAGAGTTGCCTTCAATGGTTATAAAATCATTTTCGGGCGTTAGTATGGCAGGGTCATCTTTTTTTGTACAAGTAAGTAAAATTAAAATACTGGTGATAAAAAACAGGGAATAATAGAGAGCTTTCATTGGTTAGGTAATTTATTTAATTTTATAACCTTTATTATAAAACATTGTATAAAAAAGGTGATTTGTTACGGCCCCCAGTTTATGTTACGATTAACGAGAACCATCATAACTTTTAACTTCCTTTAATTATATCCTATTCTAAAAAAACAACATCCATAAATCTTAAACAATACTAACATGTTAGTATTTTGGGCATAACCTTGCCTTTAGTTTTAAAAAAAGCTCAATTACCTTTTCTTAGAGTTTGTTTCTAATAGGGGGGATACCGCAACAGGTGCGGTAATAGTACTTAATTTTGATGGGTGCTACCGTACATTACTGGTGATGCATCCATTATTTTCCAATTATGAGGATACGCCATTAGATAAGAGATCAAAATGGAAAGCATATTTATATAATTCAGTAATGGTTTTAACTTCCAATTTTTCAAAAATTCTTTGCCGATGGGTTTTTACCGTATTTACAGCTATAAAATATTCATTTGAGATTTGGGGTGCTGTTTTACCTATATCGTTATCAATAATTGCCCTACCATATTCTATAGACCCATCTTTATTTACATTAAATAAATAAGTATCATAAAAATTAATATATGCTCCAGTACTCGTTCTTTTCTGGCTATCATTAATTTTGAAATCTAATTTGATAAGTTCATTATAGCGAGCATCTAGTCTAATTTCGAGTATCAGTTTTTTATTGTTAGAATAATTCCTACAATCAACCTAGGTGTTTTGAAGCTATCTCCTAGGATCAAAATTCATTGGTACAATTTGCGCAGCAAGGTATAAATGGGCTTTTTCTTCTGTTGATAGATTCTCTGCAATTTTATGCCATGTATTCATCGGGATTTTACCTGTTGGCACTATCTCTCTAGCCGTTTCCCACATAGTTAGTAATACCTTGCCACAATGGGTATAGGTTGTCATAGTTGGTTTTTCATTCTTTACCATCATTGTAAAGTGGTCGTTCAGGTTATATGCCCACCATTGTGCAACCAATTCTTTAGTAAGCTTGTTTGCAGGCAGTGCCATGCTCCTCATATCAGGAAGGACAGCCCTATACTTATAGCCTGCTAAATCACTGTCAGAAATGGTTATCGCATTGTGATGCATGCCATCCATAACAAACCAAACCATTGGTATCTGTGTTGCATTATTTATTTCATTCTTATTTTCATCTAAAACGGCAAAATTGGAATTTCCATGACTGTCCATCCCCATAAACATATTTATCTCAGAGGCAATATGTTCAGCTCTGGCTACGCAGCTTTTGGCACCAGCATCATCTGCGAATCCCTGAGCCGACCTAATATAGAAAAGAATGCCACCATGGCATAAAACAGCACCATGTTGGTGTCCGCAATCTTGCATATTACATTGTTCCCCACGAGAACACATATTTCTGTCAGCGCATTTCAAACAATGAAAATCCGTACAGCCATCAACCTCTGCTGATTTATACATTTCCATTTTCATTTCACCCATCTGACTGTAAGTAGCCAATGAAGTAAGCAAGAGTATCAAGAGGGTTACACTACCTTTAACTTTTATTTTTTTATTCATGATTTTATTCCTTCTGGTTCTAATCTTAATGACCTGATTCTTTTCTTATTGGAATCTTGATTTTATTCCTATCTTTCTTGCCTTCTTTAGATTCCTTTGATATCGCCATTACAAATCCTGATGATGTAATATTCATCGTATGCTGGCCGTTACCCATAACCATACAATTGCCTTCATAGGCGTTACCAGTCATCGTAGCCTCGGCTATAAGTAACCTTTTCCCTTGGATAACGCCAACAAAAGTCCAGCCATCACCGGGTGCAATACGCTTAGTTTCAAAAACATTCTCATGATGCTCTACTTTAACCTCATAACTTTTATCTGTCATGTTGTGTACCATAACCTGGCCATGCATAGCCGGAGAATTGGGACATTCGGCATAAGAAAGACTTTTAGGACAAATCGCCTGCTTTACCTGTGTAGTAGTTTGCGTACTTTCAACCTGGCTATCGCTACTGGTGCAATGGCTTAAGAATAAACTTACTATCCCAATTAATAAAACAAAACGATTTGTTTTTGGTCTTTTTCCCATACTATAAATTAATGTTATCATTACAAAACCTAAGAATAGCAAGCTTTACATTAAATACTTTCTGCTAATAACTGCTGTGGTCTTTAGATTCTACCATCACAAAACCCATTGGTGTGAGATTCATCTTATGCTGTCCATTACCCATAACCATACAAGTACCCTCAGAGCTGTTACTACCCGATGTAGCTTTAGCAATCAATAATCTTTTACCTTGAATTGCTCCAACAAAAGTCCAACCATCACCAGGTGCTAAACGTTTTGTTTCGAAAACATTCTCATGATGCTCTACCTTTACTTCATAACTTTTATCTGTCATATTATGAACCATAATCTGGCCATGCATAGCCGGAGAATTGGGGCATTCGGCATAAGAAAGATTTTTAGGGCAAATCGATTGCTTTTCCTGTGCAGTTGTTTGCGTACTTTCACTTTGGCTCCCGCTACCCGTGCAACTGCCAACTACTAAACCTACAAACACTATTAATATTGTAGTGTAATAATCGATCGGAATTTTTTTCATACTAATTTTCATACTTTTATAGTTTGTTTAGATTCTATATAAAAATATATAAAGATAATCCCAATAGGATAATTTGTTTTTCTACTTCCTGAAATCAACCTAATTACGTGTGAAACACTACTTATTTAGTACAAAAGTCAAATATTCATTACACCAAATCCAGCCTATTTAAATATTTATCCGGAATATCTACAGAAAACAAGTTCCCCTCCTTCTCCAACACACAATTTTTTTTGGCTCGATCTACTTTATAGATATAATTACTATTAATAAGTAGTGAACGCCCTATGCGTTTAAACTGAGGATTGTTTTGTAGTAGTTTGGTGGTTTTACCAATATTCATAGTAGCTACTTCTTTATTATTTTTATCTACTATTATATTGGTGTAGTTGCCATCGGCAGTACAATAGATTATATCATTTACATTAATAAGCAGGTAACCTGTACGAGTATTTATTCTAAGTTTATTATCGGGGTGAGCGTATTGCAGGTATTTATCAAGTTTTTGGTGGAGTGCGTCACTTTTTTTTTCTTGATGTATAATCGTCTCCAAATTATTCGTCTTCTTAAAAAAAGGTTCTAAAAGTAGCATTGCATCTTGCTTGTTACCTATAATAATGCATGTAAGTGGCTGAGATTTTTCTAATTGATCAGACTGCTTTATATGATTGTGTAAGAATATATTTTTTCCCATAACAAGCCTTTTATAAATTCTACATCTATTTAAAAATTATTTATAATGCTATTAAAACTTTATATCAATGAAATCATTGACATGTTGTTACCAAACCACCATTTTTAATACCAATTTCCAAGTCAATATTGTTCTATTTTAGATGAATTAATTTTGTTTAAAAAAACAACATCCATAAATCTTAAACAATACTAACATGTTAGTATTTTGGGCGGTGCTTTACCGTTTGGATATAACCCTGCAAGGTCTTCTTTCTAGGCCGCTTATAGCCCTTGTAGGTTTCTTCATTATAAATAAATACCAGTTTTTTGAGTAGGGTGCTTTCTAATAAGGGGATACCGCAACAGGTGCGGTAATAGGTTTAATTATGATGGGTGCTACCGTACATTACTGGTGATGCATCCATTATTTTTCGATTATGAGGATACGCCATCAGCTAAAAGATCAAAATGGAAAGCATATTTATATAATTCAGTAATGGTTTTAACCTCCAATTTTTCAAAAATTCTTTGCCGATGCGTTTTTACCGTATTCACAGCTATAAAAAATTCATTTGAGATTTGGGGTGCTGTTTTACCAATGGCTAATTCTTTCAATAATTGCTTTTCCCTTTTGGTTAAAGACATAAATTTTTTGAAATTCTTCTTGAAATAGATGTTTTCGTCTAAAATCAATTCAATCTGCGATTTATTATTATGTAAATTATTGATCTCATGTGAAATTGACAGTAATCCATACTTAGACATTTTACAGGAAGTAAAATACCATTCATAATGTTCTTCATTTATCCTTTTTAATCGTTGGAAAAAACTATAGGTAGCATTTAGGTCATTTAAGGTAACAAATTCACTAAGCTTTAAAGGAATATTAATAAAATCCTCTGGATGAACCACCTTTTGCATAATGGACAAGCCCTTTTCTTTTATTATTTCATAAGGGCATTTATATACGTCCTCTCCCATTTTACCCACAAACTGTAAAGAAAAATCCTCAATTGAATTAATGTGAAAACCTCCTGGGATCAAACCGCTTAGTTCTTGGAATGTAAGAGACTCATCTAACATTGTACTAATTTGATACAATGATCTGCTAGCTGTTTCAAAATCTTCCTTATGACCTGATTTATGATTCATAATTAACACTCAAACTATATTAAAAAATTATTATGAAGAATAAAATGATATTTTGCATAATTGGGTATTTAATTTACAAATCACATCTATCAAAAAAAGTTCATACTTCTTCGTAATTCGGATCCTCACATGCCATAGATGGATTAGGTAAATTCAATGTTAAAATAGGCTGCGGGGAAGACTACAGGGTCATTAGTCCGAAGCGAGTAGAAGGATGCATCCGTTATTTTTCGATTATAAGGATATGCCATCAGATAAAAGATCAAAATGGAATGCATATTTATATAATTCAGTAACTGTTTTTACTTCCAATTTTTCAAAAATTCTTTGCCGATGGGTTTTTACCGTATTTACAGCTATAAAATATTCATTTGAGATTTGGGGTGCTGTTTTACCTATGGCTAATTCTTTCAATAATTGCTTTTCCCTTTTGGTTAAAGACATAAATTTCTTGAAATTCTTCTTGAAATAGATGTTTTCGTCTAGAACTCTTTCAATTTGAACTTTATGGCTGCCAAGGCTTTTAACAGGGTGCGAAATCGACAATATCCCATATTCTGTTAATTTACAAGAAGTAAAATACCACTCATAATGCTTTTCATTAACTCCTTTTAATCTTTGAAAAAAACTTAATGTTGAACTGTAATCATCTAATGCAACAAAATTGCTTAGCCTTGGAGGTACACTCAAAAATTCATCAGGATGAATTACTTTTCGCATTAAGGTAAGCCCTTTTTCCTTTACAATTTCAATAGGACTTTTATATACTTCCTCCCCAGCTTTATTAAAGAATTGTATTGAAAAATCATCCAATGAATTAATATGAAATGCCCCTGGCAGCAATTCACTAAGTTTTTGAAATGAATTGCTTTCATTTAATAGCGAAGTAATCCTGAATAAAGAATGCTCCGCAGCATCAAGGTTTTCTTTATGACTTGATTTGGGGTTCAATTATACTTAACTCTAGTACGTTCACTATATTATAACTTTTTTTAATAAAAAAAGATGACTTTTTTCCAAACCAAATATTTCTGCAATGAATGAGCAGATATAAATTAGAGTTTTATCAATTACCTATGCTCAAAAGTTTATTACTTATCATAACCACTTAAAGGAGTTTTACGTTTTTATACTGGTTTATATTTATTGGAAGGGAATTATGAATTTGAACAATTAATTGATCACTAATCAAATCTTTAGATAATTGGACTGCGATTATTTATCCCCCAATACTTTTAAGGTACTCATCAGCAGTCATAACAGGGATCTCAGAGCCTTTAAAATCTTTACCGTTTCTTGTTATCAAAATATTACATTCTGATTGTAAAGCACAATGATATTGTAAGGCATCTTCAAAATCCGTAAAGTTAGATGAAAGACCCTTTTCTATAATTTCCTCACTTACACTTGAAATCTTTGAAATTATCTTAAACTTTCTAAGTTTTTCTTTAGCCTTTTGCGCACTTTCATATTTTGAAAGCAGATAAAATACAGTTGAATATGATAAAGCTGAAGCAATCATATCCACTTTTCCTTTATCCGCCAGGCTCGCTATTTTGGCAATAGGATCATAAAATGGAGCTCTTTCACCAAGCAAATCCAACATCACGTTTGTATCAATAAATAAGGCAGTTTTCATTTATACTTTTCTGATAAATGATTAGCATACTCCTTCTTATAATCAAGATCGGTAGGCATATTAACTCCAGTAGCTAAATTTTTAACAAATGGCGAAATTTCAAATTTATCATTTAGGTCATCTTGCATAACTAAAGATTTCAGATAAGATTCTATAATACGTGATAGACTTCTTTTATGAGAAGCAGCATAATCCTTAGCCTTATCAATCACATTCTTATCTAATTTAAGAGTCAATTTAGTATCCATGATTTTATATTTTATACGTACAAATATAAATAATTTATCCGTGTAGCGCAAAGATTGCTCTATTTAACCAAAAATTTATCACATTCCTTTGCCACTGCCCTGCCTTCGTTAATGGCCCAAACCACCAAGCTTTGGCTTCTTCAGCAATCACCTGCAGCAAAAATGCCCTCCACATTGGTAGAAAATTGCCTCAATCAACTGCTACACTTACTTGTTCACATCAGGTAATTTCACTTGAAACGAATAAGGACGTGTACATGTTCTATGCCTTTGTACTATCTATTATTGCATCAATTTGTATTTTGTTCTCAGGAAGATAATTTAAAGCAATATCCCAAATTATTTCATAGTCGATTCCGAAATATTCATGGCTAACTTTGTTTCTTAGCAGGTACATTTCACTCCAGGGTATTTCTTTATACTTTTCTTTAATTTCGTTTGGTAAATTCTTCGATGCCTCCCCAATAACTTCAAAATTTCTAATAACGGCATCTACTGTTTTGTAGTCTCTTTTAAAGTTAATAAAACTCAAACCATCAATATATTCAGCAATTCTTTTCATTGCTGTTTGAATATCTTCAAGATACATTAGATGTGTCCGGTTTTTCTTTTTCATCAAATGTAATTGACTTGATTTAAGATAATATCCTTTATTTGCTCTTTGAGTGAGTTTTTTGTAACTAAATCTATTTTTCTATTAAATACTTTTTCAAGATACAATTCAAGAGAAAAAAATTTCCAGCCTATCGGTTTTTCCAATTCTATAAGGATATCAATATCACTATCCGCAGTAAATGTATTATCAGCAAAAGAGCCAAAAAGACCTATTTTCTTAACCGAATAGTCTTGGTAAAGTATTGGCTTCAATTCACTTAGTTTTGATAATATTTGATTCTTGGTAATCATATAGCAAAATTAATCATTTTAATGTAAAATGGTCTGAGCCCTAAATGCGTCCTCGTTTGTACGAGGATGTATAAGGTTAGCATTTATAAATTGGTTTGTTACCTAACTCCACAAATAAGGATTTGTCTTAGCGAGACGCTCAGACTAGATTGGGAGATTCTTTAGTCGAGTCTCCCTCTGAATGACGGAAAGGACTTACTTTTTAAGAAATACATCACATTCCTTCGCCACAGCCCTCCCTTCGTTAATGGCCCAAACCACCAAGCTTTGGCCTCTGCGGCAATCACCTGCAGCAAAAATGCCCTCCACATTGGTAGCAAATTTCCCGTATTCAGCATCGATATTTCCACGCCCGCTTAAACCAATATTTGCTTGGGTAAGCAATTCTTGTTCTGGCCCAGTAAAGCCCATAGCTAAGAAAACCAAATCAGCTTCAATCCTTTTCTCGGTATTTGGTATTTCCTGAGGTATAAAACGTCCATCCTTTTTTACCCACTCAATTTGGGTTGTAACTACGGCACTTAATGTGTTGCCATCACCTTCAAATCGCTTGGTCATAACTTCATACTTACGTGGATCTGAACCTTGTTTGGCTTCGGCCTCTTGCTGGCCATAATCTAGTTTATAGATTTTCGGGTACTCTGGCCATGGATTATTCTCTGCTCTGGTTGCAGGTGGCTGAGTCAAAATTTCTAATTGTTGCACAGATTTGCACTCTTGGCGCAAGGCAGTTGCTACACAGTCAGTTCCTGTATCGCCTCCACCAATTACAATTACCTTTTTGCCTTTTGCGCTAATAAAAGCATTATCGGTATGGTTGCTATCTAATAGGCTCTTCGTATTTTGGGTAAGGTAGTCCATCGCAAAATAAACGCCTTTAAGTTCTCTGCCTTCTACTGGTAAATCTCTTGGTATTGTGGAGCCGGTGGCCATTATAACGGAATCAAATTGAGTTTGTAGTTCTGATATTGGGATGTCCTTTCCTACCTCGATACCTGTTTTAATTTTGATGCCTTCTACACGCATTATCTCCAACCTACGTTCTACCACTTGTTGCTTATCGAGCTTCATATTAGGAATTCCGTACATGAGGAGGCCACCAGCTCTATCTGCTCTTTCATAGACCTTAACTGAATGACCCATCTGATTAAGTTCATCGGCTGCAGCCAAACCAGCTGGTCCAGAACCTATGATGGCTACCTTTTTACCTGTTCTTTTCTCAGGTATAGCAGGAGTAACCCAACCTTGCTCAAAGGCATTTTCTATGATGGAATACTCGTGATTTTTGATGGTTACAGGCGGTTCATTAATCCCTAATACACAAGCTCCCTCGCAAGGAGCAGGACAAACTCGGCCTGTAAATTCTGGGAAGTTATTGGTTTTAAGCAATAATTTAAACGCTTTTTCCCAATGCCCTTTATACAACATGTCGTTCCAATCAGGAATAAGGTTATACACGGGGCAACCTGATGCACCACTTGACAAATCTGCACCCGTATGGCAAAAAGGAACTCCACAATCCATGCACCTTGCTGCTTGGTTTTGAACCGCCTCTTGTGCCATCGATTTGTGAAATTCATCCCAATGCTTTATGCGTTCTAAAGGAAGTTCATCTTTAAAATCCTCTCGTTCAATTTCTAAAAACCCTGTTGGACTACCCATGTTTGATGTGTAATGTTAAATGTTTGATGTAAGGTGCTGTTTCTTATTCAAAACGGCCTTGTAATCACGTGGCATTATTTTGATGAATTTTGAAACTTCCGCTTCCCAATTATCAATAATACGTTTCGCTTTTACCGAATTAGTACAAGTTAGATGCGCTTGAATGAGAGCTTTAACAGTAGCTTGATCTTCATTATCCAACGGGTCAATATCCACCATTTCCATATTGATTTTTAGTTGAGTATCATTCTCATTTGCATAAATGTAGGCTTCACCACCACTCATCCCTGCGGCAAAATTTCTACCTATTTCTCCTAGAATTACTACTACCCCACCAGTCATATACTCACACCCGTGATCTCCAACACCTTCAACCACCGTTTCAACCCCAGAATTTCTCACAGCAAATCGTTCACCCGCAAGCCCATTTATAAATGCCTGACCCGAAGTGCCACCATAGAAGGCCACATTTCCAATAATTTGATTTTCTGAGGCTTCATAACTGGCATTTTTATTAGGGTAAACTGCAATTTGTGCTCCTGACAACCCTTTTCCAAAATAGTCATTGGCTTCCCCTTCTATGGAAAATGAAATTCCTTTTACCGCGAACGCTGCAAAACTTTGTCCGGCAGAGCCAATAAATGTATAGTTGATTGTTCCTTTAGGGAGTCCTTCTCCTTTGTATTTTTTAGAAACTTCGTTTGACAACATAGTACCCACTGCTCTATCAATACTAATAATATCAAAAGTAGCTTCTACCTTTTTGCCAGCTTCTAATGCGGGCTTTGCTTTTGCAATTAGTTGCCAATCTAATGACAAGGACAATTCGTGATCTTGATCCTTTTGTTTAAAAGCTCCATCTTCATCAGCGATGGGTTCTTGATAAAGAATTGGTGAAAAATCAAGGTTGCTATACGTTGAATCCTTAACCGCATCCAACAGCTTTAACCGATCCACTTTCCCGACCATTTCATCAATAGTTTTAAAACCTAAATCGGCCATTATTTCTCGCAGATCCTCTGCTAAAAATTGGAAAAAGTTGACAACATATTCAGCCTTACCGGTAAATTTTTTTCGTAGCTCTTTATTCTGTGTAGCCACACCAACGGGGCAGGTATTTAAATGACATTTTCGCATCATAATGCAACCTTCCACTACCAGTGCTGCGGTAGCTACTCCCCACTCTTCAGCACCCAGTAAAGTAGCTATGGCTAAATCTTTACCCGTGCGCATTTGTCCATCGGCTTGCACTGTAATACGATTACGTAATTTATTTTTTAAAAGGGTTTGGTGTGCTTCGGCCAAGCCAAGCTCCCAAGGCAAACCAGCATGCTGAATAGAACTAAGTGGAGAGGCACCTGTGCCGCCATCATGGCCAGCTATAAGTACTACATCTGCTTTAGCCTTGGCAACACCTGAAGCGATTGTTCCTACGCCTGCTTCTGACACCAATTTTACATTTATCCGAGCATCGCGGTTGGCTCTTTTTAAATCGAAAATAAGCTGCGCTAAATCTTCAATGCTGTATATATCGTGATGAGGTGGTGGGGAAATTAGACCAACTCCAGGTGTGGAGTGACGCACCCGCCCAATCCAATCATCCACTTTGTGACCAGGAAGCTGACCCCCTTCGCCAGGTTTAGCCCCTTGTGCCATTTTTATTTGAATTTCGTCCGCATTTGTGAGGTAGTGGCTGGTAACACCAAACCTACCTGACGCCACTTGCTTAATTGCCGAACGTTCCCAATCACCATTGGCTTTTTTATCGAATCGCTCTTCATCTTCCCCACCTTCGCCACTGTTTGATTTAGCACCAATCCGATTCATAGCAATGGCCAATGTGCTATGTGCTTCATACGAAATAGAGCCAAATGACATAGCACCTGTGGCAAAACGTGTCATAATTGATTCGGCTGGCTCCACCTCTTTTATTGAGATCGGTTTTTGATTGGTAAAATCTAGGAGGCCACGTAAAGTGATGGCGTCCTTCACTTGATTATTTATCTTTTCAGCATATTGCTTATACGTTGTATAATCGTTATTTCGTGTTGATTGTTGAAGCAAACGAATGGTTTCCGGGTTAAATAAATGCTTTTCGCCTTTATTTTTCCATTGGTAAATTCCCCCTTCTTCCAATATTTTTCCACCAACCTTAATTGAAGGGTATGCCTTGGCATGCTGCTCCACAATCATGTTAAAAATGCTATCAAAGCCTAGACCCTCTATCCTGGAAATCGATTTGGTAAAACATTTTTTTACCACTTCAGCATTTAGTCCGATAATTTCAAATATTTGAGCTCCTTGGTACGACTGTAAAGTTGAAATTCCCATTTTAGAAAACACCTTGCGCAGGCCATAGCCCACAGCCGAAATGTAATTTTCCTGTGCTTGTACTAACGGAAGCCCATTGGCCAACATATCTTGTTCATGGAGCTGTGTAATCGTTTCAAACGCTAGGTAAGGGCAAACGGCATTAGCTCCATACCCAATTAAAGTCGCAAAATGATGGGTTTCTCTCACATCTCCAGACTCAACTACTAACGCAGAGGATGCTCTCAGGGCTTTTTTAATCAAATGCTGATGCACTGAGCCTAAAGCAAGTAAAGAGGGTAATGCAACTCTTTCATTTGAAATTGCTTTATCAGATAAAATTATGATAATAGCACCATTTAAAACCGCTTTTTCAGCTTGGTTGTTAATCGAATTTATTACTGAAACAATCGAATTTCTTTTATCAAAAGTGGTATCAATTGTAGCAGAAGAAAATCCCTTTACCGAGATATTTTTGAGTTTTACTATATCTTGTTGCGTTAATACGGGCTGCTCAAGATGAACATGTGTACAGTGTTCGGGAGTTTCGGCTAAGGCATTCCTGTTTTTACCCAAATTTGAATAAAGCGACATCACCATTTTCTCACGAATAGGGTCGATTGGCGGATTGCTAACTTGCGCAAATTGCTGTTTAAAAAAATTAGAAAGGTGCTGAAACTGTTTGGAAAGTGGAGGCAAAGGTATATCAGCCCCCATGGAGCCTAATGGCTCAATAGCTGAATTTGCCATAGGTCCTAAAATCATTTTTAGGTCTTCTTGCGAATACCCAAAGGCAATCTGCTTTTTCAAAAGATCAATTTCAGATTGTGCATGTTCCTCCTCAACTGATGTTAAATCTTTCAATTCTATCTTACCTTGTTTCAACCATTCTCCATAGGGCTTGCTTTTTATAAATGATGACTTTAACTCCTCATCACTAATTATTCTACCTTGCCCAAGGTCAACCACAAACATTTTGCCTGGTTGAAGCCTCCCTTTCATCACAATTTGAGATTCATCAATTGGCAGGACTCCTGCTTCTGAAGCCATTACAACCAGATCATCTTTTGTAACCAAATACCTTGACGGGCGTAGCCCATTTCTATCGAGGGTTGCACCAATTACATTTCCATCAGAGAATGAAATCGAAGCTGGCCCATCCCAAGGCTCCATTAATGAAGCATGGTATTCGTAAAAATCCCTTTTTTCTTTATCCATCAATTCATTATCCTGCCAAGCTTCGGGTATTACCATCATCATTGCATGTGGCAAGGATCTGCCGCCTAAGGTTAGCATTTCTACGATGCTATCAAGGTTGGCTGAATCGGAATGTGTTTTATCGCAAATGGGTAGTAAGAGTTCAAACTCTTCTGGTGTAAAAAGCTCACTTTCAAAAAGCCGCTGTTTACTTACCATCCAGTTTACATTACCTCTGATTGTATTTATTTCACCATTATGGGCGATGTATCTAAAAGGTTGAGCTAGCTTCCACTTCGGAACTGTGTTTGTGGAAAAACGAGAATGTACTAAAGCCAGTGCCGACTTAAACCGTTCATTCCTCAAATCTGGATAATACCCACCCAACTGGTTGGTACGTAGCATACCCTTGTAAACCAAGGTTTTATACGATAAGGAAAGCCAATAAAATTCATAATTATTACCTGAAACTTCAATGGCTGATTTACCGATAGAATGGGTGGTTAATTTACGCAAGACATAAAGTTTTCGCTCTAATTCTTCGCTAGTGGCTTTTTCATCCTTAAGCTTCACAAAAATTTGCCTTACAGGTAATTCAGATTCTTTTGCCTGATTACCAATAACTTCGTTGTTAACGGGCACCTTTCTGTAGCCTAGCAATTCAAAGCCTAATTGATCAAGGTGAAGTTCAATCCGATCTTTTGTAGCCCTAATAAGGCCATCGCTTGCATTAAAAAACATAGCACCCACTCCATACTTGCCATATTCTGGCAATTCAATTCCAATTTTAGCGCATTCGGCTTTTAGAAATTCATGCGGTGTTTGCACGAGTATTCCGGCTCCATCACCCGATTCTGCATCACAACCACAGCCTCCTCTATGCTCCATATTGGCTAACATGGTGAGGCCATCTTCCACAATTTTATGACTTTTTACACCCTTAATATGCGCTACAAAGCCAATTCCGCAGGAATCGTGTTCTAGTTCAGGGGTATATAAGGATTTGTTTATCAATGTATGCTGTTTTTCTTATTAATACATTCCCAGATCTGTTCCGGGGTATCTAAATTTACAACCCAATAAGGGGATACCGCAACAGGTGCGGTATTTTTAAATCAAATAATGAAAAAGCTCAGGTTTATTATTGAGGTGCTCATACTTGATTTTTTTACCTTCCATTCGTTCTATTAAAGATACGAAATCTGACGCTTTTGACAGCTCTATACCTATTATGGCAGGAGCCCTTTCGCGACTATTCTTTTTCGAGTATTCAAAATGTGCAATATCATCTTTTGGGCCAAGTACATCCACCAAAAACTCTCGCAATGCCCCTGCCCTCTGTGGAAAGTTAATGAGGAAATAATGCTTTAATCCTTCATAAAGCATTGATCGCTCTTTAATCTCCGCTGTTCTGATAATGTCATTATTACCACCACTCACAATACAAACAACACGCTTTCCTTTGATCTCATCTTTCAAATTATCGAGTGCAGTTATGCTTAGCGCTCCAGCAGGCTCCACAACAATGGCATCTTCGTTGTAAAGGCGAAGGATATTTGTACAGATGGCACCTTCAGGCACAGTGATTACGCTATCTATTTTCTGCTTACAAACTTCAAATGTTTTATCACCTACTCGTTGTACGGCAGCACCATCTACAAACTTATCGATGCTCTCAAGGGTTACCACTTCGTTTTTAACAAGTGATTCCTTCATAGAAGGGGCACCCAATGGCTCTACACCGATAATTTTGGTGTTGGGCGACATTTCCTTAAAGTAAGTACCAACCCCTGAGGCCAAGCCTCCACCACCAATCGGTAAAATTAAATAATCAATGGGTTTCTCCGTATCGTTTAGTATTTCGAGACCAACTGTTCCCTGCCCTTCCATCACTTTTATGTCATCAAAAGGATGAATGACTGCCGCATTATTTTTTAAGGAATAGGCATTTGCTTCTTTGGCAGCTTCATCGAATGTATCTCCGATTAAAACAACTTCAACGTGTTCCTTCCCAAATCTTCGAACCTGTTTCACCTTTTGCTTTGGTGTAGGTGTTGGCATAAAAATTACTCCTTTAATATCGAGTAATCTACACGCATAGGCTACTCCTTGGGCGTGATTGCCAGCACTTGCACACACAACGCCATTTGTCTTTTCTGCATCAGATAAAGACGCAATTTTATTATAGGCACCACGAATTTTATAGGAACGAACGACTTGTAAATCCTCCCTTTTTAAAAAAACATCAGCTTCGTAACGATCGCTTAAATTTAAGTTTTTAAGCAAGGGTGTTTTCGCTACTACGCCTTGTAGTAATTGGGCAGCGGATTGTATGTTTTTTACTTGTATCAAACTTGTATATAATGCAATGTTTTAAAATTAACGTCATTCAGAATCTCGTTTTTACGAGATGAAGAATCTCAATTAACTTAGTTTAAAAGTTGATGAGATCCTTCGGTCGTTCCTTCCTCTGGATGACGGTATGATTGAAATTTTAATTTTCTGGTCTTAGTTTACGAACCGCTGCACCCGCTTGCCACATTTCAGAGTCAGCAATCGCTTTAAGTTCCACTTCTAATTTTTCTCTGTAATCAGCTTGAGAATTGGAATCAATGGATTTTTGAGCTTCCACACCGTCTTTAACAGATTGGTATAACCTTTGGAATACTGGCTTGGTTGCTTCATAAAAAGGATCCATCCAATCTAAGGCACCTCGTTGGGCAGTAGTTGAACAGTTTGCGTACATCCAATCCATTCCGTTTTCAGCAACCAATGGGTACAGTGATTGTGTTGCTTCTTCAACCGTTTCATTAAATGCCTCTGAAGGACTGTGGCCGTTTTCGCGAAGTACTTCGTATTGAGCTCTAAATAAACCTTGAATTGCGCCCATTAATGAGCCTCTTTCACCTGTTAAATCGGAAGTTACTTCTCTATCAAAAGTAGTTTCGAATAAGTAGCCAGATCCAACTCCAATGCCTAGCGATACTACTTTATCTTTGGCATTGCCAGTGGCATCCTGGTAAATAGCAAAACTTGAATTTAACCCTCTACCTTCTAAAAACATTCTTCTTAAAGAAGTGCCGGATCCTTTAGGTGCTACTAAAACAACATCTACATCTGAAGGAGGCACAATACCTGTTTTATCTTTATACGTAACGCCAAAACCATGCGAGAAATACAAGGTTTTTCCCGGAGTTAAATGACTTTTTACGGTATCCCATAATTTGATTTGCGCTGCATCTGAAAGCAAGTATTGAATAACCGATCCTTTTTCGCAGGCTTCTTCAATCTCAAAAAGTGTTTCTCCAGGAACCCAGCCATCAACGATAGCCTTATCCCATGTTTTTGAATCTTTTCGCTGTCCAATAATTACATTGAATCCATTATCTTTCAAATTTAATGCCTGCCCCGGACCTTGAACACCATATCCAATTACTGCTATAGTTTCATTTTTCATCGTTTCCAGCGCTTTGGCTAAGGGAAACTCTTCTCGAGTAACTACATTCTCTTCTACTCCACCAAAATTTATTTTTGCCATTTTTCTAACTTTATTATATGTTAAAGATTATTTAAATTTTCTGCCTCCAACTCACGAAGGAAGATATCTGTTTTTCTTTTAGATTTTGAAATTGCTATTCGGCCTGAGCGCACAAATTCAAGCACACCATAAGGTTTTAAATGCTCAAATAATTCTCGAATTTCTTTTCTATGCCCTGTTTTTTCGATTATGATATGATCTTCTTCGATTACCAAAATTCTTGCACCATTGTTTCGTACAATTTTTTCGATTTTGTTGCCATTTAAAAAAGCTTCTGTAGGCAATTTAAACATGGCAAGTTCCTGGTAATAAATATCATTTTCATCGTATAAAAAGGCTGCTAACACCTCAATAAGCTTATTGATCTGTTTTACAACTAACTCTGCCTGATGACGAGTAGCAGATATTACAATGGTGTATCTACTTACCCCTTCTACCTCTGTTTCCGATACATTTATCGACTCAATATTCATTTTTCGCCTGGTAAAAATGATGGTTACACCATTGAGCAAGCCCGCCTTATTTTCAGTAAGTGCCGAAATTGTAAATTGTTTATTTTCTTCTTCCATCTTTCTTATTACTCTAATATCACATCTGAAACTGAAGCTCCCGGAGGCACCATAGGGAATACGTTTTCCTCTTGCTCAACTTTAATTTCCAATAAGTATGGCCCTTTGTGATCCAGCATTTTTTCAATAGCGGCATCAAGTTCTTCTCGTGCTAACACCTTGGCTGAATCAAGACCATATCCTTTGGCAATGGCCACAAAATCCGGGTTGGCCATTTCAGTAAATGCATATCTTTTTTCAAAGAATAATTGTTGCCATTGACGTACCATTCCAAGAAAACCATTATTTAGTACAATTACTTTAACTGGTACATTATATTGAGCCAAAGCACCCAGTTCCTGAATTGTCATTTGGATTCCTCCATCACCAGCAATAGCTATTATCTCACGTTCTTTATCACCAATACCTGCTCCTATTGCCGAAGGCAAAGCAAATCCCATCGTACCTAGACCTCCAGAAGTAACGATTGAATTGGGGGTATTAAATTTATAGTATCTATTGGCTATCATTTGATGTTGGCCGACATCAGTTACTAAAACAGCATTGCCGTTGGTTTTTTCCGAAATCAATTTCACCACCTCGGCCATCTTTATTTCACCACTTGTTGGATAGCGTTCTTTACCACCCACTTTTGCTTCTTCAATGGCATCACATGCCTTAAATTCAGCTAACCATTTGTTACGCTTAGTTTCTCCAACTAGAGCTGTTATTGCCAATAATGCTTGTTTAGCATCGGCCAAAACAGCTACATCTGCCTTTACATTTTTATCAATTTCTGATTGATCGATTTCGATATGAATAACCTTAGCCTGTTTTGCATAGAAGTCAAGATTTCCGGTTACCCGATCATCGAACCGCATGCCCACAGCAATAAGTAAATCAGCCTCGTTGGTTTTTACATTTGGCCCATAATTGCCATGCATCCCAAGCATTCCTACATATAAAGGATTGTTCGGTGGAAATGCTGATAACCCCAAAAGTGTAGAGGCAACTGGCGTTTGTGTTTTCTCAGCAAAAGCTAGCAAAGCTTTTTCAGCCTTACTTAGCAACACCCCATGTCCACATAAAATCAGTGGTTTTTGGGCTTTATTTATAAGCGTAGCCGCTCTACCAATTTGAGATATGTCCAGTTTAGGAACCGGCTTATAACTTCTCAATCCTTCACACTTTTCATACACAAAATTGAGCTCTCCGAACTGAGCATCTTTTGTAATATCAATAAGCACAGGACCCGGTCTGCCACTAGCTGCAATGTAAAATGCTTTAGCCAATGCCTGAGGGATTTCTTCCGCCTTAGTTACTTGGAAATTCCATTTAACCACAGGCATCGAAATGCCTATTATATCGATTTCTTGAAAAGCACTTGTACCTAATAAGTTTGAAGGCACTTGCCCTGTGATACAAACCAAAGGGGTGGAATCTAATTGCGCATCGGCTATACCAGTTATTAAATTAGTAGCTCCGGGGCCAGAAGTAGCTATACAAACACCCACCTTGCTTGATACACGACTAAAACCTTGGGCAGCATGAACGGCTCCTTGTTCGTGGCGCATCAAGTAGTGGGTTAGTTTGTCTTCATACTTATACAATTCATCGTATAAAGGCATAATGGCACCACCCGGATATCCGAAGACATCCTTGACACCTTCTTCTAATAGCGAAAGAATAATGGCCTCTGAGCCCGATATTCTCTTAGGTGTAACTATAGTCTGTCTTGGATGTTCTTTTACAAGTGTTTCCATTGTGTCAATGTTAATTAAGTTTTCAATTCTACTGTTATCCTGAAGTCGTTTCAGGCTCTAGATTCCGAAACAAGTTCGGAATGACTGTTATTATTTTATACCGATCTTCTCCCAATATTGAGATTCTTCGGTCGCATCTCCCTCTGAATGACGATAAAAGACCGAAGTCTGGAGTCAGCAGTAATTTTCTAACTCCAAACTCCCCACTTCAAACTCCGCACTTTAATTACTCATCCGTTACGCATCCTTCAGATGCAGTGGAAACTAGTTTTGCATATTTATACAAGCTTCCACTCGTTTTCTTTAAAGGTTGGGGTTCCCAATCTTTCCTGCGTTCGGCCAATTCTTCATCCGATACGTTAACCTCAATTGAATTTTTTTCTGCATCAATACGAATAATATCGCCATCTTTAACAAGTGCGATTGTACCACCCACCTGTGCTTCTGGGGTAATATGCCCTACCACAAAACCGTGTGTTCCTCCAGAAAATCTACCATCGGTGATAAGCGCGACCTCATTCCCTAACCCAGCTCCCATAATAGAGGCAGTTGGTTTTAGCATTTCAGGCATACCAGGTCCACCCTTTGGTCCTTCATATCGAATTACTACTACATCACCTTTTTTAACTTCACCAGCACCAATTCCATGATTTGCATCGTATTCAGATTCATATACTTTGGCTGTTCCTTCAAATACCAACCCTTCTTTTCCCGTGATTTTTGCAACAGCCCCTTCCGTTGCCAAGTTGCCAAACAAAATCTGCAGATGACCTGATTCTTTGATGGGATTCTCAAGTGTATGAACCACATCTTGTCCTTTTTTAAGCTCATCCACATGGGCAAGATTTTCAGCAATGGTATAGCCAGTTACCGTAAGGCAATCACCGTGGAGCATTCCTTTTTCAAGCATATATTTCATTACACCAGGAACGCCTCCAACTTGGTGCAAATCTTCCATAACGTATTTGCCACTAGGTTTTAAATCAGCCAAAAATGGTGTTTTGTCACTGATGCGCTGAAAATCAGCCAAGTCTAAATCAACACCAACCGACTTAGCAATGGCAATCATATGCAATACGGCATTGGTAGAGCCGCCTAATACCATAATTAAAGCAAGGGCATTTTCAAATGCTTTTTTTGTGAGGATATCTCTAGGCTTTATGTCTTTTTCTAAAAGATTACGCATGGCTGCACCTATATGGCCACACTCTGAATTTTTATCGTTACTTACAGCTGGATTAGAACTGCTGTAAGGCAAGCTTAAACCAAGAGCCTCTATTGCAGATGACATGGTGTTGGCCGTGTACATGCCGCCACATGCTCCTGCACCGGGGCATGCACTTTTTACAACACCCTTAAAATCATCTTCAGAAATATTGCCTGCAATTTTTTCGCCCAGTGCTTCGAAAGCAGATACAACATCTAGCTTTTTACCCTTGTGTTCTCCAGCAGCAATGGTACCACCATACACCAAAATAGCGGGTCGGTTTAAACGACCCATGGCTATCATGGCACCCGGCATGTTTTTATCACAACCTACTACTGCCACAACACCATCGTAATGCTGCGCATTCATTACGGTCTCAATCGAATCCGATATAATATCTCTGGAAGGTAGTGAATATCGCATGCCAGGTGTACCCATAGAAATGCCATCGCTTACACCAATGGTGTGAAAAATAAGCCCTTTAAGATTACTTTTATCTACTCCTATTTTAATATTAGCCGCCAGTCCATTGAGATGCATGTTGCAAGGGTTGCCTTCAAACCCAGTACTTACAATGCCCACCTGAGCTTTTTTAAAATCGGCATCAGTTAACCCTACTGCATGCAACATAGCCTGTGCTGCCGGTTGCGTAGGATCTTGCGTAATGTGTTTGCTATAAGTATTTAATTCTTTCATTCATTTTTTTAGTTACAACGTGAGTAAAGTAATCTGCTTCATAAGACGGAGATTGCTTCGCTCTGCTGATTTTAATTTAAAATTCACTTCTACCATTGACAGGTTAAAAAGGGGATGCCGGTCCAAAGGACTCCCTTGGAGAACAGGTCTGGCAAAGTATCAAATAGCAACTTTCCCCGTACCCGTTGCGGGGTCTCCTTTTCCTTGATATTATTTACTGTCATTCCCCTACGCTGATTTTTTAAAAATTCCACTCTCGCAATGACGGTGCATTTAAACAATTGTCATGGATTGGTAATCATCGTTGCGAATACGGTGTTGGTAAATTTCTGCTAACTGAGACCCAATGGAATCCGGCCATGCGAGTTTCATTTTTATCCCTTCAATTGATTTTATACTTACTAGTTCGGTTGCCGTTCCTGTTAAAAAAGCGGAGTCAGCTTCGTGAATCATATCAACGGTAATGATTTGTTCATTCACTTTAATATTCATCTCTTTGGCATATTCCATCACCACTTTTCGAGTAATACCTGTCATTATACTTCCTACCGAAGGGGTAAACAATTCACCATCTCTTTCTAAGAAAAAATTAGCTCCTGGTGCCTGAGAAATATTGCCAAACGTATCAAACATAAGTGCTTCATCATACCCACGAGCGCGGGCTTCTTGAGAAGCCAAAATGGCTTGTGTATAATTACCAACAAGTTTTGCTGTTACAGGTAAGAACTTTCGTTCGGGTCGTTGGAAGGTCGATAACGTAATATTGAGCTCCCCCTTTCCTAATAATTGGCCCCATTCCCAAGCAGCAATCATCACGTGCGCTTTTCGGGCAGGTGTTAAACGCATATCATCTTCCATAAAAACCAGTGGCCTTACATAAGCATTACGGAGATTGTTCTTTTGAAGCAATTGGAGTGTAATTTCATTTAATTCATCTTCGTTATAAGGAATCTGAATATTTAAAACTTCCAGTGAATTTAATAATCGTTTGAAATGGTTTTCAGCTTTAAATAAACATAAGCCTGTAGGGGTTTGGTAAGAACGAATACCCTCAAACGCTCCAATTCCATAATGCAGGGTTTGGCTAAAAAGCGAAACATTTGCATCCTTGGCTTTTACCCAGTTGCCATCTAAAAAAATGACTGTCTTGTCGTTGTAATACTTTGTTTTTTTCATACTTAAACCATAAAAAAAGCCCTTCTTTTTATTGGAAGGGCTCAGTTGAATTTATTTCAATAACCTTCCTTTTACACACTAATAATAATTAGGGTGTTAGTTTTATTAATCACTACAGTTACTTGGTTAATCATATCATTAATTCATAAAAAAAGCGCCATCCTCAATGTGAGAATGGCGCTTACTATATTTTTATAAGACACTACCTCACCTCGATATCATTGGAATGACATCCATAATAATTAGTGAAATAATATCTATTGTTTTCATTCTTGCTTTTATAAAGCACCAAATGTATAGTTATTATTTTTAATTATTACTTCACTCCTTTTATAATTCTTGAGAAATTACAATTCTCTATCACTAATTCAACATTATATCCTTTGCTCCAAATTTTGTTCTGATCGTTATCAGATTTTTTCAAAATCTTTGGCATTGAAATAATTTTATCAATATGTTTAACTTAAATTTAATTTAATACTAAGCCACAACTGGCTCCATTATTTTATCTACTATAAAAGCACCTACTTCTGATGTTGAATGCACTTTTGATGGTTTTAAATCTTCCGTACAAACCCCTGCAGCTATCGTGCTTTCTACCGCTTCTTCTATAATCTTACTTTCTTCCAATAAACCAAAACTATAATTCAATAACATGGCTGCTGATAAAATTGCAGCCAGTGGATTTGCTTTACCTTGACCAGCAACTTCTGGGTATGAACCGTGAATAGGCTCAAATAAACTTACTCCAGTTCCTACTGATGCTGAAGGTAACATCCCCAATGAACCCGATAAAACAGATGCCTCATCCGTAATAATATCGCCAAACATATTTTCGGTTACTACCACATCGAAGTGTTTTGGATTTTGGATTATTTTCATAGCAGCATTATCAACAAACATAAAATCCAGTGCTACATCTGGGTAATCAGGTGCCATCGCAGTAACTTTTTCGCGCCATAAGCGCGAAGTGTCTAGCACATTGGCCTTATCAACTAATGTTAATCGCTTGTTGCGATTTTGAGCTGCTTCGAATGCCAATTTCGCAACTCTTTCAATTTCATAAGCCGCATAAGTACACGTATCAAAAGCGGTTTCACCATCTTCCGATCTTCCTCGTTCTCCAAAATAAATTCCACCGGTTAATTCACGAAAAACTACAAAATCCACACCTTTGATAATCTCATTTTTAAGGGGTGATATATCCGCTAACTGATCGTACGTAGTTACCGGGCGAATATTAGAAAATAGGCCAAGGTTCTTTCGCATTTTAAGCAAGCCTTGTTCTGGTCTCACTTTAGCAGATGGGTCGTTATCATATTTGGGATCACCAATAGCACCAAAGAGAATAGCGTCTGAGTTTTTGCAAATTTTCTCTGTTTCCTCTGGATACGGATTCCCGGTTTCATCAATGGCAGCAGCACCAATTAAGCCATACGTATATGAAAAGCTATGATCAAACCGCTTTGCTATGGCATTTAACACCTTGATAGCCTGTTCTGTAACTTCAGGCCCAATGCCATCACCAGGCAAAACCGCTATATTTTTAGTTATTCCCATTTATGTTTTGTTTTCCCCTTGGGGAGATCCCGGAACAAGTCCGGGAATAATTATTTTATATTCTGCTCTTTTCAAATTTTTCAATCTCTGTTTTATTGCTTAATAAAAAATCAATATCGTCTAGCCCGTTTACCAAACAGTGTTTTTTGTAGGCTGAAATTTCAAATGATTCCACCTGACCAGTTGCTACAATCGATATTTTTTGATTTTCTAAATCAACTTCTACTTCACCATTGTTATCGAAAATTGCTTGTAAAAAATCTTCAGAGACTTGCACTGGTAATAATCCATTATTAAGCGCATTTCCTTTAAATATATCAGCGAAAAAACTTGAAACAACTACTTTAAAGCCATAGTCAACTAGGGCCCAAGCAGCATGCTCTCGGCTAGATCCACAACCAAAATTTTTTCCGGCAACTAAAACTTCAGCTTCTTTCACTCTGTTCAACACAAAGTCTTTATTTTCTACTCCTTCTTTATCAAATCTCCAATCGCGAAACAAATTTTCACCAAAACCATCTCTGCTCGTTGATTTTAGAAAACGTGCTGGAATGATTTGATCCGTATCCACATTTTCGAGTGTTAAGGGTACGATGGGCGATATTAGTTTTATAAACTTTTCCATTACTTAATTCAAATATTCACTTGCATCGGTTATATATCCCTTTAATGCAGTGGCTGCTGCTGTTTCAGGGCTTGCCAGCATAGTTCTGGAACGAGGACCTTGTCGCCCTTCAAAATTTCTATTGGAAGTAGAAACGCAGTATTTTCCTTCAGGCACTTTGTCATCGTTCATAGCCAAACATGCCGAACATCCTGGCTGGCGGAGTTCAAAACCAGCTTCAACAAATATTTTATCCAACCCTTCTTCTATGGCTTGCGCTTCTACGCGCTTAGAACCTGGTACAATCCAAGCGGTAATGTTATCTGCTTTTTTATGGCCATTCACCACTTTGGCTACTGCTCGTAAATCTTCGATTCGAGCATTAGTACAACTACCAATAAATACATAATCAACCGTTTTTCCTTTCAATGAGGCACCCGCATCAACTTGCATATATTCCAATGCTTTTTTAAAAGATTGATCACCATTTAACGAAGGAACGATATCTGCTATTTTTATTCCCATAGCAGGGTTAGTACCGAAAGTAATCATTGGAGAAATATCGGCAGCATCAAAACTGAGAACCTTATCATAGGTTGCATCAGCATCGGTTACTAATGTTTTCCAATAGGCCAAATTCTTATCCCACTCTTTGCCTTTAGGAGCAAAATCTCTCCCTTTTACATAATCAAAAGTGGTTTGGTCAGGAGCGATAATACCCCCACGAGCACCGAGCTCGATGCTCATATTACAAACCGTCATTCGGCCTTCCATGGATAAATCTTCGAAAGCAGAGCCAGCAAACTCAACAAAATAACCCGTACCTCCTGATGTTGAAATTTTTGAAATTATGTAGAGAATAATATCTTTAGCTGATACCCCTTTTTTTAACTTACCATTTACCTCAATCCGCATGGATTTTGGTTTGGATTGCAACACACATTGCGTAGCAAAAACTTGTTCCACTTCACTGGTACCTATTCCAAAAGCAATGGCGCCAAAAGCGCCATGAGTTGACGTATGGCTATCGCCACAAACGATGGTCATTCCTGGTTGGGTGATACCTAATTCTGGCCCAATAACGTGCACAATTCCTTGATTTTGATGCCCTAATCCATAAAGCTCAACTCCGTATTTTTCACAATTGGCTTTAAGTGCTTCCACTTGTTTTCTCGAAAGCTCTTCTTTGATTGGTAAGTGTTGATCAAGCGTAGGGACATTATGGTCAGCAGTAGCAATTGTTTGCTTTGGTCGAAACAAAGGAACACCTCTTTGCTCGATACCAGCAAACGCTTGTGGGCTTGTTACTTCATGGATCAAGTGTCGGTCAATGTACAAAACATCGGGTCCTTGTTCGCCTTTTCGCACTACGTGCGCATCCCATAATTTATCAAATAGTGTTTTATCGGCCATTCTTTTTATTAATTATCGTTAGCAATGTTGGTAACAACATAATCAGCCACTAACTTTTTTAAATCTTCATCGTGGACCATATAAATTTCATCTGCCAAAACCAAAAAATGTTGATACACTTCGTTAACTTGTTGTTTACTAAGCTTCACACCGATTTTTTCAATTCTATAATTTAAAGCTGCCCTACCGCTTCGTGCCGTAAGTACAATAGAACTACCATTTGCCCCGACCATTTCTGGGTCTATTATTTCATAATTTTGACGATTTTTAAGAACCCCATCTTGATGAATTCCAGAAGAATGGGCAAATGCGTTGCTACCTACAATAGCTTTATTAGCTTGTACTGGCATGTTCATTTTTTCAGAAACTAAATGACTGATTGCTGTTAGCATTTTTGTGTTAACACCTGTTTCAAAAGGCATATCAGTATGTTGCTTAATTATCATCACCACTTCTTCTAAAGAAGTATTGCCAGCTCTTTCACCGATTCCGTTAATGGTGCACTCCACCTGTGTTGCTCCATTTTGAACCGCAGCAATGGCATTTGCTGTTGCTAGTCCTAAATCATTATGACAATGTGCAGCAATGTCAACCTTATCAATACCAGTTACATTTTCCTTTAAATATTTAATCTTAGCACCAAACTCATCTGGTAAACAATAACCTGTAGTATCTGGGATGTTTACCACTGTAGCACCTGCCTTAACAACTGCCTCGATCACTCTAGCTAAATATTCATTGTCTGTTCTACCTGCATCTTCGGCATAAAACTCTACATCTTCTACATATTTTTTGGCATATTTAACCGCAGCCACCCCTCGTTCGATTACATCTTCTTTGGTGGTTCTCAATTTTGAAAACACGTGTAAATCAGAAGTGCCAATACCTGTATGAATGCGGGGTTTTCTTGCATGCTTAATTGCTTCAGCTGCAACATCAATGTCTTTTTCAATGGCTCTTGTTAATCCACAGACACTGGCATTTTCTGTTTGTTGGGCAATTGACTTAACAGAAGCAAAATCGGATGGGCTCGAAATGGGAAAACCGGCCTCTATAACATCTACACCCAGTTTATCCAGCGCTGCAGCCACAATAAGTTTATCATCTTTATTTAATTGACAACCTGGTACCTGTTCACCATCTCTTAAAGTGGTGTCGAATATCTTTACTTTTTGTCCCATAAATGATAAGTTTCTGTTTCAGCCATCAAAACTATTACACTGCGTAGCTCCATAAAATGCCAAATATTTTAATAAATACAATCTCTGATAAATCTAAAACACTAATCAAATTATTTAAAGCTATATTTACGTAAATTTAAATACGATGTCTAAGCCGCAATCTGATAACCTTTTTAACTTGGTAAAAAGCATGAGCCCAAGCGAAAAGCGGCATTTTAAGTTACAGGGGCTTTCAAATAAAGGAGAATCAAAGTCTGCACAACTTTTTGATTTGGTGGAAAATCAAAAAGTTTATGACGAAGAAATTTTACTAGCTGGGGCTTCATTTATAACTCCTGGCCAACTAGCTAATTTAAAATCTAACCTTTATAAAAAAATTCTTCAAAGCTTACGCAGGTTTCATTTGCCAACTACAATTGACGCTCAGATACGGGAAATGATTGATTATGCACACTTATTATTTAACAGAGGTCAATACAAACAATGTGCTAGCCAACTCAAAAAAGCGAAGGCTCTTGCTAAAAAAAGCAATAACCCAGAAATGATTCTGGTAATTTTAAAATGGCAAAAAAATGTGGTGCTTCAAACAGCCAATGGCGATACCAGAAAACTGGTGAAAGAAATTATTGTTGAGGCTAAAGATGTAAATACACGGATAAATAATATTAATCAGTTTACAAGTATCCAGTTGGAACTAAACGCATTGTATCAAAAAATTGGCTTTATACGTAATGTCAATGATCATGATAAAGTGAAGCAAATTTTTAAAAGCAGTATGCCAAAGCTGGATGAGGACAAGCTAAGTACCAACGAAAAATTTAGCCTTTACTCCCTGTATATTAACTATTATTTTTTTATTCAGGATTTTGATCGTGGCTACTTTTTCGCAAAAAAATGGATTGCTCTTTACGACAATTCAATCTTAATAAGAACCAACCTAGAATCATATATTCAAGCACTTAACAGTATTATGATTGCACAATCCAGGTTAGGGTTGTATCCGGAGTTTTATAAAAGCAAGCGGAAATTTAGAAAGATCCGATTTATGTCAGGAGTAACATTCACTGAAAACATTAATAAAAAGCTATTTAAATATAGTTATGTGCACGAGTTTAACGGTTTATTTATGCAGGGCCATTTTAGCCAAGGGGTGCGAATGCTTGATAGAATTAGACCCGATTTAGAAGCTTATTATAACCAACTTGATGCTCACTCAAGAGTTATTATGTTTTATAAAATTGCCTGCCTTTATGTTGGTGATAGCAATTTTAGTGAATCACTTAATTGGCTTAATTTAATAATCAATTCTGAACATGTTGACATTAGAGAGGATGTTCACGGATTTGCTCGTATCCTTAGTCTAATTTGTCATTACGAAATGGGCAACCAAGATGTAATCGATTACTATATTCGTTCTACTTACCGATTTTTGATGAAAAAGAAAAACTTACAGCTCTACCAAAAATATATCCTCAGCTTTTTACGTAGATTAGGTTCGGTACAAATATCTAATCAGGAAATGATAATTCGTTTTAATTTACTTCGATCTCAACTTTTACCACTTGAAGATAACCCCTACGAAAAACGAGCATTTATATATTTTGATATCATTTCTTGGCTCGAGTCTAAGATTGAAAATAGGCTAGTTCAAGACGTAATAAGAGAGAAAGCAGCCAAACAATTATCTGTGAATTCAGAAAACATCAAGAAAATATAATTACACTTTAGTATATTCGCAAAAACGCATATGATAAGTCCTGATTTTAAAAAACTAATTATTAGCCTAAGCTTAATTGTAACAAGTGTTTTATTAGGCATTACAGGATTTATGCTGATAGAAGGATACAGTCTTCTGGAGGCATTTTATATGACCATCATAACTGTTTCAACAGTAGGATATCAAGTATCGAAACCATTGAGCGATTTGGGTAAAATATTTGTAAGCATCTACATTATATTTAATGTTGGAATCTTTGCTTACATCGTAACTTACATCGCAAGTTATGTGTTCGAAGGAGAGTTTAGAAACGAATTTTACAAATACTTTAATTACAAAGGCATTATGAAATTGAAAAACCATGTAATCGTGTGTGGCTATGGCAGAAATGGTCGTAAAGCTTGCCAAGAGTTAGCAATACAAGGTACTCCATTTGTAGTTATCGAAAGCAGAAAAGAGGTAATTGAGGAGTACATTAACATTAAAAATACGCCATTAATTCAAGGAGACGCTGGCAACGAAGATGTATTGATTAAAGCAAATATTGCTGAAGCCACTCATATTATTTCTACTTTACCCGATGATGCTCAAAACGTTTTTATAGCACTTACTGCCAAAGAGTTAAAACAAGAAATTATAGTAATATCGAGGCTAAGTAATCCCAAAGCAGAAAAGAAACTAAAAAAAGCCGGAGTAGATGAGGTGGTAATGCCCGATACGTTGGGAGGCAGGCATATGGCACATTTAATTACTCGACCCTATATTATTAAATTTCTTAATATGCTCGATGGTATAGAAGGAGGCTTTGAAGTTGAAGAGTATTATTTTGAGCAATTTAAAAATGAATTTAGGGGTAAAACCATTCAAAATTTGCACGTAAGAACCCAAACAGGTGCAAGCATTTTAGCGGTAGGTAAACGGGAAAGTGGCTTGCAGGTTAACCCAGACCCAGCAACGATCTTAAAAGACGATTGGTATTTTATTGTAGTAGGCAGAAAAGCAAGTATCGAGCAGTTTAAAGAAACGTATATCAAGTAATTGGTAATGATCAATTATCAATGTGTAATAATTAAACAAATAAATTATGGCAACTGATTATGCAGTAATGTTCGAGCATTATATTTCATTAACGCATGCGTTTAAGTTTGAAGATACTTTGGATAAGTCAACATTATACACATTAGATATTTTCAATAAAATTTCAAGAGAAAAAGCAGGATTTAGTTACCAAGAAGGCAAATGGACTATAAAACAATTAATAAGCCACGTAATTGATACTGAACGCATCATGAGCTACAGAGCTCTGCGATATTCACGAAAAGACCAAACCAAGCTTAGTGAGTTTAACGATGAATTTTACGCAAGTAATGCGGGTTCTGAAAATCGATCGCTAAAATCACTTATTGAAGAATTTGTTATTCTACGTAAGTCAACCTCGCAACTATTTGAAAACTTTACAACCGAAATGCTCACTTATTATGGACCAGAAGAACAGAAAGGTTTAACTATTGAAAAAATTGGCAGAATGGTTGCAGGGCATTCCATGCATCATTGTACTATTTTGGTGAAAAGGTATGGAGTTAAATAACTTTCCATTTAAGAGTTAAACCCAACATCAACTGCTCCTTAATATCCATATTTTTCTTTCCAAAGTGATTTTAAACGTTTTCGCAACTCATTTTCGCGGGCATTATTGCCAGGGTTATACAGTACGGTATTAGCAATTTCTCTGGGTAGAAACTCTTGGGCAACAAAGTTGCCATCGTACGAATGGCTATACTTATACCCTTTGCCATACCCTTGCTCTTTCATCATTTTGGTAGGCGCATTTCTTATAGCCAAAGGCACTTGTAAATCACCGGTTTCTTGTACCAGCTTTTGTGCCTCTTTAATTGCCATATAACTGGCATTACTCTTAGCCGATGTGGCTAAATAGGTAACACATTGCGATAAAATAATACGAGCCTCAGGGTAACCAATAATAGATACTGCCTGAAAGCAATTTGTAGCAATTACCAGTGCAGTTGGGTTGGCATTGCCAATATCTTCAGAGGATAGAATCAATAACCTACGCGCAATAAATTTTACATCTTCGCCCCCTTCAATCATTCTTGCTAGGTAATAAACCGCTGCATTGGGGTCGCTGCCTCTTATACTTTTGATAAAAGCCGAAATAATATCATAATGCTGTTCGCCCGATTTATCATAAATGGCCACACGCTGCTGGGCACGTTCCATTACCATTTTATCCGTTATAACAACTTTCTTGGTAGTTGACGATTCAACCACCAACTCTAGTAAATTAAGTAGTTTTCGAGCATCTCCTCCCGAAAGATTAAATAAGGCCTTTAATTCCTTTAATTCAATTTTCTTTTTAGAAAGCTCTACATCATGAGCACATGCATTTTCAACCAATTTATTTAGATGGTCTTCTGTTAAAGGCTTTAGCGTATATAATTGTGTACGTGATAAAAGTGCTGAATTAACTTCGAACGAAGGATTTTCGGTGGTAGCGCCTATTAAAGTGATGGTTCCTTTTTCAACTGCTCCGAGCAGTGCATCTTGCTGCGATTTATTAAATCGATGAATCTCATCAATAAACAAAATGGCTTTCGCCATCCGTTTTGCCTTACCAATAATATCTCGAACGTCCTTAACACCTGCATTTACGGCACTTATCGTAAAAAAAGGACTCTTTACTTCGTTGGCAATAATGTTAGCAATCGTAGTTTTTCCAACTCCTGGAGGGCCCCATAAAATCATCGAAGGTAAAGCCCCGCTTGCGATAACAGTTCTTAAAATTCCATTTTTACCCACCAGATGCTCCTGTCCAACAAGTTCATTTAACGAAGAAGGTCGTAATCTTTCTGCCAACGGAATTTTAGAATCTATCAATTTGTAAGAGTAAAAAGGTTTAAATCAAAACGAACCCCTAAATTCGCAAAATGATTCCATTAAAAAAATGAACTCAAAGCTTAAAGTACATTTAGTTTTAGCACTGGTAAGTTTGCTTTTTGCGGCCAATTATACAATTGCCAAAGTTATAATGCCAGCCTACATCAGTGCCTTTGGAATGATTGCATTTAGGGTACCAGTTGCAACTTTGTTGTTTTGGATATTTCATAGGTTTTTAGGAAAAAGTCAGATGCCTGCCAGCAAAGATTTAGTAAGATTTTTTGCCTCTGCCATCTTCGGAGTTGCTATTAACCAGTTATTTTTCTTTAAAGGCATAAGCCTTACTTCTCCAATTATGGGGTCGGTTATTATGACGTTAACCCCTATCTCAGTGCTTATAATATCCTATTTCCTAATCAAAGAAAAAATAACGTGGGTTAAATCAATAGGAATAATAACAGGCGCCATTGGAGCAGTCTTATTAATTACTTCTGAAGGAACAGACATATCTAATAGCACATTTCAAGGCAATATATTTATCCTTATTAATGCTATATCATATAGTATTTACCTTGTAATTGTTAAGCCTCTAATGCTTAAATATGATGCACTTACAGTAATCAAGTGGGTGTTTTTATTTGGAAGTTTTATGGTAGTTCCATTTGGATTTAATGATCTAATTTTAGCCGATTGGCTCAATTTTAATTATACAATTTGGCTAAGCGTTGCCTATATAATTATGGGAAGCACATTTTTAGCCTACCTATTAAATTTATGGACGCTGAAAAAAGTTAGTCCAACCTTGGTTGGATATTATATTTATTTGCAACCACTATTTACTACAATTATTGCAATGCTGTTTAGAGGAGACGAACTAACTGTAAACCATATCGTTTTCTCCATAATGATATTTACAGGAGTTTTTATGGTAAGCTATTCGAAAACTAGCTCTTAAATTTCTCTAGATTTTCTAAAGTAAGGGGCTTATTTATATACTTACGCACATAATCGTATTTCTTAGATCGATTTACATCTGCAGGACTAATGGAAGAGGTAAGCATAATAATGCTGCATTTTTCTTTTGTTTTGTCCGATAAATTTCCAAACTCATCCAAAAACTGAAAGCCATCCATGAGAGGCATATCAATATCTAAGAAAATAAGCTGGGGTAACACATTATTAGTTGAAGCAGCATCTAACTGTTCAATATTACGTAAAAACTCAATGGCACTACGTGCACCGGTATGCGTATAGATATGTTCTGTAATACCAGAAGCTTCAATCATTTTTTGATTAATAAGATTATCTATCTCATTATCATCAACTAGCATTACTGCATAATAGGTTGGCTTTGCCATAGTGTGTTACAATTAAAAAATTAATCCCTGCAATACCAAATTAGCAATAATTTTTGATTTATTAATTCTATCGAGGGTAATTATTGGCTAATCTTTTACAAAAAAGGCATCCTTGTAAGGGATGCCTTTAAAAAATTGGATTTCCAACTATTATAAATCGAATTTAATACCTTGAGCTAGTGGTAAATCATCACCATAATTAATGGTATTAGTTTGTCTTCTCATATATACTTTCCAAGCGTCCGAACCAGATTCACGGCCTCCACCTGTTTCCTTTTCTCCACCAAAGGCTCCACCAATTTCAGCACCAGAAGTTCCGATATTTACGTTTGCAATTCCGCAATCCGAACCAGCTTGAGAAAGAAAAAATTCAGCTTCTTTTACGTTATTAGTCATAATTGCAGACGACAAACCTTGAACCACACCATTCTGCATATCCATCGCTTCTTGGAGTGTCGAATATTTAATTAAATATAAAATGGGTGCGAACGTTTCATTCTGAACAATATCAAAATGATTTTCAACCTCTATTAAACATGGTTTAACATATACTCCTGATTCATAACCAGCACCTTCTAAAACGCCCCCTTCAACTACAATATTTCCGCCTTCCTTCTTGGCTTGTGAAATTGCTTTCTCATAAAAACCTACTGCATCCTTATCAATTAATGGCCCTACATGATTTGCTTCGTCTAAGGGATTACCAATACTTAATTGACCATAAGCTTTTACCAATTTATTTTTCACTTCATCATATACACTTTCGTGTATAATTAATCTACGCGTAGAAGTACAACGCTGGCCACAGGTTCCAACTGCTCCAAATAAGGCTCCAACTAAAGTCATATCTAAATCTGCATCAGGAGAAACGATAATTGCATTATTACCTCCTAATTCTAATAATGATTTGCCTAATCTAGCTCCAACCGCTGCTCCCACTTTTTTACCCATTCTAATAGAACCTGTTGCCGATACAAGAGGCACTCTTTTATCATTGGTCATTAACTCACCAATTTTATAATCGCCATTCACTAATCCTGACAAGCCCTCTGGCACATCATTAGCTGCAAAAACTTCTTGGACAATATTTTGACAGGCAATACTACATAATGGAACTTTTTCTGATGGCTTCCAAAGACACACATCACCACACACCCATGCCAATGTTGAATTCCAAGCCCAAACTGCCACAGGAAAGTTGAATGCGGAAATGACTCCTACAACTCCTAGTGGGTGATATTGCTCGTACATTCTATGATTAGGACGCTCAGAATGCATGGTAAGCCCATGTAACTGACGAGATAAACCAACTGCAAAATCACAGATATCAATCATTTCTTGCACTTCACCTAAACCTTCTTGGTACGATTTTCCCATTTCGTAAGAAACCAATTTACCTAAAGGTTCTTTATATTTTCTGAGTGCTAACCCAATTTGTCTAACTACTTCTCCTCTTTTAGGAGCAGGCACTAATCTCCATTCTTTAAAAGCTTCTTGCCCCTTTTTAACTACTGCCTCATATTCTTCTGCAGTTCCTTCCGTAACGGTTCCGATCTCTTTCCCATCTGCTGGAGATACAGAAACTAATTTATTGCTTCCAGCTTCTAACCAGTTTGCACCTGTTGAAACCCCGGCATTATGTTGTTTTACTCCAAGCACTTTTAGTGCTTCTGCTATTCCAAAATTATCGCTCATTTTATTACTTAGTTAATCTGCAGCAAAACTAATATTAATCGATTAGATAGAACAAAAAAAGGCTGATTGAATTATCAATCAGCCTTCAGTTTTATACAGATTCCTGCCTTCGCAGGAATGACGCTCCCTACTTACCAGTCTATAGAGTAGTATGTTTTATCTCCATTTTCCATTACTCCTAAAAGAATAACACGCTGTCCTTCTAATTGAGCCATTAATCGTTTCAATTGGTCAACTGAAGCAATACGATTTTTATCTACTTCTGTAATGATAAATCCTTCCTCTATTCCAGCTTCCTTCCATTTACCTTCACCTAATTGTTTAAGTTTTACTCCGGCATTAATTTCTAATTTTTCGGCTTCATTACTTGAAATGTTTTCAAATGTTGAACCTTCAACCAGTACTTCGGAAACACGATTTACTACATTGGTTGTTCCTCCAAGATTGTGGAGTTCAACTTCAAAATTCAATTTTTTAGCCCCTCGCAATAATTCGATATTCACTTTGTCACCAGGTCTATGACGTGCTACCAATTCTTGAAGCTCAGATGTATTAGTTACTTCTTTACCATCCACCCCAATAATTACATCTTTATCTTCAATCCCTGCTTCTTTTGCGCCACTATCGTCCTGCACCTGAAATACATACACCCCTTGAACTACTTCCAAACCTTCTTGCTCCGACAATTCAGCAGTAACATCATTGATTCTAATTCCTAAAAGTCCTCTTTGAACTACGCCAAATTCTAACAAATCATCGGCCACTTTCTTAACTAAATTTACAGGAATAGCGAAAGCATAACCTGCATAGCTCCCAGTAGGTGAAGCAATAGCAGAATTAATTCCAATTAATTTCCCATTAACATCAATTAAAGCACCTCCTGAATTCCCAGGGTTAACGACTGCATCGGTTTGCAGGAAGGATTCTACTTGTAAGTTATTGGTTTCATCTCGTAGGATACCAATATTTCGTGCCTTAGCGCTAATGATGCCTGCAGTTACCGTAGAAGTTAAATTGAATGGATTACCGACTGCCAACACCCATTGGCCCACTTTCACTTCATCTGAATTACCATAGGCCATAAAAGGAAGCATTTCTGCATCAACTTTAATCAAGGCCAAATCCGTAGTTGGGTCGGTTCCAATTACCTTAGCATCAAAGCTTCTGTTATTGTTTAAAACCACTTGAACTTCTGCAGCATCTTCAACCACATGGTTATTGGTAACAATATAGCCATCATCTGATACAATTACTCCGGAACCCGAAGACTGAGAAGGGCCTTTTTTGTATTGATAATAGCCATTTGATTTAATACTAGCATTATACGAAGAGCGAATATGCACTACTGAATTTGTAGCCAAATCGGCAATTAAAGTAAAGTCAAGCCCTTGAGGAACACTCGAATCGTAGGCAACATGTTTTGAACTAGCTCCTAGTTCTGTTTGCCGTTCTTGAATTGAATTATAATTTGATTCACTTGAATCAAAAATAAATTGGTTACTATTGATGGCTAACATACTGCCTAGAAAAGCCACCGCAAACACTAAAATTAAATTTCTCTTACTCATAATGATATTTTTTATTTTAACAATTACAGTAACGAAAACTACACCATTCTGTTGTCAATTAGCGTAATTTTTAACAAGAAAAGGCAGCCGAACGACCACCTTTTCCTAAACTCAACCTATTCACCTAATTTTAAAAGCTTATTTAATTTTAACTGTTGTTTTTAAGGTTTTAACTTCATCTTTTGGTAAGAATATTTTAAGTATTCCATCCACATATTCAGCACCAATTTTAGTTCTATCAACTACATCTGGTAAAGAAAATGTTCTACGGAAAGAACCGTATTGTGTTTGAATAGAAGTGAACTCCTTTTCTTCTTTCCTTTCCTCAAATTTTCGCTCTCCGCTTATAGCCAATACATTTTCTTCTACATCAATGCTAAATGCTTTTTTATCAAATCCAGGAACCGCCAAATGTAATTCATACATTTTATCTGATTCTAGTACATCTACGCTTGGGGAAAATTTATCCATTTGCGTATTGTCAAAAGCAACGTCATTAAAGAATTTGTCCATCAAGCCATTTACTGTAGTCGGAAATTGATCTCTGTTTTTATTATACCTTACAAGTGTCATAATTTATAAATTTTAAGTTTTACATTTTATTTTCACCTACTCACTATTCAATATTATGCCAATTCAAAATACTACTTATTGTCAGCCATTATGTCGCTTTTTTGATGAATAAATAAAATTAGTGCGCCATTATGGCCACTTATTGGATAAAATTATATGTATTAGATTAGCATTTTTATAATTAGCAATGGAGCGTACCCCATGAAAAATAGCAATATTATTAAAGCACTAGGCCCAGGCATTTTGTTTGCAAGTACCTGTATTGGCGTTTCGCATCTTGTTCAGTCAACACGTGCCGGAGCTCTCTATGGCTTTAGTTTTTTAGCAGCCATTGTATTAGCTAATGTTTTTAAATATCCTTTTTTCGAATTTGCTTCGAGATATACCGGCTCAACTGGCAAAAGCATTATTGATGGCTATGCAAAGGAAAGTAAGTGGGTGCTCATTTTGTACCTCCTCATCACAGTTCCATCCATGTTCACGGTTACTGCTGCAGTTGCATTTGTTACTTCAGGCCTTTCTTCGAACCTATTTGGGTACGAAATACCCTATAATGGCTGGACTGCATTGCTACTACTATTTTGTATTACCATATTAGCCATCGGTAGGTATAAAATTTTAGACAACCTTTTAAAGGTTGTAGGAGTGGTACTTGTGCTTACTACCATCACTGCATTTATAACGGTATTAATAAATGGTAGAGCACCAGTTGCACCTACTTTTGTAGCGGCCAAACCTTTGTCAATCGAAGGAATTATTTTTTTAATTGCCTTAATGGGGTGGATGCCAACCGCAGTAGATATCTCAACATGGACAAGCCTTTGGGCAGAAGCGAAGATTAAAACATCTGGTTATAGACCCACAATGAAAGAAACATTGGCCGATTTTAATTTAGGCTATTGGATATCGGCCATATTAGCCATTTGTTTTTTAACATTAGGTGCCTACGTTATGTATGGTACTGGAGAAACCTTTGTAAACAGTGCAGGTGGGTTTGCAGGTCAATTAATCGATATGTTTACAACTAGTATTGGCAAGTGGAGCTATTGGCTTATATCGATTGCTGCATTTTCTGCTATGTTTTCAACAACCATTACGGTGGTAGATGGTTATGCGCGAGCCATACGAAGAACTACTTTTTTGCTTACAAAAAAAGGGGATTCAAAAACTGAAAGTAGGAGATCCTATGTATTTTGGGCATTGCTGGTTGGTGTAGGTGGTTATTTTGTGGTAGCTCAGTTTTTAAACAACCTAAAACAACTCGTTGATTTTGCCACCATCGTATCTTTTGTAATTGCATTGCCTGCTGCCTATTTAAACTACCATACCATCTTTTCAACGCAAATTCCTGTAAAGGATCAACCCAAAAAAGGGATGAAATACCTAGCCATTGGTGGAATGGTATTTCTTGGGCTATTTACACTATTGTTTTTTGCAATTAAGTTAAACTCAAATTGGCTTGAAAATATATTGGGATTTTAAACATTAATTCAGCTAAAGTTTTGCAATTAAAAATACAAGCTACTAATATTGCAGTCCGATTTGAAAATGGGAGTTATTTCAAGTTCAAATTGGGGATTAAATTCCTCCTTAGCTCAGTTGGTTAGAGCATCTGACTGTTAATCAGAGGGTCCTTGGTTCGAGCCCAAGAGGAGGAGCAAAAAGCTCGGCAAAAGCCGGGCTTTTTTATTATGCATCAATCTAGTTTATGTATTTTGTTTATCTTCTTAAAAGCAAAAACTCTGGTAAAACTTATACAGGACATACCAATAACTTAGAACGAAGACTTCTTGAACATCAAAACAATCTTAGTAAATACACCAAAGGACGTGGTCCGTGGATATTAGTTTATTCTGAAAAATTCAATTCTAGATCTGAAGCTATGAAACGTGAAAAATTTCTTAAATCTGGAAAAGGACGTGAACTCCTTAAATCACTTGTTTCGCAGAGTATCTGATCCGCCTCAGGCGGAAGGGTCCTTGGTTCGAGCCCAAGAGGAGGAGCAAAAAGCTCGGCAAAAGCCGGGCTTTTTTATTATGCATCAATCTAGTTTATGTATTTTGTTTATCTTCTTAAAAGCAAAAACTCTGGTAAAACTT
>Ga0316209_1000246_pt1 | contig 110788 bp, 96 predicted proteins | sample 6monopyrite_MG_FD_204945 | JGI IMG/M metagenome (GOLD analysis project Ga0316209, IMG submission 204945) | Microbial mat bacterial communities from mineral coupon in-situ incubated in ocean water Damariscotta River, Maine, United States -... | ecosystem: Environmental > Aquatic > Marine >... | reverse complement strand
CGTAGAATGCGCCAATCGATTGCGGGGTGGAGCAGCTCGGTAGCTCGTCGGGCTCATAACCCGAAGGTCGTAGGTTCAAATCCTGCCCCCGCTACCAAAATTCTTATTAAAATCAGACACTTAAAAACGTCTGATTTTTTTATGTCTATTATTTTTTCCTGTGGCCCATCTGTGGCCCAGATATGGCCCATCTGTGGCCCAAAGCCTCTTTTTAGCTCAGTAAAAACACCTCAAAATGACCTTAAGGCCACCCAAAATCACGTATGACCTTTGGTTCTGTTCGGGCAAAATCTCGTTCGCTTGATCTCCCCTTTTGACCTTAAGTCAAAACAGCACTTTTATATGTTATTAGCCATTTTTGGGCCACAGATGGGCCACAACTTCTATGGCCCAAATGTACAAATCTTTTGACTATTTTTCGCGAACCTATTCCTCCTAAGTAAAAATAAATTGAGTAAGTTCATGTACTTAAAAAATAATATAGACCGAAGGTCAGGTAGTTTTTATCTGTATATTTGATCCTAAAAAGTAACTTTTAGAGTGCACATTTTGCTAATTTTCTACTAAATCCTGTGGCCCATCTATTTCAAAATAGATGGCAAAAATGTAGTTAAATGAAGACTCAAATATGACCACCTAAAACTTTTTCACATAAAATGATCAAAACTTTCAAAAAATAGATATCTTACATTTTCATGTAATAAATCTACTCTCAGTTATTGAACCGTTATAACTTTTTCATCTTCAACGGCAAATGAAAATTCATAATAATCATTATTTTTACGCATGCCATCTGAACCACGACGAATCATCAATGTAATATCTTCACCACTCTCTCGTTTATGCTTAATATATTTATAGACATCATCAAAACTGCCAAGTGGCTTGTTGTCGAGTTTTAAGAGTAAATCCCAGCCTGCAACCCTTTCTGATTCTGCTGTAGAACCGGAGTCAACAAAATCAACAATCCATGCATCCTTAAAAGAGCTACTCGTTTTGTCCATCATTCTGTTTGGTGTCATTATCATGCCACTAAAGTAAATACCTTTTTCATTAAGCGTATTTGGCAATGGTGTAATAGTTAGAGACACGTCTTGTTCTTTATCATCTCGAAGTATATTTAAAGTTACTTTACCTGAGCGACCACGCAAGGCATGCATAAGATGAAAAGGATTCATCATCTTTATTTTTTTGCCCCCAACACCTTGAATAACATCACCCGACTTTAAATCACTTAACTTTGAATTAAGCACTTTTGCCACTTTAAGTGGTTTAAGGCCTTTTCTTTCATAAAAGGAAACACCTATATCCATCGGTGAAGGATCTTTTCCTGCGTTAAACAAATTAATCACTTTACACGCATACTCAATGGGCAAGGCAAAATTCAAACCTTCCGTTTCTCCTTTAGAAAGTGTTGCTGAGCTGATCCCAACTACCTTTCCACTGTTCAAACTAATTAACGGTCCACCCGAATTTCCTGAGTTGATTGGTGCATCTGTTTGAATCCAATCTGCATAACCAAGATAAGGTTGTCCTGAAATAATGCCACGGGTTGCTGTAAAGGATAAATTCCAAGGATGCCCAAAAGCACCGACTGTTAAGCCTGATACCGTAGACGTATCACATTTTAATTTCGCCTCTTTCGCTTCTTTAGGAATATTTTCTACAGGATATTGAATAATAGCTAAATCAAGGATGGGATCGACATACATTTTTTTTGCACTAAAGTAATCTTCATTTTTAAACATCACTTTAATTTTTGATTTTGATCTGCCAACAACATGCGCATTTGTCAAAATTAGGCCTTTTTCACGGCTAATTAAGAACCCTGTTCCAATTGATGAGCCTTTTCCATCTTGATAAAAAGGATAGTTAATCTGGGTACGAATTTTAACGGTGTACTTCGCGGCTTCGGCAAACGTCTTTTCATCACTAGAAGCATACGAACTCGTTGCTGTAAGTAGTAATAAAAGGAAAACGAAGTAAACTGTAATATTAGTGAAACGTGTTAAATACTGCATTATTATGAACCCCACATTGGTATTATTTAACCTATTATTATCCTTGCAAGGCTCACATGATGAGCTTACTAATACTGTATCGTCATATTTCTGTCATTAATGAAGGATTAGGCCATAAAATGCCAACTACACACGATAAATTAGCACCTATATTTATTCGCATTCTGTTTTCACTGAGCCTATTCATATCCATTACCGCTCAGGCTGATACTAATGTGACAGGAAAAGTAGTTAAGGTCGCTGATGGTGACACCCTCACGCTAAGAATTAAAAGTAAGCAACTCAAAATCCGTCTTGCAGAAATTGATACCCCTGAGAAAGCCCAAGCCCATGGCATGCGTGCACGAAAAGCCTTAGTGGATAAAGTGATGGATAAAATCATCACTGTGCGCATTACAACGACCGATCGCTATCATCGCTCTATCGGTCATATCTATTTAAACAATCGTCATATTAATGCTGAAATGATTAAAGAAGGTCATGCTTGGGTCTATCGTCGTTATTCAAACGATGACTCGTTAGTCGCGCTCGAAAAACAAGCACGACTCGCTAAACGTGGCTTATGGGCTTTACCAATAAGTCAGCGACAAGCTCCCTGGGACTGGCGTAAACATCGCCGCCTAGGTAATAAAAGTAAAACAAAAATAAACACATCCAGTACACAAGGTTGTTCTTCGAGTAAACGTTACTGCAAACATATGACCAGCTGTAAAGAAGCACTGTTTTATCTCAAACAATGTGGACGTTCACGTATGGATGGCGATCATGATGGGATCCCCTGTGAAACAACACATTGTAGCGAGATGAGGTAATTACAATGACGAGTAAAGTCTATCCACGTATCAACCTCTTAAAGGTATTAAGCTACCCATTTTCGGTCTCACCACTCTTTATTATATTTTTCGCCAGCATCTTTATCAGTTTTTCTCTACTTGGCCCCATAGCAGCTGTAATAGTGATATTTGGTTTAGCAATGTCATCCATATGGTTTACGAAATATGCTTTTTCCATTTTGATTCATACGGCTGAAGGTTATGCTGAAGTGCCCGAGTTTGGTGATTCTATTATTAAACCACTAGATGATTTTCGCCCTGGAAAATTACTGATCGTTTTATTTTCACATGTAATGCTACTAGGCAGTATTCTCTCATTTGATCTTATACTGGGCTATGCCTATGCCCTTGTCTTATTGTTCTTTATGCCAGCCATCATTAGCGTGTTAGGTATGGAAAACAAACTCGTACAAACATTTAATGTAAACGAGTTAGTCCGCATCATTAAATGTAGCGGAACAAGTTATTGGATCTCCTTTGGTTTTTATTGTGCCACGACATTCTTACTCATGAATGTATATGAAAGTGAAGTGAGTTTATTCTTTGCTGTCTTTATAACGCTTTATCTTATTCTTGTATCGTTTCATGTTATTGGACTCACACTATACACGCGTCGTCACGAAATGGGCTTTGCTACGGTACATTCTCCTGAACAGGATGCCGACGATTTTGAAAATGGAAAACTCAAGTTGTATCAAAATATCGCGACCAACATTTATTCGCGTCATCGACAACCCAGTACGATCCATTATCTCGAAGAGCAACTCAAAGAAGAACCCATTGACGCCTATGAGTGGTTTTATGATGAAGTTATGCCGTGGGAAATCAAGCCGAAATTCAAACGTTTGTTTTTACAACTCTATTGGCGCAAACTTTGTGAAAAAGGCCAGTTTAAAAAAGTCCATGATTCATATATAGAACATACGGAACACGACACCGATTTTAGCATTGAGGATAGTGCGACACGATTATGGTTATTAAATGCCGCCATACATGTCACTGATCGTGATCTAATTGATAATTTATCGACAGCACTCTTGCAAGATACCAAGGACACTGACACGCATCGCCAAACAGTACTTGTTTTATTAAATTATTATATTGAGTTACAGCCCGATGATACGAAGGCGAAAACGTACCTTCAATTACTCGATAAGCATTACCCAGAAATGAAGGATGATAAAAGTATTGAAGCGTATAGAAAGGTGTTGACGTTAACTGAGGGTATGCCGGCCTAAACGCTTACCGTTAAGGTTTTTATCTCGAACCAAAAACCACGTAAATCATAACCTGTAACAGGCAGATTACGGCCAGAAGCGGATGGTCGAACACTTCTAAAAACTCCCATATCAAGATGTGTTAATCATATTTCAATAATCCGTATAAATTGACTGGAACAATCCTGATGACTCACAGCTTTCTAGAACTTTCATGCTTCTAGTCACATCACCATAATATCTAAGTAAGTTTGAATAGAGAAAATATAAAACCTCACGTATAAATTTTTCTCTGATTCCGTCATCTGTCATCCCATTAAATATATAAAAAACATCAGAACTTATAACATCACATCTCTCAACATATTCTTTTTCCGGGTCGAGACTATCAAGTAAGAAATTGGATTGAGAGAATCCTAAAAAGATGCTCTCGTTATGCAAAACGAAGTTAAAAAAGTCCTCGTTTGTTAGTGGTAGTAATCTATATTTCTCATATCCAGATACAATTATTTCATGCAACCTAGCCTCAAGCTCAGCAATTTCAAATAAATACTTCATATGTGGATCTCTGCATCTGTCATCTTTTATTACACCGACAAGATTACATGTCTGAGATACCTTTAGCTTGTGATCTTTATTTATAGTTAATCTGTCATGCTGCTGCATTACGTGGACAAACTCATGAGTCACAATACATTTAATATAGCCCTTAGCCTTGGCAGCCTTGTAGTTTTTATTCTTTTTGATCAATATGTCGTACTGGCCATAAATAGGATTAACATGCGCATACCCTTTATTAAACGTACTGCTAGTCATTTTAATGATGTTGCGAATAGATGACTTAAGATTTTTACTTATTAATACGAATACAAATATAAATATAACAAGCACCGGTGATAACAAGAACAGAAGCAATCTTGTTGTAAAAGTGGAATTGCTAATAAAGTTTCTTAGTGAGTTACGTGCATTTTCAACTTCACTAGTTAACGCTTCACGTTCCAAAGTTTTATTTTTACCTGAATACAACTCACGGAGCACTGAAAGGATTTCGCTTGCTATATACTGAAGTCTGCTTACTTCTTTTACTCTTACGACATACTCTGAGTGGTTATCTATTGATAAAGGTGCAGGTGGATAACCACCGAAATCACGTGTTAACAATTGATTATTTGTAATTGTGTTACCAAAATAATTCATAGTATCAAATACACCTCATGCTCTTTGTTTAGGTGAATAATTTATCCGTGTTCGATAAACCATAGAACACACCATATTTTTGTTATAAAGATACAGTGTTGCGTCGACCAGTTGAACTCACAGCTAATAGCAGCCACACTTTTAGCATCACCAAACAATAAGGTATAAAATGAATGCCGAGGGCTCTGCATCCTTTTAATTTATCATTTAATTGAAAAGGTAGCTCGTCAGGCTATGTATCAGTAGCAAAAAAATACGTCAATTAGGCGACCCTAATCCTGAAAATATCTCAGCGCTCCAAAATCTACCATTTTTAAAGTCTAAAATCAGTACTTAAACAGAGCATCCCTATATTAATCCCCATCATCTATAGAAAGAGTCATCATTTCAGCTAACGCTGGAAATTCATCTCCATTTATAATATTCATTGTACACTTGTTGAAATTTTTACTTAGTCCGTGCTTCCATAAGTCATATTTATATATTAAAAAATATACACAAGGATTATGGCTAGCGAGAATGAGTTTTATTGATTCGTCATAATCCTTGTTTACTGTTATTCTTTGCACTAATTGTGCTAATTCATCACTGGATGACAGTTCACTCCATTTAATGTCATGAGTATTTTTTTTACTTAAATGTAAAAATAGAAAATCTTTATAAAATTTCCAAATTGATTTTTGATATCTTGCTGATATAGTTTCCAATTCTTGCGAAGTTGACGCAGATAGCGGACTAGTTAATCTGCCAATATAACTTTGTAGCTTTTCCAATGCTTCCTTATCATCAGAAGAAGACAGTAGGTGTTTTTCAGAAAGACCATAAACTCGAACTTTATCATTCCATGTCCCTACAAATTCTGTAAACGATGACTGTGTGACTGATTCTTCTATGACAAGTGGCATTGAATATTCTTTATTTATTGAAACTAGAATAAAAACCCCACCTACTACAGTAGAAATAACTAAAATAATAAATCGAAATATTTTTTTCGTTAATTTATTATTTTTTGTTAATAGTTCGCCCATGTTCTCACCCTCATTCGGTCAACATATTTTCAAGTATTTTTCTTTTATCTTTGGTGGTATTTTGCGCAAATAATTTATAATCATTATCCGCCTGCAAGGCTTTCGGACAATTTAATCCTGAATATGCTGATTGATTATGTTTTCTGAAATAATTCAACCAAGCATCATAATTTTGCATTTCCTCATCACTACATTTTTCAATAATGTATTTCTGAAAACAGTATTCGGGAGAGCTGGGAAACGTGCTCAAAATTTCTGAACAAAAGGAGTTCTGCATGTTCAAGCTTGATGAATCAATTTTATCAACGGGAAAAAATTCTTGTTGTATGTTTGTTGTATTATCTATGGAAGCTACCTTGTCAGATTCATTTGAACTGTCTAAGTATGTGACGAGTGTATTGAGAATCGAATATCCGATAAGCACAAGCAAACTCACCACTGATATTGTTAGAATGTTTCTCTTTACATTTAAAACTCCATCTTTTTTAATTTCAGCATGAACTAATAATGTCTTGCTATCCATTAAATAAACAGTTTTAGAAAGTTTGTTATATACTTCATTTCGATTAGTGATCGTTTCCTTAAACCAACATGCAGTCAGGCGTGTAGCCTTACGCCCATGTACTTCGTGTTCATCCTTAAAAAAAAGAAACAATACACCTTCTGGTCGTTTTATCCACTGTGGTCTGCTTCCTGCAACCAGTTCTGAATAGTTGGACTTTAGCCAGCTAAGCAAAGATGGAGGAAAATTATCATCTGCCTGCCAAATAGCTTTATGCCCGTCTTTCCAGAAGTGATGTGCTAACCGTGCATGAATACGTGTCATTAATTATTTAATATTTTGTGATAACTATCGTATAGGGGCTTAAACTAGTAGTTTTACCATTTAATGTTTTCAACTCTACTTTATTGTTATTAATATATTTAAAAATATCAGTTTCGAGTAACGTAAAAGAGCCTTGCCACGTGTCATCAACTGTCAGCCTATCCTCTTCAACGGCTTTTATTGCATAACTACCTACTTTTAAGTAAATCGATTTCTTCCATTTAAGGCTTGTAATTTTGGGCTTTACTGTTTCTACACAGTCTTCTCTTTCGTTATCGTCATTAGGGAAATCCAGCTCATCCCTCCTGGAGCTATTTGAAGTAATTGTAAGCTCAATTTCAGCATTACTGTCGAACCAACCACACTTAAAGTCTAGCAGATCCCCCCTCCCCCTTACCTTAAAAGTAACATATCCGGATATCCCTTTATTAAGAGCAGTATCATATTTATCAAGCTGGTCCTTCCATGCTTCTATTTTGTTATCTACTTCATCAGGTCTAATATAACGAAATGCAAATACTTCCTCATCTAAACCAGTTACATATATGCTAGTTTTACTAGCATCATACAATTTTTTTAGCTTATCTCTTACCCCTTTCAAGTCATCACTTGTAGCAATTTTTTTGTTCTTAAAACTTTCAAACCCTTTGCTCTCAAACTCCACATACTTCTTCTGTAAAAGCCCTTTTATTTCAGCTCGTTCAGATTCAGTGTAAGCCGCCATCTCTCGGTGATCTTTTACAATCTTTGTTATTTCAGCGATATCACCTAATTGCCCGATTGAACTTAATAACCCTTTTAAACTCTGACGTTTATTAGCATGTTTAAGCGCCGGCTCTACTTCCTGCTTAAGTAGACGTTCAGCTTCAGGATTACCAGCATTTATTATCGCAATGAGTTCTTCAACACTCTTATTTAGAAAATGAATATCGCCACTCGAGATTGCATTCTCAGCATTTTTCTTAGCAAAATTAAACCTTACCAGCATCAAGCTGGGTTTTACTTTTTTCTCAAGCAGGTGTATTGCTTCATTATCGCCTTCATTTACCAAAGGCGATAATGAAGCAATGCTTTTTTCAAGAGCATCAAGGTCACCCATATCAACAGCATTATTTGCGATGTTTATCACCCGGTTACGAATATCGTCATGAATATTATTGAGTATTTCACTTGCTTCCGACCATTGAATTACCATATTACTCACTTTGTTTTTCAGTGAATAAAACTGTTTGAAATCTATAGGTGACGCCTGATCGCTTACTGAGCGCAATTCTATAATGGTTTGATAACTATTTAAAAAGGGCTGAATTTCACCCTGTAATGTTTTTAAAAGATTCGTATCAAACCAGGTATTCATAGCATCATTAAGTAGCTCCATTTTTCGCATCAGTTCTACTTTCACGATGTCACTATTTTGTGCCTCAGCCACCATGCCTTTCATGTTATTTCTAATATATTTATTACTTTTATTGATTATTTTTTTACGATCTTGTTCAAACCATGACGGAATAGGCAGTCCCATTGGTGTTTCCCACTTCTGATGAAAATCTTTTACATTTGACATTATTTCAACAATTGGAATTGAGTTATTATCAAGTGAAGCGTTAATTTCTCTAAATTCCTGCTGCTCTGATCTAGTTTGGATGAAGTACACCGCAGCGGATGAAACAACTAAAACTAACACAATCATCCCTGCGAATAGCCATATTTTATTATTCTTTTTTACCCGCTTATTATGATGAACTACCTGATTAATGGCATCTTCTAACTTATTTTTCCTTATACACTGAAAAATTTTCGCCTGTGCATCAGACAACTTTAATTGCTGTTTTTCTTTAACTTCCTGAGAAATTGTCTCAAAATATTTTTGTTCTAATGTATCATAAAGCCGACAATACTCACCTTCCCTGTAGTGCTTTAAGTCATCGTAGAGTTCACATAGATATTCGAATAATTTATCCTTATTATCAGATTTTTGATATTCTGCTATTTTCTGGTCATATCGCAAGAACAGTTTATTCAGGCAATAATCAATGGGCTCTTCCAATTGATAAGGTTTAATTTTTCCTTTGATGGGATGCTGCCCATCTTCACTAATGCCAAATGCGGAAACTGGATATATATGAACATGCTCAAATAATTTGTTAATTTTTGCATAGGCACGCTTGTAGTATGGATTGCTAGCAATATATTTTTCCGCCGCGTCAAGTTCGTCATCACTTTGATAATCGGGACTTCTATCCCACTTTGTGACACATACACATGCTGGAATGGGGATTGAACTGTATTTTCCATCCGTAATTTCTTCAGCGAGGCTGACAATTTTATTAATTTCATCTTCAAAATTTGAAAGTGCTTCTTCATTGTTTTGAGTTTCATACGGCATGAAGAACATGATGCCTTCACTTTCCTGTATCCTCGCCTTTAGTGCATTACGAGACTCGTCATCTTCCGTATGTTTTTGGCTTAAACTTTCCACAAATGAGCCATCATAATCATCAATACTAAACTCGACTTTATGATCTGCATTAGTGTACCGGAACATAAGTTCACGCAATGAACTAGCTGTAGCCTGTGGAAGTTCACCTGCATCCAGTGATGAACGCTGAGCTTTAAGGTAAGTGGTTGTTTCATCACTTGCGGTTGTCATGCCAGGACAATGAGATGCCAATACCGCCAAATAGCAAGTCTTCCCAGTATTTCTTGCACCGATCAGTACAAAGTTAATCGTTCCCATGGATGCTAATACCTAAAGGTTGCTTCTTGGTTTATGTGTCTGTTGCTGACTGACTTTTTGCACGGCTCTGCCTTCTGTTTTATGAACAGGAACTCCTTCTTCTATTTCATCCATTTTTATATTTATCTTCTTCCCAAACATCGTAAATGGGAAAAGTAAAAGACGCCTAAAGGTTTTGGTGAATACCGTTAACAAGATAATACCAATCATTAAAGCACCGCCTAGTACAGAACTCATTGAGTGGCGAGCTAAGGATTTTTTTAACCCCGTTGCAATGCCTTCACCAGCTCCTGCGGCGACATTGATTATTAGCGCACTGGCAAAGGAACCCACTTTCTGGCCGGATGCAGCCAATGCATCTTCAAACCCTTCAGGGTCATACAGATACCAGGCTGTTACAGCACCAGCCGAAGCAGACATAGGATGTTTAGCTGACCACCCAAGAACGTCCATTCCACGTTGACCTGTCTTCCTGATTGTGCGCACCATGATATCGCTATCATACCCTCCAGCATTGAACTTATTGATGACATTATTCATACCTTTGTATTTGCCTTTGAGCGTTCCTAAGGCTTTATAAAGACCAGTCTTATTAGTTGTCATCGTTTTGGAGGAAAATTCTGCCGTCTTTAAATAAGCAATTTTTCCATAGCGTGTATACTGTTTTATTACTAACTCAGGAACAGCTGACTCATTAAGCATTTTTGATGCAAAAGGACTATGGGTCGCTACCTCCTCCCCGGCAATGACTAACTTACGTACGGCTGATGACGCCAACATATTTTCTGGCAGATTGATTTTCTTGCTTAAAACTTTTGCATCTGGAAGTTTATGTAAGTTCACATCCTTTGCTATACGAGATATCTGTTTTTTATCCTTCTTTATGATTTTCTCTACAAAGGTCCATTTTGATGATGCTTCAACAGGCATCACAAATGACATAGACAGGAATATCACTAATCCCATTGCTAAAACTAAAGTTCTAGCTGAACGCTTTTTTATCATTAGAGTCTCTCTTTGTTACATAGATTTGTAGATATATGGCTTTTCTGCAATCCGCATATATTCTGAAGCATTATATTACTCTCCAAGGCGCTACGATCATACCTGGCACAAAAAATTGTGGTCGCCACATCAAATGCATACACTGAAAGGTGAGTAACGCTTGATACATTATCAGATGTTTTTATACCTTTTCGAAGAGTGACTTGATTGTTATAATATGAGGGTTTCCTTCCTCGCTTCACAGCAAAACCCGTAAGTTCTTTTATTTCCTGGCCTACTGATTTTATACCTTTTTTACCAGTCAAGTTACTCACGGATCGCCCCACATTGCTAGAAACGTTTTTGCTTGTATATCGATACCCCTCTTTCATCCCCGCTTTGATGCCTTTTTTAACCGCCTGCTTTACGGCAATTTTTACAGCAATGATCGCAATGGATGCGCCCCCGCTTAGAGGTATGGCAACAATAGAGGCGACTGTTAATGCAGTATCTGGAGCCGCAAACCACTTTTCACTTTGTGTGAATTCATGGATTTCCAACTCATCAGGTGTGAATTTAAGCAAACTATCAACGTCACTAACACCTGAGTCTTTATTAGTAAATCGTTCAAAAACTGAAGCATCCTTCTGAGCAGGAAATGGTGTTGTCAGAATATATAAATATTTTGGTGAACTGGTATCTCCGACATCTTCATTGGCAAAAATCATGGTATCCACATCTTCTGCATCACCAGCCCAGTTAAAATAATTCGTTTGGTCATACAACGCAGATATAAATGAAGCGTTGTCATCTAGAGTACCCGGCAACTTTTGCAATAACTGAGATACATAGTGACGTACTTTTATGCTAGATTGTCTGTATTTGAATGGTAACCAAAGCATATTCCGACTAAATGAATCAGGAGCAGTATTGTTATCTGATACCCACCTTCTCATATTCAGATCATGCTCATACCAGTGAACAATATCAGCAAGATTATGCTCTAAAGCAGAAATTGGTTGAGTATCACCTGTTTTTTTATCTATTTTCTGAGGTGCTAAATATGCGAAGAAACTAGCAACAACTTTAGAAAATTCGGTTTTTTTGCAATTGCCTTGTTGCGTTATATATTTTTTAAATACGGGCGATTTTATTTGTGCCGTTAGATAAGATTCAATAGAAATTCTGGGGGCTTTCTGTAAAGCATTAAGAATATAGAATGAAAGTACCGACATACTATCCATTGCAACGCCTATATCAATATCACTTGAAAGTCCCTCAAACGCAAGAACAACCGTTTTCATGGCATGCACATAATCACGTTGTAATTGTTTAAATTCAATATCCGTGTACCTTTGGATACCCGGTATGTCATCGCCTAATTGCGGTGGTAACAAGAACACAATATTGGGAAGCGCCATCTTATTACCTGCCACACGAGCCATAAACTCTACTGAATAACTGTGAAGCACCTGCTTCACAAGTTTGAGGCGCTTTGTTGGTGAATAAGATTTATAGACCTGTGCAATTTGCCCATCCAAGATGAGAGCTATCGGCAAAAAATTGAATGATATATCAGACATTAAATTATAATATGTCTGGAAAACATTACTTGAACTCTGTTGCCTAGAAAGCTGCATCGCCCAAATCAGGTAAAGAATACGTTCTGGCTCACTGCCGATTTGTCTCCTTTCATATGCGCTTGCTTCGTCAAAAAGCGAGTTGAAATGATTAATCATATCGTCACTGCCGTTACCTAACAGTACACTTAATGCATCAAAGATGGCAGGGGTACGCGCTATATCTAGCTGGTATTTATCGGCAAATATAAATACCCGATTTACAACTTCAAATGACTCTGGGAAACGTTCCCAATATTCGATCCTATTGCTATTGCTATTGCTATTGCTATTGCTATTGCTATTGCTATCAAAAAATACGCCATAAGCAGAAATGACACCACAACCATAATCCACATGGTGACGCATTCTGATAGAAAATCCAGCAACTATCTCTTTATATTTTTCAGCTTGAACAGGGCATTTTGTATGAATCTTATTAGATAAATCACTTGCAGAAACTATCTTCATGGGAGATACAATGAACAAGAAAAATAGCATCAGATTAAAAACATGTTTTAATCCAAGGCAACAATTTTGGAATAGCAACACTATTGTACCTAGATTCATTTCAATTTCATTAATCTGATCTAATCGAATTTTTTCAAATTTCACAGGTAGTAAGTAATCATTTGTACTGTGTGACCAATCGTTATTGTAGTAACCGCTAAATTCATTCACCATCCATTTCATTTCCTGGTTATTCATTAATTGACTCAATTGATAAACCGTTTCTGTTTTTAGTGTTTTAAAAAAATCAATAACGGCATTGTACCGTTATTTACAGTTTTCGCTGTTTGACCATGATGCTGTCGTATGTTTTCCTTCACCTTTCGAGAGATCTTTTCGGGCAATTAATTGCCCTTCAAAAGTAAAATCTTTGGTTATTTTTACTATCAACAACTTGTTAAAATTGCCCGCACGTTTAACTTTTACTTGCTCTCCGTTTTTCTCTGGAGAAATTGTTTTTACCTCAATAAAATCATTGCCGAGCTTCCCATCCGAGCCTCTAGTATGTGGTTTGTGTCGCTCGATGCCATATTCAATCTCAGCATATAGCTCACCTAACTCCCCCCAAATTTGCAGGTAACGGTTTGTTAGTGTGTAAAAAGACTTTGCATTGTCGACCAAGCTCTCGAAAATCATCACTAGTTCAGGATCTGCCTGTAAGAAATCCTTGGGCAGATCATTTTCCTCTATACGCTGCCACTCATCTAGGGAATACCTCCCAGATGAATCAAGTAATTCATCTGGGTTATACCCACAAGCAGTGGCATCTGCTATTTGCTCGGGGCTATAACCGTCATTATGCATATCATGCAGAAAGTCCCAATCAGTCATATTTTCTCCGTCTGACTCTAATTAAATTGACGCTTTGTAGAATATTATTACTAAGAATAATATAACTATGTCCGGCAGCTTTGGCTCGATTGTTGCCTGCTAGTACAATATCGAGAAAGATTGCTTTATGCTAATTCCATCACTTTACCAAATATCAGTGCATATCTCAGCTTGCCGACATGCCACTCAATTCGAAAAGAAATCACATTAATCGTAATTTTATTGGCTTACCTCTAATAATGTAATTTCGCCCGTCCTAATCCAATGTATGCCTATTGAAATAACCTTTCCCATTTCTTTTGATAATTCGTCTGCATACGATTGTAGCTGAGGAAGATAACTGGCAAATGAGGTATCAATATCATCAGTTTGATCCGTTTTATGATCAATAATCACTAGCCCATCGTTATTTTCAATCACCAAATCGACTGCTCCGCTTACGACTGTTCCAGATTGATTCAGGGATAAAAATGGTAGTTCTCGATGAATCTTCTTTGGATTAAAGTTTGATTGAATATACGATTCAAACTTACTAACTTGTTGCGATATTTCAACTATTGTAGTTTTTTCTAACTCGTGTACTAAATTACAGAGAATGTCCTCTGATAAATCTGGACAAAAGCCAAGTACTTCAAATATCTTATGAGCCGCTGTGCCTAGAACATTAGCAGGAAGATCAGATTTCATCTGTAATTGTTCTGCATATTTCTCTTTTATTAAGACACCATCAAAAGAAGTATTCTGATCTTTTAGCATAGAGGGCGAAATATTATCAGGAGTACATATTTTACTAACAGCATCTAATTTAATAGCCCTACGGCCTGTAATAGGTAGATTTTTTTCTTCTATCGCAGCATCAAGATCTATTTCAGATGGCATAAGATCATTTCCTTTAATAATCTTACAAGAAAACATCTGTTCATTTATTTTCACAGAATTATTTTCTAAAATTATACTGTCATTTTCTAATAACAGACCTAAATAGGTTCCATTTTTATTTTTTAAATATGATGGCCATTCAAGTATCAATTTATCTCTTGCGCGGGTACAAGCGACATATAATAAACGACGCGCTTCTTTATCCGCATTAATTAGCAGCTCTTCTAAAAACTTATCATTTGTTTCCGCCGCTGAAAATTTAGGTGAATATTCAATATGTGTATTAGCGAGTAATTTAGTTAGTTCTTCAAAAGACTGATAACCTAATCCTAGATTAGGTAACTTAGCATTGATTTTTCTGTCTACCGCAGCCACAGCAACAATAGGCCATTCTCGCCCTTTTGAGCTATGCCAAGTGACAAGTTCAATAGCATCCTCATCTACAACTTTTGAATCTGGTTTCTTATTATTCTTTTCTAGCTTAACTCTTAACCAAGCAAGAAAACTTTGAATACCATTTCCATAAATACCACTATTGGCGAGCGCTTCTCTATTTGCATTCATATACTCTGCTGCTTCAGCTTGTAAACGCAATAAGTTAGCCCGAGCTTGTAGTGCATCTGGCCACTTAGAAACAACATCATAAAAACCTAATTGATTAAGCGTATCTGAAACCATGGTGTAGAGACTACCTTCAGCAACTAAATCAGACAATTGATCAAGCTTAGAGAGTATTGGATCGTTAATTTTCCCAGTAGAAATTAACTGACTAAGCGCGTCCTGCAGTGAAAGCTGTCCTAGTTCAGTTACAGATAAATACAAAGCAGCATGTTTATCAGCAGGGTTAGCAACATACGCTAAAGCATATAAAGCAATTTGAATTTCTCTACACTCAGCCCACCCTTCTTCTTTTAGTCGTACTTTTAAACCACAAGCACGAAATACTTCTGCATACTGTAAAAGAATATTTTCAGTATGAGCGAGAACCGCTACATCTCCACCTTGCAATAAACGCCGCTTTCCTGTTCGGCTATCTATAATAAATTGATCTTTAGCTTCTAATAATTCTTTTATTCGTTTACCAACATGTCCTGCTCGTATTTTATGCGCATCTTTACGTGCCATCTTTGGAAAATAAATTATATCTAAAGGTGATATTTCGCTAGGTTCTGCTTTAGGTGTCAACGTTGTATATGACTCCGAAAAGAGTACAGGCCCTATGGCATTAACTATATCCATTAACTTAGGTTGTGAACGCCAGTTTTGTGTTAAAGGACTCTTTGACTCTGGGTGTTGTTTTTCCAACTCTTCAAATAAACGAGGATCTGCACCCTGAAAGCCCATAATTGCTTGCTTTAAGTCACCAACAATTAATGTAGGAATCCCCGCTTCTTTTAATAACCATAAGAATGAGAACTGTAATGGGTTAGTATCTTGAAACTCATCGACCACTAAACAATCAATGCGTTTAGCTAGCGTGTTTAATACTTTCGGATTGTTAGCGAGTAAGTTCTGAGCCATCGCAATCATATCAGTATAATCAACTAAACCTGCTTCTAGTTTTGATTCTGAATAATGAGACAATACTTCTTGAGCCGCGTTAATGAGCGCTTCTATATGCGTTGATGCATGATTTAATGGGCCAGGATGAAACGGTAATTGATTCGCAGCATCAATAACCAGTTGACCAAGAGCATCATATTCTTCAGGTAATGCATTTCCTTTTTTTGACAGCCTTAAATTACGTAGGTCTCCCCATAAATTCCAGTCTTGTTTAAGCGCATCTATTGAACACGCTTTATTCAAACTTCTGAAGTCTTTATTAAATGCTGATTTTGCAGTCTTATTAATACCATATTCGTTTTCAAGACTATCAGGAAAGGCTTTTAACAAAGCTATAACTTGATGATGCAAGGCATCCGTTAATGTGTTGGCTTTAAGCGTGCCGCCATATTTATTTTTAACCCAATCAACGGCATGAATTGAAGCGCCTTTATCGCTATGCTTCCATCCCATTGAACGTAACAAGGTAATAACGGATAAAATATCATCACGAAATAATCCTTCAGCGCTTTTACCGCCATAAACATATTTATAACCATAGGCTGTAAGATCATGAATTATTTCTTTTGCTTTTGACGTTTGAGAAAGAGATTGACGTATTAGAGCGCTCTGCTCTTCCTCATTGAGCAATCGTGGTTGTGGCGATGACCCTGCCTCAAATGAAAACTCTGTCAAGATATCTAAACCAAAACCATGAATGGTCGAAATATAAGATTGGTCTAACTTTAAAGCATCATCTAATCGCTCAATAGAAAGTAGGTGGCTTCGAATTCTTTCTCTCAATTCAGACGCTGCTGCTTCGGTAAATGTAACAGCAACAATTCTATTTGACTCAATTAAACCATTCTCAATCCATTCACCTAAACGTTGTTGGACGGTATATGTTTTACCAGATCCCGCACCAGCTGGAATGATCGTCAAGGGTTCTATTGTTTTATTTGATGTATTCACTCTTCAACCTCCAAATCTTCACGCGTAAAAAGTGAAATCAGAGGTGAGTCTTCTAAAGCATAAGGCTTAATACCTGCTATTTTATCAAAGAACGTTTCATCCGTTGACTTGTTAAGAAAGACTTTACCACCCTTTATTTCTTTCAATCGTGTTCGTATGAGATCAATGGCATTAGTAGAAACATCATCTAATATATAGTTCCAACTTGGGATTCCGTTTGAAGTTTTATCGGAATAGTCGGTTAAAGCGGTTTGATCGTTCAACATATAATAAACAATACCTGGCTTAATGGCCTTAATACATTCTTGAATATTTATTCCGTCAATATCTATTTCTGCGCCAGACTTTAACATCTCGATATATAGATAAGCTTGACTGTCATAAGATTTTTCCATTCTTGGACGTCGAGTTCCTGAACTTGAGCGCTTATAATCCACAACAAGTACTTGGTCGTTATTCAGTTTAATAATAGAGTCCGCTTGGCCAAGAATGGGGATATCTGAAAACTCACCTCTTAACCATTGTTCGCTGCCTATTATTTCAGCATCTAATGCTATTAATATACTTTTCCACTCATGTGCAGCTTTGAGTGTTCCGTTTAGTAGGTTTGCTCTTTCTACTTGCCATTGATTGCTTCTAAGATAAGGCGCGTATTTTAGTATCCCTGCATCAAGGTGCTCTTTTACCTTGTCAGCGATAGCGTCATCATGAGGTAAATCCTGTCCTGGGCTAAACAGTAGCTCAAAAACATGATGAGCCAATGTACCTAGAATAAGCACATCAGGTTCTTCTGGAGCCCATTCTTGAGCTTGAACGTTCAACCTACTCATAAGCCATGCAAGTGGAGACACCATTAGTTTTTCTAGGCTGCTTGGTGATTCTGCTTTGTTATTACCGTCTGCATCCTTTCGTAAAGAGAGTAAATCACTGTCAAAGGATAAGTCTGTTAAATCAATATCACGCAGTGCAACAGGTGCTTCTGTTTTGGCTCTCGCTAAATAATGTATTTTGTCTAAATCAGACATTATTTCTAACTCTAATATTAAATCAGTTGGCGAGTTAAAAATTTTACTAATGAAATCCAAGCCATCTGAGGGAGATATTCTTTCTCCTAAAATATTTCTTTGTGGAATAAGAAAGGTAATATAATCTGACACATACGCTAATTGATTTTTAAAAACCTGTCTTCTTTGTTTTGATAACTCTTCGGGCAACAGTAAACTAAACCCATATTCAGTATTAATTTGTTTTATATCATCAGGAGAATATACCGATGAATGCCGAACAGATTGAGGATAGTGTCCTTCAGAAAACCCAAGTACCAGTAGATTCCGAACACCCCTCCAAGGGTTTTGACCTTCGTACCAAATGGTTAACCCCTCTTGGTTGAAGTTAACTTCGTCTGATGTATTAATATATTTAGGAAGCGCCATTCGACTAATAGCCTTCCATGAAATAGAAGATGAAACGGCTAAGTGATTACAAATTAATTCAGCGCTGGATAGAGCGTTTTTGATATGTTCATTGTATTTATCACCAGCTACTAATAATGAAACAAAACTAGTGATAGATTTTAATAACTTATTAGCATCATCATCTGAACCAGAAATAAGCTTTAACATGGATTTCGCTTTTGATGAAAAACCAGGTAACGGCTTCAAACGATAATCACCATTCATAATAGATTGCGCTAGCACCGCGCCTTCCTCATGACTCCAAGGCATCAATACCGATGATAAACAAACAGACATCGCCATTGCAGGTGATGGAGATTGTCGGCAGTATATAAAGTGATATAACGCCTCTCGCCCAAGATCTTTTTTCCAGATATCAGCTCGCAATCCTGATGTTAAGATGCCTGATTTTTCAAATGTGTTTTTAAGCACAAGAGAATATTCAAAATCAGAAGGAAGAAGTACGCCAACATCACTTAATGATAAGTCTGAATTACTTTTAAGCATTTCCTGAATCATGCCTGCGCATATTTCAGCTTCTTCTTGAAAGTCACGAACACTAACAATTTGTACCGTATCATCATAATCAAAAACATCTTTTGATTCTGAATACATATTATCTTGTAACGCGTGAATACTTTTATATTTTTCAGGGTTCTTCGTGAGCGGACTAAGCAAGTCTTTATTAAAGTCCGAGCCATTAGATCCATTTAACTTGTCAACAAGTTGGTTCTCCCAAACAGATAAGTTTGTCACGGTATAATCAAGATGAAAATTAATATCACGAATCACTGTTTCTTGATTAGAAAGAACAATTGAACGAAGTGTTTCGTATTCATCATCTAATTTTTCATCGAGCGATTGATATAAATACAGCAAGTCAGATAAATGTTTTTCTGGTCGTTCATCTAATTTTTTAAAATTATTAACATTTATATCATTTGTAATAGGATGAGACGTAATCAACTCAAAAAGAGTGTCTTTTATTATTTTTGATGTTTCTTCTGGTGCGACCTGAAAACTGTCTGACCAAAAAAAATCAGCTGATGAAATAGCCTTCTGATACTTTTCATTCCAATTTGATTCTGTTTTAGCGATTAAATACGAATCACAAACAAGATGAGTTAATGCCTGAAATACACCCACGTGGACATTAACTTTAGTGCCTGATTCAGCCAATTTCCGGCGTAGATAACGCGCTCTTGACGAATCAGCTACTAAAATAAACTCTACAGCATCTTTCATTAAGCTGTTCCTTTAATGTTTAATGGCGAATCACTCAGATAGGGTACTTTTCCTGAAGAAATGATGTTTGCTACTTTCTCTAAATGAAGATCTTGATCATCAAAGAAAATATGTGGTTTAAATGCTTCTAATATTTTAGTTTTTTCAACACCACCTAAGAAAAAGGTTTCATCTACATACACGCCCCAATGACGTAGTGTTTTAACTACACGAATTTCTGCCGGCGCACTTCTTGCGGTTATAATTGCAATTCGTATTGGTGACAGCTCAACTTTAAAAGGTAAGCGCTCTTGTAACCTTGAAAGTTTCTTTAAAAATGCGGCATACGGCCCTTCTGCCATCGGCTTATCTTTTTGTCGATTTTCGCTTTCTTGGAAGTGTTCTAACCCCATCGTCTTGTATACAATTTCACTTTCTTCATCAAACAAAACAGCATCACCATCGAAGGCAATGCGTACTTGATCTTTAGGTATTGCAGCAGGATCACCTGGTGGTGCTTTAACAACAGCAACAGCACACTTTTTTTCATCAACCACTATCTGAGCATCGCTAACATTAGTAGTTAAAAAGAGATCTACCTCAAACGCATCTAAATAATCAATAACAGGTTCCCCGCCTGTAAAAGCATGACGCGTAATATCAATCTCTCTTTCTCTTATATTTTGTAACACACAAAGTCCCGTTTCAGGGCTGTTACGTGACAAGACTACGACATCTATTAATGGAGACTCATCTTTAGGTTGATATTTATTTAAATTTAATAGTGCTGCGACTAAAGGCATCCCAGTGCCATCTTTTAACGTATCATCCTCATGCTCAAGCATATAACTACGATATTCTTCAATTGCAGTTTCTTCATCCTCATTATACTTAGCACGAAAAACTTTATCTGCTTCACTTAAGTCAAACAGAGCAGTCGCTGTTATACCAATAACCAACGTATCTGATAACTCTACTGGCATAAAAACAAACTCCACGTATTATTTTTCATAAACTTTTATCATTTCATTTAAAATATTATATATTTTAGTTTTAAGTTGTTTCGGTTTGATAACTTCAACGTTATCTCCATATTTCATAATGTCTTGAATCAATTCGCGGTCATCACTATAGGGAAAAGTTAAAACATAATGATGGTCATCATCAAAATGACTGTTTTGTTTTGGGTGCCATTGTTCGGACGAAACCCATCTTGCAGTTTGAGGCTTGAAACGTAATACCGCTGTTTGTGTTTTCGTCCCTGTGAATATCCCGTAACCACTCCCCAGCTCTTCATCAAGAATTTTGTTTGATACCGCTTTGGCTTTTTCTGGTAATAATTTTGATTCTTTAATCGATTCAATGGCAAAAGTTCGTAAGCTATTTCTTAAATGGCACCATACATCTAAATACCAGTTATCTCGATAATGTACTAATCGTTGTGGTGAAACATCTCTGACTGATTCTGTGTCGTTTTCACGGCTGTAGTAAGTTATGTTTAATCGTTTTCTTTCAAGAACAGCGGATGAAATCATTTCAAAATACGCATGGTCAATCGGACGGCTCGCCATACTTAATATTCGAATACGTTTATTAATTTCACTGACTGAATGGTCACTAATTTCAAGTAAATTAGTAATGCGCTCCATTAAGGGCTTGATGTGATCGTCTAACATGCCTTCATGCAAGTTAGAGAGTAAGTGCTGCATGGTCAATAAAGCATGAATTTCACCCTCGTTCATCCAAAGACCCGGCAATTGGAAATCAGAGTCCTTCTCGTAGCGATAGCCTTTTAATTCACGATCATATTCAATTGGGGCATGCATTCGGTCACGTAAATATTCTAAATCACGCTTAAACGTCGCTGGTGAAACCTCGAGATCAACGAGGAACTTATCACGTGACACGCCGTACCGTGCATTGCGTAATAACGAGTCAATTTTAAAGAAACGTTCCATCTTATCCATAGGCAACGGGTTTTCCTTGTCGAGATAATAGAAAAAATAAGTGATTGGAGGGGGACAATCGACCTCTACATCATAAGCAGAATACACAATACATACACCCTATTTTGTTACAGATTAACCTATAACTGGTTATTTTTTAAACAGTTATTGACTTAACTCAGAATTTTAATAATGTGTAATTATCTATCAGATAATGGCTCATAGAATGAGCCAGCTAATAGAAATTAGGTAATTTCACCATCTTTCCACTGCAAAACAACTTCATTAATACACTGCTTTGAAGGAAGTGTTGAAAAATCAATACGCCCCAGTGTTTCTGAAACAACAGTGGCATAATAAGCAACCAAAAAGTCAGAATCATAAAATGCATCATACTCATCAATTTTTACCGCTTCTCCAGGCAATACATCTTTATAGCTCAACTCTTTACTTGCTGAAGAGCTAACTTCATCATCGATAGTCTGCATACCAGATGATGAATAAATAACTTCTTTTAATATTTCATCCGATGAATTTACAAAATAGATATTTGTAATAAAGTTTGTCTCATTCTCACCTGCCGCCAACCAAAAAACCGCTTTACGATCCCCACCTTTACGCGGGGGTAATGGTGGAAACGGATCATATTTCCCTTTATGTCTATTATTTAATGGAGTATAGACAAAATTATCCATCACTCTCTTTTGTTCAAACATAGTATTTTCCTAATTATTTAAAAGTTTTGTAATATCTTTATTACCTAAAGTCACCTTTGCTGTATTTTGAGCCACAGCTTTTTGATCCGTTAATTCTCCATCAGGACTAAAAACTAAATGTACGTTTTCAGAAAAATTAAATACATAACATTTAATCTCTCCCCACATATCTAAATGGCCATCTGTATTTTTATAATGTTCTGAAATTAAGCTTTTTACGTATTTCACCTGTTCTTCAAGTGAAACTACTTTATATTCGATAGGAAGAGATAAGTGTCTATGCCCTTCCATGAAAGCTAATGCGATAATGGGTTGAGATTTACGTTTAAAGCCCGTGTAAACAAACACATACGGTTGGAATGCATACTTGAGTGTTGTGGCGCGAACTTTTTTCTCCTCTAATTCATTTTGATAATCATTTAAATTAACACTACATAATTTACAAAGTGCCTTAACAAATTCATAATTTGAATATTTAAAATCAAAATAACTTTTATCCAAACCCAAAAATTCATCAGACAGTACGTTTTCCAGACGTTTAATTGTTTTATCGTTAATATTTCGATAACCAATTTTTCGCAAAACTTCGCTAGGTTCAATGTATTTAAGTTTAGTAACAAGGGTATTTTGTAGTGACATGAGATTCTCTCCTACTCGTAATAAAAACCCACCAGCATAGCTAAACGGTTTTTGAGCATTCAATCTCATCCATCGTTTTAGCGGAATTTATTAAACGCCCGCAAGCTGATGCAAATCGGCGTTTTCTAACTTTAATTAATTGTAGTTCATGCTTAGGCTCATAGAGTGAGCCTTTCAGGAAAATTACATGGGGATTTTATCAACTCTAGTAATAATAACCTGTGTGAAAGGATTTTCATCAGTACTAATATTCTTTTTAATACTATAATCGTTTTTGAAGTCTATCGCTTCTTGCTCAGTATCAAATACTTTACTGACTGCATAAGGGGGCGAGCTTTTATCATAGGTATCAACAGACTCGACAACATAATTGTAGTTTTCGTGATTCGTCTTTCTTTTTTTACTCATACATTCTCCTAAATAAGCCAGCAACACGAGTAATTATAATGAAAGCACTGGCTCACAGAATGAGCCTGTAATTAACAAGATTTTAAATAATGAGCCATTGATATTCCTTATTAAATGTCTACTTATCTTCTTCCTCGATTCTATCAACAAAAACATAATGGTTAGTATCAATTTTTTGTTCTCCAGCCCAACGATAAGCAACTAACTTACCTGATTTAGCAACGCTATAATCAAGACAAGCAATGTTTTCAGCCAAAGGTGTTGGTTTACCTTCCATCCAGTAATGACCTAAAAATACTGGTGGCTCATCATGCTTATAGTCTATACAGTGATCACCAATGATTTCATCGTCAGGTATATGGGTTAGTGCTGATTCTGGTCCCATAAATGCAGCTCTATAGTCAGTAGCCGTTTGATCCCACCATTTAACACGTATTTCATGCCTAGGATTACCATCTTTGTCATTAAAGGAGCGTCCATCCGGTAAGGGGATTTCCTTACCTTTTAATAACGTTTCAATCGCTTCATATTCCCATTCGCCTTCTTTAGAAGCATTCTTTAACATTGGATCAGATAATAAATTTGTGCCTAAATATTCAGTTTTAATTTTGTCTATTAAAATCTTATCCCAGCATGCATGGACAATATGAAGCCCGTCTAATTCAAGCCAGAGTGGAAGTGTTTTAAACCAAGTAATAACAGAATCATAAGCAACTTTATCATCTTGATATTCCGCTAAAAAGGCAGCATGTTGCTTAGTGTTTTTATCTGTATGCTCACGTAAATGCATCCCTAATGATTCATCATAGGTATGATATGCAATTGCATTAAACTCATGATTGCCCATTACTGATAGTGCAGCTCCGGATTGGATCATAGGGCGAACTATATCAATCACTTCTTTTTGAAATTTCCCTCTATCAATAAAATCACCTAAAAATATGACTTTATTTGATGGGTGTTGATAGATATCATGATTAAGGACATAACCTAATTTATCTAATAAAGCTGTCAGTGTTTTAGCGCAACCATGTATATCACCAATAATGTCGTAATTCATTTAAATTAACTCACCTTTTTATATAGATTAAATGTTCTCATCAAAATAACCAGCGGTATATCCCCATTATGTTAATAACAATAAAGGTGGCATTGAGTGCTATCAAACTGGTTTCTTTCATTTTATAAGCTACGAAGAACCAAATTATTGATGATATTAGAAAAGGAAGAAAGCCATATCGTGTAATATCAGGGATATTTAAACTGACCATGATGGCACCAATGATCCCCAAAATAGTTGCCAACCACTTCCAGTGCAAAGCATTAAACATATTGTCCCCTTTAAAATGCATACGATAACATCTTGTTGGCTCAGGAGATGAGCCTAGTGTGAAACTGTGTCACTTACCGTAAAGAAGCACTTAACGGTATGCGCCTAAAAGAGAAATATATTGGTAAGTATTCATACAAAGTCATTAACTAACCGTTTTGAGCTTTTCCCAAATACGAACCATTGCCAAGGTGTCTAAATGGCAGTAAGCGAGTAGATCATTTCGTATCCCATCTCGTTTATGCTTATCTTTAAGTAAATGAAGGTTCGCGAAGGTATCCATCGCCATCCCTCCATTCTGAATCCCCAATTTCTTATAGTCTAATTCTGGCTCATCAGGAAATAAAGCAGGTAATACTGATTTAATGGAGAAGCTACCGTTAAATTTTGGATGGTAGTAACCGAGCTTTTGGAATGGTACGAGTAAATCAACAAAACGCTCGGTCAAACTCATTAGGTCATCATGAAGATCTGGGAATAGTTTTGCTAATTCTTTGATTCTCGATTTTTCAAATGGCATGTAATATGCCATGATTGTTCCCGTCTTGGGTAAATCGCGTAACATTCTTTCACTGAGTTCTCGACGTGGATCGGTATTCTCATCACCTAGATACTCTACGTGTGATAACTCACCTTCCTTATTCATGATGTGTAATGAATATTGAAACGGCATTTGCATGTAAGGTCGTTGTTTATCAAAACGCGGGATCGCATTTTGAAACGTCTCAAAATCAAAGAAACTAATAGGATGCTCAATTGTTCCTAGAAAATTAATAACAATTTCTTTATCTATAATTACTTCATCGTTTAATGATGCGTTCACTTGTAAACGTTGAGTTTCATTTAACTTAATATCATCTGAAATGTCTTCATACGTAATGATATCTTTGTAATATAATTCAAATTTTTTGTTTCCATTCATTCTGTAAAGATTAAATACTGAAGGTTCTGAGATATGTTGCCAACAATGTTCACTAAAACTGCAGTCATGAGGTGTAGAGCATTGCGCACCAATATCTATATCGGGCTCTTCTGCTTGCAGCATAGTATCAAGTGATTTTAAAGTACTGTGGATATCAGACTGTCTTGCGATCACATCATCTGTAATGTCATCAATCGTAAATAATGATTGAATATCTATATCACCTTGACGTTCATATTGGTTATTTATATGAACAATGAAAACCTTATTGATCTTTAAAACATTAGAAAGCGCATAATACTGTATGGCAGCATCATCTCGGTGGTATTCTTTGGTTGAGGTAGATGCTTTAACCTCATAGATATCCCATCCTTTATCTGTCTTATTGAGAATATCTGCCATTGCGAAGATACTTTTCTCTTTAAAAGCAGCCTCATAGATTGTTTCGACACCCTCTTCTATTAAATCGGATGTCTTTTTAATCATTCCATCAAAATCATTAGGTGTGAATTCAATTTCAACTCCACCTGGAAATAATTGAGTAGCGTAGTCCCCGACTACATTACCTGTTGCAAATAATGATTCTGTTGCTTGATCAGGTTCATTTTGGAGTTCACGCTTGTGCTTATACAACCATAGAGATTTATGGCATTGAAGACCGCGAATGTATTGAGATTTACTTAATAACATATTTAACTTTCATCATTAAGTAATTTACCGATACATAGCTTGTCAAACCAATTTTCATATATAGAAATAGTTCTTAATACTGATGCTTTAACAAACATTTTTTGATGTTCTCCACGCCTCGAAAATTCAATATTTTTAATTTCCAGTTTTTTATCAATATTTTCCCATAGCTCTTTGTTCTCTCCTAAAATAAAGCTATCAGCACATACATCCTTTATACCGTAAATTACAGTATCACTATTATCGTCAATTATTTTAGAGTTTCCTTTTGAGCGATTTAATTCTAGTGGCCACGCACGATAATTACCAATCATATTTACCCACGATCGCACCATCAATGGTACATCTTTTATCTTTGTTTCATGGTGAGTCCAACTACGAGGCAATATATGATCGTAATCCCAAGGTCTATTATGATCCTTTATATTTTCTGGCAACGTTGTATCAAACCACTCATAAGATTTATCCATAAACTCTTTTTGAGCATATAAAAGTAATGATTTGTTTTCTGTAACAACTCGGAAGTAATCCCACCAAATACCATTATACAGCTTTTCATTTTCATCTATATTAATAAAACGTCTATAATCCTCTTTAACTTTTGAGGGTATTCCCTGCTCACAAAGAACCATCCATCGTGTCTTATTTAGGTTGTCGTCATCTTGATAACAAGGGGCTAAAGTTTCCTTTAATACTTTTGGCGATAGAAATACAGGGAAATGAATTCCTTCATTTTTAATTAAGCTTATAAATTTTTTAGATGAAAAGAAATTCTCTATATCATCACCTTCTCCAATATCAGATAAGAATTTAAAACAATAACGTTTATTTTTAGCATTAGGAAACCAACTTAGAGCTGTTATAAATCCTAATGCCTTTAGTTTATTTTCTTCTTCGAAGTCATTCCACTTATCACCCATTCTATAAATCCAAAATATGGTAAGCAATAAAACATCATCACCCTGCCTTGAAATTTGGGAAGCTAGCACTATAGGTAGGCCACAATTAGGATGCCTTAAAAAATGCCATACCTTAGACAATAATTCCTCACCATTATTTTTGCAAAAATAAATTAAATCTTCATCTAATGTGTTTTTTACATTCTTATGATTAATCATAGAAGAAAATTGTTGAATAGATAAATCAGCATGAATTTTTGACTCGTTCTTTGTTAAAACTAGTCGAGTAAACAGTGAAACTAAATGTGCAGGCCTACAAAGTTGGCGGTCTTTTAGAAGCACATCTTCAATAATGGTTTTAGCTTCGGGCCACACAGACTTTAACATCGAGTATTTTATATCTTCACTACTTAATACGGTTCCACCAGAATTAATACGTTTAAATAAATTAAACAATGGATTAAACTCATTATCATTACTATCTGTTTTATAATTATGTCGCTCTAACTTAAGTATCGGCGCAGGTATGTCTAATTCAGTTAAAGACCACATTAACCCTGCAGTTAATTCTTCAAGAAACTCAGAATTATTTTCTAATATGTTCTTTACCTCCTTAAAAGAATCTATTCCTGAAAGAGTTGCTTGATTCCATATCTTGGTTTTTTCAAGCCTATTTAAAATATATTGATTAGTATTTTCTTTAGAATTAATCGCATCAATCAAAAACACTAGTGGTATTGGTGCTTTCGCATCCCAGGGAAACACCTCATTAATATTTAGATCCTGAGGTAAAGTATTTTCACTACCATTTATAGTACGAAACATTGTAAGAGATTTTTGTATTTTAGATAAACTAAGTTTTTTACCCGAATTAGAATACCCCCATGGATGAGACTTTGTCACAAGATAGAAAGAATATCGCCTTTCATCGTTTTGTAATGGTATTAGATCCACCCATAATCCACTATTAGAATCATTATTGGCTAACGTACGATTTTGCCAAATATTATTAAATCCCATTGCTATAGCTGTTGCTCGCTGCTGACCATCAAGAAGATCGTAGCAATTAGACTCTTTATCTTTTTCTGCCAATAATAATGAACCAATTGGAAAGCCCCGGACGATTGAATCCCATAACGACTCAACTTGTTGTGGTTTCCAGACATAACCTCGTTGTAGTTCAGGCAGTCTTGCCATAATGTTTTTACTGTTTATATTTATGTTTTTATTCTGTATATCCCAAGCTGCAATCATTGGTAAAGTTAACATTAATGTATTCATATTATATCCATTATTATTTTATTAATGCATTTAATCCCTAACCCTATCTTAATACGTGATGAAGAGTTAGCAGGTTGAACTCTGCTTTCCTGAGAAAAAAACTCGGGTAATCACATCCAGAGTACCACATCATAGCCCGTTCCATGCTCATCATCACCCAGATCATGGTCTAAGCTAATCTCTGTAACTTCGCCTGACTTAAGTAACTCTATTGCTTCTTTAGGCTAATATAGCCTTTTACAGCCATCAGGTGTCTCACGTTCGTCATCTAAGTATACTTTCATGATTAATCATCTTCATTAAGGAAATCTCTCAGATTCTTATTTCGATCAAAATCCCCATTCAAAAGTTTGTCTAGTGGTGAAAGAGAGTCTTTATCATCCTCAATCACTTTTGTACTTATAACAGTCCCATTTTTAATTAAAATATGGTTCTCTTTCTCATATGTATCACATGATGCCATAATCATATTATGGCCTAATTGATCACCTAATCCGATTTTTAAAGTATTTGAATACCAGTCTGCAATAATTGGTTCATCTGAAAGTAATTTATACCGACCTACTATATTAGATAGATAAAGTACTCCTTCTTTAATTTCCCAGGTTGCAATATACCTTCGCCAACACGCAGTAGAAGAAGTAAAATATGCAGGACCTCTGTATGTATATTTCTCTTTTCTTTCAACTTCCTCATCAGTCCAAGTATAATTTTCCTCACCTGTTAATTTCTCATTAGCCTTAAGTTTTGCATCAATTTCATCGTTAAGTTTTTTTAGGTTTTCCTTACGCCCTTCATCACCATCATCAAACAGTTCTTTATATTCTTCATCAGTTAATTTAACCACTCTTGCATCGTTCTCTGGCCAATGAATTGTAGTAAGTAACGGGTATTCCTCGCCCTCATAAATTAATTTATCGCTAATTTGTCGTGTCATAAATCTCTCTGTAAAATACTCAGTTTATTACGGTATATTATTATGTAAATAATTCACTATTTACAGACCTCAATGAATAAACCAAACGTAATCTTGTTCATACTTTAATGCGATAGAGGCGCTTACTCGATCTTTAGGTTTATCTATCGTTATAATTGACTCATTTATATCATTGCAGTTTTTGTTATAAATACAATCACGATAAATATAAATTATTGAATCCGCATAATTATCAATATCCGTTGCCCTTGGATATTTATTGGTTATATCTTCTAAATTCTTATTTAATCTTATAGTTACTAAAATTGGTATATTTAATTTTATTGCTATTTTTTTATTTTTGGTAACGTAATTGAATGAGATATGTCACCTGATTTTATTTTTTATAATACATTGTCATATTTCATCGATCTACAGTCCTTTAAACACTAAGTTAGTCTAATATTTCAATCTTCGCTAAATTAAGTCTTTCTTTAACATCTCCAGTTGTGAACGACCAGTTAGGTGGCATAGTAGATTTATACTTTAAATCTACGTCAATTACACGAGCTTCTTTTTTGGTGATGTGTGCTATTTTTAAATTTCGTTTTATCATTGCTGCAACAGATTCTACACTATCACCAGAGTTAAACATTTCCTTACACTTCATTATAATAGCCAAACAAGGGACTAGATGCTCTCTGTGCCCTCCGCCATTAATGGATGTGCCGATAGTTGTTAATTCATCATCAATCAGCCAGTCAAGTATTCTTGTATGAACACCACTGTCTTCCTCCCACAAATCATAGATAACTCGTGTCACACGCAAAAATGCACGTTCTTTTTTTTCTTCATATGTAAATACTTTTTTCATGCTTTTCTCTTCCGGTTAAATGCTTATCATAAACTATTGATAATGTATCTGATTGCTGAAAACTCACCCTCTTTCATGTTCTAAATAATCTTTCATAATATTTTAATCATCAATATCTAAAATTCGCAATTTCAGTCCCACGTAATTGTTCTTAGCCCCATCATAAAAAGATTTATATTCTTCTCTGCGATCAATTGTTTCTGAGCTGATTACTATACCTTTTTCTACATGCAAATGAATTTCACCTTCATAGATATCAGAAAGTTGAGTTTCTATGTCTTTATGTAGTCTTTTTCCAGTCGGAATTATTATAACATCTGTATACCAATCTGCTAATACAGGGTCAGCCGTAGTTAACTTGTAACGTCCTTTGATGCATATCAAATATAATCTATCCTTTTTAATTTCCCATGAGGATTTGTATCCTCTCATGCAAGCTGTAGTGTTTGTAACATCAAACTCTAGTGATTTGCACTGTTCATCTGTTAGTTCTATTACTCGATTATCATTTTCAGGCAACACTTCTTCACCGAGTAACTGATAAGTATTACCTTCATAAATTAAATTATCACCAACTTGACGATCCATGACTCACCTTTTTATTCGCATTCAGACCTAATGACAAGTATTCATCAACGTGTTGAAAGCCTGTCTCAAATCCTGGGTTATGTATGTTTTTATTGATTCTGAGAAGACTTGAGTTTTCTTTGCAATGCAGATTATTGGTCTTACAAAAAGATGTATGAGGAATTGTTAATAATGATGTTCCGAATACTTTTATAAAATCACGCCTTTTCATAATAAATCCTATTCGAGTCAAATTTTACTTAATGATTAAGTAGATTTAAGCATATACCTGCGTCAGTTTATGTCGCAGAAGAATATTTATTATTCAAATTACTTGCCGTAAATCTGAATTCAAAACTTAATTTCTAAATCTTACACAGCTCTTACATCTATTGCGACATTATATGTCGCTACAGTAGCGTTAAATACAGTAATGACATGGATAAACCCTAAAGACTATTGTGCAAAACGAATTGATAGAGATTTATATGAAGTTGAGGATTTATCTCAAATTCAGAGAGCATCACTTATCAAACTCAACAAAACACTCATTAAATTAGAAAAACAAATTTTACCTGAATTAAACCAGTTACATTTATTAGGAAAACAACGTGTAGAGGATGGTTCTGATTGGGTTGAAGATTATGAAATTGATAGTTATATTACTTTCATTCTGAAAGAATCAGATCCACATTTCGATGATGATTTTGATAATATTTTAGTTCAACTACATGAAAGAGTCGTAAAACATTCCCTACTAGATGATGACGAAAACCATAATGAATTTCAATATCGGAATCATCCTATGAGTGATGAGTATCATTGTTGGTTATATCATTGCTTATATGATCATACTGATCTTGGTTGGTCAAATATCTTGCGTATTGGTGAAACTTGGTTAGATATTAATATTGAATATCAGAGATTCACAACTGTGCAAGATTAATTACGCAGCATTAACCATTAAGCCATTCCTCAATATATAAATACGAATTATTATCTGGCTCTTGGTTCTCCTTTAAAGAAAACTGACCGATGTAAATAACATCATTTTTCTTCTTTAACTCCAGCGTACCTCGTACTGGATGTACTACCTTATAAATGCATGAATCACCGTTTTTAATATGTTGCGAATAATTTAGCACGCATGTGTTCATCTCAAGTCCCTCATTCACCAAAGCAGTATATGTTGCTATGTGGATGATATTTTCATTTTCTGGGATAAACGCTTTCGGGAAAATATCATATTCATGACTCTTACCTACCATTTCATTCAACATCAGTGTTTCTTGTATTTCTTGAATATAGTTTGGCGCATTTATTTTATTGTTTAATTTGTTATGTTCGGCATACATCTTTTCAATAGTTAATACATCTTCATTTATTAGTGGATGTTCGCATGAGTCAGATATAGACTTATTCATTTTTAAGGTGTCATCATAAAGATGGAGTAATCTAGGAACATTTATACCCGATTCATTTTTATAACGTTTCAATATCAGCAGAATCACTTTTATTTCAAATTCATCATGAAAATCCATCTTTAAAAGGAAATTAATAATTCCATAATCAACTTTTTTAATATGACGTAGTTGAAACAAGACGAGTTTATTAGAAAAAACGTGAAATATTAAATTCAGTATCGATTTATCATATTTATTTAATGATAAAGATTTGATGAATTTTAAATGCGTATTGTTTGCGCAAGGATAAACAGCTCTTAATATTATAATCTGCTTATCCAATAACATTTTTGAAGCTATTAATGTCGGCACATCATTTTCCACAACCCAGTCAACAAAAATCCATAATAATATTGAATTTGACAACAATAGATCTTGCGCTGGTTTATTGCTTGCTACAATATTTAACATCATTAACTGATGTAATTGAAATTTTGATAGTTTATGAACAAGATCTGAAGGTATAGAACGGCAAAAATACGCAATTGGGGAAAGATGATAATTAGGTTCTAACAAGGGGGCTAATCGAAATATGGAAAAATAAGGAATACCGCTATAATCACTTTGGACTTTATCTTTATAGGTAAAAACACGGCATCCGGTATCCCATGACGACACCTGTATTAACTTTTTATGTTCATTCGGTGAGTGCAAGGATATGCTTCCATCAGAACAATATTTAACATCTTTACAAAACATACTTGAGATTAACCTAACATATTAGTAACCCTCAGTATAAATTCTTACAGCGACAACTTATGTCGCACTAAAAGCTAGAGGTATTTAATGGCGCTTAATTATTCTAATTTCCATTGATTTTCCATTTTCTTCGAATATTCTTCATAAGTTACACAATCATAAGCATTATTACCTAATGATGAGCAATATTTACACAAGACTATATAGTGTCTCTTACACATATTTAATACCGAATTATCACTACCACACATTTCACAAGTTTCTTTTGCTTTGTTTTGTGTCTGTGTAATAATTTTATTAATCTCATCTGTTAAGTTTTTTACCCTATAAACAAGATGCCCCATTTTTTGTTTTACCTGGGAGACCCGTATTTCAGATGCGTTCTCTTGCTTTTGTAGAGACGAAGAAAGGTCATAAATTAGATCAAACCAACCATCTTTGCACTCAAAACCCCGCTCATGCATAAAATCATCCTCATATAATTGAGAGAAATCAGTAAACAATTTTGTGCTGTTATTATCTTTCATATAATTCTTTAACCTGTATATAACATATTCGTTAGACATTAAACGGGGGTTGATTTAGTTCAAAATATTCATTGTCTGGTAACACAACAACATTATCGAAAAATTTAAAAAACTCGTCCTTATGTTCGGTATGTATAGGTATAAGATTTTTAGGATTAATTGATGATGAAAACTTTTTAAGCGTAGCTTTGTCTGCATGGCCGCTAGTATGAGCATAAAACCAATTATATTTAGACTTCAAATCTTTGAATAAAGTTACAAGTTTATCATCACTAAACTCACTTTCAAGATACCCTAACCACTGAGAATAGATGATATTAGCTTTGGTAACATTAACCTCATCAATTATCGCTTCAATATGGTATGGGGAAACTTTCAAGAAATATTTCGATGGGTTTTCTCGTATTTCATCTACCTCAGCAATATTGTTAAATATTTTACTTGAAAACCCTTCAAAGTAATCTTTATTGTTTTTTATGTTGTTGTAATATGAATGACTTTTTAATCGTAATACTTTGACATCGTCCCAATCAATATTAGGTACACTCCCAGACACTAGCTTCATATTTTCCAAAATCCATGCTGTGTACATATCAACAACTAATATTTTATTGGATTGTTTGCATGCGTTGTATACCGATACAATTGTATCTATATTCTGCGAAGAACCAACCATAAATGAAACACAATTATTTTTTCTTATTTCTTTTAAAACTCCATTCTCTACACTCTGTTCGTCAGGATATTCCCCATTATCCCGCCCCATCATTGTTCCTTCCATCAAGAGATAATCAACATTATGTAATTTTTTATCTTCAATCATTTTTTCGAATAATATTTTCTTTCGACCATTAGCCCTAAAGTCACCGCTGTATAAAACAGTTAAACCTTCACACTCAATAAAAAATGCATGAGCATCAACGGCACTATGATCAACCAAATATGGCGTTATTTTAAAATCACCAACAGTAAAGCTTTTCCAGGATTTATAAATATAGAAATTATTGTTTAATGTTTCGTTACCAGTAAATATTTTAGCTGCATTCATTAAATTTAAAGATAGTTCACCACAATAAACAGGTGTATCCGTATCAATATTTACTATTTCACCAAAGTGATCCTGATGTGGATGTGAAATTAGAATAGCATCAATTTTTTTGTCTAAGCTAACCTGAACGCTCCCTTTTTTTAAGGGCGTTCCATAATCAAGTAAAATCCTTGTATTATCTGTTGAAAGCTCAATGCAGCTACCGCCAATTTCATTTGTACCTTTGTGTATAATTATATTCATATAAATCCTGACAATTATAAATTCATGCTATTTAATACTATTCCTGATTAAAGGTATAACCATTAATCTTGTATCCTATAATTACTATTTTAGATTCGCTTTTAGTTAGTTCATTGTTTTTTCTTTTGTTTTTCCCACCATCTGGCCATATAGCAACCTGTCTTGATTTTGAATAATCTATCTTATCCGCACTAACTCCGGATGAAGAAGATATATATTTGATGAAAGCCTCATCATGTTTATTCAAATAACTATGTATGTTATCAAGTTGCTTTCGCAGTTCTTTAGCTAAACGATCTACTTTTAGCTCAATAAATACTGGAAAATAATCATTACCTTTTCTACCTAAAAATATCATGTCTGCTCTAATATTTTCGATACTAAATTCATCATCAACAAAGATAAGTTCGTCAAATTCCCCCTTGCATCCTAGTATTGTTGGAAGTTCTTTTTGCATGGTTAACGCTGTATATATAATATATGCCTGAAGGCGATGCTCTGGTTTATCTTTATTTGTGAGCTCATGATTTTCTAATTCTTTACCAAGTTGCTCCCGTGCTTCTTGTATATCTACAGTCTCAGATATTTCATCACCTGAACTTGTATATAAAGCCCCGCATGGATTTTCAAAGTCGAGCGAAACTACTCTATACCCATTTGAATTTATTCGTATATATCTTTTTGGTAAGCCTACATCTGACCAGTAATCTTTTTCACGCCTTTTCGATGCCATTTCAGCCATATTAATTAGTGCAGTATTTATATCTTCATTAGTCATAAATCACTTCTCCTCAGGTAAATTCATTAACCGATTAATTTCATAAAACACATTTTCAACCTCATGATTTAGTCTTCTATAGTCGTCTTTATATGGCATTTCTGTTGCATCGGTTATTTCATCGATGTGGTCATCACCAATCCAAAGCGTTTGACTCCAATGAGCTTCCCACATTGCTGAATTCTTATTCCTGAACATAACACCAACAAGTTTGTATTGCTCATCAAATATTGTAAAAATTATGCACTCTTTCTTTTTACAATCATCTTTATCCACAGGAAATGAATAATTTTTCTCGGCATACAGTAAGTCGAGTTCATCGTTATTATTAACCTGCTTAATAATATAATCACCAATTTTGAATTCAGGTGTTATTTCACCCCATTTAGCAAAAAATCTATAAGTTGAAGTCATTCTTCATTCCTCAGATATATGCCATTTATATTAAAACATAATGTAGCGACATATCATGTCGCAGCAGTGGCATTTTTTGACATTCATATTTTTCACTATGATCTTGATTTTGTAATACTCAAAAAAATATTATTATTCGATATCAGGGATATCCCCTACAGTCCATAATGCTACGACACATGACATTGGAGATACATACCCGTATGACTTAGTAGGAAATGTTTCTTTTAATATTTCAATTACTTTATATTCCTTCAAGTCTTCAATTGCTTTTTGCCTACCGTCATCAGGAAGCTTGTCTGTAAAAACATCGATAAGAGCGCAGAATATTCTTAATGTATTATTGTCTTTTAGTTCAGAAAGCTTTTTTATATCTCTTATGTAGGCATGACTTGTATCTCTTAATTTGAATTCTATTGCTATTTTTTTACCATCATTAAATTCAAACACTAAATCTGTTGGCCCCCCATTCTCTAAACCCACCTCCCTTAACCATGTTGGTGTATTATCACCAAAAATACTCTTTGATTTAGCCATAATAGCTTTTCCACAATCATATGCGAAAGCTAGTTCTGGCATATAAAAGATACCTTCTTTAACCAGAGATGAAAGTGTTGAATTTTCTTGTATAGCAACATTAACGATAACCTGTGAAATTTTATTAGCTATGGTCATACTTTTCCCTCTAGTATTGTTTTATTATTCTGAATATCGTTTAACCAATTTTTCTGCTATCACTTTAAATTCTTTACGTAGCTGCTTAGGACTAACAATTTCAGCATCATCACCAAAGCCCATTAGCCACCATCTCAGCTCATACGTATCCATAACTGTAGCCGTAAGTAACACCCTTCCATCAGTATGTTCTTTTATAATCTGATCTTCACTTACTCTAGTTTCAATTAAATGATTAGCCGTAAACCTATCAAACAACACGCTTAACTTAATAGGTTTCTCATTTAGTTTATATCCAAATTCACCTGAATCGATATATTCATCAAGGTTGAATCCTTTTGGTGATCGTTTCGTCTTTTCACTAATCGTTGCTTTCTTGATGCGATGTAAGACAAGCTGTTTTATGTCCTCATACTTCCATAGCGTACTCACCATATAGATACTTGCATCTCGAAATACTAAACCCAGTGGATTAACTTCATATTCTTTAATCTCGCTGTCTTTACTTGCCTGGTATTCAATATTAAGCATTTTATTGGTTAACACTGCTTCATAAACTGTATCTAGTATCTCAGGTGATATCTCAGCGGGTATAAGTTTCTGACCTCTATGTATCACACGAACCTTTTCTAGCCATTTCCCTTGACCAGATTTTTGAGTGTTTTTAAGAATATTAGCAGCTTGCTTGAAGTGCGGTTCTAAATGATCTTTGCTCGAACGGGGTAATAATGGTTGTAAGAACTGAGAAACTAATGAAAAAGACAAAGCAACGGGGATGTCCATAGAAGGTATGTCCATTACTTCATCCCCCATCCATTGCCACCCGAACGGCTTATTTCGATCATCGCATCTTATTGGAAACACGAGCGATAATGAGTTCAAATCACGCTCAATGGTTCGTTTACTTACTTGATAATCTTCATCTTCTAAAATAGCAAGTAACTGAGATGATGTTATCTTTCGCGGCTTCCTTGGAATACTGCGAAGCATACTCCACTGACGTAAATACGTTTCTGACATGATATCTCCTAGAACACAACCTATACGATAATAACGACAATATACGTCGCATTAATACTATAGACCATGAGCATCCTGTTTGCGACATATATTGTCGCTTTAGTCATCTATATTTGTATTATTCAACAATGACAGAGGTTATCTATGAGACGGCGATACATCCAATCTTTTGACTATGACTACAATGATGAACCTCGTGCAGATATATTAGCGTTGTGGGTATTACGCGCACTACTTCATTTAAAAGGCCATCAAGGTATTATCAATAAGCATGGGTTTACGGATGATGACGTATTAAACATTATTGGTTTATCCATGTTAGTTGATGCACCTGACATTAACCGTAAACATGCCTTAAGAATTCTGAGAAATCGATTAGCGTGTCTTGAATCTAAAAATATTGGCACGGTTAAAGATGTGCTATCGAGCAATATTGCCTGGTTAGGACAAAATCTTTCGTTATCAGATGAAGAAGTATTAATACTCACTTACACAATACTTCTTTCAACCCTAAGAGAAGTTGGTTGTGCCATCGATAGCGTCAATCATGTTAATAAAAATAACTATAGTCGTAGTCTATCTGTAATTCTTGGTATCTCAGAAAAAAAATGTAAGAAAGCATTAAATAAAGATGGCGCACTCATTAGTTCTGGTTTAATAAAAATTGATAATGATGCGCGAGATTTTGGTGATAAATTAGTACCAATAGATGATCTGGCAGATACATTACTAACAGAGCATACGGACAAAAAGAACATACTCAATCGATTTTTCAATAAGTCACCTAAAGCAAAATTAAGCAAAGATGATTTTGAACATATTCATTCAGATATTCATTTGTTAGAAAACTATCTTCACGCAGTCACATCAAGAAAGACCAAAGGCGTGAATATTTTGATTCATGGCAGTGTTGGTATCGGAAAAACAGAGTTGGTTCGCATGTTAATGGAGAAGCTATCTCTTACTCTATATGAAATAACGATGAAAGATAATGATGGTGACTCTATAAGTGGGAATACACGTTTTTCGATATACCAACTATCGCAAAAGCTGCTTTCCAAACAAGAACAAAATGTCATTCTCTTTGATGAAATTGAAGATGTATTTCCAGATAGTAGCAGTGATTTTATCTCATTATTTGGTGGTAATAATACAAGTAAATCTGATGGTAAAAAAGCATGGATTAATAGCTTACTTGAAAATAATGAAACACCTACCTTCTGGTTAAGTAATCAGATCCATCAAATGGATCCTGCTTACATTAGACGTTTTGATTATGTTTTTGAAATGAAAAAACCGAACCGAAAAGGTCGTCAGCGTGTTATCGATAAGTATTTAGGTAATAAAGACATCAATACTCAATGGATTGATAATTTGGCAAACAATGAAAATATTGCTCCTGCTTTCATTGAGAAGGCGGCAAAGGTCATTGATCACGTTCAAAATCATGAGATGGATATTGAACATACTTTGGACAAAGTGATCGGAAATACACTTAACGTATTTGGTCATAGAAATAAGAAACATACTACTAATGGAACAGGAATACCTTATAGCATTAACAACCTGAATACGGACAGCAATATTGAAGAGCTATGTGAAGGTCTTAAAGAATACGGTAATGCCAGATTATGCTTTTATGGGAAATCAGGAACAGGAAAAACTAACTTAGGTCATCATATTTCTGAATATATTGATAAACCTTTAATTGTAAAGAAAGGCTCTGACATTATTAGCATGTGGGTCGGTGGTACAGAAAAGAATATTGCGGATATGTTTAGGCAAGCAACTGATGATAATGCCATTTTACTTTTAGATGAAGCGGATAGTTTTATTCAGGATAGACAAAATGCAAAGCAATCATGGGGGATTACTCAAGTAAATGAACTTCTAATCCAAATGGAAGAGTTTGAAGGTATTTTCATTGCTTCTACGAACCTACTAGATATCTTAGATAGTGCGGCATTACGTAGATTTGATTTTAAAGTGAAGTTTGATTATATGAAACGTAATGCAATTAACTCATTATTCAATAACATTATCAAAAGTAATGATTGGGAAAGTACACTCACTCAGTTAGAAATAGAACAGCGTCTTCACTCTATTACTAACCTTGCTTTAGGTGATTTCAATGTTGCTGTACGTAAGATGAGGTTTTCAAAAGATAAATCCAGTTTAGTATTCTTAAATCATCTTTTGGGTGAAGCTAACATTAAAAAAGACAATGACAATATTGAAATGGGTTTTGCAGCTAACATACATTAAGTTTACGGAGAAATAATATGATTAATGAATCTTTTAAAGCGATGTTCTCCACAATGAGTGAACGGGAAATATACGTTCTTGCTAGACGTTTTGGATTAGGTGGTTGTGATGTAGCTACACTACAAGAAATTGGTGAGGAAATGTCTGTTACCAGAGAACGTATACGTCAAATTGAAGCAAAAGCAATTAGAAAAGCACGTGTAACTGTGCAAAGAAGTAACTCACAATTAAGTGATTTTGTTGATGTGTAATACAAGTACTATGTTAAAGAGCATTTATGAAACTAATGATGAAGAGTATCGTGAATTTATTATTGGTTATGTCCTTCGATATCATGGCGCTGATCTTCTCACAGATGAAGAAAAACACCTTCTCAAACCAACTAACCACTTTGGACCACAGTTTGATCCTGAAGATATCATGAACTTTCTTAATGGAAGTACTGAAGAAGATGGTTGCTGTGGTGGTGCTCACAAGGAAAATCGCGCATGCATCAGTAAAGATGCCGACAAAATTGAAAAAAAATATAAGTTACATTTAGTTAAAATGCCAGAGGGAGATTCTTATGACTACTGGCGGTGTTTAGGCTGGGTTAACTTTAATTTCAAAGCTGCACGAATGGCGAATGCCTTTCGTATTCAATGTGTAGAAAGGTTATTAAAAAATCATTGTGAAGTCATATTTAAGAATAAATGCCCGACATGCGGAAGATTACGGCGTACCCCAAAGGCTAAAATATGCATGTGGTAATTATGATGTATTAATTCAATCGCTTACCGTTAAACCGTTATTATCGTCAATCCCCCTTTAACGTAATCGGATTTTCGTGTTTTTTGTTGTAATCCCAATGCAGAATATTTTTACCTGGTTCTGTTCCCGCGAGATAGACCAGACCGTTATTCCCATCCATGAATTTTTCTAACCAGTTATTTGCGTAAAATGGAAAGAACCCCATCCCATAACAGTAAGGCATGATGTCGTTATTGGGTTTATCTTCTGTACATAAGGTCAAGGTTGGTGCCTTATCCGTCACCTCATCAATATAATCAAACAAGTCATCCCCCGACATGTAGGCAACACACGTTATGTGATCATCTTCATGGTAGGTTTTATTAGGACAATCGGTGCGGTATTGCGCGACCCCGCCAGGATATTTTTCATCAAGGACCGTTTTCTTTATGATCATACTAAAAAAGGTAATTTGCACAGCCATTATAATCCTCCAATAAAGTAGCATTATAAAATAGGGACAAGCTCATAGAATGAGCCTAGAATATTACAGGGTAGTCCGAAAAGACATATCTAATTATTCGAGTTTTAATTTCCTTATTTTTTTGGGTGACCTCTAACTCCCTCACTTACAATATAAATAATTAAACACATTGCCGAGTATCTTCGGGGAATAATGAGACGTTACGTAAACACAATTACGTTAACAAGATGTTTATGAAACTTGATTAATTTGCATGTTATTTATATAACCTAAAATATCTTATTTTTAAACCAATTATTCTAATTCGTCTCCATTGATCTGCCGCACCCCTAATCCTTTACTATTATATATAGCCAGATAAAGAAAACTAAAAACATCGATACTAGCCACGCCGTCAGAAGACTGATTTCAGGGAGATTAAATAATTGTGCCCCACCCCAATTCCATAAAAACTTTGTCACTATTGCAGACACAAAGGAAACTATTGCTGATAAAAATAATAATGTATATAAACCTTGAATTATCTTAATCGTGTCATCTATAAATTGATATTTACGTCTAATATTAGGTATGAATGACATAATTGACATACCTTTAACTTCACCAAATTTATAAACACTTGCTCCATTGTTATCAACTCTAGAAAAAGTAGCACCTTTCTCGATTGGAGTATTTAAAAAATCAAACGTTGAACAAGATGAGTCTTCATTCCATTTAATTTCAACCAAACCATCTTTTAATGAATTAAGTTTAAATTTATATTTAAAAAACTCATCTTTGGAATCACTCCATTCATATGCAAAACCCACGATATCTTTATTTATATCTAAATAGTTATCTTTATTAAGATACATGGTCAATGTAATATATTGATGGATATCAAATCCCCCATCAGGAAAATGAGTTGCTTGAACCCTGACTTTCTTACTCGTCATTAGATGCCCCTTATTATTCTATACTTGTTTATTTTAAAAATTTACAACTGTAAAACATTGTCTTTAATATATCGGAAGGTGCTTCGAATCACTTTAATTTTATTTCAATTTCCCCATTCAAAATATGCAGACACACTTCGGTAGTACCATTATCAAAGCCAACCATAGATAAAAGTGATAATGGGAAAATAATTAACCCATATTTCTTTAATACCATATTGTTAACGTGGCCCAATATTATACGTTGAAGACACCTGTATTCTGGTGAAAATGATGGTGACAGAGATAGGTTTAACTTAATGTCAGTCCACTTTTCTTTTGAATAAATTGAGAGACCATGTTCAGGATGTAGCGTTGTAAAAACTTCATCTTCCAATTCATCACCAATTAATTCTAATACAGCATTATCTGGAAGATATAACATTCCATTATAAATACTGGACAGATGTAACGTATTAGACATTTCTATTATCACTCATAGAATATAAAAATAAGTCTTTGGCTATATATTCAACATCTAAATTAAATTCGCGAAGTAAGTTAAATTTAGTATTTATAATCAACGTGTAATTAGTTGTTTTTTACAAGCGCCATCAGAATTTGAGAACCTTTATCATCTTCAATATAAGGTGCTCCATCCAAACTACAAATAACTTGGGGTTCACACTCATTATGAACTGGTTTAGCTCCTTTGCTACGTTCGCTATTATCAATAAGAGCTTCGCTATACACTTTATAAAATTCTTTATACTCGAGTGGAACACCCTTTTTTGAGAGATAACTATAGTTACCTTCCTGACCAGGGATAAATCGTGAATATACAAGCAAAACAATACCCCAACGTTCTATATTTGATTTCCCTTCAATTCCTGTAATCTTTTTTTGAAGATCTCTACGTATTTCTTTGACTTTCTGGTAAATATTTTTGTTATTGTGTACAACCTTAAATTCTATGGCTATAGCATTTGTAACTGATGTGTCTTCACAATCTTCAACCCATAAATCGACCTTTTTTCGCTCTGCCGCAATTAACCAACGAGGGATATATCCATCACCATCTAACTGTTTATCTAATTTAAATTCCCCCCTATTTATATCCAATAAAGCAGAAGCTTCAAGTGATAACCAATGTTCTGGCGCCGTAACAACCGCTAATGATTTTATGACCTCACATCTATTTTTCTGTAAATGCTCGACTAAAAATTTAAAATATTCTGGAACAAAGGACATTATTTTCTCCAATATTTATAAATACTTAAATGATAGAGTTTTCATATACTATCATCACCTAAGTTATATATTTTGTCTTTAGGCTTGATTGTAATCTCATTTATATCTAGCGGATGGCTTAAACAAAAATCATCTTCCGTTAGATCTTTATCGGGGGATAAATGTACAACGCCATTTTTAGGCAAATTTCCCAAGTGACAAAATACGTTCTGAATCATCCCATCTTTTATGTGAATATGTACACAACCTTTCGCCATCATTTTTTCCTAATATCGTCACCATTGGTATTTAAAATGCCATAAATATGACATCAACACTATGATATCGTATATACAAGCTCATATACTGAGCCTGTGTTTTCTAGTTACGTAAACCCCGCCCCGTTAATATCCTATTTACATAACCACTAGTGGGTTTTTATGATTGTGAAATTCTATTGGCAGGAACATACGCAACAACGCAAACACCCTCCCTTAATAGCAAGAGCACTTCGATAAGTGAATAGCCACATGTCGAGTTAAACTCATTAACGGAAAGTGTCACCTCCGTTAATCAATTTATATAGCATATTGAGAAAAGGACTGCTATCGGCCTGATAGCAGCCGGTCGTCAATTAATATAACTTAGTGACAAAACAATGAAAGCATGTTCAACGTTTAAGCTGTGCGGTGCAAAACGAAGCACAACGTATTTTGTGTCCGAACGAGCGCCTTGTTATATGCTAACCAGCTCAACTGACAACTCATGTTTGTTTTTTAGCATAGATAATAGTTTTTTATCTAAACGCCCTTCGAGTGATTTTATACCGTTCAATTCAGAGATAAAAATCAGCTTGTTAAGCTTTTTATCGGACTCGGCGTATTCGTTATAAGTGAGAATTTTAATTAGATCTTTGTAAAACTCATGATGAGTATTTTTTCCAGATACCTTAAGCTCATAAGCTTCGTTTTTCGATAGATCAACAATATCTATTTTCTCGTTACCCAAAGGTGAAACTTTTACCTCCGCCTTGATGTTTCCAGAGCACACAGATTGCTGCCATTCCTTTGTAATTACTTGAGCAGACTTTGTATGTGCGGACACATCACCATCAGCAAGACGATGCTTTACATGTATTTTTCTCAATTCTTCAATGATCATGTTTTTTGTATCTCACGATTAACTTAAAGGTTTTTAAAAAAAAAAAGCGAGAGCGCCTCTTTTAAAAAATCCGTTTTAAACGCCTTGTTATGTGCTTTGTTATTTAATTATTATTTGTGTAATAAATAGTGTTGAATTGCCCATATTTCTCTGCTTTTAATGTTATTCCATTGAAAATATCCACCGCTATTTGTTTCTTCATCATGAGGCCTTTTTAATATTTCTTTTACTAATGATTTGAAATCTGCACTTGCTGTAAGTTTTGCTAAATCACTATCGGGCGTTAGATACATGCTTCCTTTAAATCTATCGTCTTTCATTCGGACTCTATTCATGTCAGATTCTACTTTAAGTAATTGAATCATGATAAACCTCTATAGTTGTTTTTTACACATAACAGATGATCATACGAACCCGTGGGGCTGGGTATCATTAGTAAGAACAACCTAATATTGTTCTATAAAATATTTTCATATGAATAACTTACCGTAATGGGGTGTTGTTTTCAATATAAGCAAATCTAAACGTCAGATTGCATAACACAAAAAGCGTATTTTTTAATATTTTATGGTAAATAAAGTTTTGAATGGCTACTTTCAATAGAAATCAATAAACACCATGGGTCATTTTGACCAACAGCTTGGAGTCGTAAGCCGCTATCCCTCACTTTCCGTTAATCTGTTTTATTCGAACATCGACATGAGGTCTTGTTTAGGCCAGATGCTGCCCTTCATCAAATAAGATAATCATCTCTATCAAATAAGATAATCATCTCTATCAAATATCAAAAGCAGACATTCAACGCCTGCATAACTTGCCGTAAATACAGAGTGTAGTGTAGCGAAGCGAAACGGCGTATTTGTGGTCAATGTTGATGCGATTGTTATGTTCTTTTTATTCTATCTAAGCTGAATATTATATTCCCATGTACATCATTAATTAAGTTCTTGTTTTCCTCAAATATTAACGCAATGTATTCTTTAAATTCGGATACTGTTTGAAGCCCATTAATCAATGCTAATTGAACAGCTCCTTGGCATCTAGACGTGCCAAGCCTAGTAATTTGACTATATAGCTCTAACTCTATTCTTGTAAAATCAACACCTCTGAATCCAGAATGAACTGAATCATTCCGAAAGTTTCTTATTTTATCAAGAATATCAGGGAGTTTCTTTTTCCATATTTTATATTCAGGGTGAGAATTTAGTGAAGACTTTATACAAGAAGATACTTCCAACGCTGATTTACCATTAGGAAAACCCAAGAACCAACGCATTGAGCCGCCTATATTATCTGTCTCAGATTCTTTTAATAGTGCTTCAACAGAAAACCAATCAAACAGAATTCGGATCTGTGCATTTTTTTCATGCCTACTATTTCTAGACCAATGCAACGAACGCAAGTATCTTTTACTAAGGTCTGTATCTAATGACAATATATAGTTAGTTGGGTCAAACCGTTGAATATCACCTGTATGCGTCATGAAAGCCATGCTTGGCTCATAACCTCTAGCTTGAATAGGGAGAACTTCTCCTGTTTCAAGGTTTTTTGTTAACCCTACAGATGATAATGAGTAATTAGATATAGGGGCTTCTATCGACTTGAGGTCTAGTATTTCAGAGAACCTATCGTCAGCCAAATCAATTGCTTCTTGAATATTATCACTCTTTACAAGCGTTGCAGCTCTCGCACAATAACTAAAATTATTAAAATCGAGCTTTGCTGATTCAGCAGATTTTTTTAATGCTTCAATTTCAGCTTTACAGTCAGATTTATGTGAACGAATTTCAACACCTGAGTAAACAGATGTGTTTTGCACGCATATGGTCCGAGGCTCAAAAGCTTTTAAAATTAAATAAGTGTTCAATATTTAGTCTGTTTTAAAAGATTAATAAGCTTTGTAATAACGTTTTTTTTGAATTGCTTTTCAATCGATGGATGAAATATCATCTTATTTAGAAACAAATACTTCCCTAAAGTAGAAATTAAGTTATAACTTTCATGATTTCTTGTAAAGTCTGATATAGATTGCAACGTATCAGCTTTCAGATGTTGTTTTGATAATAGTGATAATGCGCAATCTTCGGCAAGACCTTGATTATTTACGGAGTAATAATATTGAAGTCTTAGCAGAAGTAGCTCCTCTTCATTTTTTTTTGAATTAAAGAGTTTTTTATCATAGCAAGATACATCTTTAGTATTGAATGTTCTAATTGATAGTTTATAACCTAAAACTACCGTTTTTAAATGTTCAGGGCTTACACTTACTAACTCTTTAAAGTAGAAGTGTGCTTCCAAAATACGATCAGTATCTAATAGACTATTCACAAAATCTGTAAGGCGTTTTACATATTTTTTGTTGCCTTTTACAGTATCTCTATATTTTTGTTCAACTAATTCCATGTATAAAATCCTTATCGATATATTTTTTACACATAACGATTAGGCTCAGCTGAGAGCAAAAGTGGTAAGCCGATAGGCCCACCGCTTTTGTGAATCAGCTGGAGTGCCTTGTTATAAGCCATGTTATAGCCGAACCTCATTTTTTAATTTTTCATATGGGTTAATTGTACGATCTTCTCGATACTGTTTTTCTAGTTTTAGTGCGGCTTCTAAATTCATAAAGGTTTCTTTCTTTAATAAAGATTTTTTATCTTTTTCGTATTTTGTTATTAGTGCGCGTAATAAACCAACCATATATTCAGTTTGATTAAGAAAGTCGTTAAATGAATCAACTTCATTTTTACTTAATCCTTTGTGTGTAAATGCATATATTTCAAATTGATGGTATACCTGAGAAAGGCTGCTAATTCTTGTTTTGTTAAATAGTAAAGCTCTATGAAATACTTCACCACCATACTTAATGGTTGTTATGTTTTGTAACAGTTGATCAATAACACTTTTAGCAAGCAAACCATAGCAAAAGCTTGTTTCAGTAACTCCTGAACGGAATTTACCTATAACCGACAAATTTTGTTCAAGTTCAAAATCTAATACATTAATAGTAGATTCAAACTCATGCCTTTCTTGAATCTCTTTTTGATATTTTTGCATTTGAAGAGCTGTAGCCACACCGATAAAAGTAGCACCAACACCAGTAATAAATCCACTTATAGCATTAAATTGATCTAAGTTTTTAAGAAGACCAATTACGCCGATTGTTATTAATGTTATTAGTTGTATATATATTTTCATTGGACTTCTAACATTTTTAATAACCGGCGCCGCTTTTTGGCGTCCGGCGTGTGGAACACGCGAAGTTAATTTTCTTGTTAGGCAACTTTATTAAGGCTGATAACAAGCTGGCGCACCTGAGACTACATTTTTAATTAATAATGGTGATTTAGTTATAATTTCAGGAACTTGAATTTCCTCACCAGCCCAATACTTTCTAGCGTTATTAATTACAACAGGTAAGAATTCTGTTTGATTATTTGGGAATGAGACAAGGTTGAACGCTCCTTGATGTGTTGGTGCAGTTTCATTAACTAACTCAACTTCATAAAGAGAATTCCAACGTGAGAATTCTCTTTGATATTGATTTGCATGATCTAAGTTATCAAATACAAAGCAACTAGATAACCGACTAGGTAGATCTTTAAAATCAGAGCTTCTTATTGATTCAAAAGCTAATTCTCTTGCGAGTAACCAAGCATTACCATTTTCAGAAGTATAACAATTAAGTATTCGTCCCCAGTTACCTGGCTCAATAATACTACCTGCTTGAAGAGCTAAGGGAGCAGAATGATAATATTTAGTCATGTTTATCCTTTGATTGCCTAACGCCTAATTAACTGGCGGCCAAACGCGATAGCGGTTGGACGTCCAAGCAGCGCATGGTAATGCGATGCGATGTTTAATGACTTGTTATGCGTTTTTTTCATTAGTTAAAGCCTTCGTTATAGTACGGACTAGAAATAAAATAACAATATTTTGCAGCAATATTCCAAGGTAAAGGCTCCACTGCGGAGCACCATGAAAACCACCTAACAGAGAAACGGATACAAACTCTCCAGGCAAATAGAACAAAAATATATAATTTTCTATTTCTTTATTATTTATATATTTAAACATAAGAACAATAATAACGGTAACGAAAATAACTGTTCCTATTTGTACGTATTTGTTTTTCATTTTTTACGCATAACAGATGATTATACGGACCCGTGGGTCCGTATATCATTATTAATTAATTCTAATATTGTTCTGAAAAATAATTTCATATCAATAACTTACAGTAATGGTTTCCTGTTATCAATAAAAGAAAATCGGGGCCACTAATAGCAGAATGCAAAAAGTAATAAGTAGAGTTTCTGTGGACGAAACCAAAAAATGTCAGCCCCAGAAAGTATAGTTGTCCACTTTTGCTTGTTTAGTTAATGAGACAGATAAGCTATATAAAAAACATTAGGCATTTATTGATTTAATTATATAGACTGTGTGGTTGTATAGTACATGTTGGGTTTTAAATATCATATTTAGAGAATTAATCCTTCATTAGCAAAATGATCACAGGTAAAGAAAAATGAAAGCAATAATACTTACGTTATTAGCATTTTTTCCACTATATGCTAGCTCGCAACAACTCAACCCGTATTCAGTTGAGTCTTCAATTTATAAAGTGATCGTAGCAGGCAAAAAGAATACTTCTGCTGGAACGGGCGTGTTAATAGCACGAAACATGATACTAACGAACTGTCATATCCTCACAAAAAACTCAGGATGGCCGAAAGTTGTGAACAGGAAATCCGAGACACATTATTATGTGACTAAATATATAACACTCGGAAATTTGGATGCCTGTGTTTTAATTGGAGGCTTTGAAGGTAGACCGTTAAAATTTACCGCTAAATACAAACCAGATCAAACCGTGTGGAATTACGGGTATCCTCAAGACATCCCCACAGTTGGCAAAGGTGTAATTATTGGAATGGTTAAGGACAGCAACATGGGAATGGTTATAAAGTCTTCGTTATTTTGTTGGCCTGGTACATCTGGCGGCCCAGTGCTGGATGTAGATGCTAATATCATTGGTCTCACATATGGTTACAAGAACAATGACAGAAACAAATGCATATCAATTCCCGCAAAGTCAATAATCCCGTTTCTGAAGACCATCAAAAACTAAAAAGATGATCAATTTAGTCAAATAAGGTGCTCAACTTTAATTGAGAAGGATGAACTATCCTTCCAGATATCTATAGTTTGTCAGAAACGGCTAATTTATGGTTTCGTGCACATTTCGAATGTCTGCTTTTGATTTTATAAATGGTTATTTGAGGAGTGTTATGAACGGCAGCAATGGGTCGTCAGCTGACCTCTTCATTAAATTTACCACAAAAAGCGTTATCATTTCAGCTTTCGGCCATAAGCGGATACCCCACGAGTAGAACAAATGGCGCGAGCCTTTTGCGCTAGTGTGTTTGTGCCAACTGTTACCATCAAGCGTAGTGATACCAAGCAAACGCAGTATAAGCAACAACCAAAAATGTATCGACAGAGCAGAAAAGCGTACGTCAGCCGATCGCCGCGCTTATATGTCGTGGGCAAATCTCAACCTTGACCGTAATAACTTGTGACTAATATGACACCCTGTTGTAGGTAATCGCCAGCATTGAAGAAAGTAATGTACATTACTTCTTTCCGATAAAATCAATTACAATAAATATTGATTAATTACTTGCAGGGACATAGATGAGCACAATGGACAATCCTTCATTTGGCCGTGCCGGGCGGCCTCGCAAAATCGAACTTTCCGATATTTTCCTCTGGAACCCCCAAATTGAGTATGAAATTGCGGGATTATCACAGTCTGAGCTTTTTGGCGACTCGAATCCGGAGTTGCTTGCACTATTGCAGGATATTAATCGAAAAAGACCAATCAGTATTAATCGAATGAATAAAGTATTGCCAAGCGCACTAGAAATGGTTGAATTCCCGTTTGTTGAAGAATTTCGTGTAGGACTTAATGGAGGCATTTCTTTTTTAAATAACTGGGGTCCTTGGAAATACTATCTATATTCCCTACATATTAAACCCAATGATCGCGAACTACCGAAATTGCCACTGCTTGAAAGACATCTAATCGACGTTGAAGAGGAGTTAAAAGGACCCACGTTAGCCTGGCGCAAAAAGGACATGAAAAAATGTGTAGACCTCCTCGAGCAATCCCACATTCTGGCAGATTATTTATGGCCTGAAGTGTTATGTCAGTTGCGAAATGCGCACACGGATAAGGAAGTCCTCGGAGCACGAGGTATGGTAATGCTAGAAATCATGCTGTCGTTCATTGCTAATCTGGATGCACAATGGCAAATCGAAGGTTTCTCCAATCAATCGATATGTGAAAATTTATTTCCGAACTTTGATTTAGAAGAACCCGTACATCCAAACAAGTTATATTTCGAATGGTTGGAGCGTTTTTCAAATGAAAAAAGCCTTGCATCAAAAATGCATCAAATTGATAAGCATGAGAAAGACACGGATATTGCCTCTACTAAGCGCCAAATTAGACGATGGAAAAGTGGTAAGGGATTCCCATCAAAAGATGTACTTATCGATTTGTTCACAGGGATATATGGCGATAAATCCTGGGATAAAAATAGCAAAGAAAATAGAGATGCCAAGCTTAGTTGGGAAATGGCTATGATAACAAAACGGATAAACTTTCTAATGCCAATACTTTCCCCATTGAGTCAGGCAGATACCACGACCTTCCCTTTTGACTATAAGACAGTACAAAGCTGGAGAAAAAACCGCTATCAGCACTGGTATTCATGCTGGCTATCAAGGCTCGTCGAAACAGCATAACTTTTTATTTTATTTAGCAATATCGCATATCCCTAAGGGCAAACCTACTTCGCCCAACTCCGTCCATACCTACGGACAAACCTTGTCCTCCCGTCCACTCTCTCTCCACGCCTAGAATTGAGTTGTAAATACAATTAATTTAGGAGTATATAATGGAAATTTGTTTTTTAGGTCCCTTGGGGAAAGTCACTGGCTCGTGTACATGGATGCGTGATTACGACCGTGACTGGAATTTTCTTATTGACTGCGGAATGCAACAGGGAGAGTTCACTGCTGCAGAATGGAATAAATGTGATTGGCCTTTCGAAGCATCCGACATTCAGTTCGTTATACTCACGCATGCTCACGTTGATCATTGTGGTTTGTTACCTGTGCTTTATAAGCAAGGCTTTAAAGGCAGAGTTTACTGCACAAAAGAAACCAGTGAACTCGCGACAATCCTTTTAAAAGATTCCGCCAAATTTCCGGACACCATTTACACAGAATCCGATGTAGATAAGATTAAATGGCATGAGCCAAAAAAACCTCCGGTGTTAGGTAACTGGCATCCTGTAAGTCAGGATCTGTTCTTGCGCTTCTTTCGTTCTAGTCACATCGTAGGCTCTGTGTCCGTTGCCATACATTGGGGGCCTAGAGAATGTCAGAAGAGCATTGTTTTTTCAGGCGATATTGGACCTAATTACGAGGATGCGGAATATTTGCCCTTAATGCGTCACAATATGCATTTCGCCGAACATGATTTTGCTGTCGTGGAGTCTACCTATGGCTCTACAGTACGCAGCGAAGATGTGATGAATGTCGAACAACGTCGTACACGGCTTCGTTTATTAATTGATCGCACCATTAAACAAAATGGTGTATTGCTGATTCCAGCTTTTGCTTTGGGTCGAACACAAGATATTCTGTACGACTTACATTGGATTGTTGCTGAAAACCCTACAAAATACGAATCTGTATTATTCATGTTAGATTACCCACTGGCCAAGAAATTAAACGGAGTAATGGTTGATGGCTTTACTCGTACCGAGAACAATGGAAAATGCGGAAAGGTACGTCCCTTATGGTTAGGTAAACAGCTATTTCGTGAACTTGAACTAAACGATAAGAATAAAAATCACGTTCATAGGGTACATGATATTGTCCGTATGACATTAGGACATACCCCGGAAAACAAAACTAGCACTAAACAATTAGGAAACAAAATAGCTCAAGCCTGGAAACCAATCATGCGTCCTGTCAAAAATAGAGCAGCGATTCTCAAAGGTGAAATTCAAACTCCGTCAGTTATTGTTACCGGTTCAGGCATGGGCGACGCCGGTCGCTCTGCCTCTTGGCTACCCAAATTACTGGGCTCTGAATCCAACACTGTGGCGTTCACTGGATACTGCTCACCCTCATCTATCGGGGGACAAATTATGAATTTAAAGGATACACCCCTGAATGAGCGATCACGTTGCACTGATGACTTAGCATGGAGCACTGACAACAAGTTTCCTAAGTCAAATATTCGAGCAAAAATTGAAATATTAAATGGGTACTCCGCACACGCAGATCAACATGGATTGCTTGACTGGTTGTTAAACACATCAAGGGGAAAGACTCAGCCAGCAGGAAAAATAGTTTTTATCCAGCATGGTGACAAAAATCAAAGAGAGGCACTTCACAACGCTGCCAAAGACCGAGCAAGTGACTTAAATGTAAATATAGCGTTTGCACTCCCCAATAATCCAGTTGAGTGGCTCGACCTAGAAAAGGGTGCAATCGTAATTGATAAAGAAATAAAAGTGAAAGCGTTAGAGGCCAAGCTTCAATGTATAGAACGCGAACTGAAGGCGTTAGGCGGGTGAGGCATTTGGATGATGATGTGCATTAAACAGTCCCTACTTCCACTCGATTGTAAGTGAGCCATTTTTTCTATTCAGTAAAAAGGAGTCGGAAGGATTAAATATTAACCATTCCACACCAACCCGTTAAAATGTCCGCATTGGGTCGACAGCCGGCATCGTCTCACTTACCGTTAAGCACTTTTTATCGGTATATGGCTCATCAACACGTAGATTTCATAACATACAAATAACATCATTTAGCTCTCAATGGTTATCGAAATTATTGTATTTTGCGCCAGATTCAAATGCAGCATAAACCTCCAAAATGGTTTGGCTTACTGGATCGTTCTCTTCTACATATTGAATATCCATTAAACGTATATTTTCACGTGCTTGATTAAATGCTGTTTTAAATACATCATCCTTCAAAAGATCTGCGCGTGATCCTTTTTGTGTGTAAGAGGCTTTAATATTTCCGGTTTCATGTCTAGCAAGTAAAAATGCGAAGGTTGCCTGATTATGATTGTTTCGCGCATGGTGCTGTAGTCTTTGTTTTATGTTGTTTGTTCTTCCAACATATAATGCTTCTCCATCTTTTGAAAAAAGGTAAATGCCAGCTAAAGATAATTTTTTTGGTATCTCAGAATAGGTATGTTTTTTAGATGACAATAATTGGTTATATTTATCCTTTACACCATTAATAATCACATCAAATTTATCACTCATGATTCACATCCTTAAAATAAATATTTATTTCATGCCGTAACATTTTTCATAATATTTGCTACGTACTCATCATTATCCATAAACAGTACATGTCTTTCTTCCCAGTGCTCACGACTATAACCTTGCGCACTGACTTGTTCATATCGGGTAGGCGTTACAATGTAACTCTCAAGTCGTAAGTGTGGATCTTTCAGGCGTGACTCAATATCCTTAATCACCTGATGGAATTGAACTTTTTTATGTTCAGGCCCTTCGTGTGAAATTCCATGTGGCTCTATAAATGTTACTACCTGTTTGTCACCCGTCACCGCCCATAAAATAAAATCGGGATAGAAGTTACCTGCCTCAAAAAAACCTATTCCACTTCCACGTGATTTATTACGAAGTAAATAAATAGATGTATTTTTATCATTCAAGCTTGTTTCATTGATATCTAACCAAGCCATTAAATCAACGACAAAATTCTTTTCGCTGTCATTGAGTGCTACAGGCGCAAAGGTGACGGGACTATTTTTAGGTGCATAGAGTAAAGGTTGGTATAAATGATTACTCAAGATACAAGCTTTCAGTTGACCCGCTTCAATTAAATGATGTTTCTTTTTAGATTTTAATTCATTTTCAATATCAGTTTGTAGTTTCTTGATATCACTTATTAATTGCAATTCAGAAGCATCAACGGTTAGCTGATAACATTCATCAGGCTTTGGTATATTATCATCGGTTTTGGTTAGCTCACGGACTTCCAATCGAGGCTGAATAAATTCATCTGCCGCATAACTGAAAAATTTCTTACTGTACTTTTTCAAGAGCTCTAAGGCTATTTGATGCCATATTCGTACATTCGCATAGCTGTTTAGTGCAATCAGGTTTTCCGGTACAAATAAGGCATACCAGTCATTACGCAATAAGAGACTACGAATCGCTTGAGGTAAAATAATCAGGCTATATAAGTTTTCTCGTGCTTTGTACTGTTCCAGCTCGAAATACAATTTATTGATGTCGAGAAAAGCAATGTGTTCATTAGTAAACACTGCTTGATGCTGTTGAATTGCTGCCGCATTCCCTGCACCTACACCTTGAGCAACAATTGCTTGAATTTTTGGATACCAGTCCACTTCAACTCGATTTTTTGTAATGTAATCCGGCACGCCACCAAATAATGGCATGGCACCATCACGATTGAAACTGTATTCACGTCCATCACCTGCTTTTCGTTTGGGGCGAATGACTTTCAATTTTTGTCCAAAATCGTAAGTCACATTCATGGGTATCTGGAACACTTCCTTGCTGTCGTTTCCAGGCAATCCTTCTTCTTTCAAGAAGTCACGGAATTTTTCCATGAAATCAGCCTGTACACCAAACACATTAAGTGTCTCAATATAATGCATGTATTCCGGTTGGCTAGCAGGTGTTGCAGCACGTGAACGTTTCAATGACCATTGATAACCTTTCAATCGCACACCACGACCAAATAGCTGAATAATCTGCGAGCCTTCACTTCTACCTACACGCATTAAACCTAATGTACTAACACGCCAGCAATCCCAGCCTTCAACAAATTTCTTAGCTCCTATCAAAAGATTAATCGGCGAAGTGGATTCTTTAACGCTGGTAAACTGTGCCGCAAGGAAGTCGCTATCGTCGACAATAATTGGATGACAATTACCTTTGCCACACTCCTCTTCAACATGTTTGGCTAATCCCAGTGCATCACCGATATTGATCAAACCAAAATGCTGATCACCATTACCCGCCTTTAATACCAACTCACCGCTATCACCTTTTAAACGTAGTAATTGTAATTGGCCACCCGCGCGATTATTAAAAAGTGTATCTAAAACATCAGTATGAATATCAGAGGCTTTTTCACCTTTAAGTAATCGCTGACGTAAAAATAAAAATGCGCCATGAAAAATATCATGACCGGTGCTATCCAGCAGTCCAGTTGCACTGCCATCTTTATTTAATAATGTCTCGATAGCTTCAATAGCTTGCTCTGGTTTTTCAAGAAAGCGGGCATAAAAATTCAGTACACGTACAAGATCAGAAACAGTTTCATAATCAGAACCTTTATTAGCGGCTGCTTTAGATACACTGGAACCAACAAAAACCCACAAAGGTTTTTCAATATTATAAGCGGCGTATTCCGCTTTACGTTCTTTATACAAACGTAACTGTTGATAAAAGCCAAGCAGGCAAGCAGTAAGATAAAGAAACTCGTGATCAGCCTGTGAGTTTGGAATATTAAAAATACGGTAATCTTTGCCGTAACCGTCTTCATAAAAATAACGATAGGAATAATCGAACAGTACAGCTTTAGCGTAGCTTTCTTCAATTTTTACATTTTTAGCAGCTTTAACCGCCTCTTTGAATGTCGCGGAATATTCAAAGGCAAAACCTTTTTCTACCAGATGTTCACGCTGTTTATACCAGCCTTCCTCATCAGCCTTGCCCATTCCGCGATGGCCTTCATCGACTAGAATCAAGTTCTGATCACCGAGATTGCGCGTCGCAATACTATTAGGGCCATCCTTATCACCCAGTTTAGTAATTTCAATAAAGTCGATCCGTGTTAAGTGGCCATACTGACTACTGAACATATCATTGTTATCGATCACCAGTCGAGAAACGTCAATGCCACTTTGTTGTAATTCTTCTTCATGTTGACTACTCAAACCTTCATTCGGTGTAATCAATAAGGTACGTGTCACTATATCGTGCTGCCCTGCTTCCTTCGCATAGTGCGCAAACTGGCGGTAGTTCACATGCATCAATAAGGTTTTACCAGAACCTGTCGCGTTTTGCAGGCAGAGTTTATTCAATTCGTCTAACGTATATTCACTGATACCCGTTGTAAAATTTTTGTCAGCCCAATGTGCATTAAATTTATGTACATAATTATTAAGTTGTTCCAACAGTTTTTCACGATCAGAAAAATATTGATGCAAGTATATTTCTGCAAAGAGTAACGACAACCACTGAAAATATTTCCACTCAATGGGGCGTTCACGTCCTTCATTAAGCCATTGCGTATGGGCAACGATATTCTGTTCGTATTGCAATAAGGCAGCAGGACTTAACGCAGCGGTTGGTTGCCAGTTAATTTTTAGCTGCTGGTAAAAAAAATGCAGGTTATCGTCATCCAAGCCTTCACGGCAGTCGCGCAGTTGTTTTGCTAATAACTGCATAGGACGCACTTCACGGGTACCTTCAGTATGTACTGCAAAGGTATCAATACCAAACAACGAGATAATCCACTGGTTCAGTACTAACTTGTCTGAAAATTTTAACGCTGGCATTACACGTTTTCTCCTGCCCACATGGCATTATGGAAGGCTTCTTCAATCAAACGGACTTTGGTTTGTTCACCTTCAACAACCGGATTAGGTAAGGTGTGACTACCATTAATATAAATCACATCATAGGTTTGTTCACGAGGAGAGATCTGTAATTTTTCTATCAGAAATTTCTGTAATACGGCATTATCTTTTTCGGCATCATCGGTTTGTTTACGCCACACAATCAATGTCTTTACTTTTGATGTTTCATCGCCCGGTACTTTCAGCGTGTAACCTTCAATCAAACGGAACCAGTAATCACCCTCGACATGTGATTTCAAGCGTTTACATATAAGGCGAGTATTTTGATCTTTTGGCAGGTCGGCATCTTTTTCACGTTCAAATTCAGCGCTAAAGCTATGCGGCGCACCCATGTGTTGCACCCATAAACCAATCAGCCAGTTGAAAGTTTCAATCAGGTCTATATTTTGTAGGGCTTGCTCTTCACTGCCCGGCTTTTTAATTTGCATTTGGTATGCCATCGGGTCGCGGAAGTCTTCAATGTTGAGCAAGCTTTGGCTATCACTGGTTTCTACATCAAGGAAATAATTAAGCAGGTAATCACGCTGCATAGCGGGATTTTTTTCTAAAGCTGCATCGCGATGACTGTCATCTTTCAATACCATATTATTCACTGCATCTTCGTAGCTTTCTAAACGCATATATTTAAAACAATGACTAATGCCTTCTCGGGAAACAGGCTTGCCGTCTTTCCAGTCTTTTGAATAAACAACTTTTTGAATGCGTGGCTTGAGTACAGTATCAAAGTAGATGCTCTGCTCAACTAGAATGTATTTGCGCTTACCATTGTCTTCGCGATTTAGATTTATCACAGCATGACCAGTTGTTCCAGAACCAGCAAAATAATCAAGTGTAAAACTACGATCAGTTTCTAACATGCTAATAGATTCAGAGATAACTATCTCATCTTTAGGATAACCAAAATCAGAGGTACCAAGTACGTGCCTAAGACGTTTAGTTGCGGCTCGACCATCTTGATAAAAAACACTATATGGAGCTTGCAGTTCACTATTTTTTAAATATGATTTAATACAAGGTACAGATTCCTCATTCAGACCAAAATGAACTAAATCTTGATTTATCCACTCCTGCATTTTTTCTGGATCTGGTGTCATCCAACCTCGCGAAGGGATTTTGACTGGCTTTTTAGTAATAGGATGCAATATTTCATATCTTGGCCCGCCACCACCAGGCCATGAAATATCCGCCGGAAAATAGACGCCATTTTTATCAACACTACTGTAATGTTTATGTTGTTTTGCAGGATGCCCATCAGCCAAGTTTTTGTACCAAAGCTTCAAGGCTGTAGTCATTTTAGAAAAATCATTACCATGTAACTTTTTTATTTTCTTGTATTGAGAATATATATCTTTAAGCCCTTTTTTCTTTTGCTTCCACTCAATCTTGTTTTTAGTTAAAAACTGCTTATTTCTTGCATACACCAACATATACTCATGAGATACTGAAATTAAACGTGAGTCGTTCTTTCTCCCTGCGGCCCAAACCATATCAGAAACATAATTTTCAGCCCCCCATGTTGCATCAAGAACTCTTCGCAAATTGGGTTGCTCGACTTCATCAATGGAAGAAATTATTGCTGCATCTGATTTTGCAAATTCTTTTCCTCTCATCAAACGATCGTAAATCATTGAAAGCCAACTAGCATGTTGATAGTTGTCTTTATATGGAAAGCCATCACTACCAGTGTTGTAAGGAGGATCAATATAAATACACTTAACCTGCTCGTTATACTTTTGCTGCATTAAACCCAATGCTTGAAAATTCTCGGAATGAACCAACACACCATCACACTGTGCATCCAGATCAGGAATTTCCGCTAATAATTTTTGTTTAAAATTTTCTTCAAACAACACTGTATCAACCAGCAGAAAAGAATTAGCTTTCAGAAACTCAACTGACAAAGGCGCGCTGTATGACACTACATCACTACCCAATAAATCCTGAACTTCTGGAGTTTTAATATCATCAATGGCGAACAGTTTTACCCATTCTTCGCGTTGCTTATCATTAGATGCAATTTCTACATAGAAACTTTCTGGTATACGGTCTAACGTAATACAGTAATTTGTTTCGGTAACAAATTTCTTTTTCAACCAAAGCTTTTTCTGGAAGTCTTCCAGCTGTGCAAGGAAGGTAATTAACTGATGAGCAATGCGACGTAAAACGCGAATTTTACTGAGGTAGTGTTCTACTTTTGGTGCATCACTATTTTCAATGTCATCGAGACGCATAATCTCGTTTTTTATATAGAAATCCAGCTCACGGCGCATAAAGCTACCCAAGTCTTTATGAATAAAATAATCCATTGTATTGCGAGCAGCATATTTTTGCAGATACTTGCCAAGCAGACTTCGTTGTTTTTGTTTATCGGTTGGCGCAGGTAGTTGTAAGGCTTGCAAAAATTTATCCATGGAATTATCAGCTTTTATGCCTTCAATAATCACGGCTTCAGCCTCTTGCAAACGTTTTTGTTGCCAAACGTTGTCTTGACCGGTTTTTTCATCGTCACTGCGATATTGGAATTGAATAATTAATTCATCATTTTCGAGCAACACTGGTGCATCGGTATGAATAATAAAAAAGCGTTTTTGATCACTCGCGGCTTTAATATTGCCGTGCTCGCCTTCACTGGCTTCTACAATTTTAAAATTAACTTTTAACGGGCTATTGCTTTTTGGTGCATCAAAATCAAACGCTTCACTCGCTTTTGCAGCTTTACCCTTTTGGCTTTTCTGACGATCGGCTTCCAGTTTAATGGCTTCGTTGAGTTCAAAGGTATAGTTGCTGAGGTATTCACTGCTCTTGATGTAATACTGATCTTTGTTGGCCCAGTGCAAATACACTTCACGGCCATCATATGGCACGGAATAAGGTGCCGCACGTGCATCACTTTCTCGCGCATAATAACGGCGCGACATGAAATCACCGCTATCGTAATAGCGTTCGAAAAAACGGTATAAGTGATCATAAATTTCGGATTCTGCATCGAGAGTATCTTTCGCCGCTTCGGCTGCTGCCATTTCTTCCAGATATTTTTTACCTGCGGGTATATTTTTAAACGCTTCCTGTAAATTACCTTTATCATCTAAGGCTTCATCGCCCAGTGCTTCTTTTAGTTTAGCGATAGCCTGTTCTTTCATTTGACTCGTATTAACACTGTCATTTTCACCAAAGGCTTGCTCAATTTCTACTAACAGATCGCTTTCTAAAAATTTTGTTATCTGTGCACTTTTAGCATGCATGATTTTATACAGGCCAAAATCCAGTTCTGGTTGGTTCAACTGAAATAGTTCGCGCAAAAGTTCTGTAAATTTTTCGCGTTTGATATTACTTTTTTCACTGGCCATATTTGTTTTCCAATTCACTATTTATTTTAAGTCTGATTCTATGATATTCAGTCTATTCACTAATATTCGTTACCAACATTTTTCAGGATTCCAATGCTGTTTCGCAAACTCAATCAAAGACTCATGCCTTGCTTTAATGGAGTTTACTGTCCATTTTGGCGTGCCTTCATCCATATGCGCAAAATTAATTAGCTCACCTTGTGATATATATATTGATGTCTCACTAAGCTGCTTCAATTTGTCAGTGAAGTCTTTTTTACCTTTTGATGAATTTGTTGATACAGAATCTAGCACTAAATTACCAAGACGATGCATTGCTATTTCTGAAAACTTTTTAACTTCGCCATCTTCTTCCCATTTGATTTCTGTATTTGCTATCTCGTGACTTTGAGCTGCAATATGCTCCACGCTAAATTTGGTGGCGTCAGACTTAGGCAATAAATAATCTTTCCAGGATAATTGAGGTTGCTTATTGCCCTTTTTAGATCTTAGGCTGTTTTCATACTTCCAGAGCAAGTACTGTGTATCAGAGCGATTACTTTTATAGAGTTTGACTGCATCAAGACCATTTTCAAATCGTTTTTCCAGATCATACCAATAGCACATATCGTAGAGTGTGTTATGTAAGACTTCGAAATCCTTGAAGTCTCTAGCCATGGTATATAGCGTGCTTTGACCACCATCCGCTCTTAGATTACTTATACCATAACCCCGAAATGAATAGATCTCCATCAGCCGAACAGCTTTTCTAAAGTCTTTCTTATTCGTCGAATCATCGACGTGCCATGTTTTTATCAGCAAAGGCCAAAAAGGAGCCAGTCGACCTAACACCACTAGATCTACCAGCTCTGTATAGTTATCCAGCTGCTCGAACATTTTTACAACTGACTCATAACTGCGCACCATGTCAGAAACAAACTTTTCTATCCATTCAGGAATCTGTTCATTATCCATCTGATGAACAAGATTTTTAATTAATTCTTTTGGTCTTCGCCATTCCTCACCAGTCCAGTTACAAAATGCGGCACAATGATAGGACAACAGAGCGTCTTCATCCGGCACTCTCCTTTTCCCTCTCAGTCCCTCAACACTACGATATATGCGTGAAAACTGGGTTTGAATACAGTCCAACCTGTCATCTGGAGACTTATCATGCAAATACACCATGTGCATCAAAAAGCTTTTAATAGACTCTAGCTCTGTTAAAGACTTACCCCTGTCATTTTGTAACTCGAATATCTGCGTAGCATCGGCAGGGTTATTGACGACATAGGTCATAGTTTGTGCATGCGTCAGAATACCTATTAGCTCTACCCACTCATCATCATTTACTTCTTGTAAAAAATAGGACTGGGCTTCCTTTAAGTTATTTGAAGACTGACTTTGAGCCTGGTTTTTGGCTTTTGAAATATCAAGTATTTCTGAGCGAAAGAAGTCATTATCTTCTTTTATGGTTTTTAGTTTTTGCCTACCCTCATCTTCATCAAATATGAATAAGCGTTTTAATTTTGTTGCGTTTACTAGAGCATTGTCTAAAACATTATTATGTTCATGTCGTTTTAAAGCTGCTGAAACAAAGATGACCGATGTCGTCAACCTTTGCTGACCGTCCACAATATCTATTCTTCCTTTTTTATCATGCAGCAAGAATGAGCCAAGAAAATATGTTTTATCACTACTACCTTGTTGTGCTTTTACCTGTTGACGAAGATCGGACAGAAAATCGGACAGCTGTGGTTTTATGTTCCAGGCATAAGCTCTCTGGTATTGGGGTATATTAAAATAACTATCACTAAATAATGCTTTTAAGGATTGAATGTTATTGTTCATTTAATTTTCGCCCTTGCTATCGGCAACAAGGCAGCGCATGGCCTTGACGGATCTTATTTCTATTATCTTAATAATGTTTTCTAGCAATGCGCATTCGCCATGCTGTTTATTGAATTCTTTTTGCACTACTTTTGCCTCTTCAATAATTTTTTGGCTCATTTTTTCGAGTGTTTGTTTTACCAGCTTATATCCCACGTCAATATCTTCAGCAAACTGTTGCCAACGCCGTGCAATGATCCAGTCCGGTCTGTCTTCACCCCCAATTTTCATAGCGATGCGATCGGTTAATTCATCATATACAGTAGTACACATGAGATCATAAAACGGCGCAAGTGCCGGACCTGTGTCCGTAAATAGTAAGGCGATATTTTTTGCATGCGCATCAGCATTGCCAATTAAATAATTAAACACCACCCAGTTTAATAAATTGCGCACATCAGCAACCGGTTGAATGCTGTTGTTACGCAGTAATTCAAAACAGTCTTTGAAACTAGGGCCACCTTCTTTTTCATACTTCATATCTGGCACGATACCTAGTGCCTGGCAAAAGTCTTCTTGATGTAGTCGCGTGATATGGCTTTGCTGAATTTTTTGATCATGCTGAGCTTTCTGATCATGCTGTTGGCGATCGTAACGTGTGATTAAATACAGTGGTTCGGCCATATGCAGAATAGTGACATCTGGCACTGGCAGACCCATGCGAGCTGCGAGCATCATACAAAAAGTTTCATTTTCTACTGTTTCTGAATACTGCTTAATCGGTGGTTTTAATATATGACTACTGGCGGCATTGCCCATTGGTAAACTAATCTGATTGCCATCAAAATACACCGGCAGTTTATTTTGTGCGCCAGCCAGTGATAAACGTATACCTGCTTCTCCTGCTAGCATTGGTCGTTTGGGTAATTCGGCAATCAGTTCATTGAGTTGTTCATCATCCAACGGTCGATAACTGCCATGATTATCAGGCTCGCTATCGATGGGTAACAACGATATTGCACCGGCGCACTCTCCACCGACGGCTTCGAGCAAGGCAAAATCATTTTGCTCAGACAAACCTAATTTTTGGGCAATGATTCTGCGCAGTTCTGACTCTGGTAATAGGTTGGCGAAAAACGGACGTGCACGATCGTCATTATAGGCTTCGGCCTGTAATGGTAATCCTAATGATAATGGCATTGGATTTTCACGCTCGAGCCAGTCTGTCGCATATTGAAAAACAAAACGTCGACTTTCATCGAGGTGTAACTGACCGACGACGTCATGATGCCAATATACGTTTAATACGTTAGCCATTTACTCTAACTCGCTTGGTTCCAGCTGCGCGGCTGAAGTGTGAGTTGCAGTCCCAGGCATTTGAGTACCTTGAGTACTTTGCCTACTTCCATTGTCGATTTGCCGTTTTCAAGTTCGGAAATAAAGCGCACGCCCACACCGCAAAGTGCAGCAAACTCAGGTTGGGTTGCTCCCTGTGCTTTGCGTTGTGCCCTGACACATTTACCGATATCTGAAGAATTATCAACATTCCCGTACGGTATTGAATTGTCTGTATTCATATTAACTAACCTTTTATTTCCCGTACGGTAAATATAGGCATATTAGTCTGCCAATGCAACTATTATATTCCCGTTCGGGAATGTTATTTGAGCTGCCAACGTATTCGAAACAATGGGTGGACTAAGGTTTTTTGTTTCATTCTCTTTTCTAAGGCTTCAATAAGCTGGTCACGTTTGTTCTCTATTTCATCTTCTACATCGAAAATTTGCTGGCGTTGACGCCTTTGCTGACGTTCGAGAGCCTTTAACTCTTCCTGACATTTTTTCTGCTCATCCATACTTTCGGTAGTGCGAGCACGACGTTTGCTATCTCGAATTCGTGCTTTGGTATCAGTTAATGATTGCTCGGCAGCGAGTATTTGATCATCGGCCCATTGTTCCAACTTATCCCGCTCACGTTGAAAGTATTCGTTATTTTCTTCTAGTGCACGGCTTAGAGTTACCTGGATTTGACGTTCGATAACTTCACTAAAATTATCAGGCGGTGTTTCACCATTTAAGTCATGTACATCTGCATTAAGAGTAAATAAGCGTTCACAGGTTTCTTGATCTAAACGCTCACCATTATCTGTTATTGCACTAAATACCAGGTGTTCTTCTAATTCAAAGCTGTGTAACTCGAGTAAATTCAGTTCTAGCCAACCACTCTTACAAGGTAATTGATCAAGCACAGAGATTTTGAGTTTATAATTAGTAAGATCAAAACTCACCGACTGATTAGGTGTTTCTAAACGTCGTCCTGTATCCAGTACGTATTCACCTAAAGGATGTGATAAACGATAAAGGTGAGCATGCTCAGGTGGTGACTCTCCTTTACGTATTAAACAGTATTGTCCATTTTGTATTTGATGGACGGGTGATTTTTCTAACTGAAAGCACAAGGTGGTGTCAAAAAATTGTGCAGACTCATTGAGGATATAACCTGTAAGTTGCCAGAACAGACGGCTGATTTTATCGAGGTTTTCTTCTGCACGTTGACGGCTAACCCTAAGTAACTCATGAATATCGGCATCGAAATTTTCTAATAATTTTTGTTCGGTTGTGCGCATTCGCTCTTCAATGCTTTCTTCCATTTCTGAACGTAATTCGTTAAAGGCTTTTTCTATTTCGTCAGGTGTTCTACAGGTGTCATAAATTTCTGCAATGCGTTTTTCGAAATCCATAGCCGATTCAAGTCGACCCAGTATTTCATCTGATGCACCGAAGACTCCATCGAACAGATGAAACTTTTCTGATAATAATTCCAGTACACGTTGATCAGCTTGATTGCGACGGTTTATAAAATTAATGACAACAACATCAAATTTTTGCCCATAACGATGGCATCTACCAATGCGCTGCTCAACTCGTTGTGGATTCCAGGGTAAGTCGTAATTTACAACTAACGATGCAAACTGAAGGTTGACACCTTCAGCAGCAGCTTCAGTTGCAATAAGTATTTCACCTCGCTCATGAAAATGATCAATTATTGCTGTGCGTCGATCCACCGCTGGGCTACCGGTAATACGATCAGTGCCAGAATGTTCTTTTAACCAACGTTGATAAATACCGGTTACAGCTGTGCTGTTATTAGTGCCACTGAATGTGACTACTTTACCTGCATGGCCATGCGATTCTAAAAACTGACTCAGGTATTCTTGCGTACGACGTGATTCAGTAAAAATAACCGCTTTACGACGCGCGCCCATTTCAGCCATGCGTTCAAAACCAATATCCAACGCCTTTATTAAAGCATGTGACTTTTCATCTTCACGAATGGAGTGTGCCAAAGTAATGTATTGTTCAAGCTCTGCAATTTCACCACGTAATTTAACTTTATCAATTTTAATTGGCTGACTTTCAGTATCTTCGTCTGGTTCAATGTCAAAATATTCATCTTCAAGATCTTCTTCAGCAATTAATCTATCGAACCAGTCATCTTCAAGCGTTTGTTCTTCTTCAAGACTTTTTAGTCTTGCCGTAATTGTATGTAGAGTATTGATAATTGCTGATGTTGATGAAGCTAATAACTTACGCAAAACCAAAGCAACCAAATGGCGCTGTCTATGTGGAATGCCATAGCTTCCTTCTCGTTGAATGTAAGCAGAAACCAAATCATATAAACGTTGTTCATCTTCTCCAGGTTCAAAAGGGATGGTTAATGGTTTGCGCTCTGTATACTGTATGTACTCAAGTACATCTCGACGTAGAGTACGTTTGGTAAATTCCTTTATACGATTTCGAAGGGCAAAGAGATCACCTTCACCTCGCATATATTGAGAACGAAAACTAATGGCATCGCCAAATAAATGTTCATCGATAATGGTTGAAAGGCCGTATATTTCTAACAATGAGTTTTGTAATGGTGTTGCGGTTAAAAGTAGTTTTCGACTACCTGCGAATGTGCGTTTAATCGCTTGTCCTGATATATGACTCTCGCGATGTGCATTACGCAGTTTATGGGCTTCATCCATTACAACCAGATCCCATGGAATCGCACGTAAGGTCTTTTCCATACTAACCGCAAAGTTATATGAAATAATGGTAATTATTTCTTGTTCAAAAGGATTATAAACACCACCTGCTTGAAGATTTTTATAAGTTTTTGAATCAAGTACTTGTGTAGGAAGGTGAAATTTTTCTGATAATTCCATTGCCCATTGTTTTCTAAGTGATGCAGGACAAACAATTATTAGACTGCGGCGGCGCTCAGCCCAATATTGTGCCAAGACAAGTGCCGCTTCAATGGTTTTACCTAGACCAACTTCGTCAGCAAGAATGACACCTTTTGTTAAAGGGTTTTGTAAAGCGAACAGAGCAGCATCTATCTGATGAGGATTAAGATCAACACTGGCATCAAATAATGATTGTGACAATCTATCAACGTCACCACCACGACGACGACGTGTCAGTTCCCATGCAAAATACTTAGCGTGAAATGGTGTAATCATTTTATAGTTTTATATTCCGTTAACTGGTTTAACTCGGTAAGTGCCCATTAGCCAGAATCAACTAATTTTTAAACGCTTTTTGCCAAGTGTTTTTAATATCATCTCATAAGTAATCTCATGTTTCTCTAAAAGAAAGTCTAATTGCTTAAATGAGACAATCTCAACATTATATTCCTTAGCATATGTTTTTGCTCGCGAAGATAATATCTTCGCATTAGTTACAAAAATGAGTTTATCGGCTTTTTTATCTAATTCTTTTTCATATATAACACGAGCGCTAGAAACTTCTTGTATTGCCTTATACCCATCATATTTAGCACCTGATGTATGTTTAGATTGTATCAACTGGATTGTTTTTCCAGTTACAGTCACTGCATCTGCTCCACCATCTGATCCTGCTTGGGTCAAATGACTACTTTGAGCATTATTTTCTTTAAGATATAAATCAGCACACAATGCTTCAAATTGTTGCCAGGAAAGTCTATGTAAATCACCACTTGTTATTCGATAATTAGATTCGGACTCATTACCAAAACCACCAGGATTTGGAACCACTTGTTCAGGTGTTACGACAGCATCTTTAAGTTGAGTTTTCTTTGATAGAAGATAATGTAGATTCACATCAAATGATTCATATTCTGGATGATGTAGAATTGGCACATAAACGTTTACATTTTTTTTCTGTCCTATTCGGTAAACCCTATCCGTAGCCTGTGCTTCTTTAGCTGGATTCCAGTGTCTTTCTAAATGAATAACATTATTAGCACCAACTATAGTTAATCCAACACCAGCCGCTACTGGTGACATTATAATGATGTTAAAACCTTTTCTATCTTCGAATGCTTTTATAATACTTTTTCTTGTAGGTGTTGTGCTTTTTTTCGATACAGCTTTGGTGTCTCCATTAACAATAGGTATTATTCCTAACCCATATTTCTGACCTAACGCCAAACTTAAGAAGTGCTGTAATCGTTTATTTATGACAAAAATTATACATTTTTCACCTTTATCTTTAATGCTTGATAATAAGTTTAATATACTTAACATTTTTCCTGATTCATTCATTAAAGAATTTAATTCAGATTTGGATTTTGAAACTTTTAACTGCCCACCATCAGCTAACTGTGGATGCAGTGAAACATCTCTTAATCGTTGCAAACCAGTGAGAACAATATTTTCTTCAGATTCGGCTTGTATGGTAAGCGTTGAATTATAAGTATTAAGTTGAACACTACTCATCTGGCTTTCAAGAGCATTCAAATAATTCCAACCATGAAGATCTCCATCATTTATTCCAACAAAAATATTTTTATCAGGCAGACCATCTAGATGGTCTTCTTTGACACGACGCAACATAAGAGGTCCAACTTTTAGTCTTAGTTCTCGCCCTATCCTTGCTCGTACTTCCTCAACTTCATCTCCTGCTGCTTGTAGGATAGGTAATACATATTTTTGTCGAAAATCTTGATACTCACCTAGATACCCAAGATATGCGATCTCCATTAAACACCAAAAATCGGCCAAACTATTTTCTACAGGTGTTCCTGTAGCAAGCAGTTTAAAGTCTGATTTTAGGCCTTTAGCTGCCCGAGATTGAAGTGTATTGAAGTTTTTAATATTTTGCGCTTCATCGCATATAACCAATCCCCAATCAATTGAACATAGTGAAAACATGTAATCACGTAAAGTTTGATATGTCGTTATTACAAGACGTTGTGGTAAATCTAATCTTTCATCAAAATATGTATTACCAATTTTCAATGAATAATTAATACCTGCTTCAGAATTTTCATCTAAGTCTTGCTGCTTTGTTTCTACACCACCAACTTTAAAGCGAGTAAGATCTGCATCTGACTGTAAAATAACAATATCTTTAAAAGGAGAATCTGAAAATGTTTCTGTTATTTCATCTTTCCAGTTTTGCAGTAAACTTAAAGGTGCGACAACTAAGCATGGTTTTTTAATAGAACCATTAGAACCCTGTGTTTTATATATTTGATCCGCTGCCGACAAAGCCATGAACGTTTTACCTAATCCCATGTCATCAGCAAGCAGAGCTCCAGGTATTTTATTTTCTGACAAAGCTAACCCAAGTATCCAGCGAACACCATATTCTTGATGTGCATAAGGTTTTCTCAAATAATTAGACCAATCTAATTTTTCTTTTGGGTATAAAATATTAGATATTGTCTCATCAAGTGAAGGTGATGATACTTCTAACTCCTCATCATTCAAATCGACATCAACAACAGCTATTTCTGGTTCATCTTTCTCTACATCAATAGATGTTTCTTCATATTCTGAATCTGGAAGTTCACCATTTATTTTGTTAGAGATAGAATCAATTATTTTGGTAACTGATTCTTTATCTGAAATGTCAAAATATTGTCCTTCAAAACATATCTCTACAGCACCTACCTTATATGCATCATCAAGTTTATTTTTAAAATCATCTAACTTATCTTCATCTTCTATCGAGGAACCAAGCTTCGATATCGGTAACAGGGAAGAACTTTTGTCCAATTCTCCAGTACCAAACCAATCAATACCTGACTCATCGGTTTCACCAAAATATGCATGTTTAAATTTTACGGCACCATGAACTCTAATAGAGAATCCAACATCTAGATCGACTAAAGAGGCATCAATAAAAGCTGTTGGTTTATCGAGAAACTGTTTAACTTTATTTTTAGGGACGACTCTATTTTTTATAATCTCATGAACTGCAGTAAGTTTCTTTTCATCGAAAAGTACGATCTCAGTTCCTACCCTTAACGCTTTTGCTGAATCAGATTTTAATTGACCTAGTACTTTTTGAATTTTTTCATGACTGGCATCTTGCCCCATATACGGACTTAACAAGAGATTACCATCATCATCAAATTCTGCTTCAACTGAAATTGATGCTGGGGATTTTATATCAAGCTTTTCAAAATGAGATAAATTTATATCTGCGCCATTATTTTGTGCTTCTTGTAATTCATACACCACCTTCAAATTAGAATATTCATCTTTATTTGATAATCGATGGTGATTAACCGCTTTAAAAATTTTATTTTGTTCTGCTGTTAGAGTATATATTTGTTCAGAGGAAAACTTTAATATCGGGCCATCTAGTTTATATGAGTTAGTATATTCACTACCAAGATCATTAGCCATTAAATTAATAGCAAAACTTGATTTTCTTGTATTACCTTTTATATCAGCTTTAAGCGCTCCATCCCATACACGAGGCATAGTGAGAAGTTCTCGAGTCATTGTATCAAGATTAACCATCACATCTGATGGTACGATAAAACCATTTGGTATTGGCTCTGCATCACCTTGTTCAACGAGCATTCGTAGGGCTATATGCTGATTAGTTACCCATAGTTCAGCACTGCCCTCATATATTTTTGATGTTGTTTCAGGTGAAACAAAAAAATTGACCCCCTCAGTATCGGCATCCCATTTATAGCCATTAACTTTATCTTCTTTAGAAAATAGTTTTGAAAATATGTTATTAAGAGGCATCAGCCAACTCCATATGATCTTTTATAACGAAGATAATCTTCATCAGTAAGGACGTCTCGAGCTGAAATTTTCACTCCAGCAATATCAAGTGCATTTATAGCTTTATTTTGCCAATTTAAAGGGGGGTGGTGAATGATGTTTTCAATTAGTAGTGGCACCCCATTATCATCTTTCATTTTTGAGTTTAGACCACTTGTTAATGCTGAATAAGTTGCACCTGATTTATTAAGGTCAAAAACGACTGCAGATGGGTTGAGTGATTTATATACCCAAAGTTGGCAGCTATGACTTCCTTCAATTATGTTAGCTTCACTATCTCTGAATTGAATATGTATAACAGAAATAGAACCAGTTGTTACACGTGAGAAACTTGGTAAATGTTCTGGCTTATAGTTACGCTTTAAATATGAAATAAATCCTTGAGTCAAAAACAACCTAGTATTTGATATTAAGTTTTTATCTAGCAATCCCTCTAAAAACCTTTTTCTAGCTGGATACATTCTTTGTAAATCACTTTGAAATGAATTATCAGAATAGTTTTTAAGCGCTTCTAAGAATAAGCGTAAATCAAGTCTAGATAGCCACCCTTTCACTTTCAGATTAGATGAGTTAGGTAATGCTGACCACCATTTTTGGTATTTTGGATGGGTATATGGAACACGAGGATCACCAGCAATCGTCATAATTACATTTAGCCAACTATCATCTATATCATTTATAGGAGCACGTTCTATAAGTATCTCCAATATTTTATGCCCAAGTAATTTATGCTCGTCGTAACGTGACTCGTATGTAGATTTATTTTGCACTTCAAGTAATAAATCATGCGGTTGGTTAACAGGAATTTTTTCTAATTGTTTTACAAAATATATATTCTTGGACAAGGTAAGGAAACGACCAGACGCATATTGCTCCAAACCCAAATATTTAACTTGTTCTAAAAAGTCACTATTCTTATTGATTGCTTTTTCTGCTAACCACTTAGGACCTGTTTTACTAAGAATATTTTTAACACCACCATCTAGTTTTCCTTTTTTTGCTAGTGCCATTTTGAGCCAAAATGCTACGATAGAAGAATCATCTAAATGGTCGTAATAATATAGATAATGTTGGTATATATTTTCTATTAATAAAGAACTTGGATTTGGTCTCACAGCATTTATTTTTTCAAATAACTCTTCAGTTAGCTGTACATGTTCTTTAATATCTGACTGCAATAATATTGCAAGCGCCCTGACTTGAATTGGCTTCTCAATCAACCCATCTAATTTTTTATCGTCTTTAGCTGCTGCATACACTTCAGAAAAAGCTTTAACAAATTTTTTATTACTAGTGCCAGCTTTTTTTTGTAGTAGCTTAATTTCATTAGTAAGAAGATCTAAATCCCGAATATATTTCCCAAATGGTTCATCTGGTAAGACAAAGCGAACTTTTGATGCCAATATATTCATTATTTTAATATGCTTTCCACATCTTTATATTTTGGACGCTTAATTGTGAATCTAATATCAATACGTCGATTTTCTTGCTTTTGTTTTTTCGAGTTTTCCTTTTCATTAACACGCCGAGTATCAGCATAACCACTAACCGAGAAAAGCTTACTGCCTTCAGAATTTTCCATTTCATTGAAAGTTTTTTTAACTAGTGGTTTTTTAACTCTTTTTTCCCAAAACTCCCATAATGAAATTGCTCGATATGTTGACAACACCCAATTACTTTTATATTTTTTTGATGGGTCACTATCCGTATGTCCTTCAATAAAAACAGTATCTAAATATTCATATCTAAATTTTTTATTTGTATTGCTTGACGCGTCAAATGGTTTGTTAATTGCATTTATAATTGCTCTACCAATAATTTCAATGTTTTTTCTAAGCATTTTATTTTGAGGCAATCGATCACTATCAGGCCTAAATGTAAGTGTCGTATCAGGAATACGGATAACTGAATTATTTTCAGAAACCATTACAAAAATATTATATTTTTCTCTGAGTTCTGACTCAATGTCTTCAACAATATTTTTACGAGCATTCTCAGCATTCTGAATTGTTTCTTTGAGCTGATTACTTTTTTGGGTTAAATCAATAATTAATGCAACTACGGCAAGAATAAATACTACTAGTAGGGCTGACATCAAATCAGAAAACGAAATCCAATATGGGTTTTCTTCATCAACTCGAAACTTGGTTCGTTGAGAATTTGTTCTCATATTATTGACTCAACTTATTCTCAATCTCATCAACAACACTAGACAATGCTGTTGCTGCAGTATTCATTTGTTGTGCATAATTCGTTGTATGCTCGGCCCACACGCCAAGATGTCTGGCTGTCTGTGCATTGGCTTGTTCTGAATAATCACTTAACAGTGACGTCATTTGCTTAGAAAGCTCACTTACATTATTTTTAAGGTCATTCAGAAATGCATTTTGATGTTCATTCATTTTGTCAAATGAAGAATCAACAGAACTTATCATTGATTGTAATCGTTCTGATATCTGAGAAAATTGATTTTGATCATTTATAAGTCGTTCGCGGTATTCTTCCATTAATTCACTAGATTTTTGATTTTGGCGTGATAAATCAGCTGTACTTGTAACAGCATCACTAAATGCATTAGATAATGTGTTACCAGCTTCTTTTATCTGCGCGCCAAACATCTTAATATCCTGTGAGGCCATTTTAAGCTCAGTTGAACTTGCCATTAAGTTTGCACTTGCTTCATTGTTTGCCTTAATGGAACTGTTAACACTACTTTGTAATAATTCACCTTGCGAGAGTAATTCTTTAGTCAACTCACTTTGTGCGTTCATTTTTATTTCAAAATTATCGAGCAAGCTTTCTGAGGCTTGTTTTAAATTACTCGTTTGCTCAACAAATACTTCTTGGCGTTTCTCATCCCTAGCTAATGACGTATTTTCTCGTTCATGAAACAAATCACTTAGATTTTGAACTTGATTTTCAACTGCATCTGTAAGTATCTTTCTCTGCTCTGTACTTTGGACTACTAATTGAGACACTTGATTAGAAATAGTGGTCATCAACTCTTTCTCACGATCAGCTGTATTATTTTGCGAATCCTCAAGTTTTTCTAAAAATGTAGTTAAAGATGAGTTCAAAGAACCAAAAGTTTCACTTACATTTTTAGATGCTGCATCCATTGCCTCTCTTTGATTACTACCCTGCTCCCCAAACTTATCAAGGAAATTATCGATAAGACCGTCTAGTGCTTTTTGGTTACCGTCAGCAGTTTCATCTACTAGTTTATTAATAGCCGGAGCCATAATTTTTTCTAAACTAGCTTCTAATCCTGATTGAATACTTGCTGTTGCTTCAATGAGTGAATCTTGCATTCTCTCACCTATTTGTTCTGCAAGACCTTGTAAACTCTCTCTAGACTCTCTTCCGTCATCAACAATATATTGCAGCTGTCTTTCAGCTGGCATTCGATCAAAAATATTGTCAATTTTAATTTGTAAAAGATGTATTTTTTTACGTGCAGAGTTTTCATATAGCTTCTCTATATAATTAAAGACTACACTTAATAAAACACCCCATACTGATGTAATAAATGCAATTTTTGCTCCTGATATAACGATAGACAATCCTGACTTCATTTCTGAAACTTGAACATCATTACCGATATTTAAGCCTGACAATCCCATTTGAAGCCCTATAAATGTACCAACAACACCAATCGCTGTTAGGAATCCTGGTACCGCAGCTAGCATTCTGCTTTCAGTGATTTTATTCGCCAGTGTCGAACTATTAAAAAAGTGTTCTGAATCGATAGTGTTGTATAATTTAGTATTATTGTTTCCATCTGTTGCTTCAATTAAACTTTCATTAAACTCTTGCCAAGCATGTCCTCCTAAATGCTTATTATTTTTTGCTTCTTTTAATAAGTCGCGGCGTTTTTCTGCAATATTTTCGCCTGTAATATCTTTTAATAATGTAAAAACCCATGTAGTTTTTCTATTTGAAGCAATAAGCGCTAAAGTTGACTGTATTAAAAAAATTACAAAAATTCCCCAAAGAAAAACGACAAAAATTGCGCTGAGTTGTTCAGGTGAAAATGGTGTCGTACCGATTGAGTTAATATTAGGCAATATAGAAGCTATATGAAAACTACTATTTTCTAAATTATTAGATGGCGTTGTTTCTATATTTTCAACAGCTTGTACACTAGAAAACAAAAACAAATTCAAAAATATAAACAAAACTTTATTAAGTACCATTTCTATACCCTGTATAAATTATCTTTAAATAAAAAATTGAAAATATTTACGATTTCCTAGAAAAACAAATTAACGGAAAGCGCGCGCACTTCCGCCTCGCGATAAACCGCTTATATAAGGAACACTATTTATCGCAGTTTCTCGCCAGGGGGATGGCAAAAATAGCTCCTATTTTAATCAATAGGATAACGGTGTTACTGGCTCACTCGATGAGCCTCCAATGGCTCTTTTTTCTTCTTATATTTCAATCAACTATAGCAAATGCGGTTATATGATAATACTCAATTGAGGGGCTATTTTAGGGTTATAGTCTGTTATTCGAGCTAAATCATCGCATTTATTAAGTGGTTGTTTTTAATGACTTTATTAGTTTGAATCGTGGGTATTAAGTGGGGAGGTGGTTCACTCTAAAAATGGCTACGGAGAGCAACGGTTCATTAACGTCGGGTTTACCCTTAAAATTGAATACAACAAGATGGCATACTCGTTAAAAGACACATCATTGACGGCGTCTCTGGGCAGAATATGTGTGTTCTCGCGAGTAGATAGCTTATTTAAACTTACCTAGTATAAAAGACCTCTCACACACCATTTTATTCATACCCAACCATTTCCTCCACATTTATAACAATCTCCTTTTGCACCTCCATCACCGTGACAAACCGAGCATATTTTATTATCACCTAAATTATTAACATCACTAACGTCATCAGATTTCATTGTTTGCGTGTTCACATTAAGTGCTGTTGGAGAGACTGCTATTGGCTGAACAGAAATGGGACTGACCGGAGTAGCACGTTGTGTGTATGGCGTGTTAATTCCAAAATTTTTATTATTAGGTTTCTGTCTTACTGAAGGTGCAATATTTTTTTGATATTCAGTTACCAAAAACTCACTGCCATTCCTTTCTACTTTCACTATACCCTTTGTGTTTTTTGCTGCATCTTTAGCATACAACGAAGCCTCTTTAAAAGTTTTAAACACTCTATGTTCCATATGAAATTATCTCATAGATTAATTGAACTATATAAATCAAAAATTTAAAGTAGCCCATGTAAAATCAACCACTATAATATTCGGTTAATATTCTTCTCTAAAACTATAATTTAAATATTATCTTTTTACTTCATCCTACAACAGTCGTTTATTGTTTTGGCCAAGTCGAACCATATTCAGCTAAACTAGGTACTGAGCAAACCACGGTTAGATAACTTGATCCAAACTCAGTTTGCTTTAATCGAGTTAGAGCAACATAAAGAGCAGCCCAATCTGTTTTCCTATCTATATGACTAACACAAACCACAAGATAACGAGCTTCCCATCCTTTAAAACTGTGAAATGTAGTACCTTTAACTTTCTCTTTTCCCATGAAAAATCTTTTTTTATTTTCCCTATTACGTTCATCATCATCATCGTATGTATGAGCGACTTTAATGCCTTTACTTCCAATTTTTTTGACTATATCCCACCCTACTTCACTTATATCCGTTAGTAATACAACATCAGAATAAGAGACTGTCTCAGGGTTAGTTAAAGCAGGCATATTAAGTATTTCATTAGCAGCAATCGATATAAGATCTGATTCAGTGACTTGCAACCATTTTAAATACACTTGTGAACCAAGATTAACTTGCACATTTTTATCAATTATTTGTGCCTCTGGAAGATTAACATTAATATCAGGTAAATAATTTTCAGCATAGTCTCTAACTAAAGGCACTAACTGAGGAGGTAATCGATAGGCTGTTTTTAATTCTGACCAAGGACCTTTAAAACCAGCTCCATTCATCACATCTTCCGTCCAAACGTCTGCTGTTTCATATAGGTCCTGAGTCATATCTGCGACAAGTATTTTTTCCCCTTCTACCTTACAAGCACTAGTCAATGCCTGCCACCAAGAAAGGCGGAAATCCTGACCTTCATCAACTAGAACTGCGTCATAACATATACCCTTATCTGTCCCAGGCAAATTATGTTCACTGATGATTTTCTGAGTAAGATCTGCCAGACCTTCAGAAATAGCTATTTCATTTTTAATCTTATCCTGCCAATGCCGCCGCCGCCCCCATAAACTATCATATTCATTATTATAACCATATTCTATACAGACCCATTTACACCATGCATGAAAACTATTTAAATCAACTTGATGAAGTAAATCATTATTATTTTGTCCGGCTCGAAGAATCATATCCTGAATAAAATTAATTAATGTAATATTGAATGAAACGACAAGAACATGTTTTCCTTCTGAAGCAAGTTTTGCTGCTTTAGCTGCTAATACATGCGTCTTACCTGAACCTGCTGGGCCGCGTATTCTTTGGAAACCAGTTTTTGTTCGATTCTTTACTAAATGTTTTTGTCTTACGTCAAGAATTAATGGTTCCCTTTGACTTTTTGTATGCTCTGGTTCAGACAACCAAGATCGTAACTCTCTTACGACTGAGTCAGTCATACATGGAGAGAATTTCCGTACAGATTCTGGGAATATTTTTGTAACATCATTACTTTCAATATCTTCTTTACTTATTACAGGGTTGTTATGTGAGTATTTATCTTGCGCACTGCTTCTATATACAGGCTCAAAAAAACCATTAATATCCTCACGACGAGCATTAGGAAAAATTAAACCCGCAGTCACTACTTTAAAAGCATCCCCTCCATTCGTCCCACCTAAAAGACTCGGTGCATATACTTTTATTATCTGTTCTTTATAATAAAAAATCTTTTTAAATGGATCCGGTACTCTTAAATATCTTCCATTTTCGTATTTTTTAGATAAGTTGTATTTTCCATTGCCTATCATATCCCAGTTAAATATTTTTTTATTTAATTCCCATTCAACAACTTCATAAATAGCTATGCCAGCATTAGGATTCAATAATATGAAGCATGGTCTAATGCCATTCATATGAGGCTTAAAATATATTTCCCATTCTATATCTAAGTTTTTTTCAAACAAATCAAAAATTAATTTTTCATTTGCTGTCATTATGGACTTATGTCGATTCATATGTTCTAAAGACGGCGATATAACTCTATCCATCAGTCACTCCATTGGTTTTAAATATGGTGTTCTGTACTTATACAACATATTAATAAGATGATATTTTAAGCCGTTCTAATATTTGACTAATGCTAACATTATCACTACTCATATGAGTTTGCATTTGTTTTACTAGAACTTCTAATTCATTAAATTCACTTGGACTTAACCATAACCCTGGAAACTCTATACGAACATTATCAACTGTATCATAGCTATATCCACATAATTCTCTATTATAAATAATCGGCGCATAAAAGCGATCACGTAAATATTCAATATCCCGTTTAAATGTTGAAAGTGATATACCAAGCATTTCCATAACACGTTCTTTTTTCACAACACGATGTGTATTTAACAGGTTATTAATTTTATAAAATCGTTCTGTACGATCCATAGTAACTCCTCATTAAACCTTTTTTAAAATTTAAAACGGTATGTCATCCCAACCAGGAATAGCGTCATCTTTATCGTTGAACGTTTTATTATTTTCATCACGACTCTTGTTACTTAATAACACAATACTTTTACCAACAACTTCCGTTGTATACCGATCATTTTCATTTTTATCCTTCCATTTACGTGTTTGAAGTGCCCCTTCGATATAAACTTGTGAACCTTTAAACACGTAATCATTAACAATGTTTGCAAGTGCGCCAAAAGTCACAATGCGATGCCATTCAACGTTCTTTACTTTTTCATCTGTATTTTTGTCGATATAGTACGACTCCGTTGCAATTGAAAAACTGGCCATTTGTTTTCCTGTTTTCGTCGTTATCACTTCAGGATTCGAACCTAAACGTCCTATCAACATGACTTTATTTATTCCGTGACTCATGATTTATTCCTGTAATAATTAATGATGTTTACGCCATGCTGCTGTTATGATTTCGCCAGAGGGTGACACAACGATGTAGGCTTCTCGTTGTTTTTCCATTAATACAACGTCTTCTTTTTTCATGTGACGTGAGATGTCGCGAATACGTTTACGTGTAAAGAAATAGGAAATGCCACCGCCACGGACATGTTTGTTCTCGCCATAATCCATAAGAAGATCTAAGGTGTGCGCAGTGATGCCGCGTTGCTGACAACGAATTTCTGCATGGTTGGTTAAATTGCAATGTGTTTTCATAATGAGTCCTCTTCAATTTGAGCGCGAAATTGCGCTAACGAGGACCCATTTTGGTGAAATTTAGGTAAAAGTGAGGGATTGAGACGTCTCAGAGACGTCCCAGAATAATAAATAGAATTATTTATTTAAAACAATAAGTTACAGATTATATTGACTAAGTTTCAGAAATATAGAGAGGTGAAAATATCGGAATACGTTAAATTATGGTGATATTCTTAGGTTTAAGCGTTACTCGGAAGGCCATTTGACCCGCTTCAAACAAATACGGTGCCGCTATATCGGCATACCCATCAAGCTCTTCCTCAATGGCTGTTTTAATTCGGTTTCGATTACTTTTTAAACGATTGGCTAGACTGACACCATCTTCAGTAAACATACTGCCACGTGAATGAACATCCCATTCATCGAACAGACTTTCTAATTCTTTTTTGAGTTCTGGATAGTTCATATTGGTATCAGGCGTGGGCACCCATCCTTCCTCGGCGTTTAACCGTTTGAGAAGATACCATCCATAAAAAGCGAGAGGTGTACCGGTCAGTTTAATATGGATTCCACGACAATAAAGCGTGTTATGACGGACATCAATGTTTACATTATCATCCATTGAAGCAATATTAATGGCCTCATCAAGACTCTTTTTATGTTTGAGTGCTACGAATAACCAATGCCAACTTGATTCATTAAGTTCACACAGTTTAGGATGCATTAATTCATTGATGGCTTCTTTAACCGTAATTTTATGTTCATTATTTAATATTGAAAATAATCGCAACCGGTACTCGCCAAAAGGATCGTTTAAGGGGAATTCACTTATAACAGCATCAATGTCTGAATCATCAAGATTTGAGCCAGTACGATCGGAATCAAGAATAACTTGTCGCCACCTATTTTGATATTGTGAAAATGGTGTAGGTGTCATTAGCCAGACATAATGCAAAACTATAAATAAAATAATCCAAATAGTGACATGCAATCCTACATTTGGAGTAGCAGTAATTGAAAAAATCACTTTCCTTAGTGCGTCATGTTTATTGATAAGAAAACTTTCTGTCAGGCTAAACTGAGACCAATGTTTTTGTTGAATGTAAATAGGATTTTGTACAAGGTCGATCATTTCAAGACGGACATGAATATCATTTATCAGTAAAAAGGAATTATCTGGTACAAAATGTGTCATCAACGCATTCGACTTAGTGAGATAGTCAGAGATAGGCGCAACATGTTCAATTTTGCTATCACCGTAATCAAACGCACTATGTCCGAGCCCCTTCTCAATAAGCTTATGTAACTCAACACGCGCTAAGTTTGACACTTTAAATATAACTAAATAATGAGTTAAAAGACTTCCTGATAGTGCAATTAAGATAAAGACATTTAAAAATAGTCTATCTACTTTTACTCGCTTAAGAATAGTCATTTCACGCCACCTTTATCACAGAGCAACACGACATCGATCTTCTTAAAATACGTGCTTGATGCCCTTTGTGATTGATAACGCAATGCTTCTTCGACGGCGCAATGAACTTGTGTATTGATATAGTCACGATTTAAAAACCAAGAAGAGGATTCAATATCATAATCCAGCATTAATTTTTTCGCTTTAGGGAAACGAAGACTATCTTTGTCCTCTTGCCAATAGGATGCAATAAGTGAGACTTCTTTAGTCTCTAGTGCTTTTCGTAACGCCGCATGGCTGGGATAATATTTGAGAGACAACGTTGAAACATTAACATTCTCTCGTCTGAAAAATGCCTTCGGAATAATATGCCCAGAAAAACTAGACTCCTTACTTAAGAGACCAATTGTCTGATCAGCAAGATAGATACGAGAGATAATCGGCCTTGATGTGAGGCTGATCAAAAAGCTCGAGTACTGACCATATTGTGCAATTTTTACGTAGTTAGATAGTAATTTGAATTGTTGTGTATTTAACCTATCAGGCTTCAAAGCCACTAAGTCGTATCGCATTGATGATAATGTCGTGCTGTTCGTAATATCATCTTGGTTCCACTGTAAAATAACTTTCTTAATGTTGTTATCTAAGGGTGTTTTTTTACACAGATACTCCGACAACAAGAGATTGATTTTTGCTAAGCCATGAATTCGAAATACACGTCCATCACCTTTTACATTATCAATGACACACTCTTCTGTGTTGTATTGAAGTGCAGGTAAAGACGACACGGCTAGCGTTGAAATAGTGACAAGATAAACTAGTGAAAATATGGATAACCCCACAAGGGCTGCAACCATGATACGAATAACATGGCGGTAACGCGGATTGATATCAATTTCTAACTGCATAGTAAGTTGGTAAATTTAATCCTAGTTTTATTATTCTTTTCACATATCTTACTAAGATTTAGTGACTTTTCATAGCAGCATAACCTTACATATAATCAGCCAGAACATAAGTCCTAAACTATATTAAGATTTCGCATTATCCTGTCCAGTAGATTTGCTAAACTTAAAATACAGGACCGTGTCTCAAGACAGGAATAATGTCAAGTGACACAGTCTGTTCTTCTAAACGTTAATAAGTAAAATTAAATTCTAACTGGCGATCGTCTGTATACGTGTCGTCATTAGCAGCAATGCGAGTTAAAACATGTGCATTTAACACCTGAAAACGTTCCTTATTTTGTGTGAGCCACCGTCCCCCGATTAACACCGTATCATTGGATTTATATACAACTTTTGGCCACCCTTCTCTATCCCAATGAACCGCTTCAATTAAGATATTATCTTTAAGTAATCGAAGTAACCAGTACCCTAACCCACTCGCGGTTTGGTGATGCTCACACATAAAAACGTCTGCGCTAAAAGAACGAAGATAAGGTTGTTGATAATAATTTAACATGTGAAGTCCCCCTGTTGATTATTTAAGTGCTGCGTTAATGCATTCTGTAAAGTGACTAAGGTTTGCTCATGAGACAGCAGCGATTGCTCTGTGAAGTTATTCATTAGCCATGTTTCAATGGCTCGTTGATTTGAACATTCATCTCCGTGTCCAATAAGATGCACTAATGAAAAGCCATCAGGTATTTGCATCACAACCATTAATGCTGCGGCCTGTTTTCTGACATGATTAGGCACACGTTTAATGATTTCAGATGATTTCATTTTAGTTTTTTCTGGATAAAGATAAATAATATTGCTCATGCCTCACCTCCTTCGTTATTTTTTGAATCACTTAACAACATCCGCTCAAACGCACTGCCATCTGTACGGGTTAAATTGGGTACAAAACGCGAATATACTTTAAATAACATCTCTGTAGATACGTGCCCCATTTGTCTCGCAATCCATTCAGGGTTTTCACCTGATGCTAACCACAATGTCGCTGTGGTATGGCGTGATTGATAAGGTCTTCTTTTCTTTAAATCTAAATAACGTAGTAACGGATACCAAACACGCTTAGTGATATTAGAATGATCCATTGGCTTGTTTTCTTTTGTACAAAACACAAACTCTGAACTCTCTCCCGTCACTTCTTTTTGTGCTTTCAAAGCATCATATACAGCTTGAGACATTTGAATTTCACGCTGTGAACCATCAGTTTTGGTGTAGGTCATTTCACCTGCCACTACAGTTTCGCGCACAAGAATTAATCGCATATCAAAGTCGATGTATTCCCACTTCAATCCATCAATCTCCCCTGTTCGCATGCCCGTAAAAAAACGTACCGTGTAGTAATTTTTAAAATCATTACGTACGTTATTTATGATGGTGTTCACTTGTTCAAGTGTGAAAGGTTCAACATCTGTTTTAGGAACTTTTAACGGTTTAATATTTCTATAAGGCGAGGTAAACTCATATCTGTCAGCCACTTCATTTAAGATTTGACGTAACGGTGCCATAATGGCATTGATACGTTTTGGAGATAGTGTCTTGTTTTTTCGTCCCGGAACTTTAGCGAGTAAAGAACGAAAAGCAAGAATCTCAGCTTTTGTGATTTGGTTGACTTCTTTATTTCCGAAGTACGGTATTAGGTGGCCATTAATGATACCCATTTGCGTAATATGATGACTACGACGCCAGCCAATTTCATTTTCTGAAACCCACGTATCCGTAAAATTATTAAAAGATAAATTTAATCCATTCACATTTGTATTACTTGCCACCAATGATGTTGATGCTTTTACAGGAACGGCAATAATATTTTCATCATTTAAAACGTATTTTAAATTTTTACTTCCAGGAAAATAATCTTCATATTCAAATATGCCATTATCTATTTCCTTCTCAATTTTTTTAAGTACCTTTTCTAAGTTCTTCATATTAGATTTTGAATTATTTAACATCGTATATTCTCTACAACGATGTCCCCGATAACGAAAATCAAAAAAGAGTTTATTTGATTTTTTAACCGCTCGTACACTACCCATGACATACCCCTCCATTTGCCATAGGAATTGCAAAGGTTTTCTCAGCAGAAACGCTAAACATATCCTTTTCAATTGTTTCCCAGATATAGAGAATTTTGCGGCCTCCAAATGGTCGGAAGTAATGCACCCCTTCCAATAGAACACTATCCTTAAGGTTCTCGCGGATAGTGCGGACATCGTATTTAATCTTCTCTGATAGCTCGGCTGTGGTTAAATATGTATTTTTCATAAATGCCTCCTAATTGAGTCTGCCATTCATACAATATGTCTGAATTTCATACATTATGCTCCAGTTTTGTACATTAGTCAAACTTTTTGTATGATTTTATTACATAATGTATAATTTACAGACAATCATAAGAGGAAAATATTGTGATACGTTGTCATCTATCCCGGCTAATGGGAGAAAAAAAATTAAAAGTCTCAGATGTTGAGCGAGCAACTAAACTACATAGGCACAAGATCACAGCACTGTATAAAGAGACTGCTCTCAAGGTAGACTTAGATACTATAGATAAGCTATGTGAGTATTTTGATTGTAAAGTTGAAGATTTATTTGAGAAAACTTAATACTTCATCCAGAAAACTTCGGATACGTTAGCATCGATCTCTTGTCGGGTTAAAACCACCTGTAGAAACACAGCCATGTCATGATCAATATGACATCTCAATAGCAACCTTACCCACCTCATATAAATCATAGCCGTATTTAATATCATCATGATGTTATCTAAGTAATATTCATGTATATTTTATGTTGATAAAAATATTAGCAAGCACTATTACTCATGGAGAAAGGAAATGGCATCTCGCCCAGTATACATACCTAATAAGGTAGGCGAAGTTGGGGTAGAAGTTAAAGAAGTAGAATTCAAATGGTTTCCAGGAATGGCGAAATCTCAGAAACAAAAATCCATCATCTCACTGCATGAAGAAGCCAACACACTTGGCGTCAACAATATTTTAGAGATATCTAGTAAATCAGAAAATCCGTTAGGGGTTAATCTTAGTGCTTTCAACTTATCTAGCTCCTCAAAAAATAATGTAAAATTTACCGTAGAAACGGCTTTTCAAAGCAGTAAAGTCTTTGAGCATAGTGGCCCACATAAGGACTTGCTCTACAAATCATCATTAGAAGCAAAAAAAGATATTCGATTAAAAGAATCAGGCAATTTAATAAAATTCATTTTCTTTGATGAGGAATTCAGTTTAGATCCTAAAACTTTTTTTTACGATTGGGTATATCTTAATACATTACACAAAAATAAAGGCTTAGCAGAAGAAATCATGGAATACTCTGCATTTACTGATATCGAATTTAACCCCAAAAAGTCAATTAATTGCCAGGCATTCTCTGCTGCATTGTATGTTTCATTGTCATACTCAAGATTATTAGACGACGCTTTAAAAAATCCTGAAGATTTTTTAGATGTTATGTCTGATGTTTACAAGCCAATTGGCAGCGAACTTAATATTCAAAAAAAATTATGTTGATTACTTAAGGCTGCAAACATATGCTCAAGAAAATAAAACTCTTTGGGGAACAAAAGAAAATACTTTTTTTGCCTGGCAACAACCCTATACAAATAAAAGGTGTTGCTGGAAGTGGGAAAACGACAGTAGCATTATATAGAGCTAAACATCTTCTAGACACACAAAGCACTTTATTTAAAGAAGCATCTGTTATTATATTTACGTTCAATAAAACGCTGGCCGCATATATAAAATCGATAAGCCCAGACATTAATGGTGGATACCAAAAAGATAACGACAACATTGATAGTAATGTTCCAGTTGGCATGGATATTCAAGTTGTAAATTTTCATAGCTGGGCATATAAGTTTCTGAAATTAAACTACAACCAAACCATTATGCAGTGGACTCAAATTGAAATAATTAACAAAGTAAAGAAAACCGTTAATCCTAACTCAACCAAAATATTAAACAAAAGCCCAGAATTCTTTTGTGAAGAAATATCTTGGATTAAAGGTAAAGCATTTACCTCTAAAGATGAATACATAGATGCAAAACGGATAGGTAGAGGAACAGCTGATCGCATTACAGTTAAAGACAAGGAAGTTATATGGGATTTGTTTTTGAATTATAACGCAGAATTATTAACTAGAAGTAAAATTGATTTCGATGATTATGCGATTTTATGTCTGGATAAGATACAAAAAACATCTAACTTTGTACCACCCTATACGCATATAATTATAGATGAAGCTCAAGATTTAAATAAAGCGCAAATACTTACAATATCTAAATTAGTTGATAAGGAAACCAACAGTTTATCCATAATAGCTGATGCAGCTCAAAGAATTTATAAAAGTGGTTTCGTTTGGAGTGAGGTAGGAATAAATGTACGTGGAGGAAGAACTATTGAATTTAAGAGAAACTATAGAAACACTGTACATATTGCAAATGCTGCACAATCGCTACTAAGCAATGAAAAGGATAAAGCAGAATTCACTACAGTAAAATCCGCACGTAAAGGAGGAGAAAAACCAAGAATAGGTATATTCAACTCTTTAAATGAACAGAATGAAGCTTTAAAACATATATTATCATCTTTAAAAGAAACCGATAGCATTAATGGTACAGTAATATTACACCGAACGAACCCTGGTGTAAAAAACATTAAAGCCTTTCTTGATAAAAATAGTTTTTCTAATCAGTTAGTTAAAACTAACTCACCAATTGATTATGCTGATGAAAGCATTAAATTATGTACTATGTCATCGATCAAAGGTCTGGAGTTTGATAATGTAATAATGGTTGATGTCAATGATAATGAAATCCCCTTCCCCCCGGGGTTTGCAGATGACAATGATGAGTTTCATGTGTCAACGGAAAGACGTTTGGTATATACATGTATGACAAGAGCAATTAATAATCTTTATATGTTGAGCTATGGCATACCATCTAGATATTTAAACGAAATTGACAAAAAATATTTTACTGACATTTCTAATAAATAGCATTCAAAGATATATTTTATTATGAGCCTTAAAAATAACCATTCAGAATATACAAAAGAAATTGCAGATCGAAAAATACAATACTTAATTCATTTTACTCCAACTATAAACTTATATAGTATTTTAGAACATAAATCATTATTAAGTAGAGAGTCGTTAGAAAATATTGATGTTGATAATTACGATATATTGGATTACATACAATTTACTGACAATATAAGATATGATGACAAATCATTTATTAATCTATCAATTTCATCACCAAATACATTTTTACTATCAAAGTTCATTGAAAGAACCCGAGATGATGTATCCATAAGCTGGTGCATTCTTAAAATAGACCCAAAACACATATATGATGATGAGACATTATTTTCTGTTACCAATGCAGCATCTGTATCTGCTCAAAAACAGTATAAAATAAAAGGCGATATTGATACATTTAGTCTTTTATTTAATGATAAATTAATAATTAACAACAACCAAAATAATAGAGAGCTAACGAGAGGTAGCATAAAAAACAAATATCCAACAGATATACAAGCCGAGGTACTAGTTAAAAATACAATACCAATCTCAAGCATTATTTCTATATGCTTTGTAAATGATACTCAACTAGCTGAAGCTAAAGCGGCAATGATTGAATTTAACACTGACAAATTTATCGTTGACCCACTAATATTTAACCCTAATAGAAATAGTGGTTGTTAATATTAATACGAATTCAAACTGCTAGCTTATTAAACATACAAACACTAAGATAGAATTATAATAAGCCAGAACCCGTTTCTTTCTTAAGCAATGTTGATAGTTGCATAACAGATTTCAGTTTCACTATATAACCACAGCCCTGGTTATTTGGTTTCCATCGAGGACAACCTAAGAAATATTGGTCCAATAAACTGGTCGCTTGATTTTTTTTACGCAACAACATTTCTTCTCCATGTGTTGGGCATCTATAATGGTCCGTACCACGATGATGTGAACGTTGATCTGAAATAACATCATTCATCCTTTCCGTTACAATTTCACGAGGACCTGGAAGTAAGACTAAATCCGTCAACTCGCTATTTGAAACTTGGGATTCAGGTATATCCATTCTTGTAAAAATATTAAAATCATCATCATTGAAGTTTAGAGTCACGGAGCATAGAGGTTGGCCATTAAGGTTTTTAATGTACCATCCGGTGCAGCCCCAAAAGAAATCAGTCACCTTTGCTGTAGTAACCGAATTTGGCCACTGAATTTGCATATCTCTACCACATTTATGACATTTTTTTCCAAAAACAGAAACGCCTACATGCCCCTGTAATATATGAGCTTTATCATTATCAATTACAAACTGTTCAAATGCTTCCGGGGCTTCAGATATATCATTCTCAACAATAATCTCATCTGCACCATTTATTGCAGATTGTAATTCTTTTCGTCGTTCGACTAAGTATTCAGCTTTTTTCTTTTCAGTCGGACTGATTTTACCTGTATTTTTATATTTATTTAATATATATAATAATTCATCATTTATATTTTTTAATTCATCATCCGATGTATCTTTTATTTTCTTTGCTTCAAATAATCGTTCAGTACCACCTCTAACAGCATCAACTATATCACTTGCAACTATTTTAACGGCTCCGATTACCGCTGAAGCAACCGAAAAAACTGCACCCAATAAATTAGAAAGAAAACCCATGCATACCTTCCTCTATTAATTTTTGTTGTTGATATAATCGATATTTTTTTAATCTTTGAGTAGATTCTTCATATGAGAAAGATGCTAATGACATGTTTTGATAATGATCGTAAATTGCGCCGCCGACAAAAGAAGCAGGCAGAGCAAATATACCGCCACCAATAGCATAAATCAAAGCTCCTACACCACTAGCTAACAAAGCGCGTTCAGAACGTAAACGTGAACTATTGAACATATTTTCAACACTACTATCTCCAACTGACAAATGATAACCTTCGGTTGCTAAGATAAATACAAGAGGCATTAACGGATTAAATGCATCTAAAAAATCATCCGTAATTGATGGGGATAAATCACTTACTGCAGCAGACACATTGTTCAAAAGTTCACTTTCTGAAATACCCGAATCCAAAACTAAACCTTCAGCACCGTTTGCCACCTCACTAGTCGATAAAATAGTAATATCGGGATAGCGTTCAAGTGTTTCATTTATATAAGCTAAACTATTAGTAGCTTTTAATTGCAAGTAATCTGATACATTTCCATTCAGGTCAAGTATTTTAAGATCCCATCCAGGTTGATTTAAACTTGAAGCCATTACAGCTTCAAACCCATCTGGTAATTGCACATCCCCAACAAGTTCACCTGAATTTAGTTTGTCCGTGACAATATATTCAAAATACTTTCCTTTAGCACTATTAAGAACCCCCATCATTTCGTTTTCAGAAAAGCTACTGATTAGTGATGGTTCAAAATTAGGGTTTGTTTCTTTAATCGCTTTTAAAAGCAAAGGATCTATATTATCAACATCCATCATTACTTGAGGTGTTAGATTTGCAGCAACTACAGTTAAATCAATAAGTGACTGTTTCTTTGATACCATATGTCTTTTAAATGCGTTGTGGAAAGACAACATAGAGTCTAGTTCTTTGTTTTTAGAATATTTTTCTCTTAAAGAACTAATTGAAGTATTAGATGAAATCATTTTTCACTAATTTTGATAAATGCAAGCTTCAAACCTTCTGTAACTTCATTTCTAAGAGTATTAATTTCTTTTTTCACAGATGTAAGGCCATCATCTTTTGGTCTCTCTAATGATGACTCTAACTTTGTTTCAAGAACCTGCACTCTTTCACTCAAACGAGTTATCATCATATCCATACCACCAAGTACTTCTTCAACCATTAAGTGATATTCATCAATTTTTGCATTTAAATCATTTTCATTATTATCCATATATGAACTTCCTAAAATATTTAATATTATAAAATTAACACATGGAAATATTTTACGTTACCCTACTCTTAATCGAAATAACTACATACAGTCTAAAAAGACAAATACGATGTTATAGAACTCGAGTTCGGGTTATTTAAACCACAATTTAAAGTATCCATGTAGTGTGAAGTACCATGACGCTACATAGTGTATTCATACATAATTAATACGCCAATCCATTAAGCAATGCTTATATAGCAATAAGACTGTGAAGGCACCTTTAAAATATCATAAAGAAAATAGGGGTTCTAGTTCAATCTCCCTCTAACAGGAGTAAACGACACATTTGATGACTATCTAATCAAAATCGTCGAATATTGTTGTTTTAAAGGTAGAAATCTTCATTACGATTAGGAGAAACCTTACCTAATAATAGCTTATCTCGTGGTTTTTCTTTAATGGCCACACAGTGTTTTTTGGAGGTATGGTAATCAAGTTCTTCGTCAGACTCACACTCATAGACTTCTTCCTCGCAATTGTGACAAAAGCGTATTTTTTCATTGTCAGTTTTAAGTAAATTCCCCCAATGCATCGGACATTTATAAGCAAACCTGCAGTTCTTTATTGTGTTGTCATTCGCATATGAGAGTAAGTAGTCAACGATTTTTTGTGCATTGTCACCTTCAAGGGTATTGTTATTTTTCACACAATCAAGAACATCTTTCTCATCAATACCACATCCCCACTCATTATTTAATGTGAAAGTAAAACGCGTTATAGAAAGGAATTTTTTACTTGTTAAGCTGCATATCAACTGTAAAGGAATATAGACTGTCCTCAGTATTATATTATCCGCTGCTTCACTTTCCGTTACTTTAAATACGGCCTTAATTTGACTGTTAAGCAACAAAACAATCACATCATCCTTGTTGTATTTTTCAATAACCTCAGAACTGACGGATACCTTTTTATTTAATATAACGTCATCAACTTCTGATTGCTTTTTAAATGATAATAAATTTAATATCATATAATACCCTCTAATTTTGAATGCATCGTATTAGTACTAATTCTAACTTAAACATAAAACACCAGAATAATACACAGCTATAATATTCAATAGCTACCTTACTTTTTTTCTACGGTTCACTTAATAACCGCAGAATATCTTAAATACTGCATTAATCAGTTACCCATTATTCTCTAGTAGGATGATTGTTTTAGTCTTCCTAAAATACTCCTAATGTTTACGTCATTATTTCTTGAGTTTTCTTCTATATATGAAACCATTTTTTCTAACTCATAACACTCATCCTGACTTAGCCATAAGCCGGGGAATTCAATACGTGGATCATTTGTTTTTTCATAGCAATAACCACATAACTCTCGGTTATAAATAATTGGTGCATAAAAACGATCACGTAAATATTCAATATCGCGTTTGAAAGTTGACAGAGATATTCCTAACATTTCCATCACGTGTTCCTTTTTTACAACACGATGTGTATTAAATAGGTTGTTGATTTTATAAAATCGTTCTGTCCGATCCATAATGACTCCTCATAATTGTTTTCTGACTTAAAACGGAAAATCTTTTTCGCTGTAAGTCTTTTGGATATCTTCTTTGTTTTTATTACTTAACATCAAAATATTTTTACCCAAAACTTCTGTTGTATATCGATCACTTCCTGCTTTATCAGTCCATTTACGTGTCTGAAGCGCACCTTCAATATAAATTTGTGAACCTTTAAAAATATAATCATTAACAATGTTTGCTAGTGCCCCAAAAGTCACAATACGATGCCATTCAATATTCTTTACTTTTTCACCTGAATGTTTATCGACATAATTCGACTCTGTTGCTATTGAAAAACTGGCCATTTGAATACCTCCTTTTGTCGTTATGACTTCAGGGTTTGAACCTAAACGTCCAATCAGCATGACTTTATTTATTCCGAGACTCATAATTTCTTCCTGTACTGATTAATGATGTTTACGCCATGCTGCGGTAATGATTTCGCCATTTGATGACACGACAATGTAGGCTTCACGTTGTTTTTCCATTAATACAACGTCTTCTTTAGTCATATACCGTGAAATCTCACGAATACGTTTACGTGTAAAAAAATACGAAATACCGCCATCACGAACATGTTTGTTCACCCCATAATCCATCAGAAGATCCAATGTATGACCCGTGATACCGCGTTGCTGGCAACGAACTTCAGCATGATTAGTTAAATGACAATGTGTTTTCATAATGAACCCTCTTCAATTTGTGCGCGAAATTGCGCTAACGAGGTCCATTTTGGTGAAATCTAGATAGAAGTGTTGAATTGCGACGTCTCATAAACGTCCCAGAACAACAATGAGAAATAACCAATAAAAACAGCTGGTTACAAAGAGTGTGATGCAGGTTTCAGAATGATAAAGTGATTTAAACGAGGTATTTCGTTAGATAATTGTGATATTTCCAGGTTTAAGGGTGACTCGAAACGCCTTTTGACCTGCTTCAAACAAATACGGAGCGGCTATATTGGCATAACCTGCGAGTTCTTCCTCTATTGCGGTTTTGATTCGGTTTCGATTATTCTTTAAACGGTTTGCTAAACTGACACCATCGTCAGTAAACATACTGCCACGAGAGTGAACATCCCATTCATCGAATAAATTTTCTAATTCACTCTTGAGCTCGGGATAGTTCATATTAGCATCAGGCGTCGCAACCCAGCCTTCTTGCGTATTTATCCGTTGAAGAAGATACCAACCATAAAAAGCCAGTGGTGTTCCTGTCAATTTAATCGTAAGCCCACGAAATTGGAGTACATTACGGCGCACATTAATACTAATCTTATCGTCCATCAATGCAATTTGTATGGATTCATCAAGGTTCTTTTTATGTTTGAGTGCAACGAATAACCACTGCCAATCTGATCCCGTTAATTTATTGAGTTCAGGAAGCGCTAACTCATTGATAGCTTCTTTAATGGTGATTTTATGTTCATTATTTAATATTGAAAATAGGCGTAGCCGGTATTCGCCATAAGGATCATATAAAGGTAATTGACTGATAACGGCATCAACATCTGAATCATCGAGATCGGAGCCTGTACGATCTGAATCAAGAATCACTTTTCGCCATTTGTTTTGATATTTGGAGAAAGGTGTTGGTGTAAGTAACCAGGTATAACGTAAAACAATAAACAAAATAATCCAAATGATGCCATGCATACCAATGTTGGGTGTAGTGCTAATTGAATAGAGCACTTTTCTTTGAGCATCATGTTTATTAATATAAAACGTATCCACAAAAGTGAAGTGATACCAGTATTTATTTTTAAGAGGAATAGGATTCTGGACAAGCTCTAACATCTCAAAACGAACTTGAGTGTCCTTAATAAAAAACGCATTTTCGGATATCAATGTAGACATTAAAGCATTCGATTTAACTAAATAATCTGAGATAGGTTGAACATGTTCAACTTGGCTTTCACCATAATCAAATGCACTATTTCCGAGGCCCACGTCAACAAATTTACGTAACTCGACACGGACTAAGTTTGACACTTTATATACCACTAAATAATGCGTTAAAATGCTCCCAGATAAAGCGATTAATATAAAGACATTAATAAATATTTTATCTGCCTTTAAAAACTTAAATAGATTCATTTCGCCCCTCTCTTTTGGCAGCGTTTCACAAAATCTATCTTTTTAAAGTACGTACTTGATGATTTTTTTGACTGGTAACGTAATGCTTCTTCAACGGCACAATGCACTTGTGTGTTGATATATTCACGCTTTAAAAACCAAGATGACGCTTCAATATCATAATCAAGCTTTAATTTTTTTGCCGTTGGTAAACGACGAACATCTTTATCATCTGACCAATAGGATGCGATCAATGTGACTTCATTATTTTTTAATGCTTTACGTAACGAGGTATGACTGTCGTAGTATTTAAAAGATAATTTTGAAACATTAATATTGTTTTTTCTGAAAAAGGCCTTCGGAATTATATAGCCTGAAAAACTCGATTTTTTCGTTAACAAACCGATTGTCTGTTCAGCAAGATAAAGACGTGAAATTACAGGTGCTGATGTGAGACTAATCAAAAAACTGGAATACTCTCCGTAGCGTGCAATTTTTACGTAATTAGAAAGTAACTTAAATTGTTGAGTGTTAAACCTATCTGGCTTCAATGCTACTAAATCGTATCGTGCTGATGATAACGTTTTACTGCTCGTAATATCATCCTGGTTCCACTGTAAAATTACTTTTGATATATCGTTATCTAACGGTACTTTTTTACATAAATACTCTGATAGTAAAAGATTTATTTTCGCTAAACCATGAATTCGAAATATACGGCCCGCTTCTTTTGACTTATCAATACGGCATTCTTCTGTGTTGTATTGAAGTGCAGGTAACGGTGCCACCTTTATCATTGCAATAGCTACAAGATAAACGAGTGAAAAGATAAACACGCCCACGACAGCCGCAAACGTGATGCGAAGGGCATGGCGGTAACGTGGATTTATGTCAATTTCTAGATTCATATAGAGTCGTTGTTGTTATTCTTCTTCTAACCAAACAGAAATATTTATAACATAATCAACAAGTTACATCTATACAGTATTCCTCCTATTTTCAGTTATTTCTAGATAAGTAAACGGTCATCGAATATTCATGAATAAAATAAGAAATGGCTAATTCTAGAAAAGTAAATTAACGAGTTTCCTATGGGTAAATCAATTAATGCCATTTCCCCAAGCGTAAAAGCCGTTTTTTAGTATTTGTTTTTTTAAATTGTCATCTAACATGATGCCAGGCATTTGCATAAGTACTTCACATGCCCCTTTAGGAAACAAGACTTTAGTGTCTTTCCATGTTTTCGCTTTACCTAGAAATCGTTTATATTTATCAAAAACCTCATAACCACTTTCAATCGGCTCAATATAATAATTTTTAGGTTGATAGACTTCCACCCTTTCACATTTCCTTTTATAAGGGCGTAAAATTTTATTGGCTTCAAAAGGCAAGGTGTGATCATAAAGACGTTTCAATCCCAATTCAGCATGCTCTTGATAGCGATCCATTTGAATATACCCTGGCGTCCAAACTAAGGCGTCAACATTAAGGTTGACTGCATGCAATAGCATTAGTTTCATACCTAATGAGGTCCATTCTTTAAACCAAGGCGGTGTTGTAGGAATACCGTCCTCATCTAGTGATAATCCTTTACGCACATCTTGTGCCCAGTCACTTTGAAGCTCTTGAATGAATAAGACTTTTCGCCGTTTTTTGTTCTCACGTATATCACAACGAATATGTATAAAAACATTTCGAAGATCAAAATGTTCAGAGTAAAAGTTATGTTTATAGTACGGCAGTGTGACAAGCCACTCACGATAATTTTGTCCTCCTGTTAATCGATAAGCAGACCAATTCCCCACTGTTGATACCTTTGGGTAATCACGCTCTGCATACAAATGGGCTAAATCATTCGCCTTAGATAGTGACTCACACAACCCCGTGGGATTCTTTTGTGATGTAAGCGGATTACCACGATGATCGAAAACCATCCACCGCTTCTGATTAGGTAACATATCATTCCATATCACATGATCAATCCAATATCCTAAAACGCGATCATGCCATTCAGGCATTATTTGTATTCTGTTATCAATCTTGGGCTTAATGCGTTTAAGAGAACTCTTTTGTGAGACACGCACAAAATCAAGATGGTTTGTGGATTTTTTAACCATAGGGACAAGATTGATACGTAAGTCGGAATACGATAAAGCGTGAGCATAAATATCGCTTCCCAACAGTTTTTTGTTAGGTTCCTTTTCATTTACATTGCGAAGGTTTTCTTTCAGACGACTCATAACAGCTTCATCTTCGCGCAAGCCTTTTTTGGCTAAATTTTGTATACGTTTTAGCCATTGTTTTGCAGTTGCTTTATCCTCTTTGTGTTTCAAAGACCAATCACTTAATGCGCTATGAAGACCTTTTAGCCCAAGTGGTGTCGCGGCATCTTTAGGGATAAAAGGTCGCGGCATATTTCGTATCATTTTTTTTTCGCTATGGGCTTTTATATGATGACCGATGTTTATTATCCATAATTTCACATCTTGTATAGTGGAGGGTTGATGAAATCGTTTTGAATTGGGTTTATGTAAAGAGTTTGTCTCTTTGACATAGAAAGTATCCAATGTCACACCACTGTCATATAAATCGCCGAGTGTAATGCCGGTGATGACTTTGTGATGAGAAGCATCATCCATGATATCAATAAAATGTTCTGGCTTAGTGTGACTGTATTTACCAATCGCCTTAAACGGATTCACTTGATAGAAGTACAGATGGTCCCACAATCGATATATTGAAAAAGAAAGTGAAGGCGTATCGGTCGACTGTAACAAAGAAATTTCGGATAATGTCATCTATTGTACACTTAAAATATTGAATGAATAATATAAGGACAATAGTACTATTCGAGAAGCTCACAGTATGACCTTCAAATGAGGTGAAATGAGTTACGTAAACCCCCACTTAACGTACCCTCTTCCTGGTACATTAATATCTTGTTTAAAAAAATCGTCTAGACCAGTTACGCTTCTTATAATATTAAGAAGCAACAACTTTAAAGAAATAGGGAGTGGCTTGCCGTGAGTATATATTAGATTAATTATCATCTGTAAACTTAACAAGTTTTGCATGTAAGAGATTGAACATATTAATCATAGTAGACGTATTTCAATAAAATCTTTATTCCCGATTAATTTACCAAAATAATACAAAGTATTTAATTATCTTTTTATATTATGTACATATTCAAAATAAAGTGTTCCATCTGGTTGAAGCATTATTTCAAGACGGCCTAAAAAAGCAGGCCATTGGCCGAGTGTTAGTGGCTGTGGTAAAACCTGTGTTGTAAATGCAGCTAGAATTGTATCATGAGTCACCCAGACAGCGATTTCACTATTTTTTAATTCACATAAACATTCACGAATTTTTATTTTCATATACTCAGAAGCATCACTTAAATTTTTAAATCCGCGCCATTTCTCTTCTCCATGAAGTAAAAATTTATTGACTGCATCATGTCCTTTTTCTTTCCAGTGCTCCCAGGCATGACTTTCATCTTCAATAAAAAACCCAGGGTCACCAAGTAACTCACTATGTTCAATATTATCAATTGGAAAATTATTTGCTTGGGCAATTTGTTCTGCAGTTTGAATACATCGGGCTAACGGACTTGAATGAATATATCTAACATTAGAGTTCAATGTTTGACCAAATTGCCAACTACTCATTAATCCATATTCAGTTAACGGTACTGTATAACCTACATCATCTGGCTGGATATCTGGCCTTTCAGCATGCCTGATTAATATAAGTTTAGGGGGCATTCATAATATCCAATTTTAAAAACTTTAAGGTTGCTGTACTAGCAGGCAACAGCAACTAAAATTGATGGTAGAGCATTAATACTCCTAACTTCTTTGAGTTCAAAACCACTTTTATTGAGTAGCTTCTTATATTCATTTTCCGTTCGTTCTTTCCCACCCGTCACCATAAGCAAATGTAAGTCGCATAGACTTCCTTCAAAAGTGTCTTCATGTAGCAACATTTCGATAATATATATAACATCACCTTTTGAAATACTCTCCCTTGCTCTATGGAGAATACTCTCTGCTTTATGATCATCCCAGTCATGTAATACACGTGCAAGAATGATCGCACTCGCCTGCACTTTCCAATTTTCAAAAAGATTGCCGCTCACCCAGTTTATGCCTTCATCATCCGAACAAGCTTTAGCTTGTTCAATAACCTCTAAACGATCTAATACGGTGATATGAGTATTTGGATAATATTCAGTTAAAAATTTAGCCAGAGTACCTAGTCCACCCCCTGCATCAATAATTTTTTCATCTCCATTTAGCTTCAATATTTCAGGGATAAGGTTATAGTCATGTCTTGCATAACTTTGAAGCATTCTATGATGTGGTATTCTACGTTGTTCATCCTGAGAAAAATCATTAAAGATATCTGAGGGTTTCCACACATCATAACTTTTAATTGCTTTTGATAAATCAGACCACATTTTAGGGAAGTAATGCCCGTATTCTTTTGCCGCATCAGCTAGTGTGAAAGGGCTTGTAGAATGAAGACATTTCCCTCTAGTACTTAATACCCACTGCTCATCTTTTTTGATAACAATTTCTAACTCAGCTAACGCGCGAAGTAGACGCGTGCTAGCTTCACTATCAAGCCCATACTTCTTTTTAATATCATGAACTGTAGCAGGCAAGGCATCAATTAGACCAAGTTCAACGGCAGTTGCAATTGTTTGTGTACGCCAAAATCCAACCATATCACTAGAAAGGCTAGAGAATTCAGAGCGTGTCGCAGGACGTAATACAGTTATAGATATTCCTTTTTGATCAATAACTTTATAGGAGCCATCAAAACTTTCTACTCTTGATTGCCCATTATAAAAAGGTTCTATTACTGCGAATCTATGTGGGTAAATGGCCTGTCCTTGTCGATTGATATGAGCCCAACCATCCAAAAATTTAGCGCGCGCATAACCTTTATGGAATACATCTAGATCATCAAACCAAATATCATGTAAATGTGTACCATCGTAATTTATATGCGTGCTTTTTCCTGTCTTATCTTGAACAACAGCAATGCTTTCACGATAATCTCCACAATAGCTCCATTTGTTTTTATAAAGACGTTCACCAGATATATTAATATGGAAATAATAACCTTCATGATCGCGTACTGTGCTACATCCTCCCTGAAAATTTCCTACCCAACTGTAACGCTCGTTATACGCAGGAGTCCCATTTGTTAAAATATGAAACCAGTTATTTCCATTAGCAACGGCAGCTCGATCTCCATAAAAGCCAAAACTATGATCAAAACGTTGTATATAAGCTTCTGAACCATCAGGGTGAATATGCCATGCTTTTTTATCAAAAAGAACAGGAGCCAAACCGGGGGAGTGAAAAGCCATAACAGAATCAAATTGTTGTTCATAGGCAGGTAACATTTTAGAATTAAGATGGAATCGTTGATCGTTACTGATGGTGTAGTTCTTCCATTCCATTACATAATCTCCACTGGACGACGCATGTTACATCCTTGGCATAATGGGCGCGAAAGGTAATCTTTATTAAGTTTAATGTAGTCGTCTCCTGCCCAGATTTGTTTAAGACTTTGACTATTTAAATTTCCAAAATCACCTAATATTTTTCGTTGCTGATCAGGAGCGCAACATACGTTAAAACTTCCATTCGGATCTACCCAAGCTTCCTTTCCTAAAAATGGGCATTCTCCTCCTGGAGAAATATTTTCAATTTGAGTTACATCAAGTTCAAAAAAATTATCAAGACGACATTGCTTTGTATTATTTAAATTATGTAAGGCAACAATCTTTTGACACTCTCGAACAATATTATTCCAAAACTCAATCGATTGAATATTACGACGCATTGATTGATTTTGTATCTCTGGGAAATGCGCCCAAAGGTGATGCCCTTTTACCCGATCAAAACCAAGTTTTAGCGCGAGTTTCACCATGTCGACAATTTCGTGTTTGTTCACATCCATGAAAGTTAACTGCATAGTTATTGAACAATAATGATTCGTTTCTGCAGCGACCTTGTCACGAACCACTATAAATCTTTTTACATTTTTAATATGCTCCGGCAATTTAGTCCCAAGCATTACTTCTTCATGAGTTTTATCAGTTGCACCATTCCATGAAATTTTCACATCACTACCGACAGGTGTAATTCGTTCTGCCCAATATTCCACATTATGATATTTTTCTCTCGATGGAAATGTACCATTGGTTGTCAGATTTAACGTTAAATCTAATTCATTACAAAGCGATAAAATATCATCAAAATATGGATATAGCAGTGGCTCTCCCATAGTTGATGGGATCACTTCAGACACTCCAAGACTTGCGGCCTCACGGATGACTTTTTCCATTAAGTCACGTTTCATAATAGGACGTAAAGTTCCTGCCTTTTTTCTATTATTACGTGGTTCACTATAAGGAGAGTGATCTTCACACATGATGCAATTAAGGTTACAAAAGTCTGGATTAGTATCTAAGGTGATTCGCCATGGCGAATTAGAATCTGCCGTTTTCATAGTAATTTTTTATAGTTGTTTTCAAGGTCTTTTATGTGTGTTTCTATATTTGGAATATTTCCATCATCACTGAATGCATAACCTGTCTGACCTAACTTTTCAGCCCATTCAGGTTTATCAACGAAACGTTGCATCTGTTCAGAGAGACTATCAATCGAGCGATGATCGAATAATAAACCATTGTTTTCATGCATAACATATTCCGCCATACCACCAACATTAGCGGTAATTATCGGAACACGAACTTGTTGCGCCTCGTGAATAACTAACGGAGAGTTTTCAACCCATATGGATGGCACTACAATCGCGTCAACTTGATTGAATACATCTTGAGTTATATGTTGGTTTTTATATTCATGCATCCATTGAATATTTTTGCGTTTCTCTGAAGGGAGTTTATCTGCAAGGTCATATAATGCTGCACTGGGTTGTCCACTATCGCGGCCCCAAATTCTAAGTTGACACTTTCCATTAACTCTACCAAATGCTTCAATCAACTGATGAATACCTTTAGCCGGAATGTGCGTACCGATATATCCAAAGGTAAAAATCTCGCCACTGATACGCTTACGCCCTTTCATTCGTGAAAGGTCAAAACCATAGTCGAGATAAATACTTTTATCTTCAGGTAAAGCAAGCTCTTGCTCATAACGTTTTTTGAGATAACGAGCTGGAGAGATAAATAAGTCGACTTGTTCGATCACAGAATGGATATGCGCCATACGACGTGCAACCCAGTTCTCCCAGTAGGTAATGTCATCTGCAATCTCTTTTTGATCCCCTGAGAAATAACGAGCATAACACTGAGTGGCACACTTCTGGTTTTCTTGTCCATCGCAAGAAGCCCATAGATTATCGTCTTTCGAATGCATTTGCATGAATTGACCACGAGGACACATTAACCAGTAATCATGCAAAGTATAGACAATGGGTATAGCTCGTTTTTTCGCTTCAAAAACAAGTGATGTAGATAAATGATTAAGGTGACCTATATGTACGATGTCAGGATTTACTTCATCCAGAATTTTGGCAAAAGCTTGATCTATAGCCTCAAGACGATAGCGATCTCGATGCCGTGGGTTATTTGTAATATGAAGTTTAATTTCAGGCATATCTTCATCATAATCAATTCGTATATCACCATCGGAATGAAAAGGGTTCTCTTCCCTAGTGAAAACATGCACTTCATGTCCATTTTTCGCTAAACCATGACATATAGTTTGGGAATAAATTTCAGAGCCTGCGTTGTATGTCATTGGGTAGCCATGAATAACTTTAACAATTTTCATAAAGTGCACTCAACTTGTTCTGTGACATGAATGCCTCCACTAACATTGCTATTCCCTGCTCTGGAAGCACCTTAGCTTCCCAACCAAGTAATGATTTAGCTCGCTCTGGATTTCCAATAAATCGACAAACGTCATAGTTTCGCGAGGGTGCCTCATACATTCGCGCGCCTGCACCAGCTGACGAAATAGCTAACTCTGCAGCCTTGCGAAGTGTTGTACCTATACCCATCGAAAGATGTACAGGTGGCAATTGATGCTCACCCATATCTAGCATCTCTATCATTCGAACGATGCCCATAACAGTATCGCTTATATGAGTGAAATCAAATAAATGATCAAACCCATCTACACGCAGCTCATCCCCTAATGCAGCCTGTCGACAAAAGGCCGGTAAAACCCGATCATGATGATCATCTATGCAACCATAAACATTAGCCAAGCGTACAATTGCTGTATTTAAGCCAGCCTTACGTATCTCGATTGCTACCTTCTCCATATGATGTTTCGCACGCCCATAGATGTTTACTGGTCGTAACTGAATATTTTCTGAAACAGGTAATACTTCCGGTTCGCCATATACTTCACGGCTACTAGCAAGTAAAACCCACGGATTATTAGGACTTGCAGCGGCAAGATCTAAGAGTGCACTACTCGTTTCTGCATTCGTTAGCCAACAAAGTTCAGGGTTATTTTCAGCCAAAGCAACCCTGGAAATCGCAGCCAGATGAACAATTCCATCTGCGCCATCAATGGCTCGACTCAATGTTTCGGGATGAGTAATGTCTCCACTCTGATCAGCAATATCTATACCTTTAACGAAATAACCTGATTGTTCTAAATGAGTTACTAAATGGCGCCCAACAAGACCCCTATGCCCCGTAACAAGTATTTTTTTCATTTTTATTATTCCCTTTCTAAAATAAACCTATGAATCAAAGCACTCCATAACAAAGATTTCTAAATTACTTAAGTTCATTCATAAATTAATTTCATCAGTAATAGTCATATGCCACCATAATGATGGCGTATGAAAATGTATTATTTGTTAAATAAATAATAAAGACTCAGGGGATTGGGGCCTTATTTGTGGGATCAAACGTATTGAGTTGCCTTGAACGGTTATCTCTAAGGGACTTGCTACCTATTACGTGTTTTGTTGCATCCTCTTTCGAATGCCCACGACTAAGATAGTATGTAGGATGTGTTGAATTAAGTTGATTCGCACGGTTATCCCGCACATGTTTGGATGTTGTTCTATTCATTAGTATGCTCCAATGTTAATGACACACCAACTTCCATTTCCACCTTAGGTATGGTGGTTATCAGGAGCATAGATATACACATTACGTGTAAACGGAGTCGAGTGTATCGAATTTAGGTCCTCATTGTTGAGGGTACTTCTCAACCAGCGATTGGTTGCTCCAGACCTAATGGAGCATAAAGAGGGTAACCTCACAACTGAGTATATACAAAACGAGGCCATTGTATAGATATTATATAAATGCATTTGGAATATTCTTGATATAATTATCAAAATCCTGCCACATTAATATGTACATTTTGTTGTTTGTTACAATAAAACTTAGATATATATTTATCCGCTATCCATTCAGAATACGTAAACCCCGTTACGTTAACAGGGTGTTTAAGTAATGCCTTATTATGCAAAAACAGACTATACAACTTTAGTTGAAGTTATATAGACTAATACAATATTTTCCTTTATAAATATTATTTAACTATTTATTTATAACAACAAAGTATAGTTTTTTATTTAATAATGCTACATTTACCATACAAGCCTACACTTCCTCCAATACCATGTAAATCATCAACAGCTGCTGACAGAGAAGAGACTGAATAATTTAATTCAGGTAATTTTATTACTATATTTCTTATCGCAACAAATTTTTCTTCGTTACGAATATTAGATAAAATTAATCCATTTTTATTATTTTGTACTATCTTGTAAGTGACTTTTTCTTCAGTTCCAAACGCATCTTTTGAAATTGTTACGGCTTTATTGCCGCTTACATATATTGTTTCCATCTTGATATTAGCAGTTTCATTTGATTTAGATTTAAAACCATATGTTTTTTCAAATGATTCATTAAATGCTTTCATTATCCTAGTCATATCAATTGCGCAAGAATAGGTTTCTGCAAAAATAGATGGAGCAAACACACATAATATAAATAATAAATATGATTTTTTCATTATATTCTCCAAACTTAATAACTTACATAATTAATAAATATTCTGTATATGAATAAGTTGACACTAACAGATCATACCACGAACCTCTTCTATTGTAATAATCAGAATGAATGTTGGTACTTTTATCTAGCATAAATTGTAGTGTTTTGACTTTTTATTATGTTTTCATAGGATGATTGATGAATACCTAAATATAATTAATTATCAATAAGTATATAGCTATGTAGGTTATATAAACCCCGTTACGTTAATATCATATTTAAATACTTAGCTTAATTAACTATAAGTTAATAAATATCTAGACTCACTTTTCATAAAAAAGGTGGAGTGCCTGCTCCACCTTCGTACACTATTATAACAATTAAAAGTTATACAGCATCCCAATTGACATCATATTGAGCTGTTCAGTATCGACATTATAGATATCATAATCAGCTGTAACAGCATATTTATTGTTTAGTTTATATTTATAACCTACTCCATAAAATATGTCTGTTCCTGTCTTTGTTAAAGATGATGTAGATATATTTGAACCTGATACAGTTGTATCAATATTCCAATTCATCACACCAACTCGACCTACAATTGCTGATTTAGCATTAAAATCATACTGAAACTTTGCATTCGCTCCAAAACCCGTCGCTGACGATTTAATACTTGCATTGTTTGTATTAAAAACCCAGGTAGTGTTATTTAGTACAAAGGTATCTCCATTATTTCCCGTCAGCGATGCACTCCCAAAATCGGCATAGAACCCCTCGATTGAAATTGTTTTATCAATTTTTTTACCAACAGTTAACTTAAATCCACTTCCTGTGTCATCTACGACTGCAGTTCCAGTTGTATTAGTTACCCCCGTATCCACTGTTGTCGTACCTAAAGCAACACCACCGTACCATCCCAACTCATTAGCCTGAGTTAGTGACGTTGTAGCTATTAACAAACTTAACCCTAAAACAGATAAAAATCTCTCTTTTATATTTTTCACTTTTACACCCTCTTATTATTTATAAATAAATACACTGATAAGGCAACAACCTTAAAACGAATGTACAGATCACCAAGCTCACTGAGTGACCCTAAGAAAGTAGCTTCATTATTAATTAATAGGTTATTAAAATGTATATTTTAATAACCTATTTTCTATCTCGTCTAAAAACTTTCTAAAAAAATGATTCAAAATGAATCGTTTTTTTTCAAAAATTAAAACGATTCAAAACGCATCGGAATAAAATACAAATCAACTAAAAAATCAAGGACACAGTGTGATGCAGTTCTCATTACACAAAATTAAATAGGGGAATTTACTAAAAGTGCTTTTAAACCGAAGTTTATCAAATAAACTCAAGTGAGAATATTAAAACACGTAGGTGAAGAGCATGAGCATTAATATAATGATCATCGATGGAGACCCGTCGATTATAACACAAATTCATTATGATGAAAAAAATGAAGCACGATATTATGAAAACGATGATAATAAAGATATTCTAAATCCTGCTGTTAAAAAAGTAACAACATCCTTAAATAAGCTTTTAAGAGAAATACTACCAAGTGAATGTAGGTGTGGAATTAAAAATGGACGAAAAGTTGAATATTCAGAAAACGAACATCATTATAAAAAAATCAGCATATCTGGCAATGATATTGAAAAATATGAAGGCCGTATTTGGAAGATTATATATATGTACATTAGTCAAATATCAGAAATAATAGAACCATCAAATGATATTCTCATTGAGAACAAAACACATGATCTAAATGATAATAATATAATCGAAAAACATATTGTTGATTTTATGCGAGGTAACAATGGAAAAAAAATAAGCCGAGAATTTATTATAGTATGCAATGATAATCATTTACGTGCAGGAGGTAATTGGAGCTCGACTGGAATTTGTAAAACTAAAGAAATAGAGCATGATTCAATTATAGGAAGATTATCAAAAATAGATTTCATTGGTGGTATATTTACAATTAAATCTAATAAAATGCAGTACACTATAAACTTCAAAGCAAACCATTGTAACGATATTAATAAACTAGTAAATGGTTGCGGTAAAACACTATTTGAAATTAATGTGTATGGAGTAATTATTAATAAAGTCGATCCTATTCAACTACACTTTACAAGTCTGAAAGAGCTATCTCTGACTTAAGTATCTAACAACGTAGTAAGAAATAAGACATACAATTAATTGATAACTATTTCTTATTTCAATATCTTTATTGACTTTAAATATAATATTTAATCTTCCTTTAATGGAGTTTTGAGCAACTGATTCTATATACGCAGTATCTAAATCAGCGCGCGTACCTTCTGAATCAGGACTGATATTATATTTTTCAGCAATTTTTACAACAGGGTTGTCTTTAAGATAGCTAGCAACATCATAAAAATCATCACTTATATTAAAATACGTTAAAAACTCATCAACAAATTCAAACTGAATGTCTTCCCACATCGTTAATTGTCGTGTATTCCCAACCATATGCACAAGATTATCAGGATGAATTGCCAAGTTGGCATTTATAATAAACCCACATGTTTCATACTTCTTAAGAAATGCAATTAATCTTTGCCATGAACTTCTAGTTATTCTTTCTAGTAATTCACAGTCACCCCGTTTTACTGCTGACTTTGTGAGTTTAACAATCATTTTTTTATCGATTGAGCGTACAATCTTTTCAAGGATTTCTACATGTGTTGGCTCTATTCCAATAAGAGCACCAGAGTCATAAAAAGATACACCGTTTGCAACAAGGGACATTACTTTAGCTAGGTTAGATAATGTTGATTCATTGTAATTAGGTATATTAATTTTTGCAGCTTTAGTGCTTACAGGTGATGATAATGTATATTTTTTTTCAATATCAATTGCTTCTGATAATGATACTTCTTTAGTTCCATCACAAATATTTACAAGTTTATCCGCCCAGTCTCCATAAAAATGCTGATAACTAACGGCATCTGTACGTGGATGCGCATGCCCTAACAACCTCGCTGCACATATGCTATTACGGAGAGATGTACTATTATTAACACCGAGTGCTGTCGTTCTAACGACATTAGCATTAAGATCCCCTTTAAATATATTATCCCATAATGGTAGTTTTAAATCATATAATGGGATACTTGTATTATTGCTGAACGAATGGCGAAGGTGGTGAATGACCATTTTTGGGTTTCCTGTCATAGTCTTAAGAAGCTCAATTAATGAACGTCGAATATATTCAATGTCTTTATTTACCTTCATATTAGGAAGTGAAAACAATCCTTTTGTATTATCGTCATGATGAAAGGATTTATATTGACCAATTACCTCTTTTACTAATTTATTTTCTGAATCGCTCAGAGTGAATAATAAGGGCACAATTCTACGAGAACCTTTTGTTTTTAATTTTCTTATAGAATTATCATTTACAAAAACATATGTAAATCTGTCTTTATTTACCCAGTCACATCGCTTGAGTCCAATGGCTTCCATTGCACGTAGGCCAAATCTAAAACAAAGAAAGTGTAAAAAGGCCATATGTAATCGAAACTCATGCATTTCACCTTTATCGCAAAGGATTACATCGAGAATTCGAAAGTAATCAATTTCACTTATAAACCCTGGAGATGTAGTTCTTGTTTTTTCAGGTAAATCCAATTCTTCCCAATCTGGTTCACATACTCCTTCATATTTATTACAGTATTTATGGAATGAAATAAGCCTATCAGCGTGATATGTACCTTTTAAATCTTTTGTATACAATAAAAAATCATTATATAAATCAGTCAGCTCTTCACTCATTATGCCGACAAGTTCTTTATCATAAGCCAACTCTAGAAATGTATGGATAAGTGAAGAAAAATATCCCACAATACTTTTTTCTTTATAAGGTTTATTTGCTTTGCCCTTCCCTCTTTTTATTACATATTTAATCCAATACCCTACAAATAAAATAGCTGAACTAACTTTTAACTTATAGAGAGAATTTATTTTCTGTATTTTACTTATGGTTTTATTTATTTGTTTAGCCGAGTAACCCTGCAAACAATGCCTAATCTCATTTACATATAATTTCGCATTTATTAATAATACTTCGTTAGGTATGTTTTCAACAGTTCTGGATTTACTTTTTATCGTTTCACTTTTCAGGATCTTAGAAACGATATCTTCATCTTTTATTATTTTTTGAGGTTCAGAAACATACAGAACTTTTCCTTGTTCTAGTCTAACCCAGTCATACCAGTTTAATGAACACGAAGGAACTCGACCACTTAAAAATGCACCTACAACACCAGGAAATTCAATTTTATTTGCGTTATCAATACAATCACAAAACAACTTTATTATTTCAATATCACTTTTATTTGAATTTTGAGAAATACACTCTTTGAACGCGCCATACATGTTTTCACATAACTCATGACGAAACCCCGATTTTAATTTTGATCTTAAGAGATTATTTAGTAAAAATGCTGTTTTATATGAAACAAGATGCCTCTGAACAGGAAAAAGAACATCCTTCACATCTAAGTTCTCGCTATATTCTAAATAATACTTTCCCTTATATTTTACTAATTTAAAATTAGTTTGGTTGTATATATCCTCTAACATCCTTGAGTAGGAAATTCTATTTTCAAACATTAAGGCAAAAACGCATAAAAGCTTAGAATTTTTTATTGAAACACCATCTTCATAACTGAAGCCACTATTAAAAATATCTTTTAATTTTTTATATGTAATATATAAATAAGGTGAAGACGCCTTAACATTAGTAAACTCCTCCTGTAACACTACGAATCTTTTAGAAACAGAAAACTTTTTCGCCCCCTCATCCCAAGCATTATCAATAATTTCATTTAGAACCCCAACACGAAGAAGCACATTTTTATGTGTGCTACCATTAATATCATGAGTTATTCTTCTTTCTATTTCATCTAACTCAAATTGTTCCAGAAGAGAAACATGTTTCCCATTCAACAACAACTCTATTTCTTTCCTTGTGTCTTGAATAATATTTCTATGTTTTTTTTCTCTTTTATCAGCACGCAACTTAATACCAAATAGCCTTTTATCAAATGACACATCTGTTTTAAATGATATGCAAGGTGTTTTTTTCCATGTTTCTACATCTATAAAACCAAGAGACTCATAAGCTGCATTAATCTTATTTTTATTTTTCTTTAAATCATCTAACCAACTACGAATAGAGTAATCACCATAACATTCTATTTTAGTATTTTTATGTCCAAGCCATGCATTAACTATTTCTTGTTCAACACCTGATTCCGGAAGCACTTTTGCAAGTCTTTGACGAAATAAATTGATACGCAATGGCCATTCAAATAAGCTCAAACCATCAATGTTTTCAGGATATATATTGACCCAAGTTAAATTTTTTTTATCTATATGAAAAAAATACGGTATATTCCCTGATGGTTGACCTTTAACTAACAGATTTATTTCAGTTGAAAGCTCTATATTTACATCTATCAATGCTTCAGCTAACAATGTTAAATGTGTCTGATAACTAGTTTGCAAGATAGTAGTAATATCTGACGGCAATGGTACAAGTCTTCCCATATGCCTTTGATCGCAAGCTTTATCATTTACAAAAACAAAGCCATCATCAAAATTAAAGTGACGCGGGGATTCAAAACTATCACCAACTGGTCTAACTCCAGTACCTGCCCATAATGAAACGGTATGGTAACTGACATACGCATTATGAAATTCAATAGGTTCCTCATCAATGTTAATAGCTTTGAGTTTGCTTGTTGCTTGTTGTATTGCCCGCTCTAATAATTTTTCTTTAGGATTCACGCGACTACCAAATGCAATGACTTTCCCTGAATATCTCTCCATATGAGCATCTATACATTTATGTGTGTTATTTGAGATATCTTTAATATGAGAACAAGGCCATGAACCATATGCAAAGGCACCGGCCAAAGTAAGTTGAGGATGAAATGCGATCATTTGAGGTAAGTTTGTATTATTCGACTTGTCAAAAGTCCGTTGAGTTAACACGTTAGCCAGCATACCTGATTTTATTCTGTTCATATCCCCTTGCATTGCTTTGTTAAACACAACCTCTATTTCAAGTGTGCTTTCTTGGTGCCAGTATTCTGCTAGAACTGAATGAGGTATATTATTACTTGTAAATTTTTTAATATATTTAATTGATTCATTAGGAAGGTTAACTTCATTCAAATTTGCTATTGGATATATCCAACTTTTCTGTTCGTCAGTTTTAGGCTCCCAGCTATTTTCACGTTTTGGTGCTTGTCGCTGCAATGATAGAGTCGAAGGATTAAGAGTCCATTCTGCTCCCACTTTTTCACTGACAACTATATCCAATACTCGAACGAGTGTTCGTCCTATATGAATTGCTATCCATACCATTGTAGCAAGTAGCACATCTGACTCATCTTCAGATACTAATTTAATTTCAATCCATTTTTCTAACTCTGAAATTTCATATGGAGTAAGTCGATCCCAGCTCCATGGTAAATAATGCAAATGTTCTTGCTGTGTAATTAGACGAGACTCAGCTGATAACTTTTGATATACATAGCTATCTTCAGGGTCTACCTCAGCTTCAACGAAATCCTCCTCTGACTCACTACTTGAATAATGTGGAATAACGGGAAGCCAATGCTTATCATCTTTATTTGGTATGAAGTATTCTTTAATATCTCTAATGGCACATAGAGGATTTTCTTGATACTCAACACCTGGCCAATAAACATCATCTTCACCAAGTGCAACCTGTTCAAACGCAGGTAAAAACCGACTTAATCTTCTTCCTTTTACTTCTGCTCTCAACGACGCAATATTGTGTAAAAGTTGATAATTCATTCCAACAAAATTACACTCTTTCTCTAAAGGTGGCTGAAGTCGTAAAAAATCATCCCAATCATATTTTTTATTATTGAGTAAAAGACGAAGATAACTAGATATCGATTGTAAATTATTATCAAAACACCCCACTCTCTCAGCTCGATACATAGCATGGACAAGTAACCAAATTCGAATGGTAAACATCCACTCATTGTATTTTACTTCGTCATGCGTGATATCTTTTATAAAAACTTGCAACAAATAGTATTTATCTCGTGATAACTTAGATACTTGGCCGCTACTAACTATCCCGATACTAGAAATTGAATTTTTATTACTATCTAAGTCGTTTCTAGCTGCTCTAGCGAGCTTATATAGTCGACTGCATTGTTTATCATTAATTGCCCATGATTTAAGCAGCGAAATGCTGTATGGATGTGATAGAACTTCAATGATATTGCGAAACAGAAGCTTTGTAACTTCCTCACCCTGCAAATTAAACACATCAATTAGTAACTTAAACGTTTCTTCATATCCGTGAAATTTTGACCATTTCCATGGTAAATCCCATGCTTTTTGCCATCTCTCCCGATGCGGTCCCTTAGGCCCAAAGGTCATAATGCTTTCATCGAGCTCTATTGAGTTTTTCTCAGTATTTAGCTGAATTGATAGTTTATTATTGTTTTCAGGCGAGCTCATTCGGTGTTACCAATTGATGATTTATTTACTTAAGTATAGGAAACATAACCGAATAATCAATTTTTAAACCGTATAGAGCCGGATAATCCGGCTCTATATTTTCAGTCTCATAACCGTCGTAGGTTCAAATCCTGCCCCCGCTACCAAACTTCCTTATTAATCAACGGCTTATCTAAGCCGTTGATTAATAATTCTTTAAAATTTTCCTTATTTTTTTCTACTGTGTCAGTTTTGTTTCACTA
>Ga0316209_1000245_pt1 | contig 110831 bp, 104 predicted proteins | sample 6monopyrite_MG_FD_204945 | JGI IMG/M metagenome (GOLD analysis project Ga0316209, IMG submission 204945) | Microbial mat bacterial communities from mineral coupon in-situ incubated in ocean water Damariscotta River, Maine, United States -... | ecosystem: Environmental > Aquatic > Marine >... | reverse complement strand
CTTCTGAGTTATGCCTTAGCGAGCCGATCACTTCTCTATTTTCTCCATCTGCAATGGCCCCACCCGACAGAATCGCTACTGTCTCGAAGTATACTTCCATCAGGCCCAACAGTGTGCTGCCCGCCGTCATCTGCATTGAGACACCAGGGTCTGCTGCCTCAGTGACAATTCCGGTGAAATAGGCCTCGTTGGTCCAGTCAAATTGAGCTTCTTCTTCCTCCGTTACCCCGGGCGTATCTTCTCGGCCTTCAAAATGTTCGCCGTGCCAGGTTCGCTGCAGGTTATACCAATCGCCAAGCTCAGTTTTAAGCGCCTGGTTATTTCCGATATGAGCCTGCCAAAAGGTCAATGCATGCTCCCAGGCGGTAGCCACACCATCCAGGCCGGCTTCACTTTCCAGCTCCACATCAACTGGCCGCTGAATATACTCGACCGTGTATTTCCTGAAATAACGTGACCCATGCTCGCCACTCACCTCTCCGTCCAGAGTGACACTGACATGGCCGTCCAGATCCGCCAATTTACGTTCCTCGAACGAGACCGCCTCATCCTGAATCAGGTTCCCACCCGCTGTATCTTTAGGGGCTAAAATCTGAAAAGACCCGTCTGCCACTTCCGCCTCGACGCCGAACTTGCCAACTTTGCGCCGCTGAACCACACCACTTCCCTCACGTGAAGGAAGCGGCCCGCTATCCGTCCCGTGCCACTTTCCCTGCAAGGCCTTCGCCCCCATCACATCCGCTTCGCGCTCCAGATTCGCATCATCATTCACCGGCACGCCTGCCTTCATCTGAAATGTGGGCTTTACTCGCCCTTGTTTCTGCTGCACAACATGCCACGCTTCGTGCGGAAGATTTTTCTCTTGCCCAGAACCTAAATGAATATCCGTTCCTTGTGCATAAGCATGTGCTTGCAGTTGCGCAGGTTTATCAGAATTGTAGTGGACTTTGACATCATCCATCGAGTAGCCAGAAAGGTTTTCAATGCTCGATTTCAAATTGTCAGGCAAGCCAGTTTTGTTTTGTTTTCTCTGAACAGGGTGTTGATGTTGCGCGCAATAATTGTCCGCCATTTTCTGAAAAGCGCTTAGTTGCTTCGCTTGCGAGCTATTGCTTGCCATCTCTTGCAGTTTTTCTTGCGCAGTGGCTTTAGGTCGATTATCTGAAAATTGAAAAGTAGACGCTTCGTCATCCTTCTTTTGGGAGCCCTCATTAGCAACCGACTGGTTTTTACTCTCGTGCTTTTTGTCAGCGTGAGTATTCATGCCTTGTCCTATTCGGTTTTTATCATTATCAACACATAATCAAGTATTGTGGTAGAGTCGGACAGGCCTCCGCAGCGTTTCGTTTGTACTTTGCAGCACAATCCTCACACCGCTGCGGCCTGCCGCTCACTGCTAACGTGTGTTGATGCTAACTCAAACCAGCTTAACTGGAAGCGCTAAAGAGGCACAACTTTATTAGCACATGGTCCTTTCTGGCCTTCTCCAACTTCAAATTCTACTTTCTGACCATCATTGAGGCTTGCATACGCACCGCCACTTTGAATTTCCGAATGATGCACAAATAGATCCTTGCTACCATCTTCTGGCGTAATAAAACCGAAACCTTTGTCTGCATTGAACCACTTTACTGTACCTGTACTCATACCGTATTTTCCTTTATCTGTTTAATATTCACTGACTTCGACGAGCTTACTATAGATCGTCGGTCTTAACCGCTTTGTCGTCGTTTCCTGATATAGGTTGAACGTCCTGTGGCTGACTATCGTCTGCCTCAGCTTTTTGCAAGCGCTTCTCTTCCTTCTTTTTCTTTTTGGCTATTTCTTTCTGTCGCTTTTCAAAAGCGTAATTGGGCTTAGCCACTCGTAATTTCCTCTAGATAACTTCAGGATTGAAGTTCGTAGAATACGGCATTTTGCAAGCAATTGCGCTCTTCATCGCATCGAAAAACGCTATAGTCACCACAGGGCACTGGTTTATAGTGGGATTCCCTCCCCTCAGAAACGTAACGCCGCCCTGATCGACAAGCAATCACGGAGAATTTCAACGCAGAAGCTGAATGTTTTAGGCGCAGGACATCGCCTCATGAACAAATCAGAGATTCCTTAAGCTTCCCAGAGTGAGCATATGCGATTCAAGCATGAAAAGGATGCTGCGGAATTAGCTCAGAAGCATTATTTTTCAAGCAACCAAACAAGCGACTATTTTTACGCCCCATTTTGATTTAGCTGTATTATTGCAATTCATAGCTAAACTCGAGCAGGCTCTTGTAACACCCCAAAGCATTTTCATGCTTCGCACCCCCGACTAAAATGCAATCAATTCCAGCCGCTGATGCACCACCAAGATCTCGGCGTATAGAATCACCAATCACTAAACACCTTTCCCTACTTATATTAAGCTCATTCATCACAAGTTCGAATGGCTTTGGCGATGGTTTTACCATGCCGTGATCTGATGAAAATGATGATGCAGAAAACAACATGTTGATGCCTGACTCTCTAAATATATTAAGCCAATAGTCTTTTGGTGCCCAGATATCAATGACAACAGCCAGTTTATATTTTTTACTTAGACGATGAAGTACCTCGATATATTCGGAAGGAATATTCCCAGCCTCATGCTTAGCAAAGGTATTAACTAATTTTGACATTTCTTCTTCAGAAAGATTTTTATCTACGATATTTTTTATGGCGTCCTCTACAGTTGGAAATCGATGCCGATATTCTTCATCAGGATAGCGCTTATCTAAATACGCATAAGCAAACCTTATCGCTTCATTCACTGCTTCTTTTGAAAGAACCCCACCAATCTTGCGATAGTACTCAGAAAAATCTTCAGAAATACCAAAGTTATCTTCGCCAAACATGAACGTACTATTCATATCTAACAGCAATGCAGATTTATTTGAATACACGAATACTCCTTTAACAGCTAACCGCCAGCAATAAGCGGGGTTTTGTAGTGGTGTTTGAGTTGTTTGCTATTATATTCCATTACTTAGGTTTACCAGGTAGCGACTATTGAATACTCACCCAACAACCACACTCGCATCAAGCAACGGGCACTTGTTGAAGTCGGCGAACCTTTTCAGCTCGCCTATTAATGCGGGAAAGAATTGATCCCGATCAAGTGATCCTTCTTCCAAGTGCAGGCTTAAAATCTCAAAACGTTGATCGGCACGATACGCTTTGCAGTCGATTCGGCCGACGAACTTATCACCATACAAAATTGGCAAGCAAAAGTAACCGAACATGCGCTTAGACGCTGGGACATAACATTCAATCCGGTAATCAAATTCGAACAGTGAACTTAAGCGGTCGCGGTGGATCACTGCGTTGTCAAATGGGGAGAGCACTTTCAGCTCTTCTTCGATCGGCGGCGCTTGTTCAAGCGCCCTGGTATCGACGTAAGCGGCTGACCCATTGACGTTACCCAATGCGCTCACCACTCCGGCTTCGATACGCTCATCGAGAACTTCGCGCATCGCATCCCGCAAGGGTTTTCCCGTCTTCAGGTGTAATAGCTGCTTCCAGGTGAAAACACCGTGCGCCCTGAGTATGGTGTCGAACAAATAGGCCGCATATTCTCTCAGCGTAGGCACACTCAGATTGATGTTCTCTGGCAAACAGCGTTCGGTGAGGTCATAGACTTTCTCCATGCCATTGCGTTCGCACACCATCAGGTCACCCTGCATGAACAGTTTTTCGAGCGCGCGTTTACCCGGCTCCATGCTCCACCAATTCCCCTTGCCCTTGTTTCCCTTATCGAGATCACGCAAGCGTAATGCCCCCTCTGCGCTCACGCGGGCCAGGATCTCTTTCATCAGATGCTCATCGACATTGGTGTAATAGCGGTTTTCACCATTGCGTATCGACGCCATCTGCGGCAATGCATAACGGTAGTCGCGCATCGGTAGATACGAAGCGGCATGGTACCAATACTCAAAGATATGCTGTTCGCTGACCAGCTGGTTCAAGTAGCTTGAATCATAGTCCGGCACCCGATTCCACAATACATGGTGATGCGCGCGTTCGACCACCGATAGCGTATCAATTTGTACATAACCAAGATGCTCGATTGCATTGTACGTTCCAGACAAGCCTTCGCCAAATGGCTGCTGCGACGCCAGGCCTTGCCTGGACAATGCAATGCTCCTTAATTGTGATCTCATCGCGCAGTTAGGCCTGGCAGGGCTGGACAGTAGCGGCGGTGAAAACCTTTTTGGCCGAATAAAACAATTCCACTTTTTCTATTTCCTATTTTATCAATCAACATGTTTAACACTCTATCAGCAAACACCAGGATTTTTTAGGGAAAGCAGACGGAGGGATTATTTTTTAACCAACAAAAAACTGGTTATTTCTCAATCCCGTCATCCCCTTTTTCAAATGTGGTACGATTCACCCCCTTATGAATGGATAGCCGACGATTTCACAGCATCACTACTCGGGAATATTAGGAACAATTGCTCTCTGAATCAGATTTTGCAGGAAGAACTTTATTTTGACCGCGAAATCGATGAAGAAAAATTCATTCATTACGGTAATGAAATACTGGATGGAGTCGCTATATTCTGAACGGACTAGAGATTCAACGAAAAGTATTGATGGAGTAAAATACTGATTGTTATCCATAACAAGCCAAAAAAACTTACTGATCTAGTTTTTCCTCTAGCTCAACAATCTCAGATCAAAAAACTGAACGTTACTTGTAACAAATGAAAGAAAACGGTAAAGCCACTATTAACGCTTCATTACAGTTACGCATTGTAGCAGTATTTGTTTTATCGCTACTACCTGTAACACTACCTGCTATAGAATCTGAACTTCCTGAGACCATACCTAATACCACCGCAGTTAACGCTGAAAAACTAATAGCGATAGCATCAAAAGAAGATTCACTGGTGCTTATCGATGCAAGACTAGAAACAGATCATAGACAGGGATTTATTGAAGGATCTGTCAGCCTGCCCGACACCATGACCAACTGCAAAACATTGAATGAAATTATCGAAAACAAAGACCAGCCTATTGTATTTTATTGCAATGGACCCAAATGCGAGCGTAGCAACCGCGCTGTTCTAATAGCGCAAAAGTGCAGCTACAAAAACATCTACTGGTTTCGTGGCGGGATAGAAGAATGGAAAAATAAAAACTACCCTTTCATTCGACAGTCACGATAAGAGTTACTCTCGATGCGATTTAGCTGGTTCTCACTACGTAGCATAACCGCCCTTCTGATGGTCATACTCAGCATGGTGGTCGTTGTGGTTAGCTGGGATACTTACCGTCAATTAGCTTACGAGAACCAACGCCAGGGCCTAAGTGAGTCGCTACACAGAGAAGCCCTCAATACAGTAGAGTCCTTGACCGAGGTGAGCAGGGATGTTGCGTTAAATGCACAATACTCCGTAATCTTCCGCGAAGCTTTTATACGCGGTGATTCAGCCATAATTCAGGAGGCCATCGATGACCAGTTTCGCCAATATGTCATTACAGCCGATCTGCTTAAACTGGTGCAATTTTATGTTTATGACAAAAATTTTCGCCTACTTTCCCAGGCCAGCAAAGGCCCGCAAATAAAAGAAGCCAAGCAGGCGATATGTGTTTCATTGGTCGAGCAAGGCCATATTCGTAGTGGCTCAGAACGATTAAAAGTCATATCAGAATTATGTCGTTCTGCTGGCAAGCCTTATCTGGCAGTGATGGTTCCCATCGGAGGACTACGCCCAATCGGTTATCTACAAATAATCGTTGATCCAATCCACAGCCTGAAAATGATTGAAGACAAACTGCGGATGCCTGTACAAATTCGCCTACCAGACGGAGAGCTGGTATACCAGTCAGATAACTGGGGAATGCATACCGAAGAAAACACTCTTGTCGGGAACTACGTGCTGATAACAACAGATGGCCAGCCTGCTCTGGAGTTTGATGTTGCGCAAGATGTAACCGAATTTCGCGCAACGCTAAACGAGTCCCGCAATAGAGTCATGGTCGCCGCAGGTAGTGCAGCACTGGTTATTGTCGTGCTCACAATATTCGTTCTTGAAAAAACCACATTAAAACCATTGCAGCGTTTAACAGAACAGTTACGCCGGGTGGGTCAAAATCGTAAACGACTGAGCGAAACCGTTACGTTAGAGGGCAACGCAGAAGTACGTGCACTCGCCTCAATGTTTAATGAAATGGGATCCGAACTAAGTCGTCTCTATGACCGCTATGAAGAAATGGCATATATCGACCCTTTAACAGGCCTTCCAAACAGGCGCTTTTTTCAGGACTGCCTGTTAAAAACGCTTTCACGAAGCACTCAGAAAAAACAGAAATTTACCATTCTGCTTCTTGACCTGGACGGGTTTAAAGAGATTAACGATACGCTCGGCCATCATGTCGGCGATCTTTTTCTAGGCTATGTCGGCAAGCTGTTGCATGACTCATTAAGGGCACTCGGCACCATCTCATTCGACCAGCTCAATGCAACGCCTAGCGTACTTGAAAATGAACTTGGGATTAACGGCACAATGATTGCCCGCCTGGGAGGTGATGAATTTGCAATACTACTGCCGATCATGAAGGAATCGGATGATGCTGTTGCCGTCGCCAGATGTATTACTCAGGTGCTTGAACCAGCGGTTGAGATAGAGGGGCAATCGATTGTCGTCTCCGGTAGCATAGGTATAGCGACATTTCCCGAGCACGGTGTAGACGCTGAAACCCTCATGCGCCGAGCAGATATCGCGCTTTATGCAGCAAAAAAAATCAAAGCCGATTATGCGATCTATGACCCCGCCTATGATCAGAATAGCTCAGAACAACTGACGCTTAATGCAGAGCTAAGAGCCGCCATAAATGAAGGACAGCTTCTTCTCCATTATCAACCGAAGCTCGATCTTGTTGCTGGCCGCGTTAATAGCGTAGAGGCGCTAGTGCGTTGGCAGCACCCGGAGCGAGGGCTAATTTTCCCTGACCAGTTCATTAACATTGCCGAACAACGAGGATTAATAGATGCATTAACAGAGTGGGTATTAAGGGAAGCATTAACGCAGTGTAAATTGTGGCATAAGCAGGGCATTAACCTTTCTGTTGCCATTAACGTATCACCACGTGTACTTTATGACCTTCATTTTCCAGAAAAGATTCAACAAATATTAAATGAGCTTGAATTGTCTTCGGAGGTATTGCAACTGGAAATAACCGAAGAGGCGACGATGATCGATCCCGAACGGGCTTTAAAAATATTACATCGCTTAGATGAGATGGGTATCCTGTTGGCGATTGATGATTTTGGTACAGGCTACTCATCCCTGGGATACTTGAAGCGCTTACCTGTCGACGAAATAAAGATAGACAAAACCTTCGTTATGGAAATAGCTGAATCTGAGGATGACACCAAAATTGTACATGCAACGATCGACCTCGCTCACAACCTGAGCCTTAAAGTCGTTGCCGAAGGAGTGGAAAATGAATCAACGCTGAAAACACTACAAGCATTGGGATGTGATTACGCGCAGGGGTTTTTCATTAGCCGTCCGGCGCCTGCCCCTCAGTTCATTGAATGGCTAATGCAAACAAAATATAAACCTAAGCGCTGACTCGTGTAGAAAGGAAAGTATTTCCTGGCAGTCGCTCGTATAACTCACTCTGCTGTTCGCTGCGCAGTTGGTTCAAGTGGTTTGAGTCATACTCCAGCACCCGATTCCACAATACATCGAAATCGAGGGCAGATCAGAGCGGCACTTACTTAAGACTGAATTTTTCAGAATCACAATAGGTTAATGATTAATTTGGAGAACTTTCTTTGCCTTCATATTAAAATGCCTATTTTTAAAGGGTAGATCGATTGCGAAGTAACGCGGAGTTTTATTGTAACTAATTGATTACATAAGCCCTACCCTCTTAAGTAAGTGCCGCTCTGATCTGCCCCCAGCTTCCCGATTCCCAGCCCTCGATTTCCAAAAAAATTATGCTAAACTCATTTGCATTATTGGATTACAGGTGGCAAACACAGGGAGTGATGCTGAATGGACTATTGTGCACAAAGATACAAACGACAACGCATAGCGCTTTCAGGCAGGATCAGAGGCCGAGGGCCGCATTACGGTCAATGCAGTTCATCTCAAATGTGGCGCCTCTCGCAAGCGGTGCTCAAAATACGGCCAGAGAGGTGGGATAGAGCAAGTCGATAATAAAGCCGATGCTCCCACATAAGATTATTGTCCAGGATAGGGTGGGACACCACTATCGATTGCATCTGCAACACGAGTCCCCGCCTCGGGCGCTCATAAAACCTGAACGTTTTTCGGATGAATACCTCACCTGGTTATTTGTAACCAAGCTCAACGTGGCAGATTGGCGTTGGCTGAAGATCCTGTATCAGGTCAGTGAATCACCACCCAATCGCCGTTTAACGACATATCAATATCAGCAAGCCATTGCAGCATTGATTCTGCGCGGTGTGATCAAGGTTTATCAACTCAAACACCTTAAGCGACAAGGCCAGCAGGCGCGTTATCCGGTCATCAGTACTTCGAGTAGCGAGCATTGCCATTTTATTCCTACTGCTGAATTACTGGTACATGAATTCCGTGAAGCTCGACTTTTTCAACACGATCAGAAACAGGCGCATGATTTCATTGAGCAACTAGCATTGACTGACAAGCAATTGTCAGCGATTACTCCCATGTTGCTATCCTCGTTTAAAGTGCCCCCCGCACTGTCTACCGCCTCACGTGGAAAACAACTTGCTAAACTGGAGCAAGCCTTAGTTGAAGGCACGGTCGCTGTTACAGTTGAGCGCGCGAGCATGACAAGGTCTGAACAGACTGAGCCTGAATTGTTACCTGAGGAAGCCATCGGGTATCAACCGGTTTCGCTGGGGCCGCATGAGGAGAGATCGTATAATCAGGAGCAGGTGGAAAATACTCAAGCTCCTAATAAAGCTCCTAAGTTTACCAATTTACAATCAATGGATCAGGAATATCTTGGTGAAGAAACAGGCATTGTTTGGGGAAGTAAAGTAGTATATTTAGACGGCACGGAAAGACAAAAATATCAGATACATATTAAAGATGGAAAGCTGTTTGAAGCTGATGGTAATTTGTTTGATACGTCAAATGCTGAGTCAATATTCGTAGGAGGTGGTGGGAGTGCAATTTTTGTTATGGATGAGTATGGTTCAATTTATGCCTCAAAAATTCATCATCGTGGTAAATTTCACCACTCTAGTTTTCTCGCTGGACAACCCGTTGCAAGTGCAGGAGAAGTGGTGGTTGAAAATGGTGTTGTAAAAGAATTAACAAGAAGAAGTGGGCATTACCAGCCAACGTTGGAACAATCAAAACAATTTTTAAAGAAATTAAAGAGTCATGGAGTCGATGTGGATAAAATCGATATATCAGGAGGCTTTTAATTATTATGAATATAAATTATTTAAAAATACCTATTGCTAATTTGTATGACATTGATGATTTAAATGATTTTAAAGGGTTTAAAAAATCGGGTTTAGAGTATTTTATAGGTGGATATAAAAAATCAGAAATTGATGGGATTATTGAGGCTCTTAAGTGGGCAGTAGAAAATCCAGATTATGACTTTTCGTCTATGCTCCCTCATATAAAACATAGTAACAAAGATATTTATAAATACCTTTGTGAGTTCGAGGAAGTATTAAGTAGTAGTGTAATGATCAAATAATAATGCTCATTGACTACATGACAAAGGCGCGTCTAACACAGCGCGAGACACAGCGGTAATAAGAGGCGGCCTCAAACGAGACCTGAGAACAACGTGGCTTTGGCATCGGTCAACTCCTTTGACGCAATGGTTATTGTGCAACTCTTGGACAAAACACTATCGCTGGACGGTGATGTTGTCAATCTTTTATGATGGGTGTCTCAATAGTTATTATGAATATAAATTATTTAAAAATACCTATTGCTAATTTGTATGATCTTGATGATTTAAATGATTTTAAAGGGTTTAAAAAATCGGGTTTAGAATATTTTATAGGTGGATATGAAAAATCAGAAATTGATGGGATTATTGAGGCTCTTAAATGGGCAGTAGAAAACCCAAATTATGATTTTTTATCATTACTTCCTGGTTTGAAGCATACTAATGAAGAAATTTATGAATATCTTTGTAAGCTCGAAGGGTCGTTGAATGGCTTGTATTAAACGAGGAACAAAGGTTCTCGGAGAAAAGTGGACGGAGGGATTATTTTTTAACCAAACAAACAACTGGCTATTTTTAAATCCCCCCCCCTTTTCCGCCGCCTGATTATTTTACCTGATTGATCTGTTTGTTCATCTCATCAAACTGTTCGATTACTACGCCTTTAGGTTCCTCTGTAAAATAACTGACTAACAGGATGGTGAGTGTGCAGAGAATGAAGCCCGGAACAATTTCGTACATATGTGAACTGAGGCTTTCGCCATTAATAGTGAGAGGCGCGTAGATCCATACCAGCACGGTTGTGGCGCCGACCAGTATGCCGGATATAGCACCCTTCAGGGTCATACGTTTCCAGTAGAGACTGAGAATAATAACCGGGCCAAACGCCGCGCCAAAGCCTGCCCAGGCATTGCCCACCAGGGAGAGGATGGAGCTTTCACGGTCAAAGGCCAGTGCAATGGCCACCAGTGCAACAATCACCACTGAGATGCGGCCGACTACCACCAGTTCTTTCTGGCTGGCGTCTCGGCGTACAAACATATGGTAGAAATCACCGGAGAGCGAGCTGGAGGTGACAAGCAGCTGGGAGGATATGGTGCTCATAATTGCTGCCAGTATTGCGGCAAGCAGGAAGCCAGCGACCAATGGGTTGAACAGGGTCTGTGAAAGTACGATAAAGATGGTCTCTGCATCGGCCAGCGCAAGCCCCGTTTTTTGAACATAGGCCAGACCTACCAGGCCGGTTGCCAGCGCGCCAATGATGGTGACGATCATCCAGCTCATGCCGATATGACGGGCGACTTTGACATCCTTCAGTGAGCGGATCGCCATAAAGCGTACGATGATGTGAGGTTGACCAAAATAGCCCAGCCCCCACGCCATCGCCGATATAACACCGAGTAAGGTTGTGCCGGTAAACAGGCTCAGCATGGCAGGATCAACGCCGTTTACCAGGCTGCTCACCTCGTCCACCCCTCCTACCTCGGTAAAGGCGACCAGCGGCACCAGAATCAGTGCAATAAACATGATGCAGCCCTGCACAAAGTCGGTGGTGCTGACTGCCAGGAAGCCGCCGAACACGGTATAGGCGACAACCACGCCAGCGGTGACGAACAGGCCAGTGTAGTAGCTCATGCCGAAGGCACTCTCAAACAGTTTGCCGCCGGCGACGACACCTGAGGAAGTGTAGAGAGTAAAGAAGAGAATAATCACCACCGATGAAAGCAGACGCAGCAGTCGAGTCTTATCGTTAAATCGATTCTCCAGATAGTCGGGAATGGTCACCGAATCCTTTGCTACCTCGGTATAGACTCGCAGCCGCGGTGCAACAATCAGGTAGTTGGCAAAGGCGCCAATCACCAGGCCAATAGCGATCCAGGCACTGCTCATGCCAGAGAGATACATCGCACCTGGTAGGCCCATCAGCATCCAGCCACTCATGTCAGAGGCACCGGCTGACAGCGCGGCCACACTCGGTCTGAGATTGCGGCCACCGAGCATATAGCCGGAGACATCGTTAGCCGTTACCCGATATGAGTAGATGCCGATGCCGAGCATGACGATAAAGTAAATGGCGAGTGAAACCGTTGTGCCAAAATCCAAAATTATTCTCCTGATGGCTAGTGTTTTTAAAGGGGTAGGTTGTTCTTTGGGAACCGACGAAACTGCTGGATATTCTTGTTATACACTTTACTCAATAATGTTGTAGAAAACAGGTGTTGCCTTTTCATACATGTCCATTAGTTTTTCTGGTATTGGATCACCTGGCTTAGCTGGGCCAGGAATAGTGAAAAGTTCTTTAATATGATTCTCTAAGTCTACTTCATTTTCCTATTGTTCATATAGCACAAACTCCGCAGGCTCTTCTTTATTTTGCTTGAAAAAATATCTGAGGCAGCCTTTTTTGGTGGTTCCCCTACTGAGTAATTTTATTAAGGGACCTCTGATTTATTCTGAGCGAAGTAGATTTTGATCTAAAACTTTCAGATTTAAGGCGAGAATCGCACGTAATAGCTGGCTATTGCGAAGATTTTCAACGCAGAAGCTGAATGCTTTAGGCGCAAGATACGATCTCATGAATAAATCAGAGGTTCCTTAAATCAAGATACTCATTGAGCATCTCCTGCTTTACTTTTGCATGAACCATTAGCCGAGTGGCGGAGAAATTCAGGCGCGCCTTTAGTCGGCGTAGAGTCGTATGGTAGCAGTGTTGAGCACAACGAGTGAACAAGGTTGTGCGAAAACGCTGCGGGTGCAGGGCGATCGGGGAAAAAGGAATCAGCTGTCACGTAAGTCAGTGAATTATCCGCATGGGTGCCGAATAATTTTTAGCCAAGTAGCGACACAATCGCGGTTTTGCTCTTATCGCTCTTATCGCTCTTATCGCTCTTATCGCTCATTTCATTCAATTCAGGTGCGTATTAAACTTTTTACTGATCATATTTATTTAATAAATCGCTAATCAATGGTGGATAGTTGTCGATAGGAAGAAAAGTACAAATTAATTAATCAGACATACTGATGTCAGGCTTTACAAATACTTAACAACTCAGGACTTAAAACTACGCTAGTAACCTAGCGAATAAAGGGACTCAACAATGACAGTGCTACTCAAACATCACTCCTTCATCTTATCTAGTTTGTCGTTCATTTTCTTTATATCAGCCATTGTCGTTTCTAGCGATGCTGATGCGGTGCCAGCATTTGCACGCCAAACTACCAATGAATGCAGTGCCTGCCACTACCAGCACTTCCCCAAGCTAAAACCTTTTGGCAGAAATTTTAAGGCCAATGGCTATTCATTATCGTCACAGGAGCAGCTTGAAGGTGACGAACTCAGTGTCCCGATGGTATTGAATGCTAGTTTCTTTATGCGCTCAGCCTATACCAGCAAGAGCGGAAGTGCGCGTAATGAGTTAGCCATCCCTAATGAAGCCGCACTTCTTGTTGGCGGTCGGTTGGCCAATGGTATTGGTGGAATTGTAGAATGGGGCGGCCCTTTATTATCTGCCAAGATTAGTTTCACAAAAGCGATTAACAAAAACCGCGTCGGGGCGACCATTTTCACTACCGATGGACTGGGTGCCGCTTATGGCTATGAGTTGATGAACACAGGCGCAGTGCGGAACCATCGTGCTTTTGGTAACAGCTCAATGCCGACTCTGGGTAATAATGACAACCTTAACCTTTCAGAGGCAGCAACAGGTGCGACCCTGTTTTTCTCCTCAACACCGAATCGCATCTCATCGACACCCACCTGGTATGTGGCCAATACCTTTTTCACTCCGGACAGTGGCGAAGCCGGAATCACTGAACTGGATGTCAACAATGATGTATCGAATTATTTTCGCGCAGCCATGATGTCTAGACTCAGTAAAAAAGTTGAAGGCGGTCTTGGTTTGGGAATCTATAGTGGTAAAACTATCACAACCCTTGCTGAAGCTAACTTTATGGGATCTGGTCTGGCCGCAGGAGACGAGATTATCTTAAATACCAGCGCCTGGTTTATTGATGCCCAGTTACAAGGTGAGTTTAAAGGCAAAGACCTGGGTGTCTATTTTATGTATGCGGAAGGCGACACACCATCAACCACGCCTGGCGAAGTGAATATGTTTGCCAGCACAACTGTAGGCGATAAAAAACCAACAGGCTGGGGTGTGGATGCTGAATACAGCGTAACCCCTCAAGTCCATCTGCTTGCTAGTCTTGGCGAACATGACAATGGAGGGGCTGGTAGTGCTAAATCCAGTGCCGGCCTGGGGGTCTTTTTCTTTATCAAACAAAACATCAATCTGGAATTGATGTATGAAAGATTTGGTGGAGAACAGGGTAAAGATCCTGGCGGTAAAAGCGCAAGCGAAACTTCATTAATACTAGAAGCTGCCTTCTAATCCAGACAAGAAAAGGGATCGGTGGCAAGCCCAAATCATTCTCATTTGTCATCAACCCTTTTTTCTTTTTTTCTTGGCCGTATCGCGTCTCCGGACGCTTGATAGAATTTCTTGTCACTACAAACCAGCAGCATAATGACCTTGATATAATTATTATGTTCCCGAACACCTCAAGCCATAAAATTTAATTTAGGGTATATATACGAGATTTAAGGATGAAAGGGGGGAGAAGCGGATGCCTCTCCCCGGTTTTACAGCTCAGTAGTTACTGAATGAGCCGTTAGTCATCGTCACGATTACGGCGACGATCTTTTTTATGATCATCCCTGTCATCATCGTCCCTGCCATCATCCCGGTCATCGTCATCCCTGTCATCATCATCCCTGTCATCATCCCTGTCATCATCCCTGTCATCGTCATCCCTGTCATCGTCATCTCTGTCATCATCATCCCTGTCATCATCGTCACCAGGAGGTGGTGGCGTTATGCTAGTGATGCTGGCTGTGGTCATGTCGGAGTCTGTCGCACCCGCGTTATCGCTTACCGTCAGCGTCACATTATAAGTGCCCACTGCAGAGTAGCTATGAGTTGGGTTCATACCAGCGCCGCTACTGCCATCACCGAAATCCCAGGTATAGGTCAGTGGCCCATTTTCAGGATCTGATGAACCTGAGCCATCAAACAGAACCGCCATATTCACCGTCCCGCTGTACGGACCGTTGGCATCGGCTGTTGGCGGTAGATTACCTACGCCGATGGTGGCCGTGGTGGTATCGGTATCGCTTGCCCCTGCATTATCTGTCACCATCAGGGTTACCGTGAAACTACCGTCGGTGTTGTAGGTATGGTCTGGGTTGACACCTGTGCCAGTACTGCCGTCACCGAAATTCCACTGATATGCGGTGATCGAACCATCTGGATCGGAAGAACCACCACCATCAAACGACACGGGTGAAGCAACCGTTCCGCTGTAAGGCCCGTTGGCGTCAGCCACAGGTGGTTCGTTGGAGACATTACCGATGTTGGCAGTGGTTGAATCCGACGCGCTTGCGCCAGCATTGTCGGTGACAGTCAACGTGACAGTGAAGCTACCGTCTGAACCGTAGCTATGCGAGGGTGTAGCCCCGGCATCCATGGCAATGGTGCCGTCACCAAAGCTCCAGTCATAACTGGCAATTGAACCGTCCGGGTCTGTTGAAGCGGTACCATCAAACGTCACTGGAATACCAATCGTGCCGCTATAGGGGCCATTGGCATCGGCCACGGGAGGCAGATTGACGACATCGCTGATAGTCGCTGTGGTCCCGCCCGAATCGGTCGCACCGGCGTCATCCATGACCGTCAGGGTGACGTTGTAAGTGCCCGCTGCATTGTAGGTATGGGTTGGATTCACACCTGTTCCAGAGCTACCATCACCAAAGTCCCAACTGTAAGAGATGATTGTCCCGTCAGGGTCGTTCGAACCTGAACCATTGAACAAGACAGGGGAACCGACTGTGCCGTTATAAGGTCCATTGGGATCAGCTGTAGGCGCTTGATTACCGAGGGCGATGGTGGCAGTGGTGGATGCAGTGTCAGTTGCACCATCATTGTCGGTCACTGTCAGAGAAACGGTAAAGGTTCCATCGGTGCCGTAGATGTGGCTTGGGCTCACACCTGTACCGCTCGCGCCATCACCGAAGTCCCAGCTGTATGACGCAATCGTGCCATCAGAATCGCTGGAACCTGAGCCATTAAATAAGACTGGGGAACCGAGTGTGCCGTTATAAGGGCCATTCGGATCAGCAGTCGGCGGTTGATTGGTTGCGACTGGAAAATCATTTGGATTTCCGGGGAAGGTTCGCGCAATAATTTCCGTGAGATTGGTAAATCCGTCACCATCCGAGTCATCGCCTTCAATAGCGGTAAAGTTTCTGTTCGCATTTGCTAAATCAGAGCCATAAGGGTTAAGTGAACCAACACTGCTATTACTAGTATGGCAAGCGATACATTGATCAAGCCGTGTATTAGCCGTGCCATATTCGGCATTAAAGCCATTAAGAATACTACTGAAAGCCTGTGCAGGTGCCTGCCAGGCAAACAGAATAAACAGCGTTGTTAGAAACGCTAATGAGCGGTTCTTATTTAGAAGTATTGCAAACATCATGAATATCTCCTTATATCGTAAGTTTAATTGCTGACTAATTGTCAATCGTCGACCGCAGACAGATCGAGCCTGATTTCGGGTCCCTTTGCTGCAACTGATATTTTTTCCTAAGCTGTTAAATATTCAGGGAACTCCATTGCCGATTTTTTCTCTGACTATTATTAACATGGCAATTACCAGGCCATCGCTACAGGCCCTGATAAATTAATAACTTAACTCTGCGAGTGCAGAAATAATGTTACCGCTGGGTGACGCTTTATTTTTAAATGTTACCGTCAAGTAACATGATCATCCTTAAATACCCGGGACAATACCTGGGGACACGATACTTAACTCAAGGTATCCGGGTATAAGTGCTGAGGGTTAACATTGCATTTTCCCTCAGGCGTAGCCGCGCACCCACACACCAGTCGTCAGGAGTGACAAATCCCGACAGATGATATTCTCTGATTAGGTGCTAGGACCCATAAAAAGTATTACCGATTATCAATAGCTTTTAGTATCTAAAATCAACCCATACATTTATTAGCGCAACGTTTACCTGCTTGCCTGCCATAATGTTAAAGTCCTCCAGTTAAGAATGGGTGATTATCTATGCATATCGTACTTTTTCATCTTTTCCCATAGAGATTTTCGGCTAATGCCGAGTGTCGACGCGGTGCTCATGATGTTCCAGTCATTTTCTCTTAACCTTACATCGATGTAGGTGTGCTCTCGGGATTGCAGAAACGTTTTAAGCGTTCTATTATCTTCCTCATTGGCGAGCTTTGATTGTTGAGGAAAGATATCCTGAACAGAGATGGTAGAGCCTGGCGTCATAATGCACGCCCGCTCTATGATATTTTTGAGTTCCCTGACATTCCCAGGCCAGGAATATTCAAGTAAGGCCTGACTGGCTGACCCATCAACTTTTTTAACTTTTCCTGGATATAATATCGAATGATGATCCAGAAATTGATTGACCAGCCAGTGGATATCGTCCTGGCGCCTCCGTAGCGGTTGAATATTCAGTTCGATAACATTGATTCTGTAGTATAGATCCTCCCGAAACTCACCACATTCAACCTTTGCGCGTAAATCGCAATTGGTTGCACAAATAATACGAAGATTGACCTTGATAGCTTTCTCGCCGCCGAGCCGAACAACGACTTGCTCCTGAATGACGCGGAGTAACTTCACCTGGGTCGCCAACGGCATCTCACCAATCTCGTCTAAGAGTAATGTGCCACCATTCGCCTGTTCGAAAACGCCTTTATGCGTATTAGTTGAACCAGTGAACGCCCCCTTTTCATGACCAAATAGTTCTGACTCTATTAGCGATTCTGGTATCGCCGCGCAATTGATGGCAACAAACGGACCAGCGGAATCTTGTATCGTATGTAGCCGCCGTGCCACCACTTCTTTGCCAACCCCCGACTCACCAATAATCAATACGGGGGTCTGGATATAGGGTGCCAGAATCTGGATTTTTTCCTCCACTTGCCGCATCGAGGATGAAATACCTAATGGGGCGTCCGCTTTCTGTGAATGATCAGATAAATTAATGTGATATATCTCATTTAGTTTTTTAATCAAAGACTTGATATCCAGAGGCTTAGGTAAGTCATGAACAACAGCTGGATTGAGTGGCTTTTCTGCCGGACCAACAGAGTCATGTTCAGCGATAAACAGGGCCGGTGGAGCGTTATTTATCTCAGTGCGAAGCTTTTTAAGAAAATGTGCGCAGCTGTTGTCGCGCCGGTATATATCTGCCACAACGGCAGCATATTCAGTGTGGCGTAATTTATCTAAAGCCTGCTTAGTATCCCGCACCCAGTCGACGTGAAAACCTTCTTTTGCAAGACGATCACAGATAGACTCAGCCACACTGGAACATGACGAAATAAAACAAACTTTAGGTACATCTATTTCCATATAACCCCTCCATCATGGAGATCAAGCACAAACTGTTATAGATGCTGTGAGTTATAGATACTGTGATGCCAGTATCAGATTTCGTATTGCACACTTGCATCTGATTTCAGATCAGAAAACAGCGTAACAAGCAAATCTTAAATGAACCTTAAAAAATCAAAGATCAGAACACTGATTGAATTCAACCAATAAACGATATTTTATGGTGAAAAAGTCAACTTTAGTAACTGGTTCTCTCTTTAAATAATCCACAAATTAAATCTTCCGACAGCGACTGAAATCTCCTCAGCGCCACTGTTTTTAGACCCTAAGTTGATCACGATTACCCTGGAGGCCCCCAAAGTAGTTCATCTAGATCCTTATCCTCATTAGAATCAAGTGGCACAACCTTGCCACCGATGAATTGCACCCCCTCTTTCTCTAACAAGCTTCTCTGTTTATTATACGCGTCACTACCAAGCTCGAAAGCTAGCGTACGATCAGACTTTACAACACGATGCCAGGGGAGTGGTTCAACTGAACGCGCCATCGCCTTACTTACCATTCGTGCATGGCGCGGAAACCCAGCTACCCGTGCGACCTGACCATAACTCATCACCCCGCCACGCTTTATACTGGATACTGTTTTCCAAATCGCTTTATCAAAGTTAATCTGAGTCTTAGGCATTCGTTAAATATAAAATGAAATTGTTAAAAGACGCTATTCTCTTTAAGTCTCAGCACTTTATTTGAAATATTGTTTAAAATCTTCACTCGGTTCACGCTCAGAAAAAATGTACAAGGAAATGCCATTTGGGTCTTGTATCGCAAAACCTCTGTCTCCCCACGGGTGATCCTCCAGTGGAACAATAGCTTCAAGCCCCGCTTCTGTAAATCTCTGATATTCCTCATCGACATTAACAACAGAAAAGTTATACATGAGCCCAGCACCACTACTAAGCTCATGCTCAGGTTGCTGTGGCGACATAAATTGCAGTGTTGATGATTTGCTTCCAAACTCGAGATTGACATACCAACCACAATCAAAAGTAACTTTTGCGCCAAAATATTTGACATAAAAGTCTCTGGTTTCCTCAACTCTGTTTGTGGTAAATGCTGTTGATAATGAGTTTGCTATCATGGAGGCTTCTTCTTTGAAGTCTGACGGCCTAATAAGCTGCGCTCGTTTTTGCGCGTTCGAGTGAGTGAAACGAAAGGTCTTAATTTTCCTGTGTGCTTCGATCCATCATAACATTGGTTGTCTGACAACAGTTTTCCACTTTTCCGGTGCCGCTCTTCTTATGTCGCTTAAATATATTTCATGATGTTTGCCGGTCTTCTGGCTACCACTGCCTTCTATAAACAAATGGACTTTCTCAATAGTCGGCCCCTCTTCTGAGAAAGGTCCAATATGCATGATTTGCGCAGCCTTTCCTTCCTTGAAAGTTTCAAACCTTAGCAAAGGCAAGGAGGCAGGATTTTTCTTTCTTTTCACTTCTTCCATCGCTTCTTTAATCATTTTTTGTGAAATAAACTCCGGTTGCATAATCATCAAAGTCCATTTCCAGGCGTCCTTGTTCCCTGTACTGAATGCGGACATGTCATCAGACCACCAGAGAGCTTCTAGCGGCAATACGCCATAGTCGATACCCATTTCTCCTTTTTTAACCATAAACTTCAGCGTGTAGGAAACTGGATAGAGTGCTTCGATCGCATCACTGAATGACTGCGAGGTGTTTGGATCCCCTTCACCGTCAATCATGAGAAAGTTCATTGGTAGCACATCAACAATTTCAACTTTCCTGGCAGAGGGTTTATACAAGTGCTTCAGTTGCTTTTTATAGTCTATTTTTTCCACCGACACCCCCACTTGCAATCAAACTAGAATCAACCAGGACGTCCATGACACCCATCATAAAAGATTGGCAGCAGCACCGTCCAGCGATAGTGTTCTGCTCAGAAGATGAGTATTGGGATTTTTCGGCTACCTGCTAAATGTGGTGCTTTGGTTGAAATCGTGGCCCCGTTATTCCTCTTTATACCTGGTCTGCTACTGATCAACCCTTAAGCTTTCTGCCTAAGCGGTGCCCCAGTGTATTAATTAATGCACCAGCGATGATCAGGCTGCCGCCGAGCCACGTCCAAAGTGATGGGGTCTCAGAAAAGATTACCCACCCCAGTATGACTGCAAATATTACCTGCACATATGAGTATGCAGTCGCTTTACCGGCCCCTTCAGTCTGCATCGCTTTGGTCAAACCCACCTGCCCTATTTGGGTGAAGATACCCACTAATATAAGCAAGATCAGTGCATGAAAGTCTGGCATCACGAAACTCTCACCGGGGAATAAACATGCGACCGGTAAAGCAACCAATGGAAAATAAAAAATAATCACTGAGCTGTCTTCACTCTGGCTAAGCCTTCTGACGAGCACATAGGCAATAGCACTTCCCAAAGCACCTAATATTGCAATAATGACACTGAGCCGTGGCAGTTCACTTATTTCACCCACCAACTGACCCGCTTGAACCATTATCGCCAGGCCGGCAATCGATAACACAATACAGATAACCGTTGAGAGATGGAGGTGCTCTCTAAGAAATATCAAAGCAATAATGGCAGTGAAAGCCGGATGTAGATATTGAATCAGTGTCGCTTCGGCCAGCGGCAAGGTGGTAATCGCATAGTAAACACAGATCAATGCCAGCGCACCCACAACACCACGCGCTATCAACCGAGGTTTATCTGTTCCCCAGAGGGAGATGCCTTTTCTTTTAACATCCAGATAACTGATGATCAGTGATACGACAGCCCTTGCCGCAATAATTTCCATCACCGGGATGCCGTAGGTGCTGAGCTCCTTGACACAGGCAGCCATCAACGCAAAACCCAATGCTGATAGCAGCATGTAGCGGGCACTAAGCGGAAGAATGTGGTGTGAATGGGACTGCATAGTCAATAATAATGGAACCGGTGGAGTCAGGTGCTAGCTATATTACGCTAATCCCAATGACTCCAATTACTTTAAGTTGCCGGACACCATTCTAATTCTTTCTACTGGAGCCCACAGTTGCTCAATCAGATAAATTCCATATGGCTCTTCTATTATTTTTTAAGTGCCATGGCCGCCATTTTCATAGTGCTTGCAAATGATTCTGCACCCGCAATGAATAAACCATTATGGCAAAACATCGCGTCATCAATGCCTGTCACTTCTTGAAGCGCTTTATCAGATAAACCAGCCCATGCTTTAGGCAGCGATTTTCTGTCTTCGAATGAACCAGGCTCAACAGGTACGGCTTGAATTCGCCATTGACCCGTTGGCGATGGGTAGACTATATATAAAGCCGCTTCAGACAGTGCATGAACCGTTCTTTTCCACGGGGTATATTTTTCTAACACAATCACTCTAGGGTCTTCTGCCTCATCAATCGCTTTCGCCACAATTGCCTTGGCACTAATGCCACCGTTAGCCGAGGCAATGAAGCGAGTTAACACGCGCAGTGCAAAACCGACCGCTTCATCGAAACAGCTATCAAAGTGACTCTCTTCCTGCCAGGTAGGGTTAAACATTGAAATCGTCTGGCTAAGGCTAATCCCCTCATAGATACCGTCGACATGGCCACAGTCGATCGCATCGATCGTTGATACCAGACCAGCATCAACTGCATTGGCGACCTCCTGATTACCCTCGCATATTTCGACGCCATATTTCTGCCAGATCAAACCAAATGAAGAAAAGGGAATCCCATTTTCACGTTCACCTGCACCACCCCGTTGATGATGATCGAAACGGTCTCTCTCCGCGTCATATTCACCACCGACATCAATCACAATATCCGCCTCAGCGATAAGCGCTAAATCACGTGTACGAATAAGTTTGAAAGAAGGAAATATCAGCTTAAATGCAGCGACACTGAAAACGTCATCTGCGTGAAAACTACCGTTGTGTGTTGCTATCGTTTTATCGGTCATTTGTTTTGCATCATGTTAGGAAGGGCTTACAAGGTGTCGCTAGTGAAAGCGTTAATGTTTTTGGAGTACTTAGCAAGGCGATTTGATCGCGGATTCTATACGAAGATAACTAACAAAAACAGCTTACTTTAAACAACTAAAACACCAGGTATCAGGTTTAGTATGAGCCAGCTATTAGGCTAAACCGGCATCATAAACCGTAAACCGGAGTCAGAGCATCATTATCGCTAATATTAGGAGAAAATAATATCTACCCCCGGCACCCTTCAGGGAAAGTTTTTCTCTCCTGCACTGCCACGCGTACCCGCTGTACCACCATTGAATGTATTGCCCGTCAAAGCAGGCACCAGACCATCACCGGGATTAATGTCATATATATTGTAAGCCCAGCCACCTTCAGCGGGTGTACCCGTGCCTCCACGAGTGGAGCGCGGAATAGTGCCGCCTATACGGTTGGTACCGGACTGGCCATTGCGACCACCAATGGCGCCACCGCCACTACCCGCACCATCAGCACCCGGAGCACCGCCAGTACCTGTGGTTAAGCTATTATTACTGATCACCGGAGCAATATTGCTGCCGACAAATATGGCATAGCTCGAGCCACCAGCACCAGCACCGCCCTGCCCACCGCCGCCGCCCATGCCGCCGCCACCGCCGTCACCACCAGCAGCACCTTTATCATTGACGCCACCGCCAAAACCGCCGTTGCCACCAGAACCGCCAACACCACCGAAGCCCCCTGCGGCACCAGCGCCACCGTGGCCACTGCTGATCGTGTTTCTGTCGATAACGGCAGCAAAGACCCCTGAAAGCAGGATACCGATGGATGCACCTCCACTACCGCCAGCACCACCGCCGGTACCACCGATACCGCCCTGGCCACCGCCCCCACCGCCAGCACCAAAATCACCAACACCGACAAGACCGCCGCCTTCACCGCCACCACCGCCACCACCACCCACGCCGTGCGAGCCGTTTTGTCCATTCTGTGCAGTGGTGTTTCTGTAAAAGCCGTTAGAAATAAAGCCTGCGCCAAGGCCACCGTTACCGCCGCGCCTGCCAGCACCACCCCAGCCAGGACTGCCATCGCGGCCTGTTCGAGTACTGCTGCCACCATAACCGCCTTCACCACCCGAACCACCTGACTGGCTGCCGCTGGCACCGCCAGTAGAGACCCAGCCTATTTTTCCATTTTCGCCGTTACCGCCACCTCGGTTGCCACCTTCACCACCCGGGCCGCCGCTATTGTGAATACTGGGGCAGCCATTGATGGTGAAATCTTCGCAACCGCCTTTCCCTGCCTGGTAAATGAGTGGGCCAGCATGCTGGCCATTTCTACCGTTGATGCGTGTAACTGATGTGCTGCCGGCGTTCGTGCTGTTTCCGGCGTTGCCGGCCGAAATGGTGTTACGTAGTACACTTACTGAGCTGATGCCTGCCAGCCTTAAAGCGTAGCTGTCATTACGTGAATCACTGGCATCGGTGTTACCAGAAACAATGGTGTTGTCCTGCACATAAAGCGAAGAGATGCCATCATCTACGCTCACGCCACTGCTATAAAAAGGCAGCGTGCCATCACTGTCTGCTGCGGTCAGATTAAAGCCTGAAAACCACGCAGGATCAGTCATAATATTTTCAAAATGAACAGCCACTTTGTGACCTAAAAGTGTCGTCCGATTATTGGTGACATCGCGCACCCAATTATCACCGTAACCACCATACAGGCTGGTGCCATCAGGTATGTTTAAGGTTGCTGCACGTTCATCGTAATCAACGCTTGCCGTCTTAACATAAATGTCATAACCCGAAGTCGGTAGAACACTGGTCAGGGCCTGAGAAACAGAGGCATACGGAGTACTGCGACGACCATCACCCGTTGTATCACTGCCGACACCAGGAGTTCCATCAACAAAAATAGCTTCGCCAGCCTGCTCCATAACATGGAGTAAAACCGTATCAGGCACACTGTCGACCTTAGTGTCATTAACGACCAGCTCAAACCTCAAGGTCGAAACATCGAGTGGGGCCGTTATCGAAGGAGACACACCCGTAAGAAAACCAGCACCATTGGTTACATCCGGACCAAGGGTCTGCGTCCAGGTATAGGAAAGAGGATCGACTTCAGCATCAGAACTACCACTGCCATCAAGTGAAAATACAGCAGCACGGGTAACCTCCATGGTCGCGCCTGCTATCGCAACCGGGGCAGTATTGATAGTGTCATCACCGCCACTACTGGGAGGAGTACCGTCGCCCCCACCACCGCCTCCACACGCTGTTAATAGAGAGGTACCCAATAAAACACCGACTGTTTTTGTTTTCATTCTTAGCATTCCCCAATGCGGTTACCCAGACCACAAGCACGATTATAACTGAACAGGACGTGATGTTATCACAAGGCCCACAAGTGATAATTCGCTAAAATCGGCGCAACCAATCACTTTTTCACCATCCATAAAATTTATTCTTTCTCTTCAATTAGATAACAGAAAAACAGAAGATAAAGAGCTAAACCGGAGGCGTGTCGCTAATCAAAGCCGTGGGGGTTTTGGAATACTTACCAGGAAAATTGCATTGCGGATTTTATATAAAGCTAGCTAACAAGCCTAATCTATTTTGAATCACCCAAGTCTCTTAGTATATGCCAGGAATCAAGCGATAGCGCACGCGTTGTATATAGTCTCGATAGCCCGGCAACTCTTCCTGCAAAGTCTGGTCTTCAAGTACAGTTCTAATCACCGTGATGCTTGATGCAAGCAGCGCAGGAATCAGTGCCCATACTGAGCCCAGCGCAAGCACGATACCGAACAGTGGAAGAATGCTTCCGGCATAACCCGGATGCCGCACAAACCGGTATGGGCCACTGTCACACACCACATGCCCTCGCTCCGTCTGAATACGTACCACGCTGGAGAAAAAGCGGTTCTCTGCCAATGCCCAGGCGGCGAAAGCGTAACCGAACGCGATAAAAATGAATCCTGCCACACTGAGCCATAGCGGAAATTCAGGGGACCAGTTATAGCGATGGTCCAGCCCTGCCACAATGACCATAGGAAACACGACACTCACCGCCATCAGTGGAGCAAGCACTTTGTCCCAGGCCTTTGCGTTTTGGAAACTTTCTTTATTTTGTCTTTCAGTCGTTATACCGGGATGTCGCTGCTCCGCCCACATGCGCCCCCCGATACCAGCGCTAAAGACCAGTACGGCATAAAGCCACGCCTGCCACCAAGCGAAATCCCCACCGCATATCAATAAAATCAGCGGGATAATGAGATATACCACCACTAATCTGATCCACTGGCGAGGGGATACTGTTTGAGCTAACTCCTCACTAACCATCTTCGCTGACATGTCACCCCCAAATGATTTGATTAAGCCCCGCATTCAAATCATGATTTCCTTATTTTTTATCTAAATAACCCTTATTTCAGATCATGATCGATAAACTGGGGTAAGACCAGAGCATCATTATCGCTAATATTAGGAGAAATTGCTCTCTGTCCCAGTTTTTTTATCAGTCATTTGTTTTGAGTCATGTTAGAAAGGGATTACAAGGTGTCGCTAGTTAAACTCAATGCTTTTAAACTGTTTACTAAGAAAATTTTATGGCGGAGTCTATACGAAGATAGTCAACAAAACACAAGCATAAGGCATAGCATTAACCTAAGATTAGAAGAAACTATGTTCTAGCCCCGGCTTGAACGCCGCACAATTCTGTCCGCGCTCCACAGCGCTTGTTATGCAACATTTGTGGAGGCTTATCCCTCTCAATTGCTTCTGCCATGTGTAATTTGATATAACCCCGCATGACATTTAGACATCACCTCTATCTACACTTTGATATCTTAGAGGTCAAACTTATAACCAATGCCAAAGGCGAAAGTGATGGCCATTAACAGTATTCAGCACGGCATGAAACAAAACATAGTGGCCCTTTTGGCGCTTCTAACGGCTCCAGTCCAGCTGATGGCTGAAAGAACCCCCCTATCATTAACTGCGGAGTCTTCAACATGGATCTGATCGGTCGTTACCACAATACTGGCTACGAGGCCGTTGCTGATGGCGTCATGGACTTCTTTGATCGACGCCAAGATCTGCAGCGGACAGGTGTGGCCTTCGGTTCCGGCGACAGCGACGCGGGGCCCGCCAAGGTCTCGACGGACATCAGTCTGGTGGCACTCAGCCGCTCTGATCCCGAAGCATTCGCTATTGCAGATGTGATCGTGCGGGGTGTCTCAGCAGGCCTGGAGCAGTACCTGCAGGAGCGGCCTCTGTTTCGCGATGTCTGCCCAGACCAGGAATTATTTGTGATGCCGGTGTTTAACCTACAGCGTTACGCGCCCGGCGAGGGCTTCCGGCAGTGGCACTGCGATTGGACGATTAGCGACGAAGCCACCGAGCCGGGGCACCGCGTGCTGGCCTGGGTGCTTTACTGCAATTCCGTGGAAGAGGCCGGCACGGAATTCCACTGGCAGCAACATCACGAAGTGGCTGAGCGGGGCAAGCTGGTAATCTTTCCGGCCTCGCCCTCTCACATCCATCGCGGGCGGGTGAATAACGAGCTCAGCAAGACGATCGCCACTGGCTGGATCAATGCAGGATCGCGCGAAGGTTTCTTAAAGCGTCTGGCTCGCTCCTGAGACATCTACAGTCAAACAGAACATAGGGAAAGCTGAAGAAAGTAAAAGATCGCGCTTCGTGTTAATCAAAATTTTTAATTAGCGCACTCTCTTCTTCCAATGAAAGGTAACGCCACTTACCGGCTTCAAGGTCGAGTTTAAAACTACCAATACTAATTCGTTTCAATTCCAGCACCTTTAAAGGCGTCCCAAATTTTGGGTCTTTCATCGCCCCAAAAAGCCGGCGGATATGCCGATTCTTTCCCTCGTCAATTTCCACCCCCAGTTTTGTTTTCGCGCCACCCGTGCCTTTTTTTTCGATGCTAACCGCTTTTAGTAGACCGACTGTGCTTTCCACTCCCGCCTTGCCCATTGCAATATGTTCGTCTGTTACGTGACCCCTGACCCAGATCTCATATACTTTGATACAACCCCCAGGTCGAGTCAAAGCGTCGCCGACTTTGCCGTTGGTTGTGAATAACAGAAGCCCCTTAGATTCTAAATCAAGGCGTCCGATCGGCATCCATCCGTCATTAAAAACCCAATCGGGTAAAAGATCATAGACTGTTTTTCGTCCCCGTTCATCAGATCGCGTGACCACATATCCCTTAGGCTTATTGAGTGCCAACAGTTTTTTTGAATCGTTCGTTGTTCTATTCATTTAAGGAACCTCTGATTAATTGTCATTACGAAGAGCGAAGCGACGAAGTAATCTCTTAACTCAATGATTCATATAGAGTCGAGATTGCCGCCCTAAAGGATTTGGACTTCCAGTCCGTCACGCTTTGCTCGCAATGACAGATAAGGCAATTAATCAGAGATTCCTTAAGGTATTTTTAGAGCAGGAAGGGGACGAAGATACATGATAACCTTTCTCGCCTACGCTCGCATCCCACTCTCTGGCCGCCCCCTGCGGGACCGCCCTATTGTACGCCCTAACATCGCTTCGACATCCGATTTAAACCGATCACTGCCAGGTGGCTTCCAGAAGGTGGCTGCGGCGTCATATCTTTAGTACGCGAGAAAAAGCTAAAGCAGAATTATTCGATTACATCGAAGTGTTTTATAATAAAGCCAGACGCCATCAGCACCTGAGAAACATTAGTCCAGAGGCATTTTAGCAATCCAGGGCGTGAGTGGTGTGTGTCTACTGAAACGAAGGAAGTCCAGTCTTTGATTAAAAGTGTCAGTTAAACAAGGGGAGGTTCACCCCGCCCCCTTTTACGAATTTTCAAATCCACTGACCCTCAAGTCACACCCTTAAATCATTAATTATAGATACCCTTCTTATGCTCATTTTGTAACAAAGTTCTACGGATTTCGTCCTCAGAAAGCGGTTTGTGAAATAGAAAACCTTGAATCCTGTCACAACCTGTAGTTTTGAGAAAATCAAGTTGCTCCTGATTTTCTACCCCTTCGGCTATTACCTCTAAGCGTAAATCTTTAGCCATTGAGATCACGTTACTTGCAAGTTTAGTGGCATCCGGATCGCCAATAATGCCATGTATGAAGCTGTGATCGAGTTTTAACGCATCTACTGGTAATTTTTTCAAATAAGTCAGGGACGAGTAGCCAGTGCCAAAATCATCCAGATAGATGCGAATACCCATTTTCTTAAAGCGCTTTAGCGTTTCAATAGAGTAGTTCATGTTATCCATCATAATAGATTCAGTGATCTCAATATGAAGCTGCTCGGGATTCAGCTGCGTTTCTTCAAGTATTTTTTCAATATTGTAAATTAATTCTGTTTCACGAAATTGCCGTGCAGAAAGATTTACCGAAACAGAAATATCCCGCACTCCGTCGTCTTTAATCCATTCTGACATTTGATTACATGATCGACGCATCACCCATTCCCCAATAGGAACGATCAAGCCACTTTCCTCCGCTAATGGGATGAACTGATCAGGTAATAACTCGATATCTAAATTTTTCCAGCGTAAAAGTGCCTCCAGCGACGTAATCGTATTGCTGTGTAAGTCAATAATGGGTTGATAGTGAATATAAAACTCTTCGTTATTTAGCGCTTTTCTGAGATCCGTTTCGAGAGAAATTCTTTTTTTGATGCGATCCGCCATTTCCGACTGAAAAAACTGAATACTGTTTCGCCCCTTTTTCTTGGCATAATACATGGCCGCGTCAGCATTTTTTATTAGTGTATCGGTATTGACACCATCATTGGGATAGTTCGCAACACCGATACTGGCGCCAAGGAATATTTCCTTGTTATCGATAATAATTGCCTTCCGAAATAAACCAAGTATTTTTTCTGCGACTTTCAACGCTTCCTCAGCACCATTATTATCTTCCATAAAGACGGTGAATTCATCCCCACCAAAACGAGACACAGTATCTTCTTCTCTAAGGCAGGTTCTTATTAGTTTGCTGATTTTTTGTAAAAACAGATCACCAGCGTAGTGTCCAAGAGAATCATTGAGGTTCTTGAAATTATCTATATCAATAAATAACACTGAAAGCTTAATGTCGTTACGGCGAGCGCGGACAATGGCGTGGTTAAGCCTGTCTTTAAACAATGAACGGTTAGGCAGGTCTGTGAGTGGGTCATGGTAGGCCTGGCGCTGCATTAACTCCTCCTTGGCCTTCACCTCAGTAATATCATAAAATATCCCAATGAGTTGCGTGATATTACCCTTGAGGTCTGTCACCGATGATATAGTTAATCTTTGCGGAAAGGTCTCGCCATTCTTTCGCCGATTCCATATTTCACCTTGCCATCGGCCAGTTTTTTGAATGGCTTTCCACATCTTGCTATAAAATTCTTTTGGCTGTCTGTTTGATTGTAAAACACGAGGATTTTTACCGATGACTTCCTCTGCAGAGTAGCCTGTTATCGTGGTGAAGGCGGGGTTCACTGATTGAATGATAGCATCGGCATCGGTCACCATAATACCTTCAATGGCTGATTCGTATACGTGTGAAGCTAATAAAAGATTTTCATCCGACTTTAGCCTTTCGGTTATATCCGTTGATAGCAGTGTAAAACCCACTACGTTCCCATCATCATCCTTGATAACGGTAATCCTTGATTCCAGCTGCCGCGATCCATGCGCCGAAGGACGGGTGTGACTAAACCAGAAATCACCATGCTCTTTTATAGCTCGCCTGATTTCAGGAAACGTTTTATGCCTTCTGTCATCGAGTGAAATGATATTGTTAATCGCGCCATTGATCAGCTCATCTTCGTTAATGTTATACATTTTCTTAGCATCTTCGTTTATGTACGAGACGTTAAAGTCCAGATCTGTTGCGACAATGGCCATACTCAGACGTGAATGCAAAATATTTTCCAGATGAATTGACTGTTCCTTAAATCTAGCTTTGGCCTTCTCAAGGTTACGATCTTTATCCCAGAGTACTTGCTTGAGGAAATCAATGTAATTACCTTCCAAATCCCTGATGATGTTTTCCTGTATCAGGATACCAACGAGTATTCCGTCATTATCTACAACAATGACCCGTCTCACCTTACGTTGATTCATCATATTGACGGCTTCATAGGTCGTTGTATCAGAAGTGACCGTTATTACTGGCGCGGTCATCACCTCAGCCATTGTTAGCTGATCAATATCACAGCCGTTAACGATTAGTGTCGCGATATCCCGCTCAGTCAAAATCCCGACCGGTTTACCATCGCTTATGGCGATCGCGCAGCCCGCTATATAGTGTTCCATTTCTCGAATAGCATCTGAAAGCACCCAGTTTTTTGACACGGTGAGTATGTGTTTAGTCATCACACTACTAACCGACTTTACACCCAGGAAATAATCGGCACCGTAATGGGCAATAATATCGGTTTGCGTGATCACACCGACAAGATCACCCTCATCATCAACAATCACCAGGTGACGGATTTTATTGACCGTTAAAATATAGGTGCATTCGAATACATTAATATTGATATTGGCAGTAATGACAGGTGAGCTCATCAGCTCGCGAATGATAAAATCATGAAAATTTCGAGACTTACTAATAGTGCGTACCATATCAGCCTCTGTATAAATGCCTACAGGTTTATTCCCTTCTGTGACAATCAAACAGCTGATACGATGCTTGCGCATTGTTTCTATACATTGAAGCATGGATGCACTTGCGCAGACGGTTAGAGGGTCAGGCGTAAGAATTTTTGCAATACTTTGATCCATAACTACCTCACCAAAACCATGCGCTATTGATATAACCTGTCCTTGTCACCTCCTTATCCTTGCTAATCTGAGCTAATATAACTGGCTTTAAGGGCTTACACAAGAAACCCTCACAGTATGAATTCGACTAAAATTAAGGCCACTCCAATCTCTATATGTTGTCTAGTGGCGAATTAAAAAAGAGATTCTAAGTCATTTTCGCCAACATCGAACTAAACGGCGAAAACAGGGCAATGGAAATGCCGCGCATGGCCCAATCTCTGACTTAATAAGTATCCGGGAGCGTCCCAAGGAAGTACAAGACCAGATTATCTCAGGACATTGGGAGGGCGACTTAATCATTGGTGAGGGGCATAAAATCGCACTTTGCTGCTGATGTTGGCGAAGACCGGTTCGACAACGGACATGCGGTGGCTGTAGATCTACTTGCCTTTGTCGCTATCGACACTGACCTTCATCCAGTCGGTGTAATGATGGGAGCCCTGATGCCTTTTGATGATAAATGAAACCTGTCTGCTGTAACCATGACGGGTGCCGGCTGATGCTAGGTTTTTCGTGCACAGCTGTTTGATAATGTATCGGTAACAGGCAAGCAGATAATCCTCAGCATCGGTCAAACTTGCGTTATGCCGCCCTTCCCATAACGTGCCTGTGCGCCCATAACGTCTGTTTATGTATTGAACATAACGATTACCCACTAGCTGCATTACTTGAGATATGCCTCTTTCATCACTGGGCGGGGCCTTAACAAATGCACATGATTGGTCATTAAAACATAAGCGTGCATAGCGACACCGTAACGCTGACAAGACTCTTCAAGGCAATGGAGATAGAACAGGTAGTTCTCATTTTTGAAAAAACAGGCATGGCGATCATTACCGCGCTGTACAATATGGCTGGGCACACCAGCAAGGTACATCCTTGGCTTTCCAGGCGTCGGAAACTCCTTTTCCTAGTCAAGTGAAACGTGAATCTACCACTTCATTCGGCAAGAATCATTCGCATGTACCTCCGCCCCCTTTATTTTGAATAATTGGAACGATGCGAGGCTTGTGCTATTAAGCTCAAACGAGCATCGCGGAAATTTCATATCCTGCTTTATTGGCTTGTTAGGCATGCGTTGACGCTAGCCTATCAGCCCACTTACCGTTATTATTTTTCTCACAATTCTCTTCGGTATCATAGGCGATATGATTGGTTATACTTTTAAGGTTTATACCAATTTCAAAAAACTTTTTCTGAATTAAATGACTAAGCTCACGGGAGTTATTGCTATCCATGAAACTAGAAAGGTTATCGTTAGTATCAAACACACAAATCACCCTTAAACTTTTAGGGAAGTCAGTGTAATTAACTAAATGAGTTAGCCATCGAAAACCGGTGAAATCTTTTAATGCTGTCTCACATACATCAGTTAAAACCTCTCTAAGCTGATTTTCCACTTTCTTATCAGATTTACGCATATTTCGATAGCAGCCTCACGTTTAGTTTAGCTCACCTGCACGCTAGATGTGCAGCTTGATGGTTTAAAAGGTTTATCAGGCTCAGAGTAACATTTAGGGGCGAAAGCCGAAGGCTTTGTTACTCTGCCTCCAATTACTGATGCACACTTAGCCAAGTGAAACGTAAGTCCACCATTTCATGCTGCCAGAATCATTCGCATGTACCTCCCCCCTTTCTTGCTCCCTTCAAGTGAACTACTGGGACACCTGAACTACTGGGACACCCACCATAAAGATTGACAACATCACCGTCCAGCGATAGTGTTTGCCACAGGAGTGTTATTCATCATTGCGTCAAAGGAGTTGACCGATGCCAAAGCCCCGCTATTCTCAGGTCTCGCTTGAGGCTACCCCTTATTATCATTGTGTGTCGCGCTGTGTACGCCGTGCCTTTTTATGCGGCAAGGATGCGATCTCTTCGCGCAGTTTTGAACATCGTCGCCAATGGATTGAAGATCGTCTGAATGAACTGGCACAAATCTTTGCGATTGATCTGTGCGGTTATGCGGTGATGTCGAACCACTATCATGTGGTGCTGCATGTCGATACGGAACAAGCGCTTGACTGGCCCTTTGATGAAGTGATCGATCGCTGGCACCGGCTCTTTACGGGTAATCTATTTTCACAGCGCTACTGTCGTGGGGAAAAGCTGGGGCCTGCTGAATCAGCGGTGTTGAATGACAGCGTTGAGCAATGGCGGGAGCGTTTGATGGATATCAGCTGGTTTATGAGGGTCGTGAACGAAGGAATCGCCCGCCAGGCGAATGGAGAGGATGAGTGTACGGGTCGTTTCTGGGAGGGGCGCTTTAAATCGCAGGCGCTGCTGGATGAGGCGGCGTTGATCGCTGCGATGGCGTATGTGGATCTCAATCCCGTCCGGGCGAAGATGGCCAGGACACCTGAAGCCTCTGCGCATACCAGTGTTAAACGAAGGATCCAACAGGCACAATCGGCACATAGTCCGAATCACCCACAGCAACAGGTAAAAGGACTGTTGCCGTTTGTCGGAAATCCGAGGTCTGAGATGCCGAAAGGACTGCCCTTTAAATTGACTGATTATCTTGAGCTGGTCGACTGGAGCGGACGAATCATTCGCGAGGGAAAACGGGGTTCCATTGATCAATCAATGCCCTCCATTCTGGAACGGCTCAACATTGAACCTGAGCACTGGGGTTATCTCATCAACCACTTCGAGAGTCGTTTTAAATCGTTTGTCGGCACGGCCTTTAAGCTCAAGCAGGTCTGTCAGTCGCTGGGATATCAACGCACACCCGGCGTCAAGCACTGTGAGTATTATTTTCCGTAACTTCGAATAGGAAAATACACTCTGTGGTCCATCATCAATGATCGTTGAGAGTAGTGCTTGCCTAGCATTCGAAATACTCACCTGAAACCATAAAAACAGTGTTCTGTTTCTTTTCGAAATAACCAAACTTCGTGAATCATCCGTGATTGATGACGCTTAATGTGAGGAGTATTCCACTCCAGTGACTATTGAGGCTTCTTTATAACATGGCTGTCTTGTTTATTTTATTGAGGCTTCTTTATAACATGGCTGTCTTGTTTATTTTAGGAACAATTGCTCTGACCCGGGTTTTGTGGTGGTGCTAACTGACATTAGCTACTTTTTTTGCACCACACTCATCACAATGCCAGCTGCCAGTTTTCAGCGATGCGACTATCCAGATAACACCCCATACAATGGCACCGACGCCGTAAAGCGGCGCGGTGGCCACCCCAAGCGCGATAGTGATGATTAGATGAAACATATGATTAGCGCCTTTTTTAAGCACCTTTACATCTTTGTCGCATTTTTTACAATGCCCACTTTTTTTCTGCTCTTCCATCACCTACCCCTTTTCTCTCTATTGTGACCAGTTGCGCACGATTGCCTACGCACCCCAGCCTTCACGTTGCTGCTATTGGTAATACCTTTAACCTAACCATCTATCAGTAATCGAGTAATCGATTACTCCTCCGTCCCCTTTACTGGTCCCTTTACTGCATTAACCCACGCTATACTCTTGAACATAAGCTGGCTTTATAAATTCGCAGTTAGTAATGTAATCTTCAAAAGTAGAAATAACTTGCTCTATTACCATCTGTATCTCTTGAGTCTTAGTTCTTAGTACGTTGGATCGATGTCGCTCTCCGACTACGATAGGCGTTTCTCGCCCGTGTGCAACAGCATTTCGTTTGTCGACTATTTCATCGATGGTTAACTTTACTCTCGGCTCTACTTGAATAGGTGCCGCCCCAAAACTTCGAATTGTATCTTGAATAGTTTTGTACCAAACATTTTGTAGGTTTTGAGAAAACATAGTATTACTTATGTCGAATACCTTCTCTGAGTCAATACTTTCAAATACTTCTGATGATCTATCGAAGTATTCTTTATATCCACACTGTTTAAAACTTTGCATTTTCGAATGCAATGAAATCACATTGAAGGGAGTAGAAAAATGCAGGTTTTTAATACTTTTACTTTTTATTAGAAGGATAGCTTGTTCAATTGTTTCATTTAATGCCTTTTCCAATGCAGAATAAAGATGGACATAATAAAGCCCCCTCATTATTTTAACTTCTGGAGTAGCCTCTCCATCCGGCTCAATTGATTCAATGTAGCTCAAGTTGATTTGAACTTCACTAAACCGCTCTCTTGAATTAGCTCGTACAATATCAAATGCCATTAACCAACGTATCCTTTACGATATTAATTCTTTTGAGAACCATTTTTTTGCTATTCGTAGCTCCAGTAGTGCACTTCTTTATTTCTGGATCATTAAGTAGCGTTTCTAATTTTCCGGGATCATAATCTTCACCACTAACTATTGCCTTAGCGCAGCCAACTGAAATTGCTTCATATAAAACTACTGGGGTTACATTCTTTCTAGCACCACGAACAATACCATCAGGCAAATTATCTCTAAGCACCTTGAAAGTATTTCGGAATATTTTTTTCAGCTCTTTACTTTCTTTCTCTTTGAATGACCCTGTTTTTTTCGCCATAAATTCATTCAAAAAACCTTTCACGCTATGAACAAACTGTTCAGCATCTTCATGGTAAGCGAAAAATCTAAGAACAAGTTCTTCGTAACTACCACTTCTCTCTGCATTTGCAGTCATTTTGACAACAGCTCTGAAATCAGAATTTTTCGATAAATCTTTTATAAAATCATTAAATGGCCCGATGTAAACACAGTTTCTAATTTCTTGTTCGTGTAAGGTTACGCCACCTGTATTCAGCCTCTCAAATAGATCATACCTAACGTCAAAATCACTCCTGTCATTCAAAACAGTTATTCTTAAGGGCCTAGTTTGCAACATAAACTGCATAGATTTTGGCAAGTCGTCATAAATCAATCCATTCATTGAGTCCAGCTTCTCAAGCCCTGATAACTTTAACTTTTCATGCTTAATTGCTATTTTTTCAAGCTCATTGTCGTTTCCGATAAAGTTCAATATTGTTGTTAGCCTCTGAAGTCCATCAATTACTTCCCAAGATGCATCTCGATTAGATGCCATAAATAAACTTGGAATAGGTATTCCTAGGAAAAGTGACTCAATTAAAGCCGATTGTCTGTTTGAATCCCAAACAAAATGGCGCTGATACTCAGGGGCTATATCAACCATTCCCTCAAGAACCATGTCATAAAGTTGCCTTAACGTAATATCGTAACTATCAAAAGCAACGGATCTACGGTTCGAGTCAAGTTGCTCTTGAATTTTTATAATATTCAATTCTAATCCTTAGTTTAAATTTCAACCGACGCCTTGAGGGCTTCTAACTATAAGTCGCATAGTGCACACGGGATGTTATTGCCATCTCACGCCTCATTCCCACACTCTAATACCAGAATATATAAAACACCAGCCAAAACAAAAGGGGGAATCGTTTGTTTTCATTACAAACGAAAAAGAAGCTGCGGGAGCAGAATACTTGAAGAAACAGTACCCATCACTGCTATTTCAGTGGCCTCTGGATTCCGGCACCCGAGGGCATTCCCTACCGTCACCTACGCCGGAATGACCGGTGTTGGGAGTGGCAAATAGCCAGAGTTGAATGAAATGAAACCTGGATTTCGTAAACAACACTCAATCAGATACGACGCTAACCCCCACCCTTCACCTGATGCCGCGCGGCATACCACCCCGCCAGCACAATCAACAGTCCGCCGATCCATTCATTGAGCATCACATGTTCATCGGTGAGTAGTTGCGCGGAGACTGCGCCGACCACCAGTTCAAATAGCAGGATCACCGCTGAGCGATGGGCGGGCATGTGGGTCACGCCGTAAAGCACCACCAGCGTCATCACCACCATGCCGATCGCACCGAGCGAGATCGCGCCGATCACTACTTCGCTTTCGACCGCTGGCAGCGGTATCCCAGCGACCAGAATCCAGACGGTAGCAAGCGTCACCGCGCCGCACCAGGTGGAGACGGTCTTTACCCAGATTTCGACATCGTGCATCTTGCGGATCAATACATTCGCCAGTGCAAAGGCAAAACCGGACGAGAGTGCCAACCAATCCGCCTGCCCCTGCGGCCACGGTACACCCATCTCACTGTCCCACAGCATAATCAGCGCGCCGACCAGTGCCAGCAGCAGTGTGATGCGGGCAGAGCGAGTCAGCGGTTCATCTAATAGTAATTTGCTTAGAATCACCGTCCATAGCGGCGACAGGAAAAAGAGCAGCGTTACCCGCACCACATTCCCCTCTAAAATCGCGAGAATAAAGGCGATGTTGCACCATGCGCTGACAAAGGCGAGCACCAGTAGCATCCCCGGCCGCACCAGCGGATAGCGCCGCTTCAACACCACCGGCAGGCCAACCACCAACGCCGCGCCGTAGATCATCAATGTCGCCCACAGGCCGACAAGCCCATTCTCTTCTAACAGGCGCAAGGGGTACCAGAACAGGCCCCACAGGGTCGCGCCGAGCAGTAAGGCTAAAACGGGTAAGATAATGTGGCTCTGTTTGGACGGCATATGACTGAATGACTTATACTAGCGGGCTATTTGGCGGAATATTTGAATTTTGCCTACCATAACATGACGCAGCAGATCCGACTAAACACGTATGAACCCAGACTTATCCAGATTACAGCCCTATCCCTTCGAGAAACTTGCACAACTTAAAGCCGGGATAACACCGAACCAGGCCTATGGCGCACTCAATCTGGGGATTGGTGAACCGAAACACACCCCGCCAGGCTTTGTGACCGAGACCCTCATCAGTCATCTTGAAGGGCTGGCGAATTACCCCGTCACCAAAGGACTGCCTGCACTGCGCGAAGCGATTGCCGGCTGGCTAACACAACGCTTTGCACTGCCGAGCGATAGCATCGATGCCGAACGCCAGGTACTGCCGGTAAATGGCACCCGCGAGGCACTGTTCGCCTTTGCTCAAACGGTGGTTGACCGCACACAGCCCGCGCCGCTGGTGATGAGCCCTAATCCGTTTTATCAGATCTATGAAGGGGCGACCTTGCTCGCAGGTGCCGAGCCGTGGTTTATCAACACCACCGCCGACAGCGACTGGCTGCCCAGTTTCGATAGCGTGCCGGATGAGGCGTGGCAACGCTGCCAGCTGCTCTATCTCTGCTCACCGAGTAATCCAACGGGCGCGGTGATCAATGCCGAGGCGCTAGCCCATTTAATTGGCCTGGCTGAGAAATTCGACTTTGTGATCGCTTCCGATGAGTGTTATTCCGAAATTTATTTCGATGAAGCCAATCCACCCGTCGGGCTACTGCAGGTTGCGGCTGCGATCGGCCATACAGATTATAAACGCTGCATGGTGTTTCATAGTCTGTCAAAGCGCTCCAATCTGCCGGGTATGCGTTCTGGCTTTGTCGCGGGTGACGCTGAACTAATCAAAAAATTCCTGCTCTATCGCACCTATCACGGCTCCGCCATGGCCCTTTATACACAGCAGGCCAGTATCAAGGCATGGGGCGATGAACAACACGTGGTCGAAAACCGCACTTATTACCGTGAAAAATTTGCCGCCGTGGTCGGTATACTCAGCGATGTCACCGAAGTGGCTCACCCTGCCGCGAGCTTTTACCTATGGTTAAAGGTACCGGCAGCGATGAATAACGACGACGAAGCGTTTGCACGGCAACTGTACCAACAGAAACACATTAACCTGCTACCCGGCAGCTACCTGTCACGCGAGGCGCACGGCATTAACCCCGGCAGTGGTTACGTGCGGATCGCACTGGTGGCACCGCTCAACGAATGTGTTGAGGCGGCAGAACGCATCAAAGATTTCATCATTAATCTTTAACTTAATACCAGCTAACTTAATTCAAATTTATTTAACGGAGAAAAACACCATGAGTGATTTACAAGCGATCATCGAAAAGGCCTTTGAAAACCGCGCAGAGATCAACCCGCGCAATGTTGATACCCACGTTAAAGAAGCGGTGCTTGCTGCATTGGCAAAACTGGATGACGGTAGCCTGCGTGTTGCAGAAAAGAAAGATGGCGACTGGGTGGTTAACCAGTGGTTGAAAAAAGCGGTACTGCTCTCTTTCCGCATTGAAGACAATGAATTCATGAAAGGCGGCTTCACCAACTACTACGACAAAGTTCAGTCTAAATACGCTGATTACAACTCACGTGACTTCCGCGAAGCCGGTGTGCGTGTGGTGCCACCAGCGACTGCACGTCGCGGCTCATACATCGCACCCAACACGGTATTGATGCCTTCATACGTCAACATCGGTGCCTATGTTGACAGCGGCACCATGGTTGATGCATGGGCAACGGTTGGCTCTTGCGCGCAGATCGGCAAAAACGTACATCTTTCAGGTGGCGTTGGCATCGGTGGCGTACTTGAGCCACTACAGGCCAACCCAACCATCATCGAAGATAACTGCTTCATCGGTGCCCGTTCTGAAATCGTTGAGGGCGTGATCGTTGAAGAAAACGCGGTGATCTCAATGGGTGTTTACATTGGGCAGAGCACCAAGATCTACAACCGTATGACCGGTGATATCACCTTTGGTCGCGTCCCAACTGGCGCGGTCGTCGTGCCGGGTAACCTGCCTGCTAAAGATGGTTCACACAGCCTTTACTGTGCCGTGATCATCAAACAGGTCGATGAAAAGACCCGCAGCAAAGTGGGCATCAACGAGCTACTGCGTGAAGCGTAAGGTTTAACATGATCACGCTCTACGGCATTAAGAACTGCGATACGGTTCGCAAGGCTTGCAAGTGGCTCGACGCCAATGGCGTCGAGTATCACTTTCATGACGTGCGCAAAGATGGGCTGACCATGGCAAAGCTTAAACAGTGGACAAAGGTTGTCGACTGGGAGCTACTGCTTAATCGCAGAGGATTGACGTGGCGCCAGCTTTCGGATGACGAAAAGGCAGACCTCAATAAAAGCAAAGCCGTGAGATTGATGGCCGAGAAACCAACGCTAATCAAACGACCTGTGCTTGAAATGGGTAGTGAAGTTGGCGACGCTGTGATGGTTGGCTTTAAAGAAGAAATTTACCAAGCGGAGCTGCTATAACGATGTCTGCCACCTTTGACCTTGCCTGCGATCTGATCTCACGACCATCCGTCACCCCTGATGATATGGGGTGTCAGGAGGTGATGATACAGCGCCTTGAGGCGATCGGTTTCACCATTGAACGACTGCGCTTTGATGATGTCGATAATTTCTGGGCGCGACGTGGCACAGCTGCGCCTGTTTTCGCATTTGCCGGTCACACCGATGTGGTACCAACGGGCCCCAAAGATCAGTGGCACTCTGATCCGTTCAAGCCAGAGGTGCGCGACGGCCTGCTTTATGGTCGTGGTGCGGCAGATATGAAGGGCAGCCTCGCGGCCATGGTCACGGCCTGCGAACGCTTTGTTGCGGAACATAGCGATCACAAAGGCTCGATCGCCTTTTTGATCACCAGTGATGAAGAAGGGCCGAGCATTAACGGCACGGTGAAAGTGGTTGAACACCTTGAAGCGCGCGGTGAAAAGATCGACTGGTGCCTGGTGGGTGAACCGACCAGCACTGACCAGGTGGGCGACATCATCAAAAATGGCCGCCGTGGTTCACTCGGTTGCCAGTTAACGGTACATGGTGTGCAGGGTCATATCGCCTATCCACATCTGGCCAAAAACCCGATTCACCTCTTCGCCCCGGCGCTGACCGAGCTAAGCAACATCGAATGGGACCAGGGTAACGATTATTTTCCTGCAACCTCGTTTCAGGTCTCCAATATCAACGGCGGCACCGGTGCCACCAATGTGATTCCGGGTGATCTGCATGTCATCTTCAACTTTCGCTTTTCAACCGAAGTGACCGAACAGCAGCTGCGTGATGGCGTTGAGGCCGTTTTAGACAAACACCAGCTCAACTACACCATCAACTGGACCCTTTCCGGCAATCCGTTTCTGACGCCACCCGGCGCACTGGTCAATGCCACTGTGGACGCGATCAAAGACGCCACGGGTATTGATGCGGAACTGTCGACCAGCGGCGGCACCTCTGATGGTCGTTTTATCGCACCGACGGGTAGCCAGGTGATTGAGCTCGGCCCACGCAATGACACCATTCATAAAATTAACGAATGTGTAAACGCTAAAGATCTCGACAAATTGTCAGTTATATATGAAAGAGTCCTGGAGAAACTACTGGGATAAAACCGACTAGACCCAACGCCACGCACAAAGAGAGGCCATCATGAGCGATTCTTCAAACAACAAACGTCGCTTCAGCCGAGTTGATTTTAATACCGCCACCCAGATCAGTAATGACAACCACCACTGGCAAAGTGAGCTGGTCGATATCTCTCTGAAAGGGGCGCTAGTGGGCCGACCTGATGGCTGGTCCGGTAAAATCGGCGATGAATACAAAGTCGCCGTGATTCTCAAAGAGGATGAAGTTGCCATCAATATGAGCACAACCGTGGCGCATATTCAGGACAACCACATCGGCTTTCACTGTGAACATATCGATTCCAGTAGCATCACCCATCTGCGCCGCCTGATGGAACTCAACCTGGGGGATGCCGAACTGGTTCACCGTGAACTTTCGATGCTTGATCACGCCTGAAAAGTCGCGTGATTATTGTGCTGAAAAATAGATATCGCCGTAACGCGCCCGCACCTTTCCGCCGCTATTATCACTATCGCTCATAATCGCGACCGCATCTATTTGTTCAATATCGATACCAAATAGGCGCTTAAAGTCTTCACTGATATTTCGCTTTTCATCCAACCATTGACCGCGTTGCTGCGCGCCAGATCGCAGCGCCACCATCGCTGCGCGACTGGTGTAGGCATTAGGCCAGTGGTGCTCAAGCGGCTGACTGTTTGACCAGACATAATTGATCGCTCGGGTACGCCAGAAAAAAAGCCCGCCGGAGACCACCACGTAGATCCGCACGGGATAGTCATCTCCCGATTTCAGTTTCTCATCATTCCCCTGTAAAACATCACCAATCCACCACGACCAGTTCAGATAAGGGGTTTTATTAAGATCAATCTCAACTTCACGAAAGAGCCCAGATGCCGTGCCATCCGCTGTTGCTTCAAGCGCCACACGCTCACCGTCCCTCACAAACTGATAACGCGTATTACCGACAAACGATTTTTCCTGCCACTCATGCAGTGATTCACCTGAAAAATTAGCCACTAAACGTTCCGCCGCATACCCCGGTATCGCTACCACTAAAAGCGCAACCATGCCGATTAGTCCACGGCGATTAAATTTCAAAATAGACACCCCAGTTTTAATACCCAATTTTAACACTCAGTTTCGCCGTGATTTTATCATCATAGATGACACAAACTGACACCGCATGCGATGATGACGACATATACTATAAAAGGCTATCGGTTATCACAACATGAACAGGGACTCTCAAAACAGCAGCCTGCTTAACTGGATCGAACAGACCGGTAACCGCCTGCCGCACCCCGCCACACTTTTCTTTTTTGCGACCCTGATCGTCATGGTGCTGTCGCAGCTTGCCGCGCTGCTGGGCTGGCAGGTGACTAAAACAGTGACCGGCAACGATGGCATACAACAGCAGGTTGACGTCGCTGCCATTGGGCTGCTCGACAGCGACGGCCTGTGGTGGGTGATGCAAAACATGGTCGATAACTTTATGTCGTTTCCACCACTGGGCTTAGTGCTGGTGGCGATGCTCGGCATTGGTGTCGCTGAACGTAGCGGTTTGATTGCAGCACTGCTACAGGTTTCAGCGAATAAAACCCCGGCCGCACTGCTCACCCCGATGGTCTTTTTTCTCGGCATTATGTCATCAATGGCACTGGATGCCGGTTATGTCGTATTGCCACCACTCGCAGCCGCGCTCTACCTCGCCCTGGGGCGCTCGCCGTTAATCGGTATTGCCACAGCATTTGCCGGTGTCTCAGCTGGTTTTAGCGCCAATCTTTTTATCACCGCGATTGACCCATTGATGGCCGGTTTTTCACAGGCCAGCGCACAACTGATTGATGAGCGTTACATGGTCAGTGCCACCGCCAACTGGTGGTTTATGATCGCCTCCACCTTTATGCTGACGCTGGTCGGCTGGTGGGTCACGGCTCGCTGGGTGGAGCCGCGACTCGCCAACACCCCTTATGAAAGCAGCTTTAGTAATGATGCCACCGCCAGCAATCTGGAAAGCGGCAATGAAACACAACGCGGACTGCGCTGGGCGCTGGTCACGCTGGGGATTACTACCGCGGTAATCATCGCATTAATCCTGATACCCGGCTCACCACTGCACGGTACTGGCAAGCGTTTTGATCGCTGGATCGAAGCGATGGTGCCGCTAATATTGATCTTCTTTTTACTGCCCGGCATCGCCTACGGCTTTGGTGCACGTACGCTTAAAAGTGAAAAGGATATCGCACGTTTGATGGGCGAAACGATGGCAAGTCTCGGGCCTTATATCGTGCTCGCCTTTTTCGCGGCGCAGTTTATCGCCTTTTTCAAATATTCCAATTTGGGCGAGATGACCGCCATCGTCGGCGGACAGGCACTCGCACAGGCAAGCTTTGCACCGGAACTGCTGATCGTCGCCTTTATCTTTGTGGTGATGGCGGGCAACCTTTTTATCGGCTCCGCTTCCGCCAAGTTCGCCTTCTTCGCACCGGTCTTTATTCCGATGTTTATGCAGGTGGGCATCAGCCCAGAGCTAACGCAGGTCGCCTATCGCATCGGCGACTCTGTCACCAACGTGATTACCCCGCTAAACCCATATATGGTGATTGTGCTCGCCTTTATGCAGCGCTACGCACCGAAGGCAGGCATCGGCACGCTGGTGGCGATGATGCTGCCTTACGCAATCGCATTTGCGATTATCTGGACAGTGATGATTGTGGGTTGGATGATGATCGGCATACCGCTCGGGCCAGAAGGTGGCCTGTGGTACAACACCCCATAAGCAAAGAGAGCGGGAAATTACCGCTTTAAATCTTGCTCAACACGGTGACGTGCCTTAATAAAGTTTTCGTGCGAGACATGGATAAGATCGGAGATCTTCCGTACCAGGTACTCTTCTTCGTGATCTTTATGTGAATCAGCAAAGGCAACACGCCATAACATCTCAACCACGCGCTGTTTCTGTGGTTGCGAAAATGATTGATCGACCATTTTGGTGAAATCAAACAGGCAGGCCACGTTATCAACCTCCGCCTCTGCCAGTTCAGCCAGCTCTTTGGCTTCTTCTTTACTAATAGCAAAGAGTTCTTGCAGCACATTATCAACGGCGCGGCGCTCGCCATCGGTCACCTCGTCATCGGCGCGCGTCATCTCAATCATTAACGCAGCGGTTGCCAGCCTTAATGACTGTTCGTCTGACGCGGTGTCTTCACCCGTCGAGAACTGAATACGCGCTTCAAAAAACTGTTTCATACTTTTAAACATTATGAGCTTACCTTCTCTGAATCCTGTTCAAGCTGTCGCCACACACAACTACCACCCTGTTTTTCAATCGCAGTCAGTCGCCCCTCATGCGCACTCAATTCATCATTACTGGCACGCATCACTTTCAATTGTCCCGCCGCCAACTGCAGCCGTCTGATCGCCTGCTCTTTCGAACCACTCTCGTTCTCTTCCCCGCCAAGCAAAAGATTACGCTGTCCACCCGTCATCATCAGGTAGACGTCGGCAAGGATCTCTGCATCCAGTAACGCGCCATGCAAGGTGCGTTGTGCATTATCGATATCGTAACGTTTACAGAGTGCATCAAGACTATTACGCTGTCCCGGGTGCATCTTACGCGCCATCGCCAGTGTATCCAGTATCCCGCAAAACTCTTCCACCAGATCATGAGTACGGCTGAGCAAGCGGAACTCGTGGTTGATAAATCCCACATCGAACGGCGCATTATGGATCACCAGTTCTGCGCCCTTTATGAATTCAATAAAGTCAGGTGCGACATCACTGAAGCGCGGTTTGTCGACCAGAAATTCGTTGGTGATGCCATGCACTTCAATCGCACCGGCATCGATCTCACGATCCGGCTGCAGGTATTGATGGTAATGGCGTCCGGTGAGGCGACGGCCGATCACCTCCACACAACCGATCTCAATAATACGGTGGCCTAACTTGGGTTCAAGCCCGGTGGTTTCTGTATCTAAAATGATTTGACGCATCTATAAATAACTCTTATGACAAACTCGACGGTGACAGCGCTGATTAACCATTGGCCTGCATTTCATCAATCGCCTGGTTGGCGAGCATATCGGCGATCTCATTTTCACGATGCCCGGTATGCCCACGCACCCAGTGCCATTCGATTTCATGAACAGCGCAGGCGGCATCCAGCTCTCGCCACAGGTCATCATTCTTAACCGGTTTTTTCGCTGCCGTTTTCCAGCCGCGTTTTTTCCAGTTGGTGATCCACTCAGTAATTCCCTTACGCACGTACTGAGAATCTGTCGTTAGACTCACACGACAGGGGCCCTTCAAGGCCTGCAACGACTTAATCGCCGCCATCAGCTCCATACGATTATTGGTCGTATGTTGCTCAGCGCCATAAAGACTCTTTTCCTTGCCCTGATAACGCATCAAAGCACCCCAACCACCCGGCCCAGGGTTACCGCGACATGCACCATCGGTAAAAATTTCGGTTACATCTGACAAATCATCAACTCTCTTTTTATTATGTCCAACTACTCGTCCTGTTTTCTAGCGGATGGGCTGCGCGTTGATGAACTGGTTGCTGACGGCTTCACAATCCGCGGGTCGATCAAGCTACCATTAGAGCGCCAGCGGGGCTTAATCTGAGTACCCGTAAAGACCCGCTTTTTCCCCACCACCAAAAATCCACCACCCCAAAATGGCCACCAACGCTCTCCCGCACGCTCCAGCACTTCAAGACGTCGCATTATCCCTTCATTTTGCACCGGCGGACGAAAAAAATACCAGCGCGAAAGTTTATGATCAAATCCTAAAAGCGATAGCCAGTCACGCATGCGCCACGCGCTTCTAAAACGACCACACCACGGCGGGCCATTACGACGCTGCAAAAAGCGTCGAACACCCCACCAACTCCAGGGATTAAAACCAAGAATAATCACATGACCCTCTGGCACCAGGATACGCTCAACTTCTCGTAACACTTCATGTGGGTTACGCTCAAACTCCAGCGTGTGGTGTAACACCACCACATCAATGGTATCAGACTCAATCGGTAATGCATCCGGCACGCCATACATTGCGACCAGTGTCGCGGTCTCATCAGGGTCACCATCGACCACCACACGGTGAAGAATACGGCTGGCACTGGTCATATCCTGACTCAACAAATACCCTACCTGTAACAGATGAAAGCCAAACAGATTCACCAGCACCTTATCGAGCTCTTCTTGTTCACACGCCGCCAGGCGCTGCCCAAGCGGCAGTTTAAACCAGTCACGCAGACGATCACGCTCGGTGCAAACCATGCGCCCTTTACAATCCTGCCCCATCGCTTTGCGTTTACTGCCCATCCCGCTAGCATACCTTGCAAGAAGCATCCGATCTAGTGTCATGATTTGAATAAAATAAACGTCTCAACAAGCCGCAGTTATTGACGCTTGTGCCGATTCCTGCCAGCATCACTCGATGAATAACATCATCGCAATCCCATCCTTCCAGGATAATTATATCTGGCTCATCAAGACTGAAAACAAGCGCGTGATTATTGTCGACCCCGGTGATGAGTGCCCCGTATTGAACTATCTGCAACAGCATCAGCTCACCCCGGCCATGATCATCGTCACCCATCAATGTTATGACCATGTCGATGGCATCATGGCGATCCTCAAGCAGTATGAGATTCCAGTCTACGGCCCTGCAACAGAAAAGGTCCCCGGCAGGACTCATCCCGTCAAACAGGATGACCTTATAGCTATTGATGACAGAAACCCGCTTCAGGTACTCGACGTACCGGGACACACGGCCGGTCATGTCGCCTACTACCAGGCTGCGACACCAGAGACAGCAGGGTCACTATTCTGCGGCGACACCCTTTTTGGTGCAGGCTGTGGCCGCCTGCATACCGGTTTATACGATGAGATGTTTGATTCACTGCAAAAAATCGCCGCACTGCCCAATGACACACAGATCTACTGCGCCCACGAATATACTCAGGCTAACCTCAAATTCGCTATCCAACTGGAACCCGCTAACGAGGCTATTCATGCACGCATCGAACGCACCAACGCGATGCGCGCGCGAGGTGAGATCACCATTCCATTGCAATTAAGCGATGAAAAAAACACCAACCCTTTTCTTCGCTGCCATCTGCCCGCCGTAACAGCCGCAGCCAGCCACTATGCCGCTGAAAATGGACTGCCAATACCCGACGATGCTATCTCAACATTTCGCACTATCCGTTACTGGAAAAACCACTTCTAGCGATTACTTTGCAGACTTCATCACACAACGGTCATCAGCACACACTCAGCGCCCGTTTTTCAACACGCCATTCAAGAACTCACCTATAATGGTCGATTGATTTACATTCAGGGACTTCAGAGTTTTTTCATGGCTATTCATCAAAAATTTAGATTGTTTCACCTCAGCCTCGGGCTTTTAGGTCTCATCAGCCTCAGTGGCTGTGCGACCTCTCCCGCAACGCTGCAATCTTCAGCCGATAGCGCACAAACAGGCGCGTCGATGATCACCCCACTCGCGACCCAGGCGGAGCCTGTCGAATTCTGGGAAACTCCTGAAATCGCAGCGCCACTCGACCCTGAGCACACCACACTCAGCATCGATAATATTGAGCTGACTGAAAATGATCTGTCCGATGCAATTAGCGCCCTGCCCCACGCGCCGATTGCCGCTGAAAACCTGACAACTCATGATTTGCACCAGCAATTGGCAGCACAGCGCCCGGATGACCTGTGGCAACGGATACGCGCTGGCTTTTCACTACCACTGAGTGAACATAAGCGCACTGTGTCTGAGCGCCGCTGGTATGCGCGCCATCAGGAATATATCGATCGCACCAGCGAGCGGGGTCAACCTTACCTGCACTTTATTGTAGAAGAGGCAGCACGACGCAATATCCCGATGGAACTGGCACTGCTGCCGATCGTCGAGAGCGCCTTCCAGCCCTTTGCCTACTCGCACGGTCGCGCCTCAGGTATCTGGCAGTTCATCCCGGGTACCGGCCGTGCATACGGCCTGAAACAGAACTGGTGGTACGACGGTCGTCGCGACATTACTGCCTCTACCCACGCTGCCTTCGACTATCTCGAATCGCTCAACAAACGTTTCAAAGGCGACTGGTTACTTGCGCTGGCCGCTTATAACTCTGGTGGCGGTACCGTTAGTAAGGCGATCCGTAAAAACAAACGCCTCGGCAAGCCGACCGATTTCTGGTCACTCAAGCTGCCACGTGAAACACGCGCCTATGTACCCAAACTACTGGCGATTCGGGATATTGTGGCCAACCCAGAAAAGCACAACATCGTGATGCCCTCACTGGCTGATGAGCCATACTTTGAGAAGGTCGCCACTGGCTCTCAGATTGACCTTGCCAAGGCTGCCGAACTTGCGGAGATGCCGATCAAGCAACTCTACCGGCTAAACCCTGCATTCAATCGCTGGGCAACCGACCCCGATGGACCGCACCATCTGTTAATCCCACTTGATAAATCAGCGCAGTTCAAACAAAACCTTGCGAACCTGCCAAAAGAGAACCGCGTTGAATGGGCCCGCCATCGCATTCGTAACGGTGAGACACTCGGCCATATCGCCAGGCGTTACAAAACCACTGTAGCGGTGATCAAGGACGTCAATAAAGTCAAAGGACACATGATCCGTGCTGGTAAAAACCTGATCATCCCTGTCGCAGCCAAGTCGTCCAGTAGCTACAGCCTGAGTTCTACTCAACGCGCTCAGAGCATCCAAAACAAGCCAAAGAAAGGAATCAAGCTCACCTATCAAGTTCAACGCGGTGATACGCTATGGGATATCTCTCGGGCACATAACGTCGGCGTTCGTCAGTTGGCACGCTGGAATGCGATGGCACCACGCGACACCTTACGCCCGGGGCAAAAACTTGTCATCTGGCAGTCTTCGACAAAGACAGCAAAGGGTAAAGCACCCAACATCACACCCGCGCTCAACGATGTGACTCAACGCATTCGCTACACGGTGCGCAGAGGCGACTCACTATCACGCATTTCGCAACGTTTTAACGTTAGTATCAACAAACTAAAAAGCTGGAACCCCAAAGCACGTGGGAAATACCTGCAACCCGGTCAGCGCCTCACACTGTTTGTCGATATTACCAACCAGTCCGAAAGCATCTAAATACTATTCACGGCCTGCCTCGTCACAACGGCAGGCCGTGAAGTCCTAACCCAACTGAGCAAGGCTCCACTCGACTAAGCCACGAATAGTCGCATTCTTTATGCGGTTAACAGCATTTTGACTGCGGCGATCACCAGCACCACGCCTAACAGCTGACGCAATACAGGTGGGGCAGCTCTTCGCACCGCCAGCTCAGAACCGATCACCGCACCAAACAACGCAACCACCACGTACCACCCGATGTCATCCGGCCAGGTATTCACCGTCATCATATGACCCGCCAGCCCTGCCGCTGAGTTAACGAGAATAAAGGCGGCTGCAATCGCCGCATTGGTACGCATCTGTGTCCAGCGTAGCCACAGTAGTAGTGGGCTGAGGTAAATCCCTCCACCTACTCCAGTCAACCCTGAGACAAAACCCAGTATGCCGCCAACCGGTAATGAAACAGCAAGTGATGGTTCAACACATTCTCGTTCATGACTAATCCTGACAAAGAAAGTGAATGACGCTACCAGTAACGCAGCGCCTACGACATACTGAAAGGTACTGCCATCGAGTGTCAATGTGCCTCCCCAGAATGCCATTGGCATTGATGCCATCGCAACCGGTAAAAATATTTTCCACGAGAAATAATGAGCGCGGTAAAGACGCACTAACACGAGCGAAGCGACGAATATATTCATCGTTAACGCAGCAGGCTTCATCACATCCGGAGCAAGACCAAACAGCGCCATCGCCGCCAGATACCCCGATGCCCCACCATGTCCAACAGAGGAGTAAAGCATCGCCATCACACAAACCATCATTAATAGTAATGCGAAATATTCCATCTAAAATTCAGCCCGATAATTTAAACTATAAAAACAGGATCAAGATCACATTATTCTTAAATCACTACGCGGATAATAATTAAGCGCCAAAAAAAGATAGAAAGGTAATACCTATTCACTTTCAATAGAATGTAATGTCTAATGTATGTCAATGATGTTACTCATACTTTCTGGAAACACGCTGTCTTAAACAAGCATTAAAACGCATCTTTAACATGCAGTGCAATCCGTAAGCGAAACACACATACAACGGAATGGAGTAAACACTAATGCAGTTAACCCTGTATACGGATTATTCGTTTAGAGTACTGCTCTACCTCGGCCTCAACCGGGATCGATTGTGCACTATTGCGGAAATATCTGAACGTTGTGCTGCCACTCAAAACCACCTGGTAAAGGTCGTGCATAACCTTGGCCGCGAAGGCTACATCCAGACAATGCGTGGCCGTACTGGCGGCATCAAGCTTAAAAAAGAGCCTGAAGAGATCAGCCTCACTGAAATTATCCGTTGCACCGAAGTCAATCTGAATATCGCCGAATGCCTGCGCGAAAACAACACCTGCCTTATCACCGAGGTCTGCAAAATAAAGAATATTTTTGAAGAGGCGCAAAATCAGTTCATCGAGACTTTAGACCAATACACCATAGCGGATCTGTTAAAAGACAAAGAGCAGCTGGTCTCTCTTCTTGGTGAGAACATCATCCGCAGAATAGACCGCAACACCGGCACCGACGGCATTTAAGTATTACTTCAGACTATCCAGCAACCCTCGTAGTTCTGGCACACACGAACCACAGTTAGTCCCCGCCTTAAGCGCCTTACCGATATCATCAGTGTTAACCAGGTGTTGATCTTTAATAGCACTGGTGATTGTATTCAGCCCAACTGAAAAACAGGCACAAACAATTCGTCCAACATCCTCCTGTCCCTGTGGCGCTGCACCGGTCAACAGACTTGCGCGTGACTGCTGACTCAATGCATCCTCTTTAAACAGTCCTGCCAGCCAACTACGCGCTGGCAACTGCGTATCGGGCGCGATAAAGAGACAGCTGTCAACTCGACCCGTCACCATGCGCACACCACGGTAACGTCGCGCCGCTATATCAAGGTACTCAACCCAGTTCACATCATCATTCGATTCACACAACATTCCGCGCGCCCAGGCAGCCCAATTTTCAGGGGCTTGCTCACCGGCAATCTCATAACGATAAAAACCATCACCCATCGCACGCGTCCAGTAGGTCACACCCGCTAATTGCAGCTCGCGACGCGACAACAGAAAGCCGTACCAGACCGGCTGATAAGTCGAGACAGAGACCGGTGTCTGCTTGAGCTCTGGCTGGCCTGACACCGGATCAACCACCGGGTTCACCAACGGCCCCACACCACCCTGACTGGCAAATTGCCGGCTCCAGTGCATCGGGATAAAAACAGAGCCTCGCTGCTGCGAGTCACTTACGCGCACGCGCACAATACTCTCACCCCAGCGACTAGCCACCTTCGCCAGCGCGCCCTCCACCACGCCGCTCTCTACGGCATCCAGCGGGTGGATCTCAACATAAGGCTCGGGACTATGCTCATTCAGACGAGCCGCCTTGGCAGTGCGTGTCATGGTGTGCCACTGATCACGCACACGCCCACTGTTCAAGGTTAAAGGGTAATCTTCACAGGTAGAATTTCTCGGTGCCCGCGGTGATATGGGCAGAAGTTGTGCCTTACCAGAAGCAGTAAAGAACTTTCCATCCACAAACATCCGTTCAGTACCGCGTCCGTTCACCACCGGCCACTGAATAGGTTCCATGCCATCATAATCATCGAGTGACAGCGCGCTTAATTCTGAAATATTAAAATCACGCTGACCGCTGTTTTCAAAACCAGACAGCCCCGCATGCTCAATAAAGACATCTCTGGCTGAGCTGTACTCAAAGCCACTAAAACCCATCCGACGCGCCACTTCACTCACCATCCACCAATCCGATTTTGCCTCACCCGGTGCAGACAGGAAAGCGCGTTGACGTGAAATCCGCCGCTCAGAATTAGTCACCGTGCCATCTTTTTCGCCCCAGCCTAATGCCGGCAACAGCACATCGGCCAGCTCAGTCGTGTCGGTATTAGCCATGATGTCCGAGACCACCACCAGCTCGCATTTTTCAAGCGCACCGCGCACCTTTGCGGCATCGGGCATACTCACCACCGGGTTAGTCGCCATGATCCACACCGCCTTCACATCACCGGCATCAATCGCATTAAAGAGATCAACCGCCTTCAAGCCCTGATGGTCCGCCATCACTGGCGAGTCCCAGTAGGTTTGCACAAGGTTACGATGATCACCATTATCGATATCCATATGCGCGGCCAGCATATTGGCCAGGCCACCCACCTCACGACCACCCATCGCATTGGGCTGCCCGGTAAATGAAAATGGCCCCATCCCCGGACGACCGATACGCCCACTCAAGAGATGACAGTTGATGATCGCATTAACCTTGTCAGTACCACTCGATGACTGGTTTATCCCCTGAGAGTAGACCGAGATCACACGCTCGGTGCGCGAGAACAGTCGATAAAACTCCACCACATCCGCAATAGGAAGCCCGCAATACTCGGCAACCGCATCAACCGACGGTGCACTTTCATTGGCTGCGACCAGTGCTTCCCGGTGCCCTTCGGTACAGCTGCTAATAAACTGTTCGTTGCGCTCACCCTTCTGATCCAGATAGGTCAGCAGGCCATTAAATAGCATCGCATCACTGCCTGGTTTAAGCGGAAGGTGCAGATCTGCAATATCACAGGTAGCGGTTTTACGCGGATCAATCACAACAATCTGCAGATCATTATTCTCCTGTTTAGCGCGCACTAAACGCTGGTATAAAACAGGATGGCACCACGCTGTGTTTGAACCCACCAGCACAATGAGTTTGGCGCGTTCAAGATCTTCATAACAACAAGGGACTGTATCGGAACCAAAGGCACGCTTATGCCCCGCCACTGAGGAAGACATACAGAGCCGCGAATTGGTATCGATATTGGCGCTGCCGATGTAGCCTTTGATCAGTTTATTAGCGACATAATAATCTTCGGTTAACAGCTGACCCGAGACATAAAACGCCACCGCATCCGGCCCATACGCTTTAATGATGTCACTAAAGCCATGTGCCACTTTATTAAGTGCAGCATCCCACGACACCTGCTCACCCGACACCTCTGGGTGCAGCAGTCGTCCATCTAAATCAAGTGTTTCACCAAGCGCCGACCCTTTAGAGCAGAGGCGGCCAAAATTGGCAGGATGCTCGGCATCGCCCGAGACCGCAACATGACCAGCATCTTCAATCGTGGCGTTCACACCACAACCAACCCCACAATAAGGGCATGTTGTTTTAACCGTTTGCGTCATTCATCACACTCACTCGAAGGCTTACTACAGCAGATAAATCCCTTACTTCAACTCAATCTGAATTTTACCACCGTCAACCTTCACCGCATAATGGCCGGCGCAACCTTCATCTGGCCCCTGAGCTTCACCATTCTCCAAACTGATCTTCCAGTTATGCAGCGGGCAGGTAACAGTATGCCCATGCACAATCCCCTGCGATAACGGCCCACCTTTGTGCGGGCATTTATCACGTAGCGCAAAGATAGCATCATCAGCGGCGCGAAAGATTGCGACATCACCCTCTGGCATCTGCAGTACACGCGAGCCCAATTTAGGGATATCGTCTACTGCCCCTACTTCAATCCAGTTACTCATGTTGCCATACCTCTAAAACATAATTGTGTCGCGTTGCGACGCCCGGCGGATTACGCTTCGCTAATCCGCCCTACATTGATTGATTCGATTACTTAGCTACCGATAACCTTAAGCGGCGTAAATTCATTTGGTGCGACTTTACCACTCACACGCTCAGCCCATGGATCGGTCTGGCTATATTGCTGCGATTCAATAAAACGCTCATTCAAGGCCTGACGACTCGCCGCGTCTTCAACCACTTTCTCTTTCACATAACTCAAGCCGACACGTTCGATCCACGGCGCGGTGCGATCCAGATAGTGCGCCTCTTCACGATAAAGCTGAATAAAGGCACCACAGTACTCTTTAACCTCTTCTTCGGTTTTAACCTTGCAGAGTAGATCGGTTGCACGCACCTTGATACCACCATTACCCGCCACATGCAGTTCGTAACCCGAATCGACACAGACCACGCCAAAATCTTTAATGGTTGCTTCCGCACAGTTACGCGGACAACCTGACACGGCGATCTTAAACTTATGCGGCATATTTGATCCCCAGGTGAGCTTCTCAAGCTGCACACCCAGACCCGTTGAATCCTGCGTCCCAAAACGACACCACTCCGAACCGATACAGGTCTTAACCGTACGCAGTGTTTTACCGTAGGCATGGCCCGACACCATACCGGCAGCATTAAGATCACTCCAGACCGCAGGCAGATCTTCTTTTTTAATACCGAACAGATCGATACGCTGTCCGCCGGTCACTTTAACCACCGGCACTTCAAACTTGTCTGCCACATCAGCAATCGCACGCAGCTCGTTCGGCGAGGTCAGCCCGCCCCACATCCGCGGCACCACCGAGTAGGTGCCATCTTTCTGAATATTGGCGTGGACACGCTCATTAATAAAACGCGACTGCGGATCATCCACCGCCTCCGCAGGCCATGCGGCCAATACATAAAAGTTCAATGCTGGACGACATGAGGCACAACCATCGGCCTCACGCCATTCAAGGAATTCTCTTACGGACTGAATCGACGTCAGGTGATTAGCTTTGATCGCGGCTCGCACCACATCGTGACCATGATCAGTACATTTGCACATCGGCGTCGCCTTGGTCGAAGCCGAGTAGTCACCCACGGTCGATGCCAACACCTGCTCTACCAATCCGGTACAGGAACCACATGAAGCCGACGCCTTTGTGTGCGAACGCACTTCATCAAGGGTAAAAAGTCCCTGCGTGGTAATCGCTTTAACAACACAACCTTTAGTGACACCGTTACAACCACAGATTTCCATCTCATCACTCATCGCTGCAGCAGCGTTCTGACCACCATGACCTGAGTCACCCAGATGCGCCTGCCCAAACATCAGCGACTCACGAAAGTCACTCACATCGGTCTGATCTCGCAGTAACTGGAAGTACCACGCACCATCAACGGTGTCGCCATACATCACTGCACCATGAATCCTGTTATCTTTTAGAACGATTTTTTTGTAGACACCGTTCGCGGCATCTTTCATCACAATCTCTTCGGTACTCTCATCGCCGTTAAAGTCACCCGCAGAAAAGAGATCCACACCGGTTACTTTAAGCTTGGTTGAGGTCACCGAACCTTCATAAAGACCAATACCATGTTCCGCTAAATGGTTGGCACACACCTTCGCCTGTTCAAACAGGGGCGCAACCAGACCGTAGGTCTCACCACGATGCTGCACACACTCACCCACCGCATAGACCCTCGGATCAAAGGTTTGCATCGTGTCATTCACCACAATACCGCGCTCGGAATGAAGCCCAATACGCTTGGCCAGTTCAATATTTGGTCGTATCCCGGCCGCCATCACCACCAGGTCGGCAGAGATTTCCGCGCCATCCTTGAAGCGTACCCCGCTGACACGCTTGTCGCCGAGGATCTCCTCGGTCTGGGTCGACATCAGGAAGTGTAGCCCCTTCGCCTCCAGCTCCTGCTTCAGCATTCCGCCGGAAACCGCATCCATCTGGCGTTCCATCAAGGTATCGGTCAGATGCACGACCGTCACGGTCATCCCTTGCAGCATCAGACCATTGGCCGCTTCAAGCCCTAGTAGGCCACCACCGATGACAACGGCACTCTTATGCTGTTTGGCACATGCGAGCATCGTATCGACATCGTAGATATCACGAAAACCGATCACACCCTCTTTGTCATGCCCGGGCACCGGAATAATAAAAGGATTCGAACCGGTCGCAAGTAGCAGACGATCATAAGTCTCTTCTGTACCATCATCTGCAATCACCTTGCGCCCTTTGCGATCGACATTGACGACCTTGTTACCGCTATTCAGGGTGATATTGTTCTCTTCATACCACTCAAGCGTGTTCAGCATAATGTCATCGATGGTCTTTTCACCGGCAAGCACCGGCGATAATAGAATCCGGTTGTAGTTGCCGTAAGGCTCGGCACCAAAGACGGTGATGTCGTACTTTTCCGGTGCAATCTTCAGCAACTCTTCAAGGGTTCGCATGCCCGCCATGCCGTTTCCAACCAGAACTAACTTTTCTTTCATCACCAGAAATCCCTAAATATAAAAATCATACGACACCTCTGCAATTATCGCACCAATACGAAACACCCATATAACAAATTGTTTTTAAAAGATAATAAATAAAAACCTGAGAAAATAAGCTTTAAATTATAGCGGCTACGCGCCATTAAAGTGCGCCAATAGAAGGCTGTGCGCTATTTCGGAACAAGAAGAGATAATCAGATAACTAATGCTTAATAATCCGCTAGAATGACCACTCCAAAGCACTCACAACAGACAGATAATTATCCAGCATGACACCACCTGATACAGCAACAACAGATAGCGCAGCACCAACCATAACCATCAAAAAGAGAAAAAGCCTACTAGCGAGACTACTCGTCACACTACTCTGCGCGCTTATTCTGCTGATGGTAACGACTCCCATTGCCATCAAAATTGGCCTACAGAAATGGCTCAGCGAGCAGACCCAGCGTAACGTCACTATCGCCGAAGTGAACCTTAATATCTTCAGTGGGAAATTATTTTTACGACAACTTCATATCCCGCACCAGAACAAAGCAGAGCGACCTTCGTCGCTGGAATACGCCAGCATCACGATTGATATGAGCGCGCTATTTCAACAGAAAATTGTGGTAAACGAGATAACCCTGAGTCATGCAAATATTGTAATCGACCAAACCACGGATCAACTACACATTGCAGGCATTCCGATTCCGCAAAACACGGACTCGACAGCGGAGCCGGTAACAGCAACGAGCGATAACAAACCCGTCGAAATCGCCATCCACTCGATCAAACTCGACACGATTACACTTCAGTATCGAAGTGATGACATAAACAGCGATATCGAGATTAATAGCAAAATTAAAAATATCAAAACAGCCATGCCAAACGAAGCGATGCTAGTCGCGCTGAACCTTGGCATCGATAAAGGTGAAATTCGCTATCAGGGTGAACTGCATCCTTTTTTGGCAGCGCCCACAATCGATGGAAAACTAGCAATCAATCATCTGGATCTCGCTACCTTGGCAACACTTGCACCGCAAAATAATTTCATCATTAATCAGCTCACCCTCAATCACCAAAGCGATATCAAGGGTGTATTCCCACTGGACCGCACACCACAAATCAAGCTATCGGGTGATACCACTCTGCGCCTTGGTGCCAATAAAGGTGAAGTGCACTATCAGGGTGTGCTGGATACTTTTTTAGCCGCGCCCACCATCGATGGCAAGCTAACAATCAATCACCTGGATCTCGCCAACCTGGCAACGCTTGCACCACAGGATGATTTCATCATTAATCAGCTCACCCTCAATCACCAAAGTGATATCAAAGGCGCATTCCCAATGGATGGCACACCACAGATCAAGCTAATGGGTGACAGCACTCTCAACAATATCGACATCGTGACAACACTGAATAACGACACCTACCTAAAAACAGCATCAATTGCGATTAACAAAATTGATGTGGAATACCCAAGCGCTATCTCGATTGGTGAAGTCATCATCAGCGGCCTTGATACTGCCCTGCTCAAAGACAGTGACGGCAATCTGCTAATCAAAGAAACACCCGCCAGTGATGCCACAGCCGCTGCGACCAGTAGCGCGACACCTCCAGCGGAACAGGGCTCCGCCCCCACGTTTAGCATTGGCAGCCTATCGATCGAAGGCAATAGCGCGCTGGTCTTTAGCGATACATCCGTCGCGCCTCCATTCAACATCAAGCTGCAGCCACTGTCGCTCACGCTTGGCAGCATTAACACTGCTAACCCCAACGCTGAAACAGCACTTTCACTAAACGCCAATATCAACGAAACTGGCGCAACAAAACTGACCGGCCATTTCGCTCCACTGGCAGATGAGTTGAGGCTCACCCTCAACAATACGCTCACCAAACTGGAACTGCCTATCTTGTCACCGTACACCGAGCAGGCGATCGGTTATCAACTTCGTCGTGGTCGCCTCTCTGCTGAAACAGCACTTGAGATCAAAGGCGATAAATTAAAGGTCAGCAACAAGCTAACCCTGGCCAAACTGAGCATCAAAGAGAGCGATCCAGAAAAGGCACAGGGATTGATCGAACAGTTAGAGATGCCACTCGATAGTGCGCTCGACCTTTTACGCGATGGCGATGACAACATCGTATTTGACCTGCCGGTAAACGGCAGCCTCAGTGACCCTCAATTCAAACTTGGCGGTGTGATAAAACTGGCAATCGGCAAAGGAATGAAGATGGCGGCAATGAAATACTTAACAAGCGCACTTCAGCCACTGGGGACACTCTTACTCGCCAAAGATATTGTCGGTGTTATTGCTAAACCACGCTTCAAACCACTGAGTTTTGAGGCTGGGAAATCTGAACTTGATAAAGAGACCTACGCCTACCTCGACAAAATCGGCGGCCTGTTGACCAGTCGCCCACAGTTAAGCATCTCGTTATGTGGTATCGCCAATAACGACGATCAGCTCGCACTCAGCACAACACCCACACTCGCATCCACACCCGCATCCACACCCGCATCCACACCGGAACAAAAAGAAGCTTCTAAAACCGCGTCCGCGCAACCCATCAAAGAACAGCTGTATACCCTCGCCACTACACGTGCGGACAACGCCCGCACCCACCTTAACCAGCAAGGTGTCGACAACCATCAGCTATTCAAATGTAACCCTGAAATAAACCCTGAAAATGGCGATAGTGACAGCATCGTCGAAGGAGTGACTATCTCGCTCTAACCCTTACCAGGCTATGCCTTGAATATGGGTGCCTGTCGATAAAACAGAACAAGCTGTGCATAGACATCGGGATAGTGATCGATCAACACATCGGGGGCGGTAAAAAAATACTCGCTCACCACCGCAAAGAACTCTGCGGGATCAGTCGCGGCGTAAGGGTTAATTGACGGGTGATGATGAGCGGCCAACTGTCGGTTCAGCTCGTCATACGCACGGTTAAATGCTGACGTCCACTGTGCCCACTCCATTTCTGGGTGCAGCGCAGGCATCCCATTGGCACTGCCATTTAACATATCCAGCTTATGCGCAAACTCGTGCACCACCACATTCCGACCACCATCAGATGAGTTCAGTTCTGCAGCCAGATCGGTCCACGAAAGAATCACTGCACCATGCGACCATGACTCACCACTCAAGGCACGTGATTCGTGAGACACTAATCCCGCACCATCGACATGCTCTCGCTCAACCTGAAAGGCACCCGGGTAGAGCACAATTTCAATCCAGCCATCATAATAATCGAGGTCGAGTTTTAAAATTAACAGACAGGCCTGTGCGGCCACGGTCAGCGCCATTTCGTCCGAGACCGCTAAGCCCTGAACGCCGGTGAATGTTTTGCGGTGTATAAAGAGCGTTGCCAGCTCTCTTAGATGAGCCCGATCAACCGAACTCAAGCGCTGAAAGAGCGGCGCCTCGTGCATCAACGCTTCCCACATTTGATGTGGGACAGGATGGTGTTTGAGCGTATGCCGAATACGCAGCCGCTCAAACCATTTCATCATGACAACAAGCTAACGTCACTTCAGCTTTTTAATTTTTTCCAATACAAGCGCTGCATGGCCACCCGAGGCAGTGCCATATTCAACGCTGCTCAATATCCCTTTTTTATCGATGATAAAGGTTGACCGTACAATACCCATCTTGGTCTCTCCTTTTTTTGTCTTTTCCTGCCACACCCCATAGCGCTCACAAAGCTCGCCTTCAGTGTCCGCCAGCAACTCAATCTTTAAATCATATTTATCAATAAAAGACTGATGACTCTTACAGGAGTCTTTGCTCACACCTATCACGACTGTCTGTAAACGTGCGAATTCACCCGAAAGATTGGTAAACTCGGATGCCTCAACAGTACAACCCGGCGTGTCATCTCGCGGGTAAAAATATAGGACAACATTTTTCTTCCCTTTAAAATCAGCCAGGCTAATTTCTGTTTTACTCGCATTTAACAGGGTGAAACCTGGGGCGATCTCTTTCTTTTTTAACATAGCGTGACTCACCGACCTCATATCATTAAGTCTCAATTATACGTTTTATTCACGATCAGGTCAGGAATTTTACCTTCCAGTCATTAATTCCAGGTGCGCACAATCCTCTAGTAGACTTATCAAGTCCAGGGGTATACCTTATTGAGCATAGCGATGACACTTTAGCCATCCACACTTATTTACCAGCACTTTAAGGAGCAGCCTATGCCTGAACATCACCACGATCTCGCCAGTGAATTTCCAGAATTCAAACAACGCATCCATGAACTCAAGCAGAATGATCGCCACTTCATCAAACTATACGATGAATATCAGGAGATCGATAAAGAGGTATTCCGCATCGAAGAAGAGATCGAAACCCCCTCCGATGAGTACACTGAAACACTTAAAAAGAAGCGCCTGCAACTTAAAGATGAACTTTATACGATTTTAAGCAAATAACCCTTAGCAGTCACCGATACTATCCAGGCCAGGCTTTTCACCGGCGCACGAAAAGCCTGCGACCTTCCACCCAAATGTCCTTTATTCACATTAAAACCATTTCGTTATAGAGACTCAACCCTCTCTGCTTTATAATTGACACTACTCTCAAAATTAAAGCCCCACCATCAGATGTCAAACCCTATCAGCAGAGCCGAAAGTGAACGCCTACTCAAGCTGGCGACACGCGCATCAGTCGCCACCGCGGTGATCCTGATCATTGCCAAGCTGGTTGCTTACTGGCAAACCGACTCGGTCAGTATCCTCGCTTCGCTGGTCGACTCATTAATGGATGCCGCCGCTTCAATTATCAACCTGCTTGCCGTTGCCTATGCATTAGCCCCACCCGATGAAGAGCACCGCTTTGGCCATGGTAAAGCGGAATCGCTGGCGGGCATGGCGCAGGCCACGTTTATTGCGGGGTCCGGGCTTTTTCTGATTGTCGAAGCCATTAAGCGCCTGATCACCCCCCAACCGATTGAATCCTTTAGTATTGGCATGGGCGTGATGATTTTTTCGATTATCGCCACACTTATCCTGCTCACCATTCAACGCCATGTGATCGCAAAAACAAACTCCACTGCGATACGTGCCGATGCGCTACATTATAAAACTGACCTGCTTACCAATACCGCTATCGTCATTGCGTTGATACTATCGCAATTCGGCTGGCTCGGCATCGACCCGCTATTTGCCCTCGCCATTGCCGTTTATATTCTCTATAGCTCCTGGGAAATCGGTGCAGAAGCGATCCATGATCTACTCGACCATGAACTGCCCGATGAGAAACGCCAGAAAATTATCGACATCGCAAAAAGTCACTCAGACGTTCACGGCATGCATGATCTACGTACTCGGCTGTCTGGGCGCACAGAGTTTATTCAAATGCATATCGAGCTGGATGATGACTTGCCACTCATCGAAGCGCATGACATTGCAGACCAGATTGAAGATGAAATTTTAAAGGCCATCCCAACGGCTGATGTGGTGATTCACCTTGACCCAGTCAGCGCAGTCGATTTAGAGACTCTGCCGCTGTTTAAGCGAACTGATTAGGACTAGACAGACCTACGCCCATCACCTCACTTTAACGCGATTATTATTATCGCGACTACGACGGATCAAATCATCACCTTTAATAGCATGCGCTGATTTGGCCAGTCGATCGTAAAGCAGCACATTCACTGAGCCGGCCAGATTCATACAACCAACGGTCGGCACATAAACAACCGCATCAGCCCGGTCGATGATCGCCTGTTCAATGGTGCCATCTTCAGGGCCAAAGATATAAAGGGCGTTATCCGGGTGCTGAAAATCAGGCAGCGGCATCGCCCCTTCCACCAGTTCAACACAAACAACGGTGATCTCATCAGGGAGATCAGCGACAAGACTTTCCACTCTGTTTAATGGAGTCTGATAACGCACCCCTTTAGTATCGGTATTAAGTTTTACCGCACGTTCGTAGCGATTCCCTGTATAAATAACCGCATCCGCCCGGTAACAACCAACAGCGCGCATCACTGAGCCTATATTTGAAGGGCTTTTAGGGTTGATTATGCCAATGGTCACTTGCTGTTTTTTCATCCGCCCATATTACATCAGCAAACACAATTTGTGTTGGCGATGGTTCACTGCCAATCGCCATTTTATGTTACCGCCAGCAGACTAAAACCACCGTTCTATTTTGTGATAGGCTAACCATAGTCACATCGCTTCAGCCATATATTTAACAGGGTTATTTTAAGACGCGATCAATCTCGTAAACAACAAGCTGCGGTTCAGTGTGACTAATATAAATATAAACCTTATGCTGGGGAGTCAAAAGGTAAATGGGGAGCGAACAGTATTCAACCGCGAGTGCAAAGGGGCCCGTGATTGATAAAAATGCATTAGCTGCAAAGTTACTGCAAATTTTACCGGCCGATGCTGTCCTCTTCGATGAAGAGGATCTGCGTCCGTATGAATGCGATGCCCTTTCAGCGTACCGCAAGCTACCGATGATTGTCGTACTTCCCAGCACACTTGAACAGGTGCAGGCGATTATGCGCCTCTGTTATCAACAGAACGTACCGGTGATCGCACGTGGTGCCGGTACGGGGCTGTCTGGTGGAGTCACCCCGATTGGCGATGGCGTTGTGCTCAGCCTCGCAAAGTTTATGTCTATCCTCGAGATCAATCCGCTGGCACGCACTGCTGTGGTTCAACCCGGCGTGCGTAACCTGGCAATCTCGCAGGCGGTCGCGGCACACGGGCTCTATTATGCGCCGGACCCCTCATCACAGATCGCCTGTACCATCGGCGGTAACGTGGCTGAAAACTCCGGCGGGGTCCACTGCCTTAAATATGGCCTCACAGTACACAACGTGCGCAAGGTAAAAATTGTCACGATGGAAGGTGATCTGATTACACTTGGCAGTGATGCACTCGACAGCAGCGGCTATGACCTGCTGGCACTAATCAACGGCTCCGAAGGGATGCTCGGCGTGGTGATTGAGGTGACGGTAAAACTCACGCCCGTTCCCGAACGTGCTCAAGTGGTGCTCGCCGCCTTTGACGATGTCGTCAATGCGGGTACTGCAGTAGGAAATATCATCGGTGCAGGCATCATCCCCGCTGGCCTTGAGATGATGGATAAACTAGCGATTCAGGCAGCCGAAGATTTTGCCCAGGTCGGCTACCCCACCGATGCTGACGCGATACTGTTATGCGAACTCGACGGCACCAATGAAGAGGTATCGGAACAGATCTTGATCGTGCACGACATCATGCAACAGAGCGGCGCCACCGAAGTGAGAACCGCGCGCGACGAAGCTGAACGTGAGGCGTTCTGGAAAGGACGCAAAGCAGCCTTCCCAGCCGTCGGCCGTCTCGCCCCCGACTACTACTGCATGGATGGCACCATCCCGCGCAAACACCTGCCCTACGTGCTACGCCGCATGGCTGAACTCTCGATCGAGTACGACCTACGTGTCGCCAACGTCTTTCATGCCGGTGATGGCAACCTGCACCCGTTGATCCTCTATGATGCCAACATTGCCGGCGAACTCGAACGCACCGAGGCGTTTGGCGGCAAGATACTGGAGCTTTGCATTGAGGTCGGCGGCAGCATCACTGGCGAACATGGTGTCGGCATTGAGAAGCTCAAGCAGATGCACCTGCAGTTTAACGATGAAGAGCTGGCACAGTTTCATGCGGTGAAACACGCCTTTGATCCGATGGGACTACTCAACCCCGGCAAGGCCGTTCCTACGCCGAAGCGTTGCTCTGAATATCGCCAATTGCCATCACAAGGGCAAAACGAACCATCACATAAGCGTTGTAAACAGGCATGAACCAGGACATCAGTGAGCTGTTACAGCAGCAGGTACTCAACGCCATTAAAACCAGCCAACCGCTACAGATACAGGGCGGTGGCAGCAAACAGTTTATCGGCCGCCGTTCAGATACAACCCTGCTCCACGTCAGCGACCATCGCGGTATCGTCAGCTATGATCCAGTAGAACTGGTGGTCACCGCTCGCGCCGGTACACCGCTGCGCGAACTCGAACAGACCCTCGCCAATGAAGGACAGATACTTCCTTTTGAACCGCCGCACTTCGGCCTCAATGCCACGCTCGGCGGCACCATTGCATGCGGTCTCTCTGGCCCCAGTCGCTCATTTAGTGGTTCAGCACGTGACTACGTACTCGGGGTAAAAATAATCAACGGCCGCGGTGAAATCCTGAACTTTGGCGGACAGGTGATGAAGAACGTCGCCGGCTATGACTGCTCCCGCCTGATGGCGGGTGCCATGGGCACCCTCGGCGTAATACTGGAAGTCAGCCTGAAAGTACTGCCCAAACAGGTAGCGGAGATCACACTGGTCAAGCAATCAACACTTCCGCAGGCACTTGATGCCATGAACCACTGGTCAGGTAAATCGTTGCCTCTTAGTGCCGCCTGCTACGATGGGGAGAATTGCTACCTGCGCCTGAGTGGCGCGAAAACAGCTGTCGAAAGTGCACAACAATTAATCGGCGGTGAGCTGCATGCGAATAGCGATGCCTTCTGGCAGACGATAAAAGAACATCAGCACCCATTCTTTCAGTCCGAACTACCACTATGGCGTCTGTCTGTACCAGCAGAGGCAGCCGCCATCGACATTCCCGGCACATGGCTTATCGACTGGGGTGGTGCGCAACGCTGGCTTTTGAGCAACAGCAGCGCCGGTATGGTTCGCACACAAACACAGGCAGCAGGTGGCCATGCCACATTGTTCCGCCGCGGCACTGTCGATACCGAGCGATTTCAACTACCAACAGATGGCGTCATGCAACTACATCGTCGCCTTAAACAGGCATTTGATCCCGCCGGCATTCTAAATCCTGACCAACTCTATCCTGGCCTATAAAATAGCGCTCTCACACGGAATAATAGATGCAGACCAAACTTGCAGATGAGTTCAAAGGTTCCGACATGGGCAAAGAGGCCGATGCCATTTTACGCAGCTGTGTCCATTGTGGTTTCTGTAGCGCCACCTGCCCCACCTATCAGGAACTCGGCGATGAACTCGATAGCCCACGTGGGCGCATCTACCTGATAAAACAGATGCTAGAAGGCAATGCGGTCACCAGCAAAACACAGCTGCACCTTGACCGCTGTCTCACCTGCCGCGCCTGCGAAACCACCTGCCCTTCCGGGGTAAAGTATGGGCGACTGATTGAAATTGGTCGTGAGCATATCAACAAAAAAGTGTCCCGCTCGCTGCGCGACATCATCACCCGTAAGTTACTGCGCAGCATTCTGCCGTATCCACAACGCCTGAAGCCGCTCATCAAAGTGTCGCAACTGTTAAAGCCATTACTACCACAACAGCTCAGAGACAAAGTACCCACAATACAAATAGCAGCAACTCAACCAGCAACAATCCATCAACGCAAAATGGTGACACTCGCAGGCTGTGCACAATCGATCGTCAAACCCGGCACTAACGATGCCGCGATTAAGATACTGGATCGACTCGGTATCACCTTAACCACACCACCTGCCGCGGGTTGTTGCGGGGCAGTGAGTTACCACCTCTCCAAACACGAAGAGGGGCTTGGATTTATGCGGCGTAATATCGACGCCTGGTGGCCACTAATCGATCCGGCAAGCGACTCACCGCATGAAGCAATCCTGGTAACGGCTAGTGGTTGTGGTGCGATGGTAAAAGAATATGGTGAAGCACTGAGAAATGACCCAGACTATGCAGACAAAGCCGCATTAGTGTCTGCGCTAGCAAAAGACCCATGCGAGGTTGTCGCCAATGAAGATTTTACTTCACTGAAACTTAACATTCCCAACCAAAAGATCGCCTTTCAAACACCCTGCACACTGCAACATGCACAACAGCTGAATGGCCGTGTCGAAAAAATCCTAAGCCAACTTGGCTTTGAACTCACCACCGTACCGGATGGCCATCTATGCTGTGGTTCTGCCGGTACCTATTCGATTCTACAATCAGAGATGTCACAGACCTTACTGGATAACAAACTCTCAGCGTTGATGAGTGGTCAACCGGATGTGGTCGCTACCGCTAACATCGGTTGCCACATGCACCTGGAGAGTAAAGCTGGGGTTCTAGTGAAACACTGGTTAGAAATCATTGCAGAGGCAATCTAAATTCCCGGTCATCGAACAGACATACAATAGGCATTTAGAAATCAATCAAGCATGAAGATGCTACGAAGAAAATATTCTGACAAAACCAGAAATGGTTTAAATTACGAATAGACAATAGAAGTCATTTGAAATTGGGGGACTGCCGTAAACAAGATAATATTGGTAGCGGGGGTAGGATTTGAACCTACGACCTTCGGGTTATGAGCCCGACGAGCTACCAAGCTGCTCCACCCCGCACCTGCATTTACGACGAGGTGAATACTACCAGAGACCCCCTCCCTCAGCAAGAGGAATTAACAATAAACCCAAATAAACTAATAATTTACGTTGGTGACGCAGGCAAAAATGGGTCTGCATGAATATCGCTAAGCGACGCCCCCTGCAGAAAGGCCTTACGCTTGGTGTTATTCACCATCTCAGGGTGGCCGCAAAGAAAGACCTGCCATTTCGACAGCGTAGGCTGCTTGGCAAATGCAATATCGTTTGGATATCCCAGAGAGATCCCTTCAGGCAAATTACTTTCATCAACATCCGAAACACAGGGAAAGTAACTAAAGTTACTGTGCGCTTTTTCAAGCTGTCGCAACTCTTCAACATAATAAAGGCTTGCTGGTGTCGCTCCACCATGAAAGAGCATAATAGGCTTATCAAAACCTCGCGTGAGTGCATCACGTACCACCCCCCATAAAGGCGCAAGACCAGAACCGGTGCCCACAGCAAGTATGCCTACTTCATTTTCAACCTCATGATAGAAACACTCGCCCATCGGACCTGCCATCGATAATTGATCGCCCACCTGAACATCATCGTACAACCAGTTACTCATCAACCCCGCCGGTACTCGCTTAATATGCAATTCAAGTGCATCCTCAGTATCAGGCAATGATGCTATCGAATAACTCCGGATCAGCTCGTCCTTAAAGAGATTGATAAACTGACCCGCTCGGTATTCGATACGCTCATCACTCGAAAGTCGCAAGCGCAATATCTCATCATTCAATAATGACTTCTCAACCACTGTTAACAAGTGCTTTTGCTTGTGCGCATCGTCAAGCGCAACGACTTCGAGATCATCATCAGGCTTGCAGACACAGGGTTTAAAATAACCCAGAGACTTTTGCGTCTCTTTAAGATCTTCCTGAGAATTCGGCGGGATAGCACCTTTTGTTGCCTGCATTACGCAGGACTGACAAGCACCACTTTCACATGAATACGGCACACGAATATCGTTTCTCAACAAGCAACGCAACACCGTTTCATCGTCCAGCCGCTCATAAGAGCGGCCCTGGTAGACGACTTTTGTCATATTTCTACTACCTGTAACTAACGCGGACTACTTGCCTAAAACATCATTACGAGTGCTTTCTGCAATCGCAGCTGCTTCACCAATCAAATCATCTGGCACACCTAACTCTTGCAGGGTCGCACCCAGATTTTCCATCACAGCATCAAAGTGGGAGTCATTGAGCCCACGCTCAACCAGGTGCGCATGCCCTTTTCGCATATCTTCACCCGTATAGTTATTTGGCCCGCCCAGCGCCATCGTCAAAAAAGCCTTCTGCTTTGCAGACTGCTTATCCATATCTGTATTTTCAAAGAAACCGTTTATTCGGTCATCTGCCAACACTTTACGATAGAACAGCTCAACCGCCGCATTCACTGCCGCTTCACCACCAATCTTGTCATAGACACTTTGACTCATAACTACTATCTCCTAACTAAACTTAAACCACTTAACATGATATTTTAGATATCAAACCTTAAGAATCACCTAAGACAGAACACCCACTTTATGTAGTTGTATCATGGATACAACTTACAGATCAACGAAAAATGACCGCAAATATCACACTGCAGAAACATCGCTTGAATTACGCACCATCAGCTCAGCGGCATCTTCAGGATATTCATAAATCTCGTCACAATTAAGGCCGCAGCTGGTAATTTCCTGCTTCTTGCAACCATGTTACCCACAATGGCGGATTAGTATGATATCGCTCATCCTCGACTGCAATCAGATCTCTTTCGTCTCCAAACCCACGAAATGCGATATCTCTATAACCTGGAAATATTTTCAATAATTGTCTCTAGTTCAGGCAAAAAAAAGAGCGCCAATTAGGCGCTCAAATATCGAGGGAGGGAAAAGTAAAAAAACGAGGGGTGCTTTTTCACTTTTCAATTAACTAAAAGCATAAATCATACCAATAGAAATTTATTAATAAAAAACAATGACTAATAAAAATCCAACTACAGAAAGCGCCAATTGCTCGCCAAAAATATTCGCAAAGACCGCAATTTGCGGAAATTCGCGTCAATTTCCCCTCCCCATTCACAGATAAATGACGATAAAACTTATGCGCCAAATTTAATTTCGAGGCATCGATGAAAATATTCTTAAAACTACTGATGGGCCTGGTTGTTTTAGCAGTCATTGCTCCTTTCTATCTAAAGAACCAACAAGGCGGTCAATTGATGTCACTCAAGGACATTAAGATGCCAACCCTAAGCACGCCACCAGTGCCAGAAATCGTTAAATCGACGCTCTCAGATATTTCAGCCAACATCCCATCATCAAGCAGCGATGACTCTGCCGAAGAAAAAACTCAGATTAAAGTCCACAAGTGGAGAGATAAAGATGGCACATGGCACTTCTCCAATATCGATGAGTCACACAAAAGCACCAACAGTAAAGTCATCTTCATCGATTCAACTATAAACACCACCAAACCAATCAAACAGCCTCAACGAGAAGCCGCCAACACAAAAAGAGACAGTGTCGAAAATATCACACCCAGCTTATTGCTTCCGCTGACTCATGGAAAGGCAACAGTAGATCAAGCCAGGCAGGTGCAGGAAATGCTTGAGCAGCGCCATAAAACACAACAGCAGATGATGCAGTAATTCACGGCGCTTGCATTAAGCGAGATAAGTTTGCTCTAATCAAGCTCAATTAGTAGCGGCCCACAAAAAATACAAACCTCCTCGTGTTATGTTTTTATTTAAAAAAATTATTGCTGCACTGCTCGCCCCACTCCCCCTATGCCTTATCGCTGCACTACTTGGCCTGCTATTACTCTGGTTCACGCAAAAAAAACGGCTTGGAAGCGCACTCATTTTCATCGGCATTACATCACTCACACTGCTCAGCCTGCCCCCCATCAGCAACACATTACTGGCATCGCTCGAAAGCCAATACCCAGGCCAAATGCAACATTCAGTCGCGACTGAAGACCATGTAAAGTTCATTGTTGTACTGGGTGGCGGACATGTGACCGACCCATCGATTCCAGTCACCAGCCAGATAAACACCTCTACACTTGCCAGAGTGACAGAAGGTGTCAGACTGCTAAAGAGACACCCGAACAGTAAATTGATTGTCTCAGGCGGAAATGTCTTCAGCGAATATCCAGAAGCGGTAACCATGCGCTCCGTAGCCAAAATAATGGGCGTGAATGAAAACAGTATCATTCTTGATCGTTTATCAAAAGACACTAAAGATCAGGCGATCAATATTAAAGCAATCACGCAAGACGATAGCTTTATTCTCGTCACCTCAGCATCTCACATGCCACGCTCAATGGCGCTATTTGAAAATCAGGGGCTATCACCTATCCCTGCGCCAACCAACCATAACGCCAGAAAAGTTAGCACACCCGGGCCGGGCTATTACTTCCCCAATGCTACCGCGCTGCGCAATTCAGAGAGAGTGATTCATGAGCGCCTAGGTATGTTGTGGGCAAGACTCAGAGGACAAATTTAATTAAGTCATCTAACCATACCCCGAACCCACTCTATCTTGTTATCGATCAAGGCGGACACGCCAGTCGCGCCTTTGTCTTTAACAAAGATGGCGAGGTGCAGGCACAGGGTAACTCACCAATAGAAGCTCAGGTAAATAAAGACGCCAACGATCAGGTTGAATACGATGCCATAACGCTACTTCGCTCAATCCTGCACGCCATTCATGAGGCAATTGCCTCCCCCAATATTAACCTAAGCGACATCGTCTGTGCCGGCATGGCGACACAACGTTCTAATATCGTCTGCTGGGATCGAGTAACAGGTCAACCTCTCTCATCGATCATTAGCTGGCAAGATAGACGCGCTGTAGACTGGATTGAGAAATTTAGAACTGTTGATGAACAGATACATCATGCAACCGGGCTATTTTTATCGCCCCATTATGGCGTCGGAAAGCTCAAATGGTGTTATGAAAACCTGCCCGCCATCGCACAGGCCCACCAGCAACAGCGCCTTTGCTGGGGACCAATGACCAGCTTTTTGTTAAATCAGCTGCTTGATGAAAAACCATACCTGATAGATCACGTCAATGCATCACGCACCCTGCTCTGGAATATAAAGACGCACGATTGGGATCCGATGCTGGCACAACTATTTGACCTCCCATCAGCACCACTACCTGAATGTGTTGCCAATCAATATCCATTCGGCATGCTGACCATTGGCAATCATAAAATACCCATGACCACCGTGATTGGCGATCAGTCCGCCTCACTATTTGCATGGCAACAGCTACAGGACGATGCGCTCTACATCAACATCGGTACCGGTGCCTTTATTCAGCGGGTGATTAACAGTGACTGCATCATCGAAGAAAATTTACTAACAAGCCTGTTGATAAAAGATGAGGGCGATGTCTGCTACGCACTAGAGGGCACCGTCAACGGCGCAGGTAGCGCCCTTAGCTGGATCGAGCAACAACTGCAACCTGACCAGCTCTATCAACAACTGCCTCAATGGCTAGAAGACAATGATTGCCCACTACTGTTCTTAAATGGGATTTCGGGCCTTGGCTCCCCCTACTGGCAAGCCAACTTCAAATCACACTTTATCGGCAATGGCGATGATCCACAGAAAGTCGTCGCCGTCATCGAGAGCATCGTCTTTTTACTACAGGTCAATATCGAACAGCTTCAGCAGCAACAACCAGCCGCGAGGAAAATCCTGATTAGCGGTGGATTAACGCAACTCGACGGCCTCTGCCAGCGTATCGCAGACTTAAGTGGCCTGACTGTTCAGCGCATGGCCGCAGCTGAGGGAACAGCCAACGGGCTCGCGTGGTTGCTTGCACATTCAAATAAAGAGCGGCCTGACGGCAACCAATGGAATAGAGGCCCACTGACACAGTTTTCACCAACGCCCAACCTGGCGTTATCAAAACGCTATCAACGCTGGACAAAAGCGCTATGGGAAGTCCTCGACAAACCACCAAAATAAAAAGCACCCGATCACAACTCATGATAGATTACAAATATATACTCGATGATAATTTGAAACATGACAATACCTAAACTTGTTGCACATCGTGGCCACGCCTCGCAATACCCGGAGAATACCCTGCCCGCAATCGAGTCGGCTCTAAAGGCGGGCGCCTGCTATGTAGAGGTCGATATTCAGCTAACGGCCGATGGTGTGCCGATCCTCTTTCATGACGATGATATGCTGCGCATCACCGGCCAGGCACAATGCATCACACAACTTAATGCCGATCAACTTTATCAATACTCCGCCTGCGAAACTGCACGTTTCGGTGAAAAATTTACAGCCACGCCCATCCCAACGCTTGCTGAACTACTGACACTTTTAAGCGCATGGCCAGATCGCCAGGCCTTTATCGAAATAAAAGATGAAAGCACAAAACGCTTCGGCACTGACTTCGTCGTAAAAAAAATCATGGCGCAACTAACCCCGTTCGGCACGCAGTGCATTCCAATCTCATATGAGGTCGCGGCACTAGAGTCTGCACGCGCACTTGGCGCGCACAGCATCGGTTGGGTCGCTGCAAAGTGGGATGATGCGTCACATCAAATAGCCAGACAACTTGAACCAGACTATCTCTTCACTAACCACACCCGTCTTCCTGAAAATCCTGATGATATCTGGCGCGGCCCCTGGCAATGGGCACTCTACGAAGTCACGGACCCTGAGCTTGCACTCACCCTGGCAACAAAAGGCATCGAGCTGATTGAAACCATGGCCATTGAAGAGATGCTATCGCACCCCGCCCTCAAACAAAATAGATGTGGTAAAACATAGCAATGGGCAACAAGTATTATGATGTCATCATCATCGGCGGCGGTATTCATGGCGTTGGCGTAGCACAGGCAGCAGCAGCAGCTGGTCACTCAGCATTGGTACTGGAGCAGGCGACGCTCGCCAGCGGCACCTCTAGCCGCTCCAGTAAGCTCATTCACGGCGGCCTACGCTATCTCGAAGGGATGCAAATTTCGCTAGTACGCGAGTGCCTGCGAGAGCGCGCATTGCTGCTAAAAAATGCACCTTCACTGGTGAAGTTACAACCCTTTCACATACCAGTCTATAAAGATACAAGCCGTCGCCCCTGGCTTATCCGTAGCGGCCTGATACTCTATTCATTACTCGGCGGATTTAAGCGCGCCAGCCTCTTTCGCTCACTAACTAAAGACAAGTGGGATGAACTGGACGGTCTCGACACCATCGGCCTTGAAGCCGTCTTTCGCTACTTTGATGCACAGACCGATGATGCCGCACTCACGCGCGCCGTGATGCACTCAGCACAATCGCTCGGCGCTGAACTCGAAACTAACGCGCAGTTCATCTCTGGCAAACTCCATAATGATGGCGCCGTTATTCAATACAAAAAAAATGATCAGACCATCACTTGCAAAGCACGTATTGTAGTCAACGCAGCAGGGCCCTGGGCCAACCGTGTATTAGCACAGATTCACCCGCAACAAGCACCTCAAGCAATGGATCTAGTACAAGGCACACATATCGTGATTGATGGCACGCTTAAACACGGAATCTATTATATGGAAGCCCCGAGTGACCGACGCGCCGTTTTCGCTATGCCATGGCAGGGGAAAATACTCATCGGCACAACTGAAACGGTATTCGACTCGACGGCTGATCCCGCTACGGTGAGGCCACTGGAAGAAGAAGCCCGCTATTTAATGAACACCGTTGCCAGCTATTTTCCTGAGTACCGCAATCTACAGACAAACCCCATCTGCAGTGCGTTTGCTGGGCTGCGTGTACTGCCTCGGGCGACTAACAGCAGCAACACCCCTTTTGCACTGCCCCGCGAGACAATATTACAGACAGACCGCGATGACTGCCCACGCCTGCTCACCATCTATGGCGGCAAACTCACCGCCTACCGAGCCACGGCAGAAAAGTGCCTCAAAATACTCAAACCAGGCCTGCCTGAACGTAGCGCGATCGCAAACACGCGCTCATTATCATTACACGAAGTACCACCATCGAGTAAAGATGCCATCTAGAAATTACCTTTGAAATACACCAAAGGAACAACCACCACAAAACCCCGCTACACATTTTTTTCGGTTAAGATAGATCCCATACAAATAGAAAGATTTTATTAACACGACCCAAATAACGACACTCTAGATAGTGAAAACAGACCATCACGATTCAAACAGACACCATCACGTAACGACGTTTTATTCGTTACTGCTGCTTATAGTGATTACGCTAGGCGGCTGCTCGATCATTGATAAGCCACTTGAAATAGAAGCCCCCGAAGCACAGCCTGAAGCACAACCTGAAGCACAACCTGAAGCGGTCATCATTGCTCCTAAAGTAGAGGCGCCCAGGGAACCACCGCTTAAACCCTCTCCACTCCCTGCTATAAAAACACCCACTCCCAAACCACTCAACGTCGCAATTCTAATCAGCCGTGACATAGCAAACCACCATATTATTTATCGTAAAATAGAAAAGCTCATACATGAAAAAAAAGGAACGGTTAAATCATTTTATCTCTATCAACAGAGTGAAGCAGAGATCATCGAACAGATAAAAGATTCACCACACCAAAAAATAGTTGCCATTGGACTAGAAGCGGCAAAAACTGCTAGCAAACTCCCTCAGACACCTGTTATTTTTTCACAGGTATACAACTATCAGGATCACAACTTAGTCAGCGAATATGTCAAAGGGGTCAGCCTGATGCCCTCGATCGCCCACCAATTCCAGGCGTGGAAGGCGCTATTTCCTGAACTCAAACGAATAGGCACTATTAGCGGTGATGGCAAGCAAACTTTCATTGATAATGCGGTAAAAAGCGCAGCAATCCACGACATCACGTTAATCAGCCGTACCGTCAGTAACGATAAAGAGATGTGGAGTGAGTTTAGACGCCTGACCCCCCAGGTCGATGCCTTCTGGTTGCTACCTGATAATAGAATCCTGAGTAAACGCACACTCCGAGGCATCATTGATTACAGCACCAAACATGCTACCCCCTTATTCACGATTAATGGTCTTTTATTACAGGCTGGCGCAGTCATCTCATCCACTCAGATTGGGGACGAAATCGCAAAAAAAGTGGTCTATCGATTACAAGCGACCAACCCAGATAACACAATTCCCGGAGCGGATCTCGAGCCGCTTGAGCAAGCACTGATATTTATCAACACCCAGGCAACACAACGGCTCAATCTCCCTATTCCTGAAGTGGGTATGACGGTAAATCTTGAAAGGTGGCCCTCTCCCGAGGTTAAGGCTACACTGCCACAATAGCGCTTAGGGCAACTCAAGATAACAATATTCCCGCCTGGCACAAAACAGACAACGACTAAACGATCGTCACACTCAAAAACCACAAAAAATGAGCAGAACTAAAACAAAAAAACGCAGTTTGGTCGGCGATATCATGATGATTCACATCAGCTATGCCATCATCGTTTATTTAGCAGCAGCTTCATCTCTTTGGCTGATGACCGACTGGATTGTCGAAAATAATCTTGAAAAATGGGCGGCGCGCTGGACCCAGGAACTCAATGAACTAGGCATGCCACTTTATGAAGGTGATTCAAAACCGAATCGTTTTATTCATATCGAAGACTATATCGAAAAATTCCCTGAAATTGCTTATGTGAATTACTATTCCCTCGCAGGCAAATTAATCTTTAGCGAAGGAAAAGACAGCGCGAGCCAGCACCTCAGTCTAAATTCACAGCAAATAGCGCTCCTTAGCAATACACAAGACACAAAAAAACCTCAAATCATAGAACAAGAGTTAAACGACTCTCCCTATGTAAAAACCTATACACCAATCTGGATCGAGTCCATTCCGGATGACGGTCTGCTAGATTTTAATCTTGCCGATGCGACTGTAGACGATATTACACTAGCCGGTTTTGTTGAACTCGGCCTTGACTTCAGCCCCTATGAAAAGAAGCTCATCAGCAACCTTATCACCGGTAGCATTGCCATCCTGGTTATTTTCTTAATTATCCTTATCATCAGCAAACAGACGATCAAACGCGCGGTAAAGCCACTTGAAGCACTTAATAAGCCGCTAAAAAGCCTGGCAGAAGGTAATACAGATATTTATGTACACCCCTCTAAGCATCGCGAAATCAACGCCATTAGTCATGCACTAAACACGACCATTACAGCACTGCGCGAACGAGATGCCACGCTATTACGGCTAGCTAATCACGACTCGCTGACAGGGCTTTACAATCGAAACTTCTTCTCAGAAAAATTAGATCAACTTGCCGCAACAAATAGCACCAGTGCTCTACTCTTCATTGACCTCGATCACTTTAAATACATCAACGACACCCTTGGTCATGAAGCTGGTGATCGTATGCTAGTCCAGGCAGCTCGCTGGTTTAGACATCGCTTGCGAGAGTGCGACACGCTATGCCGCTTCGGTGGTGATGAGTTTACTATTTTGATTGAAAGCACCACCCAGGAAAGGGTTATCCAGCTAGCCAATAAGCTAGTCACAACCATGAGTGATCAATTAATATTTATTGATAACAACCAGAATTTTCAGGTGAGCTGCAGCATCGGCATCACCATGATCGATTCCGATCTTTACACCCCCGACGAGTTTCTTTCCCAGGCCGATCTTGCATGTCATGAAGCGAAGAGAACGGGACGTAATCGCTTCTATTTTTATGAAAAACTGAAAAATGAAACCGGCAAGATGGAAGAGGACATCGGCTGGTCACGTCGTATTGAAACCGCACTCAAAGAAGATCTATTCATACTGGAGTACCAACCCATCATCAACATGCACACCGGCAACTCAGACATCTATGAAGTGTTGCTCCGAATGCCTGGTGAAGGTGATAAATTAATACCCCCATCGGCATTTCTGCCCGCAGCACATCGCTTTGGCTTAATGGTCGATATTGATCACTGGGTAATCCAGCACGCCCTGGAGGCACTTTCGACTCTTCGTCAAACCAACCCAGCACTTAAGTTTGCGATCAATCTATCAGGCCATGTTTTTGAAGAGGTCAACCTCGTCAAGATCGTTAAAGAGAATATTGAACGGTACAACATTCCGCCCGATGCTCTGATTTTTGAAGTCACCGAACAGGTTGCAGTACAACACATTGCCGAAGCAAATCTACTGATCAAAAAACTAATTGCACTCGGCTGTGAATTTGCGCTTGATGATTTTGGCTCAGGCTTTAGCTCATTTAACTACTTAAAGCATCTGCCAATTCACTACATCAAGATTGATGGTAACTTCATTGAAAACATGACCAATGACAAGACAGACCAGGCGATGGTACAGTCAATGATTCAAATTGCAAAGACCGTAGGAAAATTCACCATTGCTGAATATGTTTTAGATGAAGAGACTATGACCCTACTCAAAAAACTCGGCATCGATTATGCGCAAGGGCATTTTGTTGGTAAACCACGACGGAAGATTGCTTAAGGCCTAACTGGATATTTAGCAGCAATCCGCCACAAGGTATCAGACGACAAGGTGAATGACTTGCCAAATCCAGCAACAAACCTCACCTGATCAACGCTAAATTTAAACAACACAAAATCTGCAAAACTAAAAAGCTGCTGAGATTCAGGCAATGCCTCAATATACGTTTTCCGGCAGTCATTATAAACCTCACAATCACGACCAACAACGGTCACACGCCCCTGTAACGTCACACGTGCAAGTGTTTGAGGATCGCCATTGCCATCATCGATTTCACTCATTGAGAACGCTGCATAACTGCTCTCTAGCAGATTCGTAGTATGCCTGGCCAGACGACTCACATGGATTAACAATCCATCGCCACCATTCGACATATCTGCCACATAAGCCACATAGGATGAAAACGGTTTTCCATCCTTCACTGTGGCCATCGCTGCCCAGCGATTAGCAAAGACAAGGTGCGCTAGCTGGGCTTCCTGCGAGGCATCCATTTATGTCTCGAATTAACCTGGCGGCCACTGCATGCTACGGCCTGCAAGCATATGCAGATGAATGTGGAAAACCGACTGGCCGCCATCACGATTACAGTTAATCAAGGTACGATAACCACCGTCAGCGACCCCCTCCTGCTCAGCGATCTGTTTAACTGCGAGGTACATTTTCCCCAATACTGCCGCATGACGCTCCTCAATATCATTCAGCGTCGTGATGTGCTCCTTGGGAATCACTAAAACATGTAGCGGCGCCTGAGGACTGATATCACGAAATGCCAACACATCATCGTCTTCATACACTTTATCCGGGTCGATCTCACCACTCACCATTTTGCAAAACAGACACTCACTCATTACTCACTCCTTATCCACTTATTCCTCACTTATTAGAGGCCTGATCATTCAGTATAAAACCACCCATGATATAATCACATCATACTTAACCTGACCGCATCAACCCAATAGTAAACCTTTATGATTCATAGATACCCGTTTGCAGTAATACTATTACTCATCACCATGATTACTAATGCCAACGCACAGTTGTTGCCACGCTGGGAGCTGGGTGTCGGTGTCGGAGTCTTAAACCTTCCCTACTACCGTGGCTCAAATGTTTACCGCAATTACGCGGCCCCGTACCCTTATATCACCTACCGAGGTGAGCGCCTTAATATTGATAGAGGCGGCATCCAGGGACATCTGTTTCAAACAGACAGAGTTAAGCTTGATCTTAGTTTAGCAGCCGGAATCCCCGTCTCAAGCGATGGCGATAGCCCGCGCGTAGATATGCCGGATCTCGATCCAACCGTTGAGCTGGGGCCATCGCTCGAGTTCAACCTGTGGCGGCTAAACCACAAACGTCAATCAATCTGGCTTAAGCTTCCGATACGGTCAGCGCACTCTATCGGTGGCAATGGCATCTTTAAACATCGCGGCTGGACCTTCTCACCCTTTTTAGAATATACCGCTGAAAGCAAAAAACGTGATGACTGGAAAACATCGATCTCTGTCGGCCCACTTTTTGCGGATCGCGACTACCATAACTACTTCTATGAGGTCCGCCCCCCATACGTCACCGCCAATCGCGATGAATATCACGCGACGAGTGGCTACAGTGGTGCGCGAACAACATTAACAATCCGAAAACATCTTACGGATAAACTACAAATAGGGGCCTTCGCACGCTTTGACACCCTCAAAAACAGCGCCTTTGAAGAGAGCCCGCTGGTCTCGTCAAAGCACTACCGGGCGTTAGGCATTGCTGTGATCTGGATGATATCTCAGTCAGATGAGATGGTTCACGTGCCATAAAGTAAACCTTTATCTAACTACGACCTGATATTCAGCTATCTTTTAATGGTTTAAACCAGGCCAATTTTTCATGCAGTGAGACCACCTCTCCAATAATCAGGAGCGTTGGCGCATGCACTTCTTTTCCTTTAAGCACATCTGGCAACGTGGATAACGTTCCCGTCATCACTTGCTGATGAATTGTAGTTCCCTGTTGTACCAGTGCCGCAGGCAGTGATGATGCCGCACCATGCTTGATTAACTGTTCACAGATCACAGACAAGCCTTTTAGCCCCATATAAATCACAATTGTCTGCTGAGGTTGCGCAAGGATATTCCAGTCAAGATCAATCGTGCCATCTTTCAATTGTCCTGTCACAAAACGTACTGACTGCGCATAGTCACGATGGGTTAGTGGTATACCGGCATAACTGGCGCAACCACTGGCCGCGGTAATCCCCGGCACCACCTGAAACGGAACGCCCTGCTCGGCTAACGTCGCGATCTCTTCGCCACCGCGGCCAAAGATAAAGGGATCACCACCTTTAAGGCGTACCACCCGCTTACCTTCTTTTGCAAGGTCAGCCAATGTCTGGTTAATCTCTTCCTGACGCACTGAATGATAATCGCGCTTCTTACCGACATAAATCTGCTCAGCATCACGACGCACCAGATCCAGCACCTCTTTCGAAACCAGTCGGTCATATAACACCACATCGGCCTGTTGCATCAGGCGAAGCGCGCGAAAGGTCAACAGATCCGGATCACCCGGCCCAGCCCCAACCAGTGCCACTTCACCTGTTTTTTCAGCAACTGTTTCACCCTTATCAAGCGCATCCTGAATCAGCTGAGTCGCATCCTGTTCACGCCCTGAAAAGACCATCTCTGCGGCTGGCCCCTGTAGAACGCGCTCCCAGAAGTAACGACGTTTTTTCATCTCAGGAAAATGCGCCTTAGCACTATCACGAAAAGTTGCCAACAGCGTTGCGAGCCGACCATAGCTGGCCGGAATCATCGTCTCGAGGTGAGCACGTAACAAACGAGCCAGCACAGGTGATGTACCGCTGGTCGAGACTGCCACTGTCACTGGCGAGCGATCAACAATCGATGGAAAGATAAAGCGACATAACTCAGGGCAGTCCACCACATTGACCGGTAGATTCCTTTTTTCCGCCGCATCATAAACAGCACGGTTAACCGCGGCATCATCAGTGGCCGCTACAACCAATACACAACCATTCAGGTCATCATCAGTAAACTCACCCGCTCGAAAAGCGATCTCCCCCTGCGCTAAAAGGCCAGCAAGGCCATCACTCAGTTTTAGTGCGACGATGGTGATATGCGCCTGCGCTCGTCTTAGCAAAGCAACCTTGCGCGCAGCGATCTCTCCGCCACCGACTACCAGCACCGGGCGTTTTTTGATATCTAGAAAGATGGGAAAGTAATCCATCACTTGGCCTATAAATGTAGGGTGGGCAGATGTGCCCACCTCGCGTTGCAAAGCAACAAAATATGTTTTTATGAATACCTAACGGCATGCTGGTGGGCACATCTGCCCACCCTACATTGAAAAAACCTATTCAATAACCGTCACGCCACCCATATAAGGATGCAGTGCCTCTGGAATATGAACCCGACCATCTGCATCCTGATAATTTTCCATTATCGCCACTAAGGTGCGGCCCACTGCCAGCCCGGAACCGTTTACCGTATGCACCAACTCTGGCTTTTTGGTTTCAGGGTTACGCCAGCGCGCCTGCATGCGACGCGCCTGGAATGATTCAAAATTACTGCACGATGAGATCTCACGATACTTCTGCTGACCCGGCAGCCACACCTCCAGATCATAAGTTTTGGTGGCAGAGAAGCCGACATCACCGCCACAAAGAATCACCACGCGGTATGGCAAACCAAGCTTTTGCAACACCTGCTCCGCATCATTGGTCAGTGATTCAAGCGCCGCATTAGAACCCTGAGGCTTAACAATCTGCACCAACTCGACTTTTTCAAATTGATGTTGACGAATCAGGCCACGCGTATCTTTGCCATATGAGCCCGCCTCACTGCGGAAACAGGGGGTATGGCAGACAAACTTACGCGGCATATAGTCGGCATCGATAATCACATCGCGCACGATGTTCGTCACAGGCACTTCCGCCGTTGGAATGAGATAGTACTCTTGCTCACCACTTAATTTAAACAGGTCCTCAGAAAACTTAGGCAGCTGGCCGGTGCCACGCAGGCTATCGGCATTCACCAGGTAAGGCACATAGGTCTCTGTGTAACCGTGTTCGCTGGAGTGCAGGTCTAACATAAACTGGATCAATGCACGGTGCAGACGCGCGATTGAACCCGACATTACAGTAAATCGAGAACCGGTCAGTTTACTCGCCGTTTCAAAGTCCATCCCACCCTGCGCAACACCTAAATCGACGTGATCCTTTGGCTCAAAATCGAACTGAGCAGGCTCACCCCAACGACGAATCTCAACATTGTCATCTTCGCTTTTCCCTTCAGGCACATCAGCATGCGGGATATTCGGCACACCTTGCAGAATCTCATTTAACTCTGATTGAATCTCAGCCAGACGCACCTCACCCGCTTTCAATTTTTCGCCAAGCTCAGCCACTTCTGCCAACAACGGCGCAATATCTTCACCAGAGGCCTTCGCCTTACCGATCGACTTTGAGCGCGTGTTACGCTCAGATTGCAACTCCTGCGTCTCAACTTGTACCGTTTTACGTTGCGCTTCCAGCGCAATCAACTGTTCGGTATCCAGCGTGAAGCCACGCTTCAACAGTTGCCTGGCAACGTTATCTAAATCATTTCGAATGAGTTGTGGATCAATCATATCTCTTTGTCTCTTTTCCCTTTTATACTTTTACTTTTTTAACCTTCGACCATCAGGTTGGCATCCCAGCTGACAATATGGCCAGGATTGATCATTTCTTCCAGGTGCTCAAGGATTGCCCTCACCTTGTCAGGTTCATCAAAGAACTCCACCACTAGCGGCAGATCCAGCGACATACTCAGCAGGTTTGATGAGTGCATCTTGCCCGACTGACCAAAACCAGAAATGCCGCGAAAAACCGTCACGCCGCGCACCTTTTCCCAGTCATGCAGACGTTTGATTAGCGGATCAAGCTTACCTTCAGCCTCGGTCAGATAGACCCGCACCATTGTTACCGTGATCTGTTTCATAACTGTCTCCCTGCCAACACACCAACCCAGGTGGCACCAATACATAATACAACACTCAGTACGATATTCAGCCCCGCCTTCACTATTTCGCCCTGCTCGAGCAGGTTCAATGTCTCGATTGAAAAGCTTGAAAAGGTGGTAAACCCACCCAGCAAACCAATTAATAACGCGCCTCGCCACTCAGGGCTCAGCTGCATCCGATCAATCAATAGAACATACAACAGCCCCATTAATAGCGAACCGAGAATATTGACCGACAACGTGCCGTACGGGAAGCCCCGTCCCAACCAGTGGGTGACACCGCTCGCCATGCCGTAGCGCAACACCGCGCCCAGCGCGCCGCCCACTGCAATTGCAAGCAGCTGATTCAACCACCACCACGCGCTTTTTGATCGAGCGATGCAAAATAGTCGAGCTTCTGTTTGATCTTACTCTCCAGCCCACGTGGCACCGGGTGATAATATTGTCGCTCGCCAATCTCATCGGGGAAATAGCTTTCACCCGCCGCATAGGCATCCGGTTCATCATGTGCGTAACGATACGCCTTACCGTAACCGAGCTCTTTCATCAACTTCGTCGGCGAATTACGCAGATGAATGGGCACCTCTAACGAACCATGCTCTTTGGCTTCACTCAACGCTGCATTATAGGCCATATAAACCGCATTACTCTTCGCCGCACTGGCGAGATACGCCACCGCCTGTGCAATCGCTAACTCACCCTCGGGGCTACCAAGGCGCTCCTGCACATCCCATGCATTGAGCGCAATCTGCAATGCACGAGGGTCGGCATTACCGATATCTTCACTTGCCATCCTCACCACGCGGCGCGCGATATAGAGTGGATCACATCCGCCATCGATCATGCGTGCAAACCAGTAAAGTGCACCATCGGGTGAAGAGCCTCGTACTGACTTATGCAATGCGGAAATCTGATCGTAAAAGGCCTCTCCACCTTTATCAAAGCGACGCACACCGCCACTAAGGATTTCATTGATCAATCCTTCCGTTACGACTTGTTTCGCACTTTCATCATCGTTTTCATGTGGCGCAAGATCACTAATGATCTCAAGAAAATTCAACGCACGCCGTGCATCGCCATCGGCAGCAGCAGCCAGTTCATCACGTAACTCATCAGGAAAATCAAGATCGTGCTCACCAAGACCTCGAGTGCTATCCGATAGCGCACGATCGATGATGCCGCGTACTGCATCAGCCGCCAACGCCTTTAACACATAAACACGCGCACGCGATAACAGCGCGTTGTTCAATTCAAACGATGGATTCTCGGTGGTCGCACCGATAAAGATAAAAGTACCATCTTCAATGTAAGGCAAAAAGGCATCTTGCTGCGCCTTATTAAAACGGTGTACCTCATCGATAAACAGTACGGTTCGCCGCCCCTGAGTGGACATAAAACCCTGCGTTTTGGCCACCGCTTCACGCACATCTTTAACGCCACATAGCACGGCAGAAAGACTAATAAATTCAGCATCGGCATAGCGTGCAATCAACCGTGCCAACGTTGTTTTACCGCTACCCGGCGGCCCCCAGAAGATCATCGAATGAAGTTTGTCGGATTCAATCGCACTGCGCAGCGGTTTATCTGAACCCATCAGATGCACCTGCCCAAAAAACGCTTCGATAGATTGTGGGCGCATGCGGTCAGCCAGTGGATGGCCCGACATCTGATCCTCTGCTGTCGTCATTTTTTCCACCGCATTGGCCATTTAGGGCTACGGCTCGTCTATCACATCGACACGTTCTTCGATCACATCCACACCGGGTGGTGCAACAAATCTGAACAGCGCATTGTCGATCCTGGGGTTACGCTTCACTTCGCTAAACTGTAGTCGCGTAGTTTGCTCAAAGCTATCCACCAGCTCCATGATGCGTAATGTTTGCTTATCAAAAGCGAGCCGCATCATGGTGAAATTGGTCTGCGGCCCTTTAGGTTTTAATTGCAGCCATGCCAGACCAGCCTCTTCATCCGTTTCGGTAATCACAAAACTCTCACCCAGTGCGCCACCACTGCTAAGCAGCAACATCGGGGTATCACCCATCGATTTTAGCATCGGCTTAATCGTTACCTGTTCAAGATCGGCATCATAGATATAGATTTTTTTACCATCGGCAATGATCGCCTGCTGGTAGGGACGCTGATAATCCCACAGGAATTTATCCGGGCGCTGCATGATCAATACACCACTGCTCTCCTGCAATGAAAAGGCGCTGGCATCGATCACTGTCTGAGAAAAATCGGCGCGCAGGCTGCCAAGCCCCTCAAAAAAATGATTAAGCCGATCCAGCCCTGCGCCCGCATGCGCTGAGAATGAAACAACCAGCGCAATCAGAAGAGCGGCAAAGGGTTTACAGGCAAGTCGAAATATCATCATCAAAGCTCCTTATTTAGCCGGAGGAGGTGCCAGTACTTCACGTGAACCATTCGACTCTAGTGGCCCAACAATGCCCGCCTGCTCCATCCCTTCGACCAGTCGTGCCGCGCGGTTATAACCGATCTTCAAACGACGCTGAACACCGGAGATAGACGCCTTTCTTGTCTCTGTCACGATGCGCACTGCCGAATCATAAAGTTCATCACTCTCCGCCCCTTCGACTTCTGGCAGACTGCCATCAGCGCCACTCGGATCATTGGGTGCCAGCACTTCTTCGATATAATCTGGCTCACCGTGCTTCTTGAGATGCGCCACCACTTTATGCACTTCGTGATCATCGACAAAGGCACCGTGCACACGTGTCGGCACCGCAGTACCGGGCGGCAAGTACAACATATCACCGTGACCCAATAGCTGCTCAGCACCACCCTGATCGAGAATGGTACGGGAATCGATTTTGGATGACACCTGAAACGCGATACGCGTGGGGATGTTGGCCTTAATTAAACCGGTGATCACATCCACCGATGGGCGCTGTGTTGCGAGGATCAGATGCACCCCTGCTGCACGTGCCTTCTGTGCCAGGCGTGCAATCAGCTCTTCAACTTTCTTGCCCACTGTCATCATCATATCAGCCAGCTCATCAACAATCACCGTGATATACGGCAGCGGCTCCAGCATGATGGGCACTTCACCATCGACTGTCAGTGCATCCGAAGGTTTGGCCAGCGGATCAGGAATCGGGTTGCCACTATCGATCGCATCCTGCACCTTGCGATTAAAGTTGGCGATATTTCTCACTCCAAGCGCTGCCATCAAGCCGTAACGTCGCTCCATTTCAGCGACACACCAACGCAGCGCATTGGCTGCCTCTTTCATATCGGTCACCACCGGGGCCAACAGATGCGGGATGCCATCGTAGATCGACAGCTCCAGCATCTTGGGATCAATCATAATCAGCCGCATCTCTTTCGGCGATGCGTTGTAAAGCATGCTCAGAATCATCGCATTAACCGCAACCGATTTCCCTGAACCAGTGGTACCCGCCACCAGCAGATGCGGCATCTTGGCAAGGTCGACCGCCACAGGATTACCACTAATATCTTTACCCAGCGCCAGCGTCATCGGTGCCGCGACGCGATCATATGATTCCGACTGGATGATCTCACTAAGGCGCACCATCTCACGATGTTCGTTGGGAATTTCAAGCCCGACCACAGATTTACCCGGAATCACTTCAACGATACGCACACTAATTGCCGACAGCGCACGCGCCAGATCTTTCGCCAGATTGCTGATCTGGCTCACCTTCACACCAGCTGCCGGTTGCAGCTCATAACGGGTGATCACCGGCCCAGGGTGAACTTCAACCACCTGCACCTCAATGCCGAAATCCTGTAATTTCAATTCAACCTGGCGTGACATCGCCTCAAGCGATGCGTGGGAGATATTGTTTTTGGTCGCTTCAGGCTTATCCAGTAACGACAATGGCGGCAGATCACCCTTGGTTGCTGTCTTAAACAGTGGTACCTGACGCTCTTTTTCGAGGCGAATGCTCGGCTCGAGCTTTTTAATTACAGGCTCTATGCGCGGCTTAATCCGTGTTTTATCTTTCTCTTTAGCCACCGCAGTCGTTTCATTGCGTTCGCTACGCAACCGACGACCTTCAATATAATCGCGCAGGCGGTCAAGCTGATTGCGTAACTCATCTATCAGCTTAAAGGTCAGCTCACCCGTGCGGTCCATCAACGCAATCCACGACAACCCGGTAAAGAGTGTTATCCCAGTCATAAACAGCGCCAACAGCAATAACGTTGCACCGATAAAACTAAATGGCGTCACCAGCATGCCAGCCACACCGCCACCCAACACACCACCGGCACCCGTATTCATCGGTAAGGCATCAGGCGAACTGACAAAATGCAGTGCGGCCAAACCACTGCCAGCAATCATCGTCAGAAAAAAACCAGCACTGCGCAGAGCAAACTGGCGCATATCGGCCGGTTCCTCAGAAGCACGGCCGCGATAAAGCAACCAGCCACCATAGGCCACCATCAACGGAAACAGATATGAGAAGTAACCAAACAGCGAGAGAAAGATATCCGCAAACCAGGCGCCAGCAACACCCCCCATATTGTGCGCGACATCGCTATTAGCGCTGTGAGACCAGCCGGGATCATTGGCATCATAGGTCGCCAACGACAGCAGCATATACAACGCCACCACGCCTAGAATAAAGAGCGCGCCTTCACGCAGCCCCCTTACCAGGTGGCCCGCCAATGGCGACTGCTCCTCAGATTTTTTACGCGATGCTCGTCCCACTCACTTAGTCTTTAAATTTGATATTAGGATTCGGTATCTGGCCCCAGAAAAAATGGCGCCAGCGACTATAAAAACAGTGGAGAATTATGCCATAAATTACGAAAGGAAGCTCAGAATAAGTCTGACTTGAATTTATACCGGCTAAGCTTCCTTTAGCGCAGGGTGGATTAATTCACCGCCGCGTACATTGATACCCGCCTGTAGACTCGCGTGTTGATCCAGTTCGCCATTGGCCAGCTTGATGGCATAGGGAATAAGCGCTGCCGACAGCGCCTGCGAAGCACTGCGCGGCACCGCACCCGGCATATTGGTAACCCCAAAATGCACTACGCCCTCCCACACAAAGGTCGGTGCCTGATAATTGGTTGGGCGCGTTGTCTCGATACAGCCGCCCTGATCCACCGCAATATCGATCACCACACTGCCATTGCCCATCGATTTCACCATCTCAGCCGAGACCAGATGAGGCGCCCTGGCACCCGGAATCAGTACCGCACCGATCAGCAGATCGGCGCGCGCCACCTCTTCTGCGATCAAGTCATCATAGGCATAAAGCGCTGTTACATTCGGGCCCAATGCGCGCATCTGCTCCAGTTTTGCACGATCTTTATCAAACACCGCCACCTCAGCACCCATTGATGCCGCCAATGTTGCCGCACCACCACCGGCAACACCAGCACCCAGAATCACCACCCGGCCACGCGGGGCAGCTGGCAGGCCGCCCAACAGAATCCCTTTGCCGCCATTTGGCTGATGCAACAGCGTGGTACCGATCTGTGTTGCCAGTCGCCCTGCAATATCGCTCATCGGGGCTAGCAACGGTAACTGACGATTTTCTTCAACGGTCTCAAAGGCAACCCCAGTCAGACCAATATCAAGTAACTTTTGTGTTAATTCAGGCTCAGCCGCCAGATGCAGGTAACTAAACAGTAGATGATCTTTTCGCAACAGAGCGATTTCAGGTTCGATCGGCTCTTTAACTTTAATGATCATCTCAGCAGTGCCGTAAAGAGTGGCGGCATCAGGCAGCAGTTCGACACCCAACGCAGCGTACTGCGCGTCCGCATAACCACTGAGTTCACCAGCACCCTGCTCAATAAACAGCTCATGCCCCTGCTTCACCAGCTCAGCGGTAGCGGCGGGGATCAGACCCACACGCCCTTCAAGCGGTTTAATTTCTCGCGGAATTCCAATACGCATCTTTGACCAGGCTCCTTGCTTCACGTAGTATTTCACCCATATTTTAGTAATGGGCGGCACAGTATCTTCACAACGTTTTTTCGGCCTCATATTTAAATGACTTTAAGGCTTTAACCCATTGAACCTCAAATAATTTGCGGCGGTCAATCGGGCGAAAATTCAAGTGCATAAAACACCCAGCACTCTAGCACACAGATATGACACTTTAAGCACAGTAAATGACAAAAAATTGATGGAGCATCACCGATGAGCGAAACAAAACATTGCCGCCTATTAATCCTCGGCTCAGGTCCTGCGGGCTACACCGCCGCGGTCTACGCTGCTCGCGCAAATCTGGAGCCAGTCTTGATAACAGGCCTGGAACAGGGCGGGCAATTAACCACCACCACTGATGTCGATAACTGGCCCGGTGACAACGAAGGCGTTGAAGGCCCGGCCTTGATGCAGCGCATGCAGGCCCACGCAGAACGCTTCAACACCGAGATCATCTTTGATCACATCCATACCGCCGACCTCAAACAGCGCCCCTTTACCCTGACCGGCGACAGCGGCACCTACACCTGTGACGCGCTGATTATTGCCACCGGCGCATCGGCGATGTATCTGGGGCTGCCCTCAGAAGAGGCCTTTCAGGGCAGAGGCGTCTCGGCCTGCGCCACCTGTGACGGCTTTTTCTACCGTAACCAGCCGGTCGCAGTGGTCGGCGGCGGCAACACCGCCGTCGAAGAGGCGCTCTATCTGTCAAATATCGCATCGCATGTCACAGTAATTCACCGCCGCAACAAATTTAGCTCCGAGAAAATCCTTGCAGACCAACTGATGAAAAAGGCAGAAAATGGCAATATCACCATCGAATGGGGACAGACACTGGATGAGGTACTCGGTGATGACAGCGGCGTGACGGGGCTGCGCCTTAAAAGCTTTGAAAGTGAGGAAACCAAAGAACTTCAGGTACAGGGGGTCTTTATCGCGATCGGCCACTCCCCCAATACGGCACTATTTGATGGGCAACTGGAAATGGAGCACGGCTACCTCACCACCCAAAATGGTGGTGGTGCCAATGCCACCCAGACCAGCATTCCCGGCGTCTATGCTGCGGGGGATGTCTCTGACCCAATCTACCGTCAGGCGATTACCTCTGCAGGTTCCGGCTGCATGGCGGCACTCGATGCCGAGCGTTTTCTTGATAAATTAGCGCAAGACAGCTAAGCGCAATATAGCGAAGCCATAAATAGCGACAAGCTCGCAGTCTAAAGGGAGTTAGGCTGCTACACTCATCGACAACTGACAATACATTGAAGAGGCCACTCATATGTACAATGTAAACGAGCTCAGAAGCTTTCAGCGTATCGACATCGAATGTACCGTCAAATATAAAAAGGCCGGCAGTAGCGAAGCAGAAAAAGAAGGCACCACCAGAAATCTTAGCGGTAATGGCATCTTTTTCATCGCGGGTGAGCCTCACGAAGTGAGTTCACTGATCGAGATTTACGTCGTACCCGGCACCAGCGCTACCCCACCACTTGAAGCCGTGATCGAAGTCATTCGTTCAAACCCCGGCACATCAGAAGGTGAATTTGAGATTGCAGGCATGATTAAGTCATTTAAATAAGCGACAACCTTACCAACGCAGAATGCCTGGTCACTCCCGCCGTATCAACGGGTCGATTAATGCCTTCTGTACTCACCTAGAAGCGATACACCTTGCCAAGCAGACACACCCCATTACGATGAAATTCACCATTGCTGAAAGCATTCAAACGGTTCCCGCTGCCGAGTGGAACCGGCTTGCCGCCGACAATCCGTTCCTGAGCCATGCCTTTCTCAGTGCGCTAGAGCAGCATCAATCTGTTGGTGCCGACAGCGGCTGGGAGCCTCGCTATGTGCTGGGTTACCGCGATGAACAGCTGGTCGCAGCGGTACCGATGTACCTCAAACACCATTCATGGGGCGAATTTGTTTTCGACTGGGCCTGGGCCGGCGCCTATGAACGCAACGGATTAGACTATTATCCAAAGCTGGTCATCGCGACACCCTACACCCCAGTTCCCGGCGCGCGCCTTTTGCTCGAAGATCGCAATGACACACAAGCGGCAAGCGCACTCATCGACTACATTCTCAACTACGCACAAGTAACAAAGGTCTCTTCATTGCACTGCCTTTTTCTCGATGAGCAGGACCAACAGCATCTCAACCAAACGTCCCTGATTTCACGTGCCGACACCCAATATCACTGGGTCAATCACGACTATGAATACTTCGATGCATTTCTCGCCCAACTCGCCTCTCGTCACCGTAAGAAAATAAAGCGGGAACGGCGCCGCGTGGATGAAGCCGGGATCACGATACAACTGCTTCACGGTCACGAAATTAGTGACGAGCAGTGGGCAAACTTTTATCAATTCCATCAAAACACCTACCTCAAACGCGGCCACCAAACCCCGTTCAAAATCGATTTTTTCAGAGAGATTGGCGCAACGATGGCTGACAAGATCATCATGATTACCGCACAGAAAGATGGCGAGGAAGTCGCCGCCGCACTTAATTTTGTTAATAACGATACCCTTTATGGACGCTACTGGGGCTGTCTCGATGACTATCATAGCCTCCACTTTGAAGTCTGTTATTACCGCGCAATCGACTACTGTATCGCCAATAAACTCAAACGCTTTGAAGCCGGTGCCCAGGGTGAGCACAAATTGGTTCGCGGATTTTATCCCACCACCACACATTCAAGACACTGGATCGCACACCCCGCTTTCAGAGAAGCGATTCAGAAAGCGGTTGATTATGAACGACAGGATTTAGGGCGCTATCAGGAGATGCTGAGCCGCTACCTGCCCTACAAAAAACAACCCTCATGAACGCACCACTGGAACCGGCTTATCTCGACCCTTTTCAACCCGAATGCCATTTCCCTGATACCTCACTCGCGCTCGAAGAGCCTGATGGACTGCTGGCAGTTGGTGGCAACTTGAATTTCGATACACTGTTTAGTGCTTATCGACAGGGCATCTTCCCCTGGTACAGCGATGGACAGCCTATTTTATGGTGGTCACCCAACCCACGAGCGGTGATCTATCCCGACCAGCTAAAGCGCTCCCGCAGCCTAAAAAAGCGCCTGCGCCAACAACCGTTTAAGGTCACACTAGATCACGCCTTTAATGACGTCATTCGGGCCTGCGCAACGCCACGAGATGATGGCCACGGCACCTGGATCACCACCGAGATGCAGGCCGCATACATTGAAATGCATCGCCTGGGTCATGCCCATTCGGTCGAAGCGTGGCGTGGAGACAAACTGGTGGGCGGCCTCTACGGCATCGCCATCGGTCAGGTTTTTTTTGGTGAGTCGATGTTCAGTCGCGAATCAGACGCATCAAAAATTGCCTTTGCTCACCTCGTCGCCCAACTAAAAAAATGGCAGTTTTCACTCATCGACTGCCAGATAGGCTCCGCCCACATGACCAGCCTGGGCGCGAAAGAAATTGCACGCACAAGCTTCATCGAACATATCACCATCGCATGCAGTACGCCGAACCAGGCACCACACTCATGGTGCGGTCTACTTCCACTGCCCAATTAGCACTAAAATCACTTATTTCGCAGCCAATTTGCAGCTTATAGTCAGCAATAGCGAGAAATCAAAAAAAATGGTGTATAATCTCGCGGCTCAGGTGGTAACCACAGCAGGCATGTGGCAATCAATCTAAACATCCGATTGAGAAACCCACGAAAAACACAATTAAACTAAAACTTAAATTAGACGATTATTAGCGCATGGCAAAAGAAGAACATATTGAAATGGAAGGCACCGTCGTAGAGACGCTGCCAAATACAATGTTCCGCGTAGAACTCGAAAATGGGCATGTTGTGACGGCGCACATCTCCGGAAAAATGCGCAAACATTACATTCGCATTCTGACTGGCGATAAAGTAACCGTACAGCTAACCCCTTACGATCTATCTAAAGGCCGCATTACCTACCGCGCACGCTGATCCAGCGGCAAAGCAAATGTAACAAAGATTTTCCAGCAACCGACATCAGCCGATTGCTGGAACAAGATGGCTAGCTATCGACGGTCTCCTCGACACCCTTGATTTCAAATACTAGCTCGTCGTCTTTAACGCCAATTTTCACTCGGCCACCCTTGACCAGACGACCAAACAACAGCTCTTCGGCAAGTGGTTTTTTGACATAGTCCTGAATTGTACGCGCCATCGGGCGAGCGCCCATCGCGGGATCATAGCCGTGCATCGCCAGCCATTCACGCGCCGACTCTTCAATATCAAGCACCACCTTCTTCTCTTCAAGCTGCGCTTCTAATTCGATAATGAATTTATCGACAACATTGGCAATCGTCACCGCATCGAGTGACTTAAACTGCACAATCGCATCAAGACGATTTCTAAACTCAGGGGTAAAAGTGCGCTTGATGACTTCCATACCATCAGAGGAGTGGTCTTGCATCGCAAAGCCAATCGACGATCGACTCATCTGCTCGGCACCGGCATTACTCGCCATAATAATAATCACATTTCTGAAATCAACCTTGCGGCCGTTGTTGTCTGTTAACGTACCGTGATCCATCACCTGCAGCAGCAGATTAAAGACATCCGGATGCGCCTTTTCAATCTCATCAAACAATAAGACCGCATGAGGTTGCTTATTGACCGCTTCCGTTAACAAACCACCCTGATCAAAACCAACATATCCTGGCGGCGCACCAATCAAACGAGATGCCGCGTGGCGCTCCATGTATTCAGACATGTCAAAACGAATCAGTTCGATTCCCAGAATATGAGAAAGCTGACGACACACCTCTGTCTTACCCACCCCCGTAGGCCCAGTAAACAGGAATGAACCAATAGGTTTAGTTGTTTCACCCAGGCCTGAACGAGACATTTTGATCGCTGTCGACAGCATATCTACCGCCTCATCCTGTCCATAAATTACCATCTTCAGATCACGCTCTAGCGTGCGCAACTTGGCTTTATCAGAGCTACTCACGCTCTTGGCTGGAATGCGCGCAATCTTGGCAACAATCGCTTCAATCTCTTTCACTCCAATAGTCTTTTTTCGCTTCGATACAGGCTGCAAGCGCTGATTGGCACCCGCCTCATCAATCACATCAATCGCCTTATCTGGCATGAAGCGATCGTTAATATAACGCGCGGATAACTCCGCCGCAGTCTTCAATGAGTCTGCCGTGTACTTCACTTTATGATGCTCTTCAAAACGCGACTTTAAGCCTTTTAAAATATCGATGGTTTCAGTGACTGATGGCTCTCCCACATCAATCTTCTGAAAACGACGCGCCAGAGCCCGATCTTTTTCAAAAATACTGCGATACTCACTATAAGTGGTTGAACCAATGCAACGTAAATCGCCCGAGCTTAACGCGGGTTTAAGCAAGTTTGATGCATCCATCACCCCACCCGACGCGGATCCCGCACCGATGATGGTATGAATTTCATCGATAAAAAGCACAGCCCCTTCTTCCTCAGTTATCTGAGCAAGCAGCCCTTTCAAACGTTTTTCAAAATCACCTCGATATTTTGTACCAGCCAATAAAGCACCCATATCAAGCGAGTAGATGGTGCTTTCGGCCAACACCTCCGGCACCGCTTTATCGACGATCATTTTTGCCAGCCCTTCAGCAAGGGCCGTCTTACCAACACCCGCCTCACCAACCAACAGTGGATTATTTTTACGGCGACGGCAAAGTATCTGCACCACACGATGCACCTCTGTATCACGCCCAATCAATGGATCAACCTTGCCCGCTTTCGCGCGCTCATTAAGGTTTACTGCATAACTTTCTAACGGCGTCTTGGCTGCCTCACCCTCATCAATGACCTCGTCAGAATCAGAAGAGACACCCTCATTTTTATCGCCATTTGAAGTCTTTGAAAGACCGTGAGAAAGATGACTGATGACATCGAGCCGAGTGATGTCCTGTTTATTCAAGAAATAAACCGCCTGGGAATCTTGCTCACCAAAAATAGCAACCAACACATTAGGCGCACCAACTTCTCGCTTACCAGATGATTGAACATGGAATACAGCCCGCTGTAGCACTCGCTGAAAACCTAGCGTTGGCTGAGTTTCGCGCTCTTCACTACCAAGCAACGGTGTATTTTCTTCAAGAAAGGTTTCAATCTCTTTTCTTAACCCATCGATATCGGCATCACACGCCCTGAGAATCGCGGCAGATTCAGCATTATCAAACAATGCCAACAGCAGATGCTCTACTGTCATAAACTCATGACTTCTATCTCTAGCAGACTGAAATGCTGCATTGAGTGTGTATTCAAGATCTTTACTTAACATTGGGCACCTACCTAGGTTTTGTTCGCTACGCTTCCTCCATGGTGCATTTCAGCGGATGCTGATTTTCGCGCGCGAATTGATTTACCAGTGCTACTTTGGTCTCAGCGATATCTCGTGTAAAAACACCACATACGCCGACACCCCTTGTATGCACCTGTAACATGACTTGAGTTGCCTTCTCGCTCGTCATGCCAAAATGGTCCTGTAAAATATGGACGACAAAATCCATTGGCGTGTAATCATCATTAAGAAGTAACACTTTATAAAGCGGGGGACGTTTTAGCTTTGGCTTAGCCTCTTGTAATGCCAAATTATCGTCAGAACTATGTTGATCCTCTTTATCCATGTCGCTTCTATTATACCTTATCTCAATAAAAATTTCATTAACCCAACAGCGCATAACACCCTGTTTTTCATATGGATTAGTTATTAACAGGGGTGCAAAATATCATACTCAGCAATAGACATATAGCCTTAAGTGGAAAAGACAACCCTATCGAAATAATAGCAATATTCCAGCCACCTTTCACCCTCACCACCACCCAGGTTTTACATCTCCGAAATACTTGACTATTGAGCTTATTGGGCTATTGTTTCGATACGCGGTCAGCAATAACGACCCGGTTCATGCCTAACAAGATAGTGATGCTCGAATATGGAAAGGAGTATAGTTATGCCTAGTGGACTCGTTAAATGGTTTAGCAACACCAAAGGATTTGGTTTTATCTCGCCCGATGAAGGCGGTGAAGATATCTTCGCCCACTTTTCCGCAATCTCAATCGACGGCTACAAAACGCTCAAAGGCGGTCAAAAGGTTGAATTTGAACTCTCCGAGGGCCCCAAAGGCCCCTATGCGGCCAATATAAAGCCCGACAAAGAGAGCGACGGCGAACAAAAACTTAACTAACCTCCGCCCAGAAAAACAGATTAAGCAAGTACCATCGCTTAAGCACTCTGGCAGCAGGTTTAAACACACACCTGAAGCGAGGTGCCATCCCCGCTCAAAATGGCAATGCGCCATAAATAAACGGATCGCAAACATCAGCACTGCTCAACAATAGTGTTAACATCAACACACAAATCACTATCACCCAAAAAGTTACATGCTGATTTTACTCAATAAACCCTACGATGTCCTCACTCAGTTCAGCGACACCGACGGTCGCAAAACACTCAAAGACTTTATCGGTATCCCCAACGTATATGCCGCTGGGCGCCTCGATCGAGATAGCGAAGGACTTCTCCTGCTCACTGACGACGGAAAACTGCAGCACCGCATCGCACACCCCAAACACAAATTAGAAAAAACCTACTGGGTACAGGTGGACGGTACGCCATCAGACGAGGCCATTCAACAGCTCCGCCTGGGAGTCGAGCTCAAAGACGGCCTGACGCGTCCAGCCAAGGTCCGCCGCATCAAATCACCGGACATCTGGCCACGCACCCCACCAGTACGCTATCGCGCACAGATACCGACGGCATGGCTGGAAATAAAGATCAGCGAAGGCAAAAACCGCCAGGTACGGCGCATGACTGCCGCCGTCGGCTTCCCAACGCTACGCTTGATTCGCAAGGCTATCGGTCAATGGAACCTCAAAGGACTCGCGCCCGGTGAATATCGCATCATCAACAACCCATAATCCTTAAATCGCAAACTGCGAAAGGCGGTAAGATTTGCTATAATTGCCCGCTTTCAGTCACGAGTTAACCTTTAGCATTCCCTGTAAAATGAACAACCCATCAACACAACAGATCATCGTCGGCATGTCCGGTGGCGTTGACTCCTCAGTCACCGCACTCTTGCTGCACCAGCAAGGGCTGTCAATCAGCGGCGTGTTCATGAAAAACTGGGAAGATAAAGATCCTGACGGCGTCTGCCCTGCCGCCATCGATGCTCAAGATGCGATGCTAGTGAGTGATAAAATTGGCATTCCATTGGACGCGGTGAACTTCGCCAGCGAATATTGGGACCGCGTATTCCAGTACTTTCTCGATGAATACAAAAGCGGCCGCACCCCTAACCCAGATATCCTCTGTAACAAAGAGATCAAGTTCAAAGCGTTTCTTGATTACGCCCTTCAACATGGCGCAGATAAGATAGCAACAGGGCACTACGCGCGCATCGCTGAAAAAGAGGGCCGCTTCAAACTGCTGAAAGGCAAAGATAGCAACAAAGACCAGAGCTATTTTCTTTACACACTCGGGCAGGCACAGCTTTCAAAGGCGCTATTTCCGCTCGGCGAACTGCCCAAGAGTGAAGTAAGAAAAATAGCCGCTGAAGCGGGCTTTGAAAATCATGCCAAGAAAGACAGCACCGGCATCTGCTTTATTGGCGAGCGAGAATTTAAAACTTTCCTCAACACTTATCTACCTGCTCAGCCAGGCGAAATTCAAACCCTCGAAGGGCGAACAATAGGACAGCATGACGGCCTGATGTTTCACACTATCGGCCAGCGAAAAGGGCTTAAAATCGGTGGGCTGAAAGAAGATAGCAGCGGCCAGCCCTGGTATGTGGTCGACAAAGACTTACAACGAAACGTACTGCTTGTTGCCCAGGGCACCGACCATCCCGCACTGTATAAACAGGCACTCAGCGCAATCGACCTACACTGGGTAAGCGGGCAAGCACCCGCATCACCCTACCATTGCAGCGCCAAAGTGCGTTATCGCCAGAATGATCAACCCTGCACAATTACAACGATTGAGAACGGCATTGCAATCGTGCTTTTCGAGCAACCTCAACGCGCCGTCACACCCGGCCAGTCAATCGTATTTTACAATCAGGACGAATGCCTCGGCGGTGGTATTATCGATCAAATTGGCAACGATCTTTCCGATCTTTCCACCACTTAAATCGCAGTAAAGGGAAACACAATGAGTCACGCACCCGATGAAAAAATCCTTGCACTAGCAGGCATCTTTCAAGCCACTCGCCTGGTACAAAAGGTTGCCACCACCAACAGTCTGGATCAAACGGCATTCGAAACTAGCCTGAACAGCATCATCGAAATTGACCCACCCAATACGCTCGCGGTTTATGGCGGCACGACAGAAGGAATCACGCTTGGCCTGGAGCTACTGCAAGAGCAATTTGGTGAAGATACCACTAAACGGGACATGGAACTCACCAAATACATCGTCACCATCATGCACCTCACCGGCAAGCTCACCAAAAATAAAGCGATGCTTTCAACGCTTAGCAATGGTATTGAACGTGTACGCGCACAGACCGACCACTACCCAATCACACACGAAAATGTAGTTGCAGGAATTGCCGATATCTATGTCAATACCATCAGTAATATAAAACCGCGCATCATCGTTAATGGTGAACAGGGCTACCTTGCAAACCCAGACAATGCCAACAAGGTACGTGCGCTATTACTCGCGGCAATTCGCTCAACTATTTTATGGCATCAATGCGGCGGCACCCGCCTGCAGCTTATGTTCAAACGAAAATTTATCGCACAAACGGCCGGGGAGTTTCTATACAATACCCCAGTCTCCCATTAAGCAATTAAGTAGGACAGCAATGGAATTCAATACACTCACCGCCATCTCTCCCATTGACGGTCGTTACAACGACAAGATCAATGAACTACGCCCTATCTTTAGCGAATATGGACTGATCTATTACAGGGTCATGGTTGAAATTCGCTGGCTCCAGGCACTGGCTGATTGCCCGGAGATCGAAGAGGTACCCCCATTCAGTGATGGTGCCAATGAACACCTGCAAAACATCATCGACAATTTTGGCTTAAGTGATGCCGAGCAGGTCAAAACGATTGAGCGCACCACTAACCATGATGTGAAAGCAGTTGAGTATTACCTGAAAGAGAAGGTTGCTGACAACACAGAGTTAAACGCGGTTAATGAGTTCATCCACTTTGCCTGCACGTCAGAAGATATCAATAACCTCGCCTATGCATTGATGCTACGTGAAGGCAGAACACAGGTCATCGCCCCAGTGATGGAAGATTTAATCGGCACCGTGACCCTGCTGGCCCACCAATATGCCGACCAACCGATGCTAGCCCGCACCCATGGACAGACTGCCTCACCAACCACACTAGGCAAAGAGATGGCTAACGTGGCACACCGCCTGGAACGCCAGCGTGATCAATTCATCCTGTCACCGATACTAGGCAAAATCAACGGTGCGACCGGCAACTACAACGCACATTATGCCGCTTATCCAGAAATCAACTGGCATAACTTTTCACAACGCTTTGTGACCAGCCTGGGCCTTGAATGGAACTCATACACCACTCAGATCGAACCACATGACTTCATCGCACAGTATTTTGATTCACTGTCGCACTTCAACACCATTTTGATCGACTACACTCGTGACGTCTGGGGCTACATTTCTCTGGGCTATTTCAAACAGCGCACCATTGAAGGCGAAGTGGGCTCCTCCACCATGCCACATAAAGTGAATCCTATCGATTTTGAAAATGCAGAAGGTAACCTCGGACTCGCGAACGCGATCTTTCAACATCTTGGCAGCAAACTGCCGATTTCACGCTGGCAACGAGACCTGACTGACTCAACTGTACTGCGCAACCTTGGTGTTGGTCTCGGCTACAGCCTGATCTCTTATCGCTCATGCCTCAAAGGGATCTCGAAACTTGAAGGTAATCCTGCGCGTATGCTGCAAGATCTCGATAATGCGTGGGAAGTACTGGCCGAACCAATCCAGACCGTAATGCGTCGTTACAGCATTGAAAAGCCATACGAGAAACTCAAAGAACTCACACGCGGACAGGCCATTACACAGCAGGTATTCCAGGATTTCATCAATACGCTTGAAATACCCGAGGCAGAAAAAAAACGCCTGCTTGAAATGACACCTGCCAACTACATCGGCATTGCCAATACCCTCGCCGCAAACAGCTAACAGTCACCTTCACCGCGTACAGCCTAAATGCTGTGCGCGGTGCTCACTCTCATTCCAGACTGCGAGCATGCTCACAGATTTTTATCGCTCGATGTAGATAATAGAACTCGAAGGATAAAAATATCTCCCTCCCCGTTTTATCCTTCATTGCGTCGTCAAAGCAATTTTAACCCGTACTCTGAGCCTACTTCCCTAGAGCAGGTACGGGTTTTTTTTCCACCGCAGCAAACACCGTATTCCGAAATGCCTAACCTCTAAAATGGCCTCGCATATTTATCCCTTACGACATGGCCTTTTTTTCACGCGCGATTATAGTCGCTCAATTTCGAGCAGACTCACATCAAAAAGACACGGAAAGAGCGCCCCTTTAACTTACCTGTGGTTAGTTTATTTAATGCGTGATTAGCAACATTACGATGCACTGCAACGTATGACCACTGGTCAAAGATTTGAATCTTGCCGACCTGCTTGCCATCAATTCCATCCTCACCGGTTAATGCACCCAGTATATCGCCCGCCCTCACCTTCTGTTTTTTTCCACCACCAATCTGCAGCGTTGCCATCGGTGGCTTATAAGTCGGCTTATCCAGCAAGTTCAATGGCGGCAGCACCTCCACATCAATTGAATGCTTTAAATAGGCTTCCAGGCGCTCAATCTTATACTGCTCGTTTTCGCTGAATAAAGTGCAGGCGATACCGGAGCCACCCGCTCGTCCAGTTCGCCCTACACGATGAATATGCACCTCGAGATCATTCGCAACGTTGTAGTTGATCACCGCATCTAGCGCATCGATATCCAGCCCTCGCGCTGCCACATCGGTCGCCACCAATATTGAGACACTTTTATTCGCAAAGCGCACCAAAATACGATCACGATCCTTCTGCTCCAGATCACCATTTAACGCCAACGCACTAAAACCCAATGCATCTAGTGATTCAGCCACTTCTAGCGTCTCTTTTTTGGTATTGCAAAAGACCAGTGTCGAATCAGGGCGATATTTCTGTAGCAATAATCGCAATGCGGTAAAACGTGACGCCCCGTCATCGACTTTAAACAGGTGCTGCTGAATACTCGTGCTATCGTGTGTTGCATCCACCTGCACCACTACAGGCTTATTCATAATACGCTTAGCAATCGACTTAATCTCATTGGGATAGGTCGCACTAAACAACAAGGTTTGACGCTGCTTAGGGGCACAATCAACAATCGTATCTAGTGCAGGCTGAAATCCCATATCGAACATTCGATCCGCCTCGTCCAACACCAAGGTTTTCAGGCCAGCCAACTTAAGTGTCCCTCGGCGCACATGCTCTTCCACTCGCCCCGGCGTGCCAACAACAATATGAGCACCACGCTCCATCGAGCCTGTCTGCGCATTGAATGGCACGCCACCACAAAGCGTTAACACTTTAATATTTTGTATCGCTCGTGCAAGCCGACGAATCTCTTTCGCCACCTGATCGGCCAGCTCTCGCGTTGGGCACAACACCAGCGCCTGCACCTGAAAGCTTTTTAAATCTAACTTTTCAAGTAGCCCCAGACTAAATGCAGCCGTTTTTCCCGAACCAGTCTTCCCCTGCCCAATGACATCTTTACCCTCGAGAATATGCGGCAGGCTTTTCGCCTGAATGGGCGTCATCGCCAGATATTCTAATGAGGAAAGGTTTTCGATTAGTGCAGGCTGAAGCGCAAGCGATGCAAAAGTGGTGTCATTCATGAGGTGGCTCCAGGTGCGGCCGTCGGTGGATGTTAAGCAGCGTAGCTGACCAACAAAAAAGGGCAAGGCCACCTGGCCCTGCCCTTTTTATTTTGCTCTAACTAGTTAGAGCAGAGCCGACCTCAAAAGGTCGGCAGCGGCGCTAAATTAAACCGCTACGATGTTCTCAGCCTGAGGACCTTTCTGACCCTGAGTAACTGTGAATTCAACCTGCTGACCTTCGGTAAGGGTTTTGAAACCGTCACCTGAGATAGCGCTGAAATGAGCAAAGACGTCTGGACCAGACTGCTGCTCGATGAAACCAAAACCTTTAGATTCGTTGAACCACTTAACGGTACCGGTAGTTGTAGACATAATGTTAATCCTATTTATATTTGAGTAATTTCAGCTGTTCCATTTTTTTATGGTCCAGCCATTTGTTGAGAAGTGTTGCTATTACTTATGAAAACAGGACGAGAACTAATACAGGACATCGAAATGGTTGTGCATAAATGTAAGACGAACTTTCAAGCAAATAGAAGTATATACCCCATTCCCTTATTGTCAACGTGTAATTACTAATAATTCTACCTGATTAATCATTATCATCGAATAACATATTGTTTTGAATTAATGACAATAACTCAGTATCTTCCACCTTCACGCAAACCACCAGGAATCGCCATCATTGTGGGACAATTATTAGGCATCGCCATCAGGCACAAAAAACGCGGCGCGATGCATCAACTCGATCATGCCTCAGTCACCACCACAACCGGCGTTGCGAATGACTTTCGTGGCAAGCCGAGCGATCGACAGGTCACTGTATTAACGCGCGAAGGTTGGCTGGCCGCCTGCCAGGAAATTGACCAAACGCTGCCCTGGCTTACGCGCCGCGCAAACCTTTACATTGAAGGGATTGAACTCCATGGCTCGACTGGAAAATACCTCCACATCGGCCAGCTGCAATTACTCATCACCCGCGAAACCGATCCCTGTAGTCGGATGCAAGAGGCCCATGCCGACCTATTTGGCGCGCTGGCAAAAGCCTGGCGCGGCGGCGTCTGTTGCCGTGTCGTTCAGGATGACGCTATTACAGCCGGCGATCAGGTGAGGCTCGTCGATGCCCCATAAGAGCACCACCGAAGCACAGGTGATCCAGGAAACTGAGTGCTGGTTAAAGGATATCGTACTGCGTCACAACTTCTGTCCTTTCGCCCACAAGCCATTCAAACAGGAGACTATTCACTATATTGTCTCTCAGGAAAGCGATGCCGAAACGATCGCACCAGCACTGATGCAGGCGCTGCTACAACTACGTGATAGCGATACCGGCACCATTGAAACCACCCTTTTTATCATTCCCAACGGCCTCACGAATTTCAATGACTACAACGAGTTTTTAAATGTCGTCGACCTGTTAATAGAACAACTACAGCTGCAGGGCATTATTCAGATCGCCAGCTTTCACCCCGACTATCAGTTTGCTGACTTAAGCTGCGACGACGTGCGCAACTACACCAATCGCTCCCTCTACCCGATGTTTCATCTAATTCTGGAAGAGAGCGTCACACATGCGCGCGCAACACACCCCGATGTCCACGCCATCCCTCAAACCAATATGGACCTATTAGAGAAACAGGGACTCGCTGAAACACAACGACAATTAGCAAACTGCCGTCAACACAAACCCTAAACGAAACATCCACCAGCCTGTGATTGATGTATAGTAGCTACGCACCATAACAACACGGAAACCCCATGAAACTACTCGTTCGAAACCTTGCCCGCACCACCACTGAAAACATGCTGCTAACAATGTTTGAAGCGCACGGCATCGTCCAGTCATGCTCACTGGTAATGGATAAAAAAACCGGCGACTCCAAAGGCTTTGGTTTTATTGAAATGCCCAAAGCGGGCGAAGCAAAAACCGCCATCAAAATGCTTAATGGAAAAGAGATTGATGGCAACAAGATTCGCGTTAAAAAGGCAGAATCAAAACCCGAACAGGAATAAGCTTCGCCTCGCCTCGATTCGGCCAGGCTCGACCAGACTCGAATTAGACTCGCTACCTCAAGTCAGGCTCACTCCCTGGGGCGATATTTAAGCTGCAATCCCATCAAAAAATTGCGTAACACCTGACTCTGGCATTCACGATAATTTTTATGTGATGGCTTGCGAAAAAAAGCACTTAACTCATGCTTACTAAGACGAACATTAGTCAGCTCAAAAATGGCGAGTATATCTTCCGCCGTCAGGTTCAGGGCAATCTTCAACTTTCTAAAAATAAGATTATAATTTAAACGCCTCTCAGGCTCAGGCTGCTCACCCTCTCGCTTACCGCGTCGATCATTGATCAAACCGTTAAGAAACAGCGCCAACTGCACATCACGACATTTCTGAAAATCGAGATCTTCATCGCCCTTTAGCCACGCACTTACCTGCTCTCGCGTGACGTCATGATCCGCCAGTGCAAATATCGCCATCATTTTCGAATCGCTAAAATCAAAGGCATAGCGAATTCGGCGTAATACATCATTATTAGTCACAAAAACATCCCATTATTAATCGATACCACAGCAGCTAGCCACATAGCGCACAAAAGGACCTCAGACAGATTTTATCAGCTTTTTTAGTACCCATATTTGATTTTAGCGCGTAGAGCGCCGCCCCTGGCACTCACCGACACATCATTGATAAAAATCAAACGTAAAAACAACAGTTCAACGCTTAAAATGTCGATAATTTTTACATCTTAACTAGGAAACCCCAAGATTTAACCACAACTAGTTGATTAAAAAAGATTTAATAGGATGGCTCGGCTTTTGCATTACCTATGAAAAGCAGGATTTTCACTAGGAATTCGACAACATTAGAGCACCCATTATTATGACCAACACAATCTTAAAAGCACTTTTAACCAGCGTTGTCACCGCCGCAATATTCTCATCAGCAGCGAATGCAGGACTCATATTAGAGCAATATGGGAGTAATACCGCCACCCCCGACACGATTGGTGGATACAGCATGACTGACTTTGATGTATTTAATGACAGTCAATCCGGCGATACCTCAACAGCCACCTCACCACTGAACGGCGCCCTCACATTCACCAGTCGCAGCGGAGACCTGCTCAGCATGACGAGAGGCCTGGCGGACTCAACTAATTGGTGGGTAAATGGAGAGACAAGTGACTATGACATCTTCACGACCAGTATTAACTGGGTAACCATTCTACTCCCCGAAAACACACGCGCATTTTCATTCAATGTTGGCTCAAACATGTCGGCGCGTGGCTGGCTAACCGCAACGGAAACAGATGGGCTCGGCATTGAGAACAAGCACTATTTTGGACTCAGCGCCAGCAACACCCCCGGGTTCGGCATCTACACAGACAACAGCGCTGGACAATGCTCTGCAATCAAATCGGTAACCATTGACCCTTTCCAATGGGGTGTTGGTAACTTCTCAATCAATAATGACCCATGCAGCACCAGCGTGCCCGAGCCCGCTACCGCTGCCCTACTAGGTCTTGGGCTGGCTGGGCTACTACTCTCTCGCCGCAAACCAACGCACGTCAGCTAACCAGCAGCGATAAAAAAGCCCCTAATTGAATGACAATTAGGGGCTCTGTTTTATTGAGGCCAAACTAACTTCTGACGGAACGCAATCAATACTCCTCAACGCCATCCACAGGCTCAACCAAAAGCAATTCTCGATCAATCCCATCAATCCCGGTCACCCGAACCTTTTCACCCGCCTCACAATCTGCACCCCGTAACCGCAAGGTCGCGCCCTGCATTTCAATCATACCGTTACCATTAACGATTGGCGCATCAAGGGTGATGACATGCCCAATTAAACGATCAATACGTAAAATCCTTTTCGGAGTATCATCCTGCCCTTTTTCTTCCTCACCCTTACGCTCGCCGACAATCAAGGTCGTCAACACAGTACCGACTGTCGCAATCGCAAAAAAGACAGCAAGCTGGTACATCGTTGGGAATGCAGGATTAAACCACAGAATGCCGCCCACTACCGTGGCGGCGATAGCCACCCAGGCCGGCTTACTATTGGCAAAATAAAACGCAAACGTGCATGCCAATAAGGTAACGGTCCACCAGTGCCACTGTTCCAACATAATTCCAGCCATGTATTCCCTCTCACTAAGTCTTTAATTCTGTCAAAAATGCCAAAAACTGAGACACGTAGTCTATATAGCAAGCGATCGCTTGACTATCAATAATCAACGATACAAACCATCACAATATTAATACCCAATATAATTAGGATAACGAGGATTTTTTCCGCCATTTCCTCTAAAATACGCCTCTATTTTTCGGTCGGCCCCATTATCCCGACCCGCTTCAAGGGTATTTAAAAACGTGCAAGATTTTCTCCCCGGCCAACGCTGGATTAGTAACGCAGAGATTCAAATGGGACTGGGTACCGTTCTCAGTTGCGAGCATCGCACTGTCACCATCCTTTTTATGGCCACTGGCGAAACGCGCACCTACGCCAAATTAACCTCCCCACTGACTCGCGTGGTTTTTTCAGTCGGCGACAAAGTCAGGGCTCACGATGGCTGGACGCTAAAAATCTCGCAAGTCGAAGAGCAGGATGGACTCATCCGCTATCACGGCTGCGATGAAAATGGGGACAAACGAGAACTTCCCGAAGGCGCGCTCGATAACTTCATCAAACTTAACCGCCCCACTGAACGCCTTTTTAGCGGCCAGGTCGATAAAAACAAATGGTTTGAACTGCGCCAGCAGAGCCACGTTCATGCCAATCGCCAGGCACGCGGCGAATTACTCGGCCTGACTGGTGTACGTACCAGCCTGATTCCGCATCAGCTCTATATTGCTAACGAAGTCGCCAACCGCTACGCCCCACGCGTCCTGCTTGCGGATGAAGTGGGCCTTGGCAAGACCATCGAAGCGGGCATGATCATTCATCAGCAACTACTCACTGAACGCGCCAAACGGGTATTGATTGTCGTACCCGAGAGTTTGATTCACCAATGGCTAGTCGAAATGCTGCGGCGCTTTAACCTGCACTTTAGTATTTTTGATGAAGCGCGCTGTCAGGCCATTGCCGGTTACCATTCAGAAGACGAAGCCCATCTCGATGCAGAAGTCGATGACCCGATGAGTGATGACAACATCGACACCAACCCATTCAATAGCGAACAACTGGTGCTATGTAGCCTTGAATTTATGGTGGAACAGCCTGACCATTTTCAGGAAGCGCTCGGTGCCGAGTGGGATCTGCTCGTCGTCGATGAAGCCCACCACCTTGAATGGAGCCCGCAGCAATCAAGCATCGAATACCAATGCATCGAACAACTCGCCGCGATTACCAAAGGGGTACTGCTATTAACCGCGACACCCGAACAGCTTGGTAAGGCAAGCCACTTTGCGCGCCTGCGCCTGCTTGACCCGGATCGCTTCCCTAACCTCGAACGCTTCATCGATGAAGAGCAGCATTACGCGCCCATTGCGGATGCGGTCGCCGAACTACTTAGCCCTGCACCCTTAAGTGAAGCCACTCGTGTCACTCTGAAAGGCGCGCTCAGCGAAGGCGATAACCAACCACTCCTGGAAAAGCTTGACCAACTGGGCACAGACAAAACAGACGAAGAAGCTGACATTCGAAATGAGCTCACCGAACATCTGCTCGATCGTCACGGCACTGGGCGCGTTTTGTTCCGTAATACACGCGCAGCCATCAAAGGCTTTCCAGAACGACAGGTCACGGGCTATCCGCTGCCACAACCCACTGCCTATAGTGAGAGCCTGTTACAACTAATGCTCGACCAGGCGGTTGAGACGCGCCAACTACTCTGCCCCGAACTCGCTTATCAAAGTGTTGCAACAGAACAGGGCTGGGCTTCGATTGACACACGAGTTGAATGGCTCAGTGCAAAATTAAAAGCACTGAAACCGGCCAAAGTACTGGTGATTGCCGCCGATGCAGGCACCGCGATGGACCTTGCCGACGCACTGCGCAAAAAAGATGGCGTCTATCCGGCACTGTTCCATGAGCACCTATCTATCGTCGAACGTGATCGCGCCGCCGCCTATTTTTCAGACCCAGAATACGGCAGCCCTGTGCTGATCTGTTCTGAGATCGGCAGTGAAGGACGTAACTTTCAGTTCGCCCATCACCTGGTACTGTTTGACCTGCCGCTGAATCCAGACCTGCTGGAACAGCGCATCGGACGCCTTGACCGTATTGGCCAACAAAACACCATCGAGATCCATGTGCCATACATGGAAAAGACAGCGCAGGAGGTGATGTTTCGCTGGTATCACGAAGGACTAAATGCCTTTGAGCAGACCTGCCCAGCAGGTCACAATGTATTCATCAAATTGATGCCAACATTGATTGAAACGCTCTACCAGGTCGATGTGGACGATGAAAATGACGATGACCTGAACGCTTTAATCTCCACCACGCAGAAGATTCACACCGAGCTAAACGAAGCACTGCAAAACGGTCGCGATCAGCTACTCGAATACAATTCATGTCGACCTCTGATAGCTAGCGAACTAAAACGCACTGCCAGTCAGAATGAAAACAGTGAATTACTCGCCGAGTATCTCTCGCGTGTATTTGATTGTTACGGTATCGATAGCGAACATCACAGTGATGCCTGCCAGATCATTCGTCCAGGTGACCATATGCAAAACAGTAGCTTCCCTGGGCTGCATAGCGAAGGAATGACGATCACCTATGAGCGTGATACTGCACTGACCAATGAAGATGTCCACTATATTACCTGGGAACACCCGCTCACCACCGGTGCACTGGAGATGCTACTCAATAATGAACAGGGCAATACCGCCATTGCGGCGATAAAACAACCTGCAGTTAAGGCTGGCACTCTGTTATTAGAGTGCCTCTTTATACTTGAAAGCAGTGGTAATAGCGCACTGCAATCGAATCGTTATCTGCCACCAACCTTGATCCGCGTGGTGATCGACCCTCAAGGTCGCGACTATAGCAATGAGCTTTCCAGTGCCGAACTTGAAGCGATTCGCGCTAAGGTAGATCGTGAAACGACGCGTAAAATCATTCGCGCCTTCGGTAAAAAATTGCGTGAGATGGTACCACTGGCTGAACAACAGGCAGAAAAACTGGCCCCCGCCTTTTTAGAGGAAGCGCAAGCCCGCTCACAGGAAATGCTCAGTCGAGAAATCAATCGCCTCAAAGCACTGCAAAAAGTGAACCCTAATGTACGTAACGATGAGGTTCAATTTTTTGAGAATCAGCTGAGCGCATTAACTCAGGCATTGAAAGATGCACACCTAAGACTCGACGCCGTGCGCGTCATCATTGCCACTTAAACAGAAAGGCAACGGCAGTTAATCGCATAAAACAACAAGACTAGCCTGGCTAGCCCTGGCGATTAACTGCTGTTTATGCGCATACTGATCTAATGCCATTGCGGCGAACTCTCGCACATGGCGATCTTCATCATCGAGCGCCTGTCGCCCTGGCTGCAGCACCTCTCACCCCATGATCCGGCTATTTCAAGGCGTCCAGTAGAATCGGCAAGCCTGCAATCCCTGCGCTAGAAAATTCATCGACTAAACGACATAGACCTGACGACGATTTAACTCCAGTTTGCGCAACAACATTACGAAATTCACCCATATCGAACTCCTTTGCTCTTTCGCCACAAGGACTGCATTGCCCGGCACACTGAATTACTACGGTACTACATGCTCATATACCGATATTAACAACTAAATTATTAAGCGCAATAAGCTAACCACTGCGTTTGCCCCCTGTTATGATCACCATTCATCTGCAAAACACTGACAGGATCCCATGGCACTCAAGGCAACCATCTTCAAGCTCGATCTGCAAGTTGATAACATTGACCAGCATTATTATCAGCCGCATCAACTCACGATTGCACGCCATCCCTCTGAAAATAACGAGCGCATGGTTTATCGCATTATCGCCTTCGCCCTGAATGCACACCCAGCACTCCAACTAACCAAAGGAATCAGCACTGTCGATGAACCCGACCTGTGGCGTCACGCCGACAGCGGGGAAATTGAACAGTGGATTGAACTCGGCCATCCCGATGAAAAACGCCTGCGCAAAGCCTGCGGCCGTGCACAACAGGTACTGGTTTACAGCTATCAACAACGCAGCGGAGAAATCTGGTGGCAACAGCTTTCAGCGCGCACGAAAAATAGCGACAATCTAACCATTGCTAACATCAGCGTCATTGATAGCAATATCATCGACAAGCTGGTCTCTCGTCAGATGAAACTGAGCTGCACCATTCAAGACGGTACCATCTGGCTCACAAACAGCACCGACACGCTCGAAATCACTACCCAGGCGTTCATCTAGCCCCAGCAACAAACATGACAAAATTACCTCTCTACCGCTACCGACCCACATTATATTGCCTTGAATTATCCCTGATGAGCACCTGAAAAACGGCTGAAAACAAGCCTGTTCAGCTATCCAAAAGCTGATGGTATCTACGGCAAAGTATCCCGCACCCTAAGACTCCGCACTTTAGTAATCTAATAGTCATTTATTATGTCGGGCGCAAAATTTCCCACCGACGAAGCCATTCCCATATGCCTTTTCTCAACACCCTGAAAATCCAGGAAATGCATTAATGCTAGCACCAAACCAATCATTGCCTCTTCACATGACAATACTGCTATGCCACGTTATTCAGATCAAAAAACTCACTTTCACACTCACCGATAAAAATTTAAAACAACTTGATATGACGATAAAATGACGGCTGAAAACAATAAAGTATTGACATCTCACAGAACCCTACCATTTTCATATCATGTTAGTGTACACTCGAGCTATCTGCAGGTTTTGCTAAAGGCGGTTTTTGTTGACCCTCTCCAGCGCACCACCTGAGTAGTACAAGCTTAAAGCTGCAGACTTTGATGATAATGGTTTAACAGAATAAAAAAGGTGAGTGTAATGGCAACAGGTACAGTTAAGTGGTTCAATGATTCAAAAGGCTTTGGTTTTATCGCTCAGGACAATGGTGGCGACGATGTATTCGTTCACTTCAGAGCAATTTCAGGCGACGGCTTCAAGACCCTTACAGAAGGTCAAAAAGTTAGCTACGAAGTAGAACAGGGCCCTAAAGGTCCTTCAGCTGCAAACGTAGTTCCTGAATAACGGCTAACCGCCTTATTCAGTATTATAAAAGAGAACCTGGCGCTAGCCCGGTTCTCTTTTTTATTTCACCCTGAATAACCCATTGCACCAACCAGGCTCACCCCTATACGTCGGCCGAGCGAAATTGTTGTTGCATCTAAAACCTGCTACTTCCGTACGACAGGTGACTACTAAGGAGGACATCCATGCGTCTATATAAAGAAGCCGCACTCGCGATATTTTTAATGCTGGGCTTTAGTTTCGCTCATGCAGGTGACGCGCCAAAAACGGTCGAAGCCGTTAATCTAGAAAAGGCAGCATTAAGTGGACAGTCCGTCACCATTCACGGCACCGTTACCAAGGTAAACAACGGCATCATGAAGCGTAACTTCATTCATGTTGAGGATGGATCGGGTAGCGGAGAGACTGCTAGCCTGATCATCACCAGCGAGGACACGGCCAAAATAGGCGACAAAGTGATCGTCACTGGGACCGTTGTTCTCGACACCGACTTTGGTTTCGGCTACCTCTACCCGCTACTGGTTGAAAAGTCATCTATCAAGCAAGCGGGTTCGCACGACCACTAAGCACACTGCGGTTATCGCTATACGGAGATAACCGCAACTCCATCACCTTCCTGGCCGTACCCAGATGACAATAGAAGCCGACGTTATTATTATCGGGGCCAGTGCGTCTGGCCTTATGTGCGCGATTGAAGCTGGAAAACGCGGGCGCAGCGTCAT